>Ga0335084_10007678_pt1 | contig 10720 bp, 9 predicted proteins | sample Lox_Sample_44_FD_206721 | JGI IMG/M metagenome (GOLD analysis project Ga0335084, IMG submission 206721) | Soil microbial communities from Loxahatchee National Wildlife Refuge, Florida, United States - Lox_Sample_4.4 | ecosystem: Environmental > Terrestrial > Soil > Wetlands | place: USA: Florida...
ACCCGGACACGAAGCTCGCGGGAGTGACATCGAATGCGGGATTCCAGACGGCTGCATGCGCGGGAGCATCGACTTCGTCGCGTGAGCGCTCCTCGATCGGAATCGCATCGCCGCTCGCGAGCGTCCGATCGATCGTGGAGCTCGGCGCCGCGCAGTAGAACGGCACGCCGTGATACCGTGCCAGCACCGCGAGTGCGTAGGTGCCGATCTTGTTGGCGAAATCGCCATTGGCGGCGATGCGGTCGGCGCCGACGATGACGAGGTCGATCCCGCCCCGAGCGAGCAGCGCACCCGCCGCGCCATCCACCAGCACGGTGCACGGGATTCCCGCCTGCAACAGCTCCCACGCCGTCAGGCGTGCTCCCTGGCGCACCGGCCGGGTTTCGTCAGCGTAGACGTGCACCCGTCGTCCGGCTGCTTGCGCGAGATAGATCGGCGCGAGGGCGGTGCCGATGCCCCCGGTGGCGAGCGCGCCGGCGTTGCAGTGGGTCAGCACGTTCGCGCTCGCCCGCAAGAGCGGCAGTCCCGCGTCACCGATCCGGCGGCACATCGCGCAATCTTCGTCGAGAATCGCGGTCGCCTCGAGTCGCAAGCGGTTCCACAGCGCCGCGGCATCGGCGCCGCGACAGCGTGTGGCCACGCCACGCATCCGCTCCAGTGCCCACGACAGGTTGACCGCGGTGGGGCGGGTGTGCAGCAGCGTGTCCGCCGCCTGCGCGAGCCTGGCGAGCAGGTGCTCACGATCGGCGGAGCGCTCGGCGCGCAGCCCCGCCACGAGCCCCATGGCAGCGGTGATGCCAATGAGCGGCGCGCCGCGGACCGCGAGGGAGCGAATCGCCTCCGCCACCGCATCGATCGTTTCCAGATCCCGCTCCAGGTATTCGCCGGGAAGAAGGCGCTGGTCGATGATGCGGACGGCGCCGGTGGGCGACCAGCGGATCGCCTGGATGGGCATGGCGGGAACCTAACGCGGAACAGCAGCTCGGGCGCATCCGCGTTCCGCGTTCCGCGTTAGGTTTTGGCATGGCCTACCAAACCCTCCTCTTCGAACCCAAAGACGGCATCGCAGTCGTTTCCCTCAACCGGCCCGACAAGCTGAACGCCCTGAGCGACCAGGTCATGCGAGAGCTCGCCGACGTCGCGCGGCGGCTCGAGTCGGAAACCGAACTGCAAGGCGCGATTCTGACCGGCGTGGGGAAGGCGTTCGCGGCGGGCGCCGACATCGGCGATCTGGCCCAGCAAGGGCCGTTCGATGGGAAGGCCCGCGCGCTCCTCGGCCAGGCGATCCTGCGGAGGATAGAGACGTGCGGCAAGCCTGTGGTGGCGGCGGTCAATGGATTCGCCCTGGGCGGCGGTTGCGAGCTTGCGATCGCCTGCCATCTGCGCGTGGCCAGTGAACAGGCGAAGTTCGGGCAACCCGAGGTGAAGCTCGGGATCACCCCGGGATACGGCGGAACGCAACGCCTGCCCCGTCTGGTTGGCAAAGGGGTCGCACTCGATCTGATTCTGACCGGCCGCACCATCGATGCCGCCGAAGCGCTGCGCATCGGACTCGTGAATCGCGTGGTCCCGCACGCCGACCTGATGCGCGAAGCGGAAGCCCTCCTCAAAGCGATTCTTGCCAACGCACCCCTCGCCATCCGGCTCGCTCTGGAAGCCGTGGAACGGGGTACCGAAATGGAGCTGGAGCAGGGCTTGCTCCTCGAAGCCAACCATTTTGGACTGCTGGCGGCAACCGAGGACATGAAAGAAGGCCTGACCGCGTTCCTGGCGAAACGATCACCGCAGTTTCACGGGCGATGAAGGTCGCGTGGACGCTGCTGCTTGCGGCAAGCGCGTGTTTTTCGGAGCGGGACCGGCCGGCGCCCCCGGTGCTGTCGATTACCTTGAACAAGCCCACCATCACGTCGCCCGGCACGCTTTCCGGGAGCATTGCATCGAGCGATCCGGACGGGCTCGATTCGGTCTGGCTCGCGCTCGACTCGACACGAGTGAAGGGCTGGAACGGGTCGTTCTACACCGATTTTACGACCACCTTTCTCGTCACCACCCCCTCGGGCCTGACGCACGGCGCCCGGGTGCCGGTTCGCGTGACGGCCCGCGATGTCGCGGGTTTTGTGGGGTACCTCGATACGGCGGTGACGGTCCAATGAGATAGGCGTGGATGCGAGTAAGTCTTGACCCGACAAGCACTTCTGGGTATTTTGTACAGGTTGTGGTGGCGACGCGCCACGGGCGGTGCCTGCTGCCCCCCACCCCTCTGCCCCGTACCTGTGCGCGTTTCGCGAGGAGGGTGCTCCTGGCTCCGTTGAAGCGCAGCAAGCCCACATCTGTCGGTGAAGCGTTGGATGCTTATCTCGCCCGCTCGGGATTTGGACGCCGCCTACAACAGGCGCAGATCATTCCGGACTGGCCGCACCTCGTCGGTCCGCAGATCGCCGCAGTGACTCGTCCCGACAGCGTCGCGCCGGACGGCACGCTCTTCGTGCACGTGACCACGAGCGCCTGGATGACGGAGCTCCAGCTCATGACACCAGAAATCATGGCCCGGATCAACGCCGGCCGCGGGGCCGCGCGGATCCGTTCGATTCGCTGGCTCCTTTCCCGTTAGAGGATTATGGCAAAAGCAAAGCCGAACGCAGTCAAGCCACGCACCAACGGAGACTACGACGCCGATTCCATCCAGGTCCTGAAAGGCCTGGAGGCCGTGCGGCGCCGTCCCGCGATGTACATCGGGTCGGTGTCGAGCCGTGGACTGCACCATCTGGTGTACGAAGTCGTGGACAACTCGGTCGACGAGGCGCTCGCGGGATCGTGCACGCGCATCGACGTCACGATTCATCCCGACAACGCGATCACGGTCGTGGACAACGGGCGAGGCATCCCCGTCGACGTCCACAAGACGGAGAAAAAGCCCGGCGTCGAGGTCGCGCTGACCGTGTTGCATGCCGGCGGCAAGTTCGACAAGAGCACGTATAAGGTTTCCGGCGGACTGCACGGTGTCGGTGTCTCGGTGGTCAACGCGCTCTCCGAGAAGCTCGAGGTCTGGGTTGATCGTGACGGCAAGCGGCATCACATGGCGTTCGCGCGCGGCGAGACGACCAAGAAGCTCGAGATTACGGGAAAGGCCAAAGCCACGGGCACGACCATCTGGTTCAAGCCGGACGCCACGATCTTCACCGAGACACGGTTCGATTACGCCACGATCGCGAACCGGCTGCGCGAGCTCGCGTTCCTGAATAAGGGCCTGGCGATTTCGCTCAAGGACGAGCGCAAAGGCCAGACCAAGGAAGAGACGTTCCAGTACAAGGGCGGGCTCACGGAATTCGTGAAATGGCTCCTGGGCAACCGGAAGCCGCTGCACGCGAAGCCGATCGTGTTCGAGGCGAGCCGCGAAGGTGTCGAGGTCGAGGGCGCGGTCCAGTACGACGACGGCTACAACGAGAACACGTTCTCCTTCGTGAACAACATCAACACGCACGAAGGCGGAACGCACCTGACCGGCTTCAAGTCCGCGCTGACTCGCACCATCAACGAATGGGCCAAGAAAGACGGCCTGCTCAAAAAAGAAGACTTCACGCTCACCGGCGACGACATCCGCGAGGGTCTGACGTCGGTCCTCCACGTCAAGGTGAAAGACCCGCAGTTCGAGGGTCAGACCAAGACCAAGCTCGGTAACTCCGAGGTCGAGGGCATCGTCCGGACCGTCGTGAACGACGCGCTGGGAGAGTTTCTCGACAAGAATCCGAGCGTGGCGCGCACCATCATCGCCAAGGCCGTGAGCGCGGCGCGCGCCCGCGAAGCGGCGCGCAAGGCTCGCGAGCTGGTGCGCCGGAAGAACGCGCTCGACGGCGGACTCCTCCCCGGAAAGCTCGCCGACTGCTCGCTCACCGACCCCAGTCTATGCGAGATGTATCTCGTGGAAGGCGACTCCGCGGGCGGCTCGGCAAAACAGGGCCGCGACCGGAGCTTTCAAGCCATCCTGCCGCTCCGCGGCAAGATTCTCAACGTGCAGAAGGCCCGGATCGACCGCATCCTCTCGAACGAAGAGATCCGGACCATCATCACCGCGATCGGCACCGGTGTGGGAGAGGACTTCAAGGTCGAAGACGCGCGCTATCACAAGATCATCATCATGACCGACGCCGATGTCGACGGCGCGCACATTCGCACGCTGCTGCTGACCTTCTTCTACAAAGAGATGAAGCAGCTGATCGACGCCGGCTACATTTACATCGCGCAGCCGCCGCTGTACCGCATCGCGAAGGGCAAGGAAGAGTTTTACGCCTACGAGGAAAAAGAGCGCGAAACCTATGTCAAGCGCCTCGCCAACGGCGACGAGCATCGCGCCAATGTCGTGGTGCAGCGCTACAAGGGACTGGGGGAGATGAACCCGGACCAGCTGCGCGATACAACCATGGACCCGGCCAAGCGCACCCTCCTCAAGGTCACGATGGAGGATGCGGTCGAAGCCTCGGAGCTGTTCGAAGTCCTGATGGGTGACGAGGTCGAGCCGCGGCGCAAATTCATCGAGGACAACGCGAAGTTCGTCAAGAACCTCGACGTCTGAGGTCGCTTCGTCTTTGGGCGGTATGGATCCGAAGGTCGGCGGGGCGACCATTGCTCAACAAGCCGTTCAGTCTCGAGGCGCTGCGGAATGCCCTCGACGCAGTGCTTCAATCCCCCCGCTCGTGACGCGGTGCGACACCAGGGGCCGCGGCGGGACGAAATCGGCGCCATCCGTGATCTGAATCGCCTGCTCGAGCGCGCTCGAGCCCAGCTCGAGCCCCGCTGGATCACGCGCGTACACCGAGGCGACCGGCTCGCCGCCAACCACTTTGTCTCCCGGTTTGACGCTGATCACGAACCCAACCGTGGGATCGACCGAATCATCCACCGTGCGGCGCCCCCCCCCCAACGCCACAATCGCGCGCCCGATGATCCGCGGGAGGACGGCGGCCACGATACCCGTACGTCGCGCGGTGTACACCTCGACCGCCTGGGCCTGGGGCAGCGCGCTCGGGTCCTCGACCACCCTGGGATTGCCACCCTGCGCCTCGATGACCTGTTCGAACTTCTCCGCCGCGAGACCCGACCCGAGCGCGTTTTCCAAGCGGTTTCGGGCGCTGGCGGTCGAGCGCTCGACGCCTCCCGCGAGCAGCATCTCGACCCCCAGCGCGTACGTCACCTCCATCAGGTCGGGGGGACCCTCGCCGCGCAGCGCGAGAATGGCCTCCTCGGTTTCGAGCGCGTTGCCGCAGGCGCGGCCCAGCGGCCGGTCCATCGCCGTGAGCAGGGCAGTCGTGGGGCACCCCCGGTCCTCTCCCAGGGTAATCATGGTGCGCGCGAGCTCGAGCGCCTGTTGCTCGGCGGGCAGGAATGCGCCGCTGCCGACTTTGACGTCGAGCACCAGCGCGGACAGCGATTCGGCGAGCTTCTTGGACATGATGCTCGCGGCAATGAGCGGAATCGCTTCCACGGTGCCGGTGACGTCGCGCAGCGCGTACAGGCGGCGGTCGGCGGGGGCGATTTCCGGCGTCTGACCGATCAGCGCGCAGCCGATGCGGAGGACCTGCGCCTTGGCTTCCTCGAGCGACAGCGCCGTCCGGAACCCGGGAATGGCCTCGAGTTTGTCGAGCGTGCCGCCGGTGTGCCCGAGCCCCCGTCCCGACATCATGGGAACGGCCACGCCGCAGGCCGCCACGAGCGGGGCGAGCACGAGGGAGACCTTGTCGCCGACGCCGCCGGTCGAGTGTTTGTCCACCCGGGGCGTGCTCCATCCGTCGTAGCTCAGCCGCGCGCCGGACGCCAGCATCGCGTCCGTGAGGGAGGCGAGTTCCTGTCGTTCGAGCCCCCGGAATACCACCGCCATGAGAAGGGCCGACATTTGATAGTCCGGCACGTTCCCCGCCGTATAGGCCGCCACCAGCGCCGACCACTCCTCGGGCGACAGCGCTCCGCCGTCGCGCTTGCGTTCGATCAGCGGTGCGACAAACATTGTGCGCCATGCGAACGCTGATTGCGGGGCTGCTGCTGCTCTGTGCCGCCCCCCTGGCCGCGCAGAACATCGAAGCGGAGATCCGGGCTGGAGACAGCCTGCATCTCGCGTTGCGGCCGGCGGAGGCGCTCACCCGGTTTCACGCGGTGCTCGCCGCCGACTCCAACAACTACGCGGCGCTGTGGCGCGCGTCGCGCGAGACCATCGACATCGCCAAGCAAATCGAGGGCGACCAGGACTCGCTCAAGGACCGGCGCGACAGTCTGTACGGGGTGGCCCGCGCCTACGCCGAAGCGGCGGTACGGGTCGACTCGAATCGCGCCGAAGGGCATTCGTTTGTGGCGCAGTCGCTGGGACGCCTGTCGCTCACGCGCGGCGGCAAAGAGCGCGTGCGGTTCGCGAAAATCATCTACGACGAGGCCATGCGGGCCATCACGCTCGACTCGACCGAGGACGCCCCGTATCACGTCATCGGCGCGTGGCACGCGGAGGTGAAACGCCTCAGCTCGTTCACGCGCTTCTTCGCGAAAACGCTGTTTGGGGCCGGCTTCATGGGGCGCGCCAACTGGGATGACGCGCAGCGCTATCTGGAACGGTCGGTGGCCCTCAAACCGTCCAACGTGTATCACCGGCTCGAGCTCGCGCGCGTGTACATCGACGTGGGCAAGTACACGGCGGCCCGGGACCAGCTGGCGACGATTCACGGTCTTCCGATTGGGGATGTGCTCGACCCCAAGTACAAGGCGCAGGCCGCACAGCTGCTTGCCGACATCAAGGACAAGCAGGACAAGAGTTGACGCGTTCGGCTCCGAAGCTACCGCGCGGCGCGCGACGGGGCAAACGCTTGACTCGCCATTCGCGCCGAACGCAAACTACGCCATGACGATCTCCTCGGCCCTGACGAACGCCGAAGCGGAGCGGCTCGCCGCCCGCATCGGCGAGCTGGAACGGGAACGCAAACATCTCCTCGCCGTGATCGAGATCCTGAAGGAGGTCTCGACCTCGCTGTACTTCATCGACATCCTCCAGGCGATTGCCCGCAAGCTCGGCGAAGCGTTCGGATTGGACCGATCGTCGATTTTCCTGGCCGAGCGCGGCGGGCGCACCGCGCGCCTCGTGGCCTCCTACGAAGACCCGACCATCCGCAACTACGTGGTCGACCTCGAGCGCTATCCCGAGCTGAAGCGGGCCATGCAGGGCGGCGAGACCGTGTTCATCCCCGATGCCGCCAACGATCCCAGCCTGCGGCACGTCAAAGGGGAGCTGATCAACCGCAACGTCAAGTCGATCACCGTGGTGCCCATCACGTGGCGCGGTCTCGCCATCGGCGCGATTTTCCTGCGCACGTTCCGCGACGGCCCGACCTTTTCGGACGAGGACGTGCGCTTCGTTCAGGTGGTCGCGTCGCTCACCGCGCAGGCGCTGCGCAACGCGCACCGCTACGAGCGGCTCGTCAAACGGCAGCAGGAGACCGGCGATACGCTGCGCCGCATGGAGCTCGAGCGCGTGGCGTTGCTCGCGTTCCTGCGCCGCCTGCTGGACGCGTTCGGCATGCGGGAAGGCGCCTGGGGGGAAGGGCTCCTGCCGCGCGCCTCGGCTGACGAGCTCGATCGGCTGGTCGGTGTCGCCATGGCCGTCATCCAGGAAGAAGCCAAGGGGCGGTGAAGTCACGGGCTCAGGCGGCCAGGGCCGCCGAGCTGCGGCGGCTGGTCGAGCAGGCAAACGTCGCCTATTACGTCCACGACAAGCCGGAGATCTCGGACGCCGAGTACGACCGGCTGTTCCGGGAATTGCAGGACCTCGAGGCCAAGCATCCGGAGCTCCGCACGCCAGACAGCCCCACCTACCGGATCGGCGCCGAGCCGTCCGCGGCATTCCGCAAACACCGCCACTTGATCCCCATGCTCTCCCTGGCCAACGCGTTTTCCGAAGCGGAGCTGGTGGAGTGGGAGCAGCGCAACGCCCGCCTCGTCGCCGAGGCGGCGACGAGTGGCTATACCATGGAAGTGAAGATCGACGGCGCGGCCGTCAGCCTCACGTACGAGGGCGGGGTCTTCGCCCACGGAACCACGCGCGGCAACGGCATCGAGGGCGAGGATGTGACGAGCAATCTGCGCACCGTCCTGGACCTTCCGCTCCGCCTCGCGGGAAAGGGCTGGCCGAAGCTGATGGAAGTCCGGGGGGAAGTCTATCTCTCCAAATCGCGCTTCGAACAGCTCAACGCCGAGCGAGAAAAGGCAAACGAGCCCACGTTTGCGAATCCGCGCAATTCGGCCGCCGGTGCGCTCCGCCAGCTCGATCCGAAAATCACCCGATATCGCGGTCTCAGAATTTTCTGCTTTCAGATCGTCGCCCCGGGCCAGGAGCTGCCGGTCGACACGCAGAGCGACCTGTTGAAGCAGCTGGCCGCATGGGGCATCCCGGTCGAACCGCATCACACGCTCGCGCCCGATCTGCCACGCGCTCATGCGGAGATCGACCGTCTCAACGCGCTGCTCCCGACCCTCGACTACGGCGCCGATGGCGTGGTGGTGAAGGTCAATCCGCTGTGGCTCTACCCCGAGCTCGGCACCGTCGGCGGCCGCGAACCGCGCTGGGCCATCGCGCGCAAATTCGCCCCCGAGGTGGCGGTAACCCAGCTCAAGGAAATCCGGATCAACGTGGGGCGCACGGGCGCCCTCAACCCGTACGCGATACTCGAGCCGGTCGAGATCGGCGGGGTGACGGTCTCGAATGCCACGCTGCACAACGGGGACCTGATCGCCGCGAAGGACATTCGCGTGGGTGACTGGGTGGAGGTCACCCGCGCGGGTGAGGTCATCCCGCAGGTGCTCGGCCCGGTGCGCGAGCGCCGCACCGGCCAGGAGCAGCCGTTCGTCATGCCGGAAAAGTGCCCCGTGTGCGCCTCCAAGGTCGAACATCCGCCCGATGAAGTGATGTCGTTCTGTCCCAACGTGTCATGCCCCGGGCGCATTCTCGAGGGGATCGTCCATTTCGCCTCGCGCAGCGCCATGGACATCCGCGGCCTCGGGTACGAGCGGGTGCGGCTGTTTCTCGAGACTCAGCTGATCGAGAATGTCGCGGATCTATACGAGATCAATCCGATGCAGCTCCTCGCCCGCGAAGGGTTCGCCGAAAAATCCGCCCAGCAACTGGTAGATGCGGTCGCCGCCTCGAGGGATCGGCCGCTCTCGACCCTCATCTTTGCGCTCGGCATCCGTCATGTGGGCGCGCAGGGCGCCCGACTGCTCGCCCGGCACTTTGGAACCATGAAGAGTCTGTCGAAGGCGAGCGCCGACGATATCAACGCGATTCGCGGCGTCGGGCCGGCCATCGCGGAGGCCGTGGCCGGATTCTTCGCCGAGTCCCGCAACCGGAAGCTGGTGGACCGCCTCGCGAAACTGGGTCTGAACATGACGGAGCCGGCGACCGTACAGAGCGGCGGCCCGCTCGAGGGGCAGACCTACGTCATCACCGGTACGCTGCCGTCGCTGTCCCGCACGGCGGCCACGGAATTGATCGAGCAGGCGGGCGGTCGCGTGACGGACAGCGTGTCCAGAAAAACGACGGCGGTCGTTGCCGGAGCGGATCCGGGATCGAAGCTTGCGAAGGCGAAGACCCTAGGCGTCGAGGTCATCGACGAGAAGGAGCTGGTAAAGCGGGCGGGCGGATAAGGACTGGTTACGGGTTCCAGGTGAGAGAAACGCGCACGTCGTAGTAGCTCTGTTTCCACCCCGTCGTGTAACCACCACCACCATCGGTCCGGTTCAGATCGCCGACGTAGCCGCGAACGTAATTGCCGGTCGGCGTGAGGGCGAAGTGCCGGCTGAGCGAGACATCGTATCCCACGCCCAGCGTGAATCCCCACCCCAGCCCCGACAGCCCCGGCACGGTATCGGCAACATGGCGCACGATCTCCGACCGATAGTTCGAAAGTCCCAGGCCGACGGTTAGAAAGGATCCGTCAGGGATAAAGAAGTCGGAGAGACCGCGGATGGTGTACGTGAGCGTCGCGAACGTGTTCGCCATCAGCTCGCTCGCCCCGTTGTACGAGTGTACCCAGCCTTCGAGGGCTCCACCGAGCCGGAACGATGAGCTCAGGAACGTTCCGGCGCGCAGCGAGACGATTGTGCCGCCGATACGACCTTCACCCGAGCAGCTATCGCACAAACTCTTGGCGCCACCGTAACCGACGCCGGCACTGAACCAGGAGCCGTGTCGCGAGACGCTCTGGGACTGGAGCGACGTTGCGGTTATGGCGAGCGCGAGCGCGGACCAGCCGGAGATGCGCATCACGGGCTCACGTACACCGACTTGTCGTAGGACAGCAATCCGGCGGGCGCATCCTCGCGCCACCCCCTCACCTCGAGGACTTTGGGACCGGTCTTCCCGATGGTCACGTAGGCTGTACGAGAACCGAAGTACAAGACGTCGATGCAGCCGTAGTTCCCCGCGCGCAGAGGCGTAATGAGCTCGTCATAGGGAATCAGCAGGGTCGTGTCTCCGCGTTGCATCATAGCCACCGAATCGGTTCGAGAGTCGCACCCTCCCCAGAATGTGTAGATCTGCACGGGGAACGTGGCGCCACTCCGTACCGAATCGGGTGCAGCCATGGGCGCCTGACCGGCGCCAAGCTCCTGACTCGCGAACTCGCCCAGGGTTTGAATCGTGCTCACACGCCAGTTCACCGAAAACTCGATCTGCGACGACATCAGGTCCGCG
>Ga0335084_10007683_pt1 | contig 10718 bp, 8 predicted proteins | sample Lox_Sample_44_FD_206721 | JGI IMG/M metagenome (GOLD analysis project Ga0335084, IMG submission 206721) | Soil microbial communities from Loxahatchee National Wildlife Refuge, Florida, United States - Lox_Sample_4.4 | ecosystem: Environmental > Terrestrial > Soil > Wetlands | place: USA: Florida...
CGAGTCGTAACGTGGACAGGGGCTGCGCCTCGAAGAGGAACTCGTTGACGCCGCCCGGCGAGGCCCCGGCCGCGACGAGGCGCGCGCCGAGGGCCAGCGCCTTCGGCGTGGTGTTCCCGTACCGGAAGGACCCGGTGTCGGATACGAGCGAGACCCAGAGGTTCGTCGCGATGGCCGGTGTCAGCGGCCACCGGAGAAAGTCGAGCAGGTCGGCGACGATCTCGCCGACGGCGGCCGCCGGGAGGTCGACGAGATTCACGGTGCCCCAGAGGGTGTTCCCCGGATGGTGGTCCACGTTGGCCACGCGCCCCTCGCCCTGGTTCGTCCAGCCGGTCCGGTCGGCCGAGGGACACTCCACCGCGATGAGGGCGTCCCAGCCCGCCGGCCAGTCGGGCGGGAGCGCGTCCGCCACGGCGACCCGGTCGATCCCCGGCATCCCGGCGTAGGCGGCTGACCACCGGTCCCGCATGACGACCCGGGCCTCCTTTCCGCGCGCCTCGAGCGCGAGGGCGAGCCCGAGGGCCGAGCCCAGCGCGTCGCCGTCCGGGTTCCGGTGCCCGGTGACGAGAAAGCGCCGGCCGCCCTCGAGAAGGTCGGCGACGGCGCGGTAGGAGGCGTCGAGCGGGTCGCTCACGGCGTCTCGCCGCCCTCCGGCAGCTTCCGGAGCAGCTCGTTGATCCGGGCGCCGCGCTCGAGGGTGTGGTCCTCGACGAAGTGGAGGTCCGGAGCGTACCGGAGGCCGCAGTTCCGTCCGATGAGCGAGCGGAGGAGGCCCCGCGCGTGATTGAGGGCGGCCACCGTCGTCCGGAACGCGTCGGCGTCTCCGAAGACCGAAACGAAGACCCGGGCCGAACGGAGGTCGGCCGCCATCTCGACGTCGGTGATCGTCGCGAAACCGATGGCCGGGTCCCGCAGCTCCTCGCGGAGCAGACGCGCCAGCTCGGCGCGGACGACGTCCCCCACCTTGAGGGGACGACGCCCGCCGCCCCCTTTCGCCCTAGCGTTCATCGTCGCCTCCTTCGTCCGCGCCGAATCCGCTTCCCGGCGCCGCGACGTCGCCGTAGGAGAGGAACTCCCGGCGCGCCGAGGCCATCTCCGCCCCGGATGCCTCGGCGTAGCCCTCGACGTAGCCGACGACCTTCGCGAGAAGCGGCTCGAGGGCCGAGCGGTCGGGTCCGACGGCCGCGACCCCGAGGACCGCGCGCTGGAGGAGATCCTGGTGCGCGATCTCCGACGCGGAGATCTGGAAGTCGCCGCGCAGCCTCGACTTCAGCGGGCGGAGAAAGGCCCGCTTTTCCTTCAGCCCGCGGCAGTGCGGGAGGTGGAAGTCGAAGACGGCGATGGCGACGACCATGAGTCAGTGGCTCGCTCGGCTACGGGTTGGAGATTCGCGCGGAGAGGTTTTAGGGGAACCCGGCGACCGGGTTCCCCTGATTCACTCACGTCAGCGAGGCGGCGACTTCCTCGACGACGAAGGCTTCGAGGACGTCGCCGACCTTCACGTCCTGGTACCCCGCGATGCCGATGCCGCATTCGAAGCCCTGCTTGACCTCGGACGCGTCGTCCTTGAAGCGACGGAGCGAGCCGATCTTCCCCTCGTAGATGACCCGGCTGTCGCGGACGAGTCGGACGGAAGCCGACCGCGGGATCACGCCGTCCACGACCATGCAGCCGGCGACGGTCCCGACCTTCGGGACGCGGAAGGTCTCGCGCACCTCGGCATGCCCGCGCACGACTTCCTTCTTGACGGCTTCGAGGAGGCCCGTCATGGCCTTCTTGATCTCGTCGGTCAGGTTGTAGATGACGGAGTAGAGGCGGATGTCGATCCCCTCCTTGTCCGCCAGCTCCTGCGCCTTCTTCTCGGGTTTGACGTTGAAGCCGATGATGATCGCCTCGGAGGCGGACGCGAGGAGGACGTCATTGACCGAGATGGCGCCGACGCCCGAGTGGAGGATCGAGACCTTGACCTTCTCGGTCGAGATCTTTCCGAGAGTCTGGACGAGAACCTCCTCCGAGCCGCCGACGTCGGCCTTCAGGATGATCGGGAGCTCCTTCGCCTCGCCCTGCTTCATCCGGGCAAAGAGCGAGTCGAGCGACATGCGGGACGACTTGGCGAGCACTTCCTCGCGCTCCTTCTCGCGGCGGAATCCCGAGACCTGGCGCGCCTTCGTCTCGTCCTCGACCACCTGGATCGTGTCGCCGGCATTCGGGATGTCGTCGAAGCCCATGACCTCGACGGGCACCGCCGGCCCGGCCTCCTCGACGCGCGCTCCACGGTCGTCGTGCATCGCGCGGACGCGTCCGACGGCCGTCCCGGCGAAGAAGACATCCCCGACGCGAAGCGTCCCCTGCTGGATCAGGATGGTGGCGAGCGTCCCCCGGCCGGCTTCGCGCCGCGCCTCGAGGACGACGCCGCGCGCCCGTCCCTCGGGAAGTCCCTTGAGTTCGAGGAGGTCCGCCTGAAGGAGGATCATCTCCAGGAGCTGGTCGATTCCGATCCGCTTCTTGGCGGAAATCTCGCAGGCCACGACCTGGCCGCCGAACGCCTCGACGATGACGCCCTTGTCCGCCAGCTCCTGCTTGACGCGGCCCGGGTTCGCCTCCGGCTTGTCGATCTTGTTGATCGCGACGACGACCGGCACCTTGGCCGCCCGGGCGTGGTCGATCGCTTCGACCGTCTGGGGCATGACGCCGTCGTCAGCCGCCACGACGAGGACCACGATGTCCGTCGCCTTGGCGCCGCGGGCGCGCATCATCGTGAAGGCCTCGTGGCCCGGCGTGTCGAGGAAGACGATCGATCGGCCCCGCGCCTCGACGCGGTAGGCGCCGATGTGCTGGGTGATGCCGCCGGCCTCGCCCTCGGCCACGCGCGTGGAGCGGATCGCGTCGAGCAGCGAGGTCTTGCCGTGGTCGACGTGGCCCATGACGGTGACGACGGGCGGGCGCGGCACGCGGACTCCGGCGGGAGCTCCCTCGGGGGCGGCGGTCTCGCCGCCGTCTCCCGCGACGGTCTGCTGGCGCGCCAGCTCGAGCTCCTCCTCGAAGGAGACGACCGCCGCCTCGACGCCGAACTCCCGGGCGAGCTCGACGGCGGTCGCGGGCTCGATGGGCTGGTTGATGGTCGCGAGGATCCCGCGCTGGAGAAGCGCCTTCATCAGGTCCTTCGCGAGGATGCCGATCTTCTCGGAGAGCTCCTTGACGGTCACCCCCTCGGAGAGGAAGACGGGTCCCTGCGGCGTCCCCTTCCGGGTTTCCACGACCTCTCCGCTCTCGCTCGCCACCGTCTTCTTGCCGGCGCGGCGCTGGGCCGACTTCGAGAGGGGCTTGCCGGCCGCCGCGGCGACGGCCTCGTCGGTCAGGGGCGTCTGGATGTCCTCGTACGTGTCCTGCTGGAACGAGCCGAGGTACTCGCGGACGTCTTCCTCGAGGGCGGAGACCTCCTTGGTCCGGGGCTTTTTCGACGGCTGCTTCTTGACGTCGTCCTTCTTGACGGCGGTCTTCGTCGCGTCCTTCCGGCGCTTCTCGGTGGTCTCGGGCAGGGCGACGGGCGGCGCGCCGGGGCCGGCGGCCCGGCCGAAGCCGGGACGGGTCGGCATGCCCGGGCGCGGGGGCACCCCCGGCCGGAGCGGCATGCCGGGACGAGGTGCCATCCCCGGCCGCGGAGGAAGCCCGGGGCGCGGGGCGAGTCCGGTGCGCGGCTGAAGTCCGGGGCGAGCCACGGGCATCCCCGGGGCGGCGGTCCGGATCGGCCGGAGAGTGGCGGGTGTCGGCGGGGCGATGACGGCCCGGCCGAGACCGCCGGCGCCGCGGGTGGGTGCCGGAGAGGCCGGGGTGGCGGCGGCGACGGGCGGCCCGCCGGCCGAGGGCGCGGCCTCGGGCGCCAGCATCTCGCCGCGCGGCAGAGCGGCCGGGACCGCCGGTGTCTCCGGTCGGATGGGGGTCTCCGACTGGCGTTTCAGGATCCGGCCGAGCGCGCCGACGGGAGCCGGAGGCCTGGGCGGCGCGGCGGGCGCCGCGGACGGACGCGCCGGGGAGGTCCGATGAGCCGCGCCGGCGGGCCGGCGCGGCGGCGCCACGGTGACCGAGGACGGAATGGCGGTTGCGCCGGCACCGGGTACGGTCTCGGCGCCTGCGCTGACGGTGGCCGTGACGACCCGCTGCGCCGTTCTCGCGACGGGTGGCGCGACCGCAGGCGGGGCGGGAGCCGGCGGCGGGGTCGGGGGCGGCGGCGCTGTCGCGGCGACGGGCGCGGGGGCCGCGTCGAGGTCGGCCGCCGGCACGTCGGCCTCCGCGGGAGAGCCTTCGGCCTCGAGCGGCTTCTCGACGATCTTGATCCGCTTGAGCGCCGCGCGCTCCGTCTTCACCCGGGGCGCGACGGCCGCCACGGCCGGCGCGGCCGTCGTCTGGCGGACGATCAGGGACTTCGGCGCCTGGGTCTTGCCGGTGAGGATGGCCTGGGCGGTCGAACCCTCGATGACGGATTCGACGCTCTTGACGTCGACGCCGATTCCCTGCAGGAGGAAGAGGACTTCCTTCGCGGGCTTGCCCATCATCTTCGCGAGCTCGGCGACTGTGAACTTGGCGGCCATCGGGCTCACTTCTCCGGCGTCTCCGCCACGGGGGCGGCCTGGGCGGCGTCTGGGCCGTCTTCGCTCGGTGCGGATTCGCCCTCGGCGTCGTCGGCCACCTCGAGGACGGCCTCCTCGTCGGCCTCGGGCTCGGGCTCGGGCTCGGGCGCCGGGGCCTCCTCGAACTCGTGGGCGGCCTCGAGGACGGCTTCCTTCGCCTCGGGCTCGAGGGCGACGGCGCCCCAGGCCTCGGCCTTCTCCTCGTCGGCGCCGCTGCCGGCGTCGAGAACGTCGCCGACGGTTCCCAGGCCCTGCGCGCCGAATGCGGCGGCGGTGTCTCCGTCGACTCCGGGCACCTCGGACAGCGCCGTGGCCCGGCGCTGGGAGGAGAGGAGCATCCGCTGGAGGGCCTCCGCCACCTCGGCCTTGACGGCCTGCTCGCTCTTGATCTCGATCTTCGCGCCGATGAGGGCCGCGGCGAGGCGGACGTTCTGCCCGCGCTTGCCGATGGCGAGCGAGAGCTGGTCCTCCTCGACGATGCACTCGAGGGTCGGCAGGGGCTCGAGCAGCTCTCCCTCGGGGCCGGTCTCGGGCTCCTCGTTCTCGTCCCCCGGCATGACGGAGACCCGCGTGATCTTCGCGGGCGCGAGGGCGTTCTGCGCGTACGTCACGAGGTCGTCGGAGTACTGGATGATGTCGATCCGCTCGCCGCGCAGTTCCCGCATGATGGCCTGGACGCGGGCCCCGCGCATGCCGACGCACGCCCCGACCGGATCGACGTCGCGCTCGCGCGAGGAGACCGCGACCTTGGCGCGGTCCCCGGGCTGGCGGACGCAGCCCCGGATGACGACGGTCTCGTCGTAGATCTCCGGGACTTCCATCTTCATCAGCTGCATCAGGAGCTCGGGCGCGGTCCGCGACAGGACGAGCTGCGCGCCTTTCGGGTTCTTGTGGACGTCGGCCAGGACGGCCCGGACGCGCTCGCCCTGCGTGTAGCGCTCCGCGCGCGACTGGTGTTCGCGGGGAATGACGGCCTCGGTTCGCCCGAGATCGACGATCATGTCGCCGCGTTCGAAGCGCTTCACGGTTCCCGTGATCAGCTCGCCGACCTTCGGGTAATACTCGTTGTAGATGTTCTCGCGCTCGGCCTCGCGGACCTTCTGGTAGAGGACCTGCTTGGCGCTCTGCGCGGCGATGCGACCGAGCCCTTCCGTCGAGCGGTAGAGGCGGATCTCGTCGCCGTAGGTCAACTGCTCGGGAACGATCGGCTCCTCGGGGCCCTCCTCGCCGGCGGGGTACCGGAAGACCTGCCAGCTCAGGCCGGCCAGCTCTCCCTCGAGGAGGGCGTGCGCCTCCTCCGGCAGGACCTCGATGTAGGGGAGGCGGATCTCCTTCTCGGGCTCGGCCTCGAGCGGAACGAACGGGGCCGCCGGCACGGTCTGTCCCAGCGGGATGTCGTCCGGGTCGATCTCGGCGGGCGCCGCGGGCGCCTCGACTTTGGTCTTCTGCTCGACGATCCGGTACGGCGTCCAGGCCGTCAGCGTTCCCGCCTTCGCGTCGAACCGGGCCGCCATTTCGCGGACCTTGTAGACCTTGCGCGCGGCGGTCGCGATGGCTTCCTCGAGGGCGGCGACGAGGCGGTCGAAGCCGATGTCCTTGTCGCGGGACGCGGCCCGGAGCGCCTCGATGATCTCGTCCGCTTTCGTCGTCGGGGGCGCCTTGGCCGCCTTGACCGCCTTGGCGGGCTTGGCCGTCCGGGAGGCCTTTGCCCCCTTCGGCGCACGGGCGCCCTTGCCGCGCGCGGCCTTGCCGCCCGGCGCGTCGCCCTTCGTCGGAGCCTGGGTCGAATCCATGTTGCTGGTCTCTCCGGTGTTGACTGTTCCGTCCTGGATCGAATCGGCCTCGCCCGGAAGCTCAGAACTCCGGCACGAGGCGCGCTGACTTCACGTCGCCAAACCAAATAGTGTACCGGCGCTTCCGTTCCTCATCAAGGATCGTCAGGCGGTCTCCCGAGGCCGCCTCGAGGAGCCCTTTCAACCGCGAGGCTCCCTCCACGGGCTGGCGCAGCCTGACGTCGACCCGTCGCCCCGCGAACCGTTCGCAGTCCGCCGGGGTCCAGAGCGGCCGGTCGAGCCCCGGAGAGGAGACCTCGAGGACGTAGCTCGGCAGGCGCTCCTCCAGGGGATCGAGAACCCCGGATGCGGCGTGAGTCGCCCTCTCGCAGTCGTCGAGGGTGACGCCGGCCGGGCTGTCGATGGTCAGGAGAAGCGTGGAGCGCCTCCCCGGCTTCCAGTCGAGATGACAGAGCTCCAGCCCGAGCGCCGAGAGGGCGCCGCGAAGGGCCTCGACGGCCTCGCCCGGAATCGGGTTCGCGTTCTCCATGAGCCGTTTCGCGGCCGGCCGGGGTAAAAAAAAGAGGGCCGAAGCCCTCTTTCAAGGTCCTTGAAAGCCAGCCGGGGCGGAGTATAGGCCGGAGCGGCGCGGCGCGCCAGCGGCGGCGTCCTCTATTCTTGCCGCGCGGTGCTGGCACGGCGCTTTCATGGAAGCGGGCAGCTGGCGCCACCCCGGCCGGGGTGAGGAGCGGACATCGGCAAGCTGACGAGACTCGACCTCAACGCTCCCCTGATCGAGGGGAAGGAGAAGGCGGAGCCGTGGCCGGCCGAGGGAGCTCCGGCGGGACCCCGGCGGCCGCCGGAACCGGCGTTCGCGTTCTCCCGCGACGTGGTCCGCCTCCGGAAGAAGTCGCGTGTCATCGTCATCGAGCTTCCTCCCGAGGACCTCGAGGTCGAGGACGAAGAGACCCGCGTCAAGGACCTCGCGTTCCCGCGGCTGAACGACCACGTCGTCGGCGGCGAGGAAGCGCCGCGCCCGTGGCCGGAGCCGGAGGGGGGGTTCTCCCTCGCGCCGCTCGGCGAGACGCTCGCCCGTGTCCTCGAGCTTCGAGACGCGATGATCCCCGCGCCGGAAACGGCGTCGCGCTTCCGGATCTCCCGGGAGCGGGCGACGGCGGCCTCCGTGATCGTTCACCTCCTCGTGCTCCTCGCCCTGATCGTCACGCCGGGCCACCGGCCCGGCGTCCCGAAGGAGCTGAACGACGAGAACGACCCGCTCGGCATCATGCGTCTCTGGAAGCCCGACCCGAGCCCGCCTCCCATCCCCCTCCAGTTCTTTCCCGCCCCGGGCCCGAAGGCCCCGGCCCCCGGGAAGAACCCGCTCCTGTCGGACCTGGACCGGAAGGCGCACGGCGGCGATCCGAAGCTGCCGCCCTTCCCCCAGCCGAAGGCCGTGGCGAAGGAGGGGATCCGCGACCTCGAGGCGGGGAAGGGGGCCGCCGGCGCCTCGGCGGTTCCGACGCCTCCTCCTCCCGCCGCCCGCGGCGTCGAGACCGGCGACGCGGCGCGCAGCGAGGCCTCGCGCTCCCTGACGGCGCTCCGGCAGCCGCGGGGATACGACGACGTCGGCGGCAAGCGGCCGCTCACTCTTCCGCCGCAGCCGCTCGCCTCGATCCGGCCGGAGGACGCCGCCCGCGACGGCGGAGACCGGGGAGGCGAAGGGGGCGGCGGCTACGAACACGAGGGGGGGTTCGTCGACTCGGGCCCCCTCTCGTTCGACACGCAGGGCTACGACTGGGGCGCCTACGCGGCCGAGATGCTCCGGAGGATCAGACGGAACTGGGACGTTCCGGCCCTCGCGCACTACGGCGTGAAGGGGCGGCTCGTCATCCGGTTCTTCATCCTGAAGGACGGGACCGTGGACGCGGAGCGGATCGTGGCGTCGTCGGGAATCCCCCCGTACGACAACGCGGCGTTCCAGGCGATCGCCCGCTCCAGCCGGTTCCGGCCCCTTCCCGCCGACCTCGGAAAGGAGCGGGAAGGGGTCACGATCACTTTCTTCTACAACATACGTCCGGAGGAGGAGCGCTTCGGCGGGAGCCGCTGAGGCGCTGCCATTCCGGCCGTTCTGACCCCGGCACGCGGATTGCGCCCGGATCCGGGGCGGACGGCGCGGCGAGCGCGGATCCGTATCATGGTGCTTTCGGGAAGGAGACTATGCGTACCACCACCAAGCTGATCTCCGTGGCCACCCTCGTTTCCGCCTCCGTCATCGTCGGGATGATCCTGGCCGGAGGCCTCGACCTGACGAAGCTGGCGGCGGCCCAGAAGACGTCCGCCCCCGCTCCGGCGGCCGCCGCGCCGGCACCCGGCCGGGCGGCGTCGCCCGTGGCGATGCCGTCCTTCGCCGACCTCGTGGAGAAGGTCTCCCCGGCCGTGGTCTCCGTCACCTCGACGGACATCGTCAAGGGGCAGCGGATGCCCTACCACCGGTTCGAGGAGGGGGGCCCCTTCGACTTCTTCATGCCGCCCGACCGGCGGCGCTCGACCGAAGAGCCCGAGGACCGGAAGGAGATGTCGGGCGGAACCGGCTTTCTCATCGAGCCGGACGGCTACATCCTGACGAACAACCACGTCGTGGAGAACGCGACGAAGGTCCAGGTCAAGGTGAACGGAAAGGACGACTACGACGCGAAGGTCGTGGGCCGCGACCCGGCCACGGACCTCGCCCTCCTGAAGATCGACGGGAAGACGTCCTTCCCGACCGTGACGCTCGGCGACTCGGAGAAGCTCCGCGTGGGCGACTGGGTGATGGCGATCGGCGACCCGCTCAATTTCGAGAAAACCGTCACGGTGGGCGTCGTGTCGGGCAAGGGGCGCTGGGCCGGCCTTTCTCAGGCGACGAGTTCCTTCGAAAGCCTCATCCAGACGGACGCCGCGATCAACTTCGGCAACTCGGGCGGACCGCTCCTGAACACGGCCGGCGAGGTCGTCGGGATCAACACCGCCATCTCGCGATTCGCCCAGAACATCGGCTTCGCCGTCCCCGTCAACGTGGCCCGGAGGCTTCTCCCGCAGCTCAAAGCCGGGAAGGTCGTCCGCGGCTACCTCGGCATCACGATCGCCACGGTCGACCGGAAGCTCCAGGAGGCCTACGGTCTGAAGGCGGCCGAGGGCGCTGTCGTCCAGTCCGTCGAGCCGGACAAGCCGGGGGACAAGGCCGGCCTCAGGCACGAGGACATCATCGTTCGCGTGGACGACACGCCCGTGAAGACGAACCGCGACCTGATCGACTACGTTTCCTCGAAGTCGCCGGGAACGAAGGTCAACATCACGTTCATCCGGGAGGGGAAGGAGAAGACCGCGGTCGCGACGCTGGCCACGCGCTCCGAGCCGGGCGAGAAGCCCGAGGTGGAGGAGACCTCCGACAAGGGGCAGAAGGAGAAGACGCTGGGTCTCGAGATCCGGGACCTCTCGGCGGAGCTTCGCCGCCAGTACCGGATCGACCGCGAGGCCCAGAAGGGCGTCGTGATCTCGCACGTCAAGCCGGTCTCGCCCGCGGCCGACGCCGGCCTCACCGAGGGCGACGTCATCCTCGAGGTGAACGGCGTCGAGGTGGCCTCGCTGACCGAGCTGCAGGCCCAGCTCAGGAAGGCCCCGAAAGACCGCTGGGTCCGCTTCTACGTCCTCCGCTCCATCCCGCGAGCGCAGAAGTTCATCGCGGCGGTGAAGCCGGAATAGAGGGATTTCAAAGTGGGGGAGCGCCGGAAGCGCGTCCCCCCACGACCCCTTGACCCGGCGTAATTCATACTTCATACTTAAGCCGTGCGGATGACGATTTCCCTTCCCGACGGCCTCGCTCGTCGCTTTTTCGCCGCCGTTCCGAACCGTCGACGCTCGGCGACGGTCGTCCGGCTGATCGAGAAGGACCTGAAGTCCCGGGAGGCGGCGCTCGAGAAGGCGTGTCGCGCCGCGAATGCGGACAAGAAGCTGGCTGCCGACGTCGAGGAGTGGCAGTCGTTCGACGACCGCCTGAACGTCTCCGAACGCCGGTGACTCCGGCCCGCGGCGAGGTCTGGTGGGTACGGCTGGACCCGACCGAGGGCTCCGAGATCCGGAAGACGCGGCCCTGTCTCGTCCTGACGGCCGACACCCTGAACAAGTTCCGGCGGACGGTCGTGGTCATTCCGTACTCGACCGTCGCGGCGGCCCACCCGCCGATCACGATCAGGGTGACCTGTCAGGGCAAGCCCGCGGTCGCCGTGATCGACCAGGTCCGCGCCATCGCCAAGGAGCGGCTCGTCGAGCGAATCGAGGT
>Ga0335084_10007685_pt1 | contig 10716 bp, 6 predicted proteins | sample Lox_Sample_44_FD_206721 | JGI IMG/M metagenome (GOLD analysis project Ga0335084, IMG submission 206721) | Soil microbial communities from Loxahatchee National Wildlife Refuge, Florida, United States - Lox_Sample_4.4 | ecosystem: Environmental > Terrestrial > Soil > Wetlands | place: USA: Florida...
AGGCGTGGCTCAGCCGATTCGGCTGTTTCGCGTGGGCGCAGCGCGAGCGATCGACAGCCGCTTCGAGGCCGCCCGCGATGAGCTCGTGTTGACGCCGCTGGTCGGACGCGAGGAGGAAGCCGCGCTGCTGCTGCGTCGCTGGCAGCAGGCGAAAGAAGGCGAGGGGCAAGTCGTGCTCATGGGCGGCGAGCCTGGCATTGGCAAGTCCAGGCTCGCTCGTGTATTACGAGAGCGACTAAGGCCGGAAGAGTACATGGCTCTGCGCTTTCAATGCTCGCCCTATCACGTGAACTCTGCGCTCTACCCAGCCATCGAGCAGCTCGAGCGCGCGGCCGGTTTCACGCGCGAGGACAGCGTCGAGCAGAAGCTCGACAAGATGCAAGCGGTGCTGGCCGGAGACGAGCGGCAGGTAGCGCAGACGGCGCCGCTGCTGGCGGCCTTGCTCTGCCTGCCGATCGAACGTTATCCGGCGCTCAACCTCTCGCCGCAGAGGCAGAAGGAGGAAACACTGGAAGCGCTGGCCAGTCAGGTGGAAGCCTTGGCTAAACGGCAACCAGTGCTGATGATTTACGAGGACGTTCACTGGATGGACGCGACGACACAGGAAACTTTGGATCTGCTGGTGCCGCGTCTGCGCGATTTGCCCGTCCTCCTGCTGATTACCTACCGGCCCGAGTACACTCCACGCTGGAGCGACCAGGCGCATGTCACCATCCTGGGGCTGAATCGTCTGGGCCGACGTCAAGGTGTGGAGCTTGCAACCAGGATCGCAGCGGGTAAGTCACTGCCGCAGGAAGTGCTCGAGCAGATCTTGAATCACACCGATGGCATACCGCTGTTCATCGAAGAGCTGACCAAGTCTGTGCTGGAATCGAAGCTGCTGCGCGAGACCGATGACTGTTACGTGCTCGATACGCCGCTGCCTGCCCTGGCGATTCCGACGACGCTGCGCGACTCGCTGATTGCACGGCTCGACCGGCTGGCACCGGTGCGCGAGGTGGCTCAGATTGGCGCCTGCATCGGACGTGAGTTTGCCTACGAGCTGCTGGCTGCGGTCTCCCAGCTCAAGGGCAAGCAGCTCGAGGAGGCGCTCGAGCAAGTCACTAAGACCGGGCTGGTGTTCCGACGCGGCACGCCTCCGGAGGCCACCTACACCTTCAAGCATGCTCTGGTCCAGGACGCTGCCTATGATTCGCTGCTCAAGAGCAAGCGCGCCCAGCTGCACGCCCAGATCGCAAAAGTGCTGGAGGAGGATTTCTCCGACCGCATCGCGAACGAACCCGAGCTGCTCGCGCATCACCTGAGCGCTGCTGGAGCGGCTGCAGCCGCGATTCCCCATTGGCATAAGGCCGGGCAGCGTGCCAGCCAGCGCCTCGCATACACCGAGGCGATCGCCTACTTCCAACGCGGGATCGAGCTTGCGCACTCGCTGCCGGATTCGCCGGAGGTTGCCGGACTGGAGGTCGGTCTGCAGCTCGGGCTGGGCTACGCCTACCTTCCCACCAAAGGCTACACCGCGCCGGAGTCCCTGAAGGCGTTCACCCGCGCGCAAGCCTTGTGCAAGCAGGCAGGCGCAAGCAAGTCGATCTTCGACGCGCTGCGGGGACTGTGGCTGTTCGAACTCATCCGGGGCGAGGTGCGGACCGCGCTCAGCCTCGCGGACGAGTGCCTGAAGTTCGCGCAGGCGGCACAGGCGAGAGAGATGCTGATGGAGGGGCATTTTGCGTGCGGCCTCAGTTTTCAACGGCTGGGCGATTGGCGGGCGGCACGCAGACACCTCGAACAGAGCCTGGCGCTGTACGATCCCGTCGCCGACCGATCGCACGCCATCGTCTATGGCCAGGATTCAAAGCTGGGGGCGCTGGCCTGGCTGGCATTGGTGTTGGGAGCGCTCGGCTATCCGGACCAGGCCTTGAGCCGCAGCGCCGAAGCCGAGGTCGCCGCCCCGGCAGTGACGCATCCCTTCAGCCAGTGCTTTGCCTATCACGCAGGGTTTTTCGTTCATAGCTTGCGCGGCGAGGCGGATCGCGCGCGCGCCCAGGCAGAAGCCCTAATCGCAGTAGCCAAGGACCAGGGATTTCCGTTTTTCGAGCTCGTTGGGGTCGGCTTTCGAAGCCTCGCCGTGCTTCAGAGCGGCCAAGGCGGGGTCAACGAAATCGGTGAGCTGAGGAATGTGATAGCTGCGTTTCTGGGACTGGGCGCGGGCGAACCCGCGCTGCGCATGCGCAGCTTCCTCGCGCAGGGATTCGCGTACTTGCCCGATGTCGACGCCGGGCTGCGAGAATGCGAAGAGGCGCTGAAGCTCACGCTTCAGCACGACCACCGAGAGTTCGAGGCGATCCTCCTGCGCGTGCAAGGAGACCTGCTGTCGATGGAAGGCCGCGATCTGAATCGCGCCGCCGACTCGTACCGCAAGTCGATCGAGGTCGCCAACGGCCAGCACGCGCGATCCTTCGAGCTGGCCGCCGCGTTAGGCCTCGCGCGACTTCACTGCAGGCGAGGTGAATACGAATATGCGCGGGCAGTGCTCGCGCCGGTATACAACTGGTTCACCGAAGGCTTCGATACGAAGGACCTGAAACAGGCTAAGGCACTGCTCGAGGAGCTTGCGCAATGACTGCTGACCGGCATCGAGGAGAGAGCACATCCTGCTCGAAGATTGCGCTGAACATTGCGTTGTTCATGACCGTAGTGCCACTCGCGCTGGCAGGAACAAAGGAGTACGGCCCCGGCGTAACGGACACGGAGATCAAGCTGGGTCAAACGATGCCCTACAGCGGCCCGATCTCTGCGCTGAGCACCGTCGGCAAAGCGCAGAGCGCTTACTTCGACATGATCAATGCCGAAGGTGGCGTGAACGGGCGCAAGATCAAGCTCATCAGCCTCGACGACGGCTACAACCCCGCGAAAACCGTGGAACAGACGCGCAAGCTGATCGAGGACGAAGGCGTGCTGGCGCTGTTCTCGCCGCTCGGCACCGTCACCAACGAGGCAATCCACAAGTACGTGAACGACAGAAAAGTTCCGCATCTGTTCATCGCTAACAATCTGCTCCGCTTCTCCGATCCCGAACATTATCCTTGGACCATTCCGAGTATTCGGCCTTCCTTCTATCACGAGGCAAAGGCGTATGCGCAGTACATTTTGCGCAACCGCCCGAATGCGAAGATCGCCATCCTCCACGGCAACGAGGACACCGGCAAGGAATATCTCACCGGCCTGAGAGACGGACTCGGCGCGCGCGCCCAGTCGATGCTGATCGCCGAAGCGACGCTCGACGTATTCGACCCGTCGATCGACTCGCAAATCATCGCCCTGCACAGTTCAGGCGCGGATACGCTGGTGACCATCGCAGGCCCCAAGCACTGCGCGATGGCGATGCGCAAGCTCTACGATCTGCAGTGGAAGCCTCTGCACATCGTCCCCTTCTTTTGTTCCGCGCTCAAGGCCGTGCTGGAATCGGTTGGATACGACAAGGCCGAGGGTCTGGTTTCGTCCGCCGTGGCAAAAGATCCGGGCGACCCGCAATGGCGCGACGACCCGGCGACCAAAGAATACCTGGCGTGGGCGAAAAAATGGTTTCCGCACGCCGATCAGCTGGACTGGGACAATGTCCTTAGCTATTCCGCGGCGCAGCTGATGGTCCACGTGCTCAGGCAATGCGGTGATGATTTGAGCCGCGACAACTTGCTGCGACAAGCGACGAATGTAAAGGACCTGCAATTGCCGATGATGCTGCCCGGCATCAAGGTCGACCTGAGTCCGGCCGACTACCTGCCAGTCAAGAGCATGCAGATGATTCGATTCGACGGCAAACGATGGGCGCGAGTCGGCGAGCTGGTTGGTCGCTGACAAGCCGACAAACGCATGCAAAGCATTGAAGCTTGGCTGCAGGGACTCGGCTTAGGTCGATATGCTCAGGTATTCGACGACAACGAGGTCGATCTGGATGCCGTCCGGCTGCTGAGCGAACAAGACCTCGAGCGGCTGGGTCTGCCTCTCGGCCCACGCAAGAAGCTGCTCAAAGCGATTGCCGAGCTGGATGCGCTGCTGGCGGCGGATGTGCGAGCGCCGGTCTCACCCACCGAACCCCAATCGCTTTCCGTGGCTGCACCTTCCAGCGCCGCGGAGTCTGGCCAACGCCGCCAGCTCACCGTCATGTTCGCCGATCTGGTGGGCTCCACGGAGCTGTCGCGGCGGCTCGATCCCGAGGAATACCGCGAGCTCCTGCATGCTTACCGCGAGGCGTGCACCCGCGCGATCGATCGCTACGAAGGCCGCGTTGCCCAGCACCTCGGCGACGGTGTCCTGGTGTACTTCGGCTATCCGGTTGCTCACGAGGACGATGCGCAGCGCGCGGCGCGCGCCGCGCTCGCCGCGGTGAGAGCGGTCTCAGATCTGCGTAACGGCACGACCGCCCTCGCGGTTCGCATCGGCATCCACACTGGCCTCACCGTAGTGGGCGGCTCAGGCGAGGAACTGGCGCTGGGCGACACGCCCAATGTCGCGGCGCGAATGCAGAGCTTGGCGCAGCCAGACAGCGTCTTGGTGAGCGCAGCCACGCGCCGGCTGCTCGGCGAGCATTTCCACATCGAGTCCCTGGGTGCACAGGCGCTCAAGGGGCTCGAACAGCCGATGGAGGTCTTCCGAGTTCTCGGCGAACTAAGCGCGCAGGAGGGTGCTTCGCCGCATCCCCCGAGCGCGCCGCTGGTGGGCCGGGACCAGGAAGCGGGGCTGCTGCTCGATCGCTGGGAGCGTGCGGCGGAGGGTGATGGCCAGGTGGTGCTCATCACCGGCGACCCGGGCATCGGCAAATCGCGCATCGTGCACGCGCTGGACGAACAGCTCGCCGGCACTCTGCACCATCGCATGGAGCTTCGCTGCTCGCCCTACTACACCCACACGCCGCTTTATCCCGTCGTGGAGCGTCTGCCTCAGCGCCTGGGTTGGGCAGCGGGCGATAACGTCGAAGTTGAGATCGACAAGCTCGTGCAATTCCTCTCGCGCCTGAGCGTCCCGCTGCAGGAATCGGTCGGATTGCTTGCAACGCTGCTCGGCCGTCCTGTTCCCGAGCGACACGCTCTGCCTGAGATGAGCCCTGAGCGGCAGCGCCGGCGCACGCTCGAGACGCTGACCGCCATCGTGCTCGCCTTGGCAAAGGAACGCCCTGCGCTGCTCGCCGTGGAAGATCTGCACTGGGCTGACCCCACGACGCTGGAGCTCATCAGCCGGTACATCGAGCAGGCTCCCACTGCGCGGCTGCTGATTCTACTCACTGCCCGCCCCGGATTCGATTCTCCTTGGGGCACACGCTCCTACCTGACCCCGCTGGCGCTCAATCGACTGACGCGGCGTCAGACCGGAGAGCTGGTCGAGAAGTTGACCCGCGGCAAGCCCCTGCCGAAGGAAGTCGCCGAGCAGATCGTGGCCAAGACCGACGGCGTGCCGCTGTTCGTCGAAGAGCTGACCACGATGGTGCTCGAATCAGGGCTGATGCGCGACGCGGGCAGTCGCTACGAGTTGACCGGTCCGCTGCCGCCGCTTGCCATTCCCTCGACGCTGCAGGATTCGCTCAACGCGCGGCTCGACCGTCTCGCCCAGGTCAAGGACCTCGCCCAGCTCGGTGCCGCGCTCGGCCGCAGCTTCAGTTATCAGCTCATCCGAGCCGTCTCGCCGCTGGACGATGATGCGCTGGAGCAAGCGCTCGGCAAGCTGCTGGAAGCAGAACTGCTATTTCAGCGCGGCACACCGCCCGACTCCACTTACACCTTCAAGCATGCGCTGGTGCAAGACGCCGCCTATCAGTCGCTGCTCAAGAGCACGCGCCAGCAGTATCACCAGCGCATCGCTCAGACCATCGTCGAACACCTGCCCGCCGATGCCGAGCGGCGGCCGGAGTACGTGGCGCATCACTTCACCGAGTCGGGGCTCCATGCGACGGCGGTCCGGTGGTGGCAACAAGCAGGGGAGCTCGCCGTCCGGCGTTCGGCTCACCTCGAAGCGATTGCGCACTACCGGCGGGCCATCGCGGTGCTGAGTATGCTGCCTCAGTCTCCACAACGCGACCGGGCCGAGCTGGATCTCCAGCTTGCACTGGGGTGCGCGATCATGCCCGCGATGGGCTATGCGGCACCGGAAGCGGCGGAACCTTATCGTCGCGCGAGCGAGCTCGGCGCCCGAATCGACGAGCCATCGAAGCTTTGTGACGCATTGTGGGGCGTAGCTCTTGGCACCTGGTGCAAGGGAGCTGTGAACGAGGCTCATGGCATCGCAAGGCGGTGTCTTACGCTCGCGATGGAACGCGGCGACAACGCTTCTGTGGTTGCAGCCCACTATGGCGTCGCTTGCACGGCGATGGCGCAGGGACTGTTACCTGAAGCGCGAATGCACTTCGAGAGCGCGCTCGTCCTCTACGGTCCGGTACCACGACAGGACATCACTCCACGCTACGGTCAAGACCTTAGAGCTCTGGCCCTGCATCACCTCGTGCCGACCCTGTGGTTCCTCGGCTATCCGGACCAGGCAATGGCGCGATGCCGGGAGCTGGCGGCCTATTGGCCCGACTCGCCGTTTCTGTTCAACCGGCTCTGGCGCTCGTTGAGCCTGATACAGACGCTCGCATGGCTGCGGGCCCCCAAAGGCGACGACGCTCAGATCGAGGCTGACCTCGCGATGTGCGACGAGCAAGGCTTCGCGTTCATGGGTCTCGTGATCAGGACACTGCACGGCGCACGGCTCGCACAGCAGGGGCGCGTCGATGAGGGTATCAGGGATCTCAAGCGCGGGATCGAGGCGCATCTTACTTCGGGGGCGCGCTTTGCCGTGCCGCCGTTCTTCGAGTTTCTCGCCGAGGCGTATTTGTCGATCGAGCAAACCGAGCAGGGGCTCGCGGCGATCGCGGAAGGGCTCGCTCTGTCACACAGTGGCGGCGAACACTGGGTCGATGCCGAACTGTATCGCTTGCGGGGAGAATTCTTGCTGATCGCCCTGTTACCGGATGCTGCGCAGGCCGAATCCTGTTTCGTGAGGAGCCTTGAGATCGCGCGAGCCCAGGAGTCGAAATCCTTCGAGCTGCGCACCGCCACGAGCCTGGGCCGACTCTGGCAGCGCCAAGGGAAGGAACGCGAAGCGCGCGAACTGCTGCAGCCCGTCTACACCTGGTTCACCGAAGGGTTCGACACGCACGATCTCGTGGCCGCGCGCGAGCTGCTCGATTCTCTGGGTCATGCAGCGGAGCCGCAAGCACTCGTAACTTTCCCCAGTCAGACCACGGGAGAGTAGGCGAGGCACCAGCCCGGCCTGTCAAAAGCCCGGGCTTTCTTGTTTTCACCGATCCACTTGTGCTGACTGCACCGAACGCGGCTAGAATCAGCAAACGCCGATTACACCGTTGCGTGGGATGGTCGCCCCTTGAGGTCGCTTCAGAACCGACCCGGGTTGAGCCGGTATAATCGGTTGCACGTCCCCCCGGCCTTCGGCCGCACGGTGCTGGCTTGCGCACAGGAGATTTCAAGATGCGATCGATCTCGTTCGACCGGTCTCGCCGCGGTTTGCTCAGAGCCCTGGCTCTGCTGGGCGGCGGCGCGCTCGGAGGGGCTCTGGAGGGGCGCGCACAGGACCAGGATGGCAAGCCCAAGGCCGTCCTGAAGAAGTACTCGAAGGAGCGGGTCGGCTATCGAGATGAACCCTACTTGGGGCGCACCTGCGCCAAGTGTGTCTTGTACGCCGGCGACGGCAACTGCGCCATCGTCGACGGCCAGGTAAGCCCGGACGGCTGGTGCACGCAGTGGACGCCCGCCACCATTGGCCGGAGCGGTAGCTCACCCGCGGCCTGAAGTCTTCCACCCGCAAACGCAAATCTGACAAGCCGCCGGCGCCGGCGCTTTGCGATCAGGCGGCCATTTCACTTGAAGGACCGGCGGCGAGTCGAAGACACCGGACACAGCAACCTTATTGCCCCAGGCGGGCGTGCCGCAAGCGCGAAGATGATCTGGGCAGGACCGGTCCGCCACAGGAGCCGGTTCCAATTACGATAACAGGAGGTGCAAGTGAGTCGAGCCTTTGTCAAAGGAGACGACAGCGATCTTTCCGGTGAGGAGTTGCCGGAGCGTCCTATCAGCCCCTATCCCAACTACGTGACGCCGCACGGCCTGGCACAACTGCGCAGGAAATACGAGGGATTGGTAGCGCACCACGCGCAGCTCAAAGCGGCGGGGGAGGATTTCGACAAACCCAAGCTCACCGAGATCGAGCGCGACCTGCGCTATTTTTCCCAGCGGCTGGAAAGCGCCATCCTGGTCGACGTCGCCAACGAGCCGAAAGACGAGGTGCACTTCGGCGCAACGGTCAAAGCCGAGACCGACGACGGCGAAGTGCACGAGTTCACCATCGTTGGCGAGGACGAGGCCGATGTCGCGACCGGCAAGGTGAGCTGGCTGTCGCCGCTTGCCAAGGCGCTGATTGGCGCCAAGGAGGGGGATACGGTGAAGTGGCGTCGCCCCGCCGGTGACACCGAGCTCGAGATCATCGATATTCAGTATCCCGAGGTGCGCGGCGAACAAGCGCCCGAGTCCAGACTCCAATCCTGACAGCCTCAGCGGCATACTTCCAAGACGAGAAGACCATGGTGGAATTTTCCCGGCGCGATGCACTGAAGGCGCTCGGCGCGGCCGGGCTCGCTGCATCGAGCGGGACGTTGATGCGTCCGACGCCGGCCGGCTCGGAACGGCTTCGGCGGGTGTCATGGCGGATTATGTGATGGTGAATATGGTGGCGCAGGCGGCCTCGGGCTCAACCACGCCTCAGGCTGCGGCAGCGCAAGCGGAGAACCGCGTCAAGCGCTACTACAAAGGTTGATAGAAGCGGGGCGAATGGAGCGCAACGATGCATGATCTGGTGATCAAAGGGGCGAGCGTCTACGATGGATCTGGCAAACCGCCTTCGCGCGCGAATGTCTCAGTCGACGACGGGCGCATCGTGTCGGTGGGCGAGGATGCGGGGCCTGCACGTCAAGTCGTGCAGGCCGACGGCCTCGCGCTGATGCCCGGCATCATCGACACGCATACGCACTACGATGCGCAGATCACCTGGGACCCGCTGGTGAATCCATCGCCCGCGCTCGGTGTCACCAGCGTCATCATGGGCAACTGCGGGTTCACCATCGCGCCGTGCCGACCGTCCGACCGCGACCTCGTCATGCGCAATCTGACGCACGTCGAGGGGATGTCGCTCGATGCTTTGCGCAGCGGCATCGACTGGAGCTTCGAGAGCTTCCCGCAATATCTCGATGCTCTCGAGCGCCGCGGCGTCGGCCCGAACGTCGCCTGCTTCGTGGGTCATTCCTCGGTGCGCACCTTCGTGCTGCGCGAGGATGCATCGAAGCGCGCCGCCACGGCCGAGGAGATCGGTGAGATGCGCATGCTCGTGGTCGATGGCATGCGCGCCGGCGCTTGCGGCTTCTCGACCACACGCAACGCACAGCACAACGGCGAAGCCGGCATCCCGATGCCCTCACGTCTGGCCGACGAGAACGAGCTCATTGCACTGTCGAGCGGTTTGAAAGAAAGCGGCCGCGGCATTCTCATGATGACCAAGGATGCGGTGACGCCGATGCCGTTGATCGAAAAGCTCGCCCAGAGCGCTGGCCGCCCCTATCTGGTGGCAGCACTCCTGCACAGCGACGTGATGCCAGAGAGCACGTTCGAGGATCTCGAGCACATCCGCGCCGCGCACAGCCGCGGCAACCGTCTGTATGGCGCTGTGTCGCCGTGCCCGCTCACCTTCGAGTTCACCCTGCACGAGCCGTATGTGTTCGAGGGCCTGATCGCATGGCAGCCGCTCATGAAGATGGATCTGCCGGCGCTGAAGTCGACGCTCGCCGACCCGGCGTTTCGCCAGCGCGTAAAGGACGAGCTTGCGGTTCGCAGCCGCCGCCTGTTCAACGGCGACTGGCAGAAGATGTTCGTCACGCAGGCGGCGCAACCGCAGAATCAGCGCTTCGATGGAAACTCCATGGATAACCTGGCGCGCGAAGCCGGCAAACATCCGCTCGATTTCATGCTCGACTTGAGCCTGAGCGAAGGGCTCGACACGCTGTTCACCGGCACGCTGCTCAACTCGGACGAGGATGCCGTCGGCCGCCTGCTGCGCGATCCCAACAGCATCGTATCGTTGTCCGACGCGGGAGCGCATCTCACGTTCCTGTGCGATGCCGGCTTCGGTCTGCATCTGCTGGGGCATTGGTCGCGCGACCTGCAGGCGCTGCCCACGGAGCACGCCGTGCGCAAGCTCACGGCCGAGCCGGCTGCGCTGTTTGGGATTCGCGACCGTGGCACCATCGAGCCGGGGCAAGCGGCCGATCTGCTGCTGTTCGATCCAGCTACGGTAGGACGAGGTCGATCGCAGCGCGTATTCGATCTGCCCGCCGGAGCTTCTCGCCTCAGTACCCCGGCCCGCGGCGTGCATGGCGTCTGGGTCAACGGCAAGCAGATCGCCGATGCACAAGGAATCGTCCCCGATGCGCCCAGGGCCGGGCGTGTGTTGCGCGAATTCGCCAGCTGAGCATTGAACACCGGTCGAGTCGTTAGCATGTAGTGCGGCAATTCCAATAAACCTCCCACGATGTCCATCGAAGGTTCTGCGGCTGCGGGTGTTGCTCCACTGAACGGACTGCGCGTGCTCGAACTGGGCACGCTGATCGCAGGGCCCTACTGCACG
>Ga0335084_10007686_pt1 | contig 10716 bp, 10 predicted proteins | sample Lox_Sample_44_FD_206721 | JGI IMG/M metagenome (GOLD analysis project Ga0335084, IMG submission 206721) | Soil microbial communities from Loxahatchee National Wildlife Refuge, Florida, United States - Lox_Sample_4.4 | ecosystem: Environmental > Terrestrial > Soil > Wetlands | place: USA...
TAGGTCTTCTCCAGTTCCAGCGCGCCGAGCGGGCAGAACTCGATGCAGAACGCGCATCCCTTGCAGGTCTCGCGGTTGATCACCACGACGCCGCGGAACTTCTTGTCCTTCTTCGCGGCGGGCGAAGTCGCACTCATCCTCGGTCCTCGGTGCCCGGCGTCCCGGGCGGTGAGAGAGAGTGCGTTCCCTATCAGAACGGCCCGCGCGAAAATTGGACTGCGATCAATTCGGCGCAAAAATCCCCAGAAGGATTGCGGACAAAATGAACCTATACAATCCACGGTTCATCGCCCGATTGCGTCCACGATGCGCCGCCGCGGCGCCCCGGGAACGAAAAGGCGCCCGGCCAGCGAGGGCCGGGCGCCGCGGGTCCGCAGGGGCGGGCCGTCGACCTACTTGATCGTCCAGGTGTCGTTGCCGGCGAGCAGCTTCTCCAGCGGCACGTCCTTCTTCTTGGCCGTCCTGATGAGGTCCCAGGTCAGCTCCTCGCCCGTCGGCCGCGTCACGTTGCGGAACACGCCGATGGGGGTCGGGAACCCCGCCTTCTCGGAGAGGTTCGCGAGCATGAAGGCGAGCGTGGGGTCCGCGCGCTTCGAGTCGTGGACCAGGATGTCCTTCTCGGTCACGCCCTTCTCGCCGAGGGTGACCACCTCCAGCTCCGCCGTCTGGGTGTTGAAGCGGATGCCCTTCTTGCCGTCCTTGCCGAAGACGAGCGGCTTGCCGTCCTCCATGCGGAGCAGGGCGTCGGCCTTGACCGCCTTCTCCGTGAGGAAGGTGTAGGCGCCGTCGTTGAACACCGGGCAGTTCTGGAAGATCTCGACCAGGGTCGAGCCCTTGTGCTCGGCGGCCGCCTTGATCACGCCGCCCATGTGCGCGCCCTCGACGTCGATGGTCCGGGCCACGAAGGTCGCGCCGGCGCCGAGCGCCAGCGCCGGCGGGTTGAACGGGTAGTCCGGCGAGCCGTGCGGCGTCGTCTTGGTCTTCTTGCCCAGCTCGGAGGTCGGCGAGACCTGGCCCTTGGTGAGGCCGTAGATGCGGTTGTTGAACAGCAGCATCTTGAGATCGAGGTTGCGCCGCATCGCGTGGATGAAGTGGTTGCCGCCGATGGCGAGGGCGTCGCCGTCGCCGGTCACGATCCAGACTTGAAGCTCGGGCCGAGAGACCTTGAGGCCCGACGCGAAGGACGGCGCGCGGCCGTGCAGCGTGTGCATCCCGTAGTTGTTCATGTAGTACGGGAAGCGCGAGCTGCAGCCGATGCCGGAGACGAAGACGATGTTCTCCCGCTTCACGCCGACGGCGGGGAGCGTCTTCTGCACCTGGTTGATGATGGAGTAGTCGCCGCAGCCCGGGCACCAGCGCGGGTCGATGCCCGACTCGAAGTCCTTCTTGGTGTAGACCGGGAGTGCGGTGGAGGTCGTGCCGTTCGTGCTCATGTTCGTTCTCTTTCCTTTTTTCCGGGGGCTAGAGGACCTCGAGCACCTTGCCCGCGAGCTCGCCGATCTTGATGGGCTTGCCGTTGATCCGGTTGTACTGGAGCGGATCCACCCCGGGGAACATGCCGCGCAGGTAGAAGGCCAGCTGCCCGTCGTTCACCTCGGGCACGAAGATCTTCTTGAACGCCTTCAGCACGGCGCCGAGGTTCCTGGGCAGCGGGTTGAGCCAGCGCAGGTGGACGTGGCTCACCTTCTTGCCGCTGGCCTGCAGCTCCTCCGCCGCGCCGCGGACGGCGCCGAAGGTGCCGCCCCAGGAGACGAGGAGCAGGTCGCCCGTCTTGGCGCCGAACACCTCGACGTCGGGCACGTCCTCGACGACGTTCCGGATCTTCTGGGCGCGCGTCTTCACCATCCGCTCGTGGTTCATGCCGTCGTACGACACCATGCCGGTGAGCGAGTCCTTCTCCAGGCCGCCCACGCGGTGCTCGAGGCCGGCGGTGCCGGGGATCGCCCAGGGCCGGATGAGCTTGGCGTCCCGGAGGTACGGCATGTAGGAGCCGTCCTGGTAGTTCGGCGCGGTCTGGTACTTCACCTCGAACCGGGGGAGCTCGCCGGGAGCCGGGATCTTGAACGGCTCGGAGCCGTTGCCCAGGTAGCCGTCGGTGAGCATCAGCACCGGCGTCATCCACTTGGCGGCGATCTTCATCGCCTCCATGGCGGTGTAGAAGCAGTCCGCCGGGCTCTGCGCCGCGATGATGGGCATGGGCGCCTCGCCGTGCCGCCCGAAGAGCGCCATGAGGAGGTCGGCCTGCTCGGTCTTGGTCGGCATGCCCGTGGACGGGCCGCCGCGCTGCACGTTCACGATGACGAGCGGCAGCTCCATGATGACGGCGAGGCCCATCATCTCCGACTTGAGCGCGAGGCCCGGGCCGGAGGTGGAGGTGCAGGCGAGCGCGCCGCCGAAGGCCGCGCCGATCGCCGACCCGATGCCGGCGATCTCGTCCTCGGCCTGGTACGTCACCACCCCGTGCTCCTTGAAGTGCGACATCTCCTGGAGGATCTCGGTGGCCGGCGTGATCGGGTAGCTGCCCAGGAACACCTGGCGGCCGGTGAGCCGCGCGACCGTGGCGAAGCCGAGCGCGGTGGCGAAGTTGCCGGTGACGCTGCGGTAGGTGCCGGCGGCGAGCTTCGACGCCGGCACGCTGTAGCGCGCGTAGAAGATCTCGCTCGTCTCGCCGAAGGCGTAGCCGGCCTTGAAGACCGTCTGGTTCGGGACGGCGAACTCCGGCTTCTTCGCGAACTTCGCCTTGATCGACTCGAGCTGCGGCTCGATGGGCTTCGAGTAGAGCCAGAACATGAGGCCGAGCGCGAAGTAGTTCTTGCAGCGCGCCACCTCCTTCGACGACAGGCCCGAGCCCTCCAGGGCGGACTCGGTGAGCTTGTTCATGTCGACGAGGAAGATCCGGTAGTTCGCCTTGACCGCGGGGTCCTCGAGCGGGTTCGACTTGTAGCCCGCCTTCTCGAAGTTCGACTCGGTGAACGCGCCCACGTTCACGAGCAGCATCCCGCCCTGCTTCAGATCGGCGAGGTTGGTCTTGAGCGCCGCCGGGTTCATGGCCACCAGGACGTCGGGCGCGTCGCCCGGCGTGTGGATCTCGCGCGATCCGAAGTTCACCTGGTAGCCGGAGACGCCGGCCAGCGAGCCCGCGGGCGCGCGGATCTCGGCGGGATAGTCCGGGAAGGTCGCGAGGTCGTTGCCGGTGAGGGCGCTCGCCTTGGTGAACTCGGTCCCGGTGAGCTGCATCCCGTCGCCCGAGTCGCCGACGAAGCGGATGGTGACGGTTTCGACCTGCTCGACCTTGTGCTTGGCCGCTTGAGTGGACATGTCGCCCTTCGTCTCCTTGAGTGGTGCGTCGACCGTGGAACGCCGACCGGGCGGCTTCTCTGCCCGGCCGATGAGGGATGGCTGCGCCGCGTGCCCGGCGCACTTGCGCCAGGACAAATCGAGAAAGGGCAGACTGTATGCCGCACTGCCACCTCGATTGTCAAGCCGCGAAGCGGGACAACTCCGCGAAAGGACTCGGTTTATTGTGGACCTGTTCCGTCCCCAATGGTCCGCGCGCCGCCGGTCGCGAAAGGAACCGAGTCATCACGCCCACTTGCTCTGGATCACGCGCCGGCGCCTCCGCGCCCAGCCCCAGAGCCGTCCTGCCCCGCGGGATCGAGCGCGCGAGACGTCCTCGTCGCCGCCATCAGGGCTCCGGGAAGATCTTCCCCGGGTTGAGGATGCCGAGCGGATCGAACACGGCCTTGATCCGCCGCTCCAGCGCCACCACCTCGCGCCCCTGCTCGTACTCGAGGAAGTCGCGCTTGGCGAGGCCGATGCCGTGCTCGCCGGTGAGGGTCCCGCCCAGGTCGACGGCGGCACGCAGGATCTCGCCCACGGCGGCCTCGACCTCCGGCTTCTCCTCGGCGCGGTCGAAGAGGACGTTGCAGTGGAGGTTCCCGTCGCCGGCGTGCCCGTAGGTGGCGACCGCGAAGCCGTGCGCCTCCCCGATCGCCTTGGCCCGCGCGATCATGTCCGGGATCCTCGAGCGCGGGACCGCCACGTCCTCGGAGAGCTTCATCGGGTGGACCGCCTTGAGGTTGAGCGACAGGTAGCGGCGGGTCTCCCAGACGTCGCGGCGCTGCGCCTCGTTCTGCGCGAGCACCACGTCGCCGCGCGCCTCGGCCGCGACCAGCGCCCCCACGCGGGCGATCTCGGCGAACACCTGCTCCTCGTCGTTGCCGTCGGTCTCCACCAGCAGCGCAGCCCCCGCCTCGGGCGGGAACCTGTACGGCGAGGTCTTGGCGGCCGCCTGGATCGACACGTCGTCGAGCAGCTCCAGGCAGCGCGGGATGACCCCGCCCTGGAGGACCCGGTTGACGGCGCGCGCCGCGTCGTCCACCGACGCGAACACCACCAGCGCGGTCGCGACGTGGCGCGGCCGCGGCAGGAGCTTGAGCGTGATCTCGGTGACGATCCCCAGCGTCCCCTCGCTGCCCACCAGCAGCGCGGTGAGGTCGTAGCCCGCCACGCCCTTGATCGACCGCTTCCCCACCCGCAGGATCTCGCCGGTGGGCACCACCACGGTGAGCCCGAGGACGTACTCGCGCGTCACCCCGTACTTGAGGGCGCGCGGACCGCCCGCGTTCTCGGCGACGTTCCCGCCCAGGCTGCACAGCTCCAGCGAGTTGGGATCGGGCGGGTAGAAGAGGCCGTGCTTCTCCACCTCGGCCTGCAGGTGGCCGGTGATGACGCCCGGCTCGACGCGCGCCACCAGGTCCTCGGCGGAGATCTCCAGGACCCGGTTCATCCGCTCGACCGAGACCGCGATGCCTCCGCGGAGCGCCAGCGAGCCGCCGGTCTTGCCGCTCCGCGCCGCCACCGGGACCACCGGGACGCGGTGGCGCGAGGCGATGGCGAAGACCTCGCGCACCTCCTCCGCCCGCGCCACCAGCACCGCCACGTCGGGCGGGAACGTCCCCAGGTCCGACTCGTCTCGGCCGTAGGGCTCGAGCTTCTCGCGGTCCACCACCAGCCGATCCGCCGGGATGGCGCGCGCGAGCTCCACCAGGGCCGCCTGGAGCGGGCTCACCCGTACACCTCCAGGTTGGCGCCGGTGACCGCGTCGGGCGCCTCTCCCGCCGCCCAGGCCACCACCCGGGCCACGTCCTCGGGCGTCATCTCCGGCTCGAAGGGCGTCTTCTTCAGCATGGCGGTGTCGGTGCTCCCCGGCGACACCGCGATGCACTGGACGCCGAACGGCCGCAGCTCCTCGGCGAGGCACCTGGTGAGCCCGATGAGCCCCCACTTGGACGCGTTGTAGGCGCTGGCGCCCCCGGTCCCGATCGTCCCCGAGATCGACGCCACGTTGACGATGCGCCCCCGCCGCCGCGCCTTCATGGCGGGGATCACCGCCCGCGCGCAGAGGAATGCGCCGGTGAGGTTCACCTCGAGGACGTCGCGCCACCGCGCGGGCGACAGCTCCTCGGCCAGCCCGCGCTCCAGGATCCCGGCGTTGTTCACCAGGACGTCCACCGCGCCGACGGCCCCCTGGTGCGCCGCGACCAGCGCGGCGACGTCCTCTTCCCGGCGGACGTCACCCGCGACCGCCAGCGCCGCGGACCCCTCCGCCACCACCCGGTCGACCTCGGCGCGCGTCCGCGCGAAGACGGTCACCCGCGCCCCTGCCGCGGTCAGCGCGCGCGCGATGGCCGCGCCGATGCCGCGCCCGCCGCCGGTGACGATGGCGGTGCGCCCCTCGAGGTTCACCTCCGGCTCCTTCCAGCCCGGGGGCCGCTCGCCCGGCCAGGCTTCGCCTCGGCCTCCCGCCGCATCCTCCGGAGCCGCGGAGCCTTCGCGCCGCTCCGCCCCCCGCTCGCACGCGGCGGCGCGCGCACGAGGTCGAGGAACCGCCGCTGCAGGCCCCGATCCCGCACCATCGTGCCGGCGAAGGCCTGCGCGTGCGCCCGGGCCCTGGGCCGCCGCGATCCCCGGACCGTCATGCAGAGCTGCTCGGCGTCGAGGACGCAGGCGGCGCCGCGGGCGCCCAGGTGGCGCACCAGCGCCTCCGCGATCTGCCGCGCCAGGTCCTCCTCCAGGACCAGCCGGTGCGCGAGGCAGTCGACCAGCTTCACGATCTGCCCGAAGCCGACCACGCGTCCGCCCGGCACGTACCCGACGTGCGCGAGGCCGCGCGAGGGGAGGAGGTGGTGCGGGCAGACGGAGTGGAAGTCGATCCCGGTCACCGCCACCAGCTCGCGGCCGGACGCGGGCATGGTCTCGGCGAGGATCTGGGCCGGGTCGCGGCCGTAGCCGTCCACCAGATCCTCGAGCCACGCCTCGGCCACGCGCCGCGCGGTGCCGCGGAGGCTCTCGCCGGCGCGCACGCCCTCCGGCAGCCCGAGCGCGTCGAGGAACTGCTCCACCGCGTCCGCGGCGGCGAGCCCGGGCGGGCGCGGCTTGCGCAGCGGCCGGATCCCCACTCACTCCCCCCGGTAGGTGACGCAGCAGTCCGGGATCTCGTAGAGCCGGACCTCGCAGAGGCCGGGGAGCGCCGGCTTCAGCGTCTCGAAGACCCAGCGCGCGATGTTCTCCGCGGTGGGGTTCTCCAGGAAGTCGTTGAGGGTGTGGTGGTCCACCCGCGACAGGACCCGCTCCTGGACCGTCGCCTTGATGACGCCGAAGTCGGCGATCATCCCGCTTCGCGGATCGGTCTCGCCCTCCACGGCGACGAACATCCGGTAGTTGTGACCGTGCATCCGGAAGCACGGACCGTCGTAGCGGGGCAGCCGGTGCGCGGCCGCGAAGTGGAACTCCACGTCGAGCCGCATGCGCCGCCGGTCCGTGTAGTCGAGCGTGGCCATCCGGCTCTTATAGCTCCACCAGCACGTCGCCGCCCTCGACGTGGACCGGGTAGGTCTCGACGGCCACGCCCTCGAACTCCGGGCACCTCCCGGTGGGGATCTCGAACCCCCACGCGTGCGCCGGGCAGTGCACCAGCTCCCCCCGGACTTCGCCGAAGGCGAGCGCGGCGCCGCGGTGGGGGCAGACGTTGTCGAGGGCGAAGACGCGGTCGCCGCGGCGGAAGAGGGCGAGCTCCCGGCCGCCGACGGTGACGAGCCACCCGCACCGCTCGGGGAGGTCGGCGAGGCGGGCGACCCGGTGGCGCACGGGAACTACGCCGCCGGCCCGCCCTGCGCGGCGGCGGCGACGGCGGACGCGTTGAGCGCGTTCTTCAGCACCTGGCTGGGCCGGAAGGTCAGCACCCGCCGCGCGGAGATCTCGATCTCCTCGCCCGTCTGCGGGTTGCGGCCGACGCGGGACTTCTTGTCCCGCACGATGAAGTTCCCGAAGCCGGAGATCTTGATCTTCTCGCCGCGCTCGAGCGTCTCCTTGATCGTGTCGAACACCATCTCGACGATCTCGGCGGCCTCCTTCTTGGAGAAGCCCACCTTCTCGTAGACGCTCTCGATGATATCGGCCTTGGTCACGATCGCTCCCGTCCCCGCTCGGTGCGTCCGATGCTAAGTCCTCAATCCGGTAGCTGATTTCCGGACGGGTGTCAACGTCCTGGCCCGCCGCCGGACGCGGCGCCTCCGGTCCGTCCGCCCGCCCGCCCGCCTCCGGGTGCGCTCGACGGCGGCTCGAGCGCCTCCAGCTCTGCGCGCGCCCGTTCGCGCGCCTCGCGGGACTCCGCGGCCGCGGCGTCGAGCCTCCTCTCGACCTCGGCGCCCGCGGGAGCCTCCACGATGGGTGTGCCGCCGCTGCGACCCACGCCGGCGGTGAGGCCGAGGACGGCGCCGCTCGCGGCGACGGCGAGGAGCGACACGGCGAGCGCCGCGCGCCCCGCGCGGCGCCCCCCGCCGGCGGCGAGGGCGCGGAGCGACAGGAAGACCGCGGCGAGGCCCACGATCAGGCCGAGCGGGGCGGAGATCGGGTTCCAGGAGGCCGCCAGCCCGGCCAGCGCGAACCCGAGCGCCGCCCTGGTCCGGCCGCCGCCGCGCCCGGCGTCCGCCATGGCCTAGCCGCGAAGCTCGGCGCGGAGCTGCTCGCCGAGCCGCTTCACGATTCGTGCATGAGCGGCGTCCGCCTCGGCGTCGGTCAGGGTGCGGTCGGGCGCGCGGTAGCGGATGGCGACCGCGACGTTCTTCCTGCCCTCGGGCAACGGCTTGCCCCGGTACACGTCGAAGACGCTCGCGTCCTCGACCAGCGCCTCGCTGCGGATCGCCGCGAGGACGTCCGCGGCCTGGACCCCCTCCTCGACCACCACGGCGAGGTCGCGCAGGACCGCCGGGAAGCGCGGGACGGGGCGATACTGGGGGACGAGCCGCGCGAGGCGGAGCAGGGCGTCGAAGGACAGGCGGAACGCCAGCACGCCGCGGGGGAGGTCGAACGCGGCCGCCACGCGCGGGTGCAGCTCGCCGGCGTCGCCGACGATCTCGTCCTTGCCGCCGTCCCGGGCGACGAGCGTCGCGGAGTGGCGCGGGTGGAGCCAGGCATCGCCCCTCGCCACCCAGCGCACGCCGGCCACGCCGGCGGCCTCCAGGATGGCGTCCACCGCCGCCTTGGCGTCGTAGAAGTCGGCCGCGTCGCGCCCGGTGGCCCAGCCCGGCGGGCTGCGGCGCCCGAGGATCGCGCCCGCGACCTGGAGCGGCTCCAGGGAGACCTGGTCGCGCGGCGCCGGGTGCGGCAGGTAGACCCGCGCGATCTCGTAGAGCCGGACGTCGTCCACGCGCTGGCGCAGGTTGTACGCGGCGTTCCGGAGGAGCGACGGCACCAGGCTCGTCCGCATCACCGCCAGGTCGGCGCTGATGGGGTTCCTGAGCGCGATGCCGGGCGCCCTCCCCTTCCCGTCGCCGATGACGACCTCGTGCCCGAACGGCGCGAGGTCCTTCTCCGCCACGAACGAGAAGTTCACGGCCTCGGCGAACCCGGCCGCCTCCAGCGCGCCGCGGATCCGCCCGATCGCCTGCGCGTCGGCCGGCTCCGCGGGCGTGTCGCTCGCGCCGTGCGGCAGGGTCTCGGGGATGGCGTCGTACCCCCGGGTCCGGACGATCTCCTCGACGAGGTCCTCCTCGATGGCGACGTCCACGCGCCAGCTCGGGACCGTGAAGGTCCCGCCCTCGGCGTCGGCCTTCCCCGCGGCGAAGCCGAGCCCGCCCAGGATCTGCTCGGCGTCGGCCCGCGCCACGTCCATGCCGAGGATCTCGGCCGGCCGGCGCCAGCGCAGGCGCACCTCGGCGGGCTTCCAGGGCCGCGGGTGCGCGTCCACCACGCCGCGCCGGACCGCGCCGCCCGCCAGCTCCGCGATGAGCGCCGCGCAGCGGTCCAGGGCGGGGATCACCATTCCCGGATCGGCGCCGCGCTCGAACCGGTAGGACGCCTCGGTCTTGAGGCCGTGGCGCCGCGAGGTCCGCCGGATGGTGCCCGGCTGGAAGTACGCGGCCTCGAGGAGCACCCGGGTGGTCCCCGCGGAGATCTCCGAGTCGCCGCCCCCCATCACGCCGCCGAGCGCGCTGCCGCGGTCGCGATCCGCGATGACGAGGTCGTCCGGATCGAGGACCCGCTCCTTCCCGTCGAGCGTGGTGAGCCTCTCGCCCGGGCGCGCGGTGCGGACCACGATCTCGTGGCCGGCCACCCGGTCGAGGTCGAAGGCGTGGAGCGGGTGGCCCAGCTCCAGCAGGGCGAAGTTGGTCGCGTCCACGACGTTGGAGATCGACCGGACCCCGCAGGCCTCGAGCCGCCGCGCCAGCCACGCCGGCGACGGGCCGATCTTCACGCCCTCGATCACCCGGGCCGCGTACCGCGGGCACTTCTCCGGCGCCTCGATCCGGACCTTCACCGCGTCGGCCGCCGGGCCGCCCTTCTCGTCCAGCCTGGGCGCCGGCATCCGCACCCTGGTGCCGAGCGCCGCCGCCACCTCGCGGGCGATGCCGACGTGCGAGAGGCCGTCGGGCCGGTTGGGCGTGACGTTCACCTCCAGCACCACGTCGTCGAGGCCGAGCGCCTGCGCGACGGGCGTGCCCGGCGCGACGTCCCTCGGCAGGACCAGGAGGCCGCTCGCGTCCTCGGAGAGGCCCAGCTCCTTCGCCGAGCAGAGCATGCCCGACGACTCGACGCCGCGGAGCCTCGCCCGCTCGATCCTCTGTCCGCCCGGGAGCGTCGCGCCCACGGTGGCGAGCGGGACCACGTCGCCGACCTGGTAGTTCCTCGCCCCGCAGACGATCTGGAGGGGCTCGCCGGCGCCGCGGTCGACGCGGGTCACCGAGAGCTTCTCGGCGCCGGGGTGCTTCTCCGAGGCGACGATGCGCGCCGCGACCACGCCCTCCAGCCCCTGCCCGCCGCGCTCGATCGCCTCGACCTCGAACCCGACGGCGGTCAGCCGGCGGGCGAGCTCCTCGACCGGCGGCAGGTCCACGTACTCGGAGAGCCAGCGGGTGGAGATGCGCATGGCCTAGAACTGCTCCAGGAAGCGGAGGTCGTTCTCGAAGTAGAGGCGCAGGTCGTCGATGCCGTAGCGGAGCATGGCCATGCGCTCCACGCCCATGCCGAACGCGAAGCCGGTGTGGCGCTTCGGGTCGATCCCGCCGTTCTCGAGCACCTTGGGGTGGACCATGCCGGCGCCCAGCACCTCGAGCCAGCCGGTCTCCTTGCAGGTCGGACAGCGCCTGGTCTCCGTTCCGGGGGGAAACTTCCCCCCCGGACCCCCCGCGGTTGGCTCCGGGGCCGGCGCCTTAG
>Ga0335084_10007687_pt1 | contig 10716 bp, 9 predicted proteins | sample Lox_Sample_44_FD_206721 | JGI IMG/M metagenome (GOLD analysis project Ga0335084, IMG submission 206721) | Soil microbial communities from Loxahatchee National Wildlife Refuge, Florida, United States - Lox_Sample_4.4 | ecosystem: Environmental > Terrestrial > Soil > Wetlands | place: USA: Florida...
CCTGTCCTCGCTGGTCTCGCCGGCGGCGATCGAGCGCGGCCGGCTCGCCGGCTTCCACGACTACGTCGCAAAATTCGACCGTCCCGGCCTGATCGCGGCGCTGAAGGAACAGACCGCCGAACTCGCCCGGGCGGCCTGAGACGAGGCGGCATGACAGCACAGTTTGAAAGGTTTTTGAAATGACCAGCAAGACGGAAACGAGCGAGGGGCTGGTTGCCGAATACGTCACCGCCATGATCGGCGGGCAGCTGTTCGGCCTGCCGATCTCCCGCGTGCAGGACGTGTTCATGCCCGACCGGCTGACGCGCGTGCCGCTGTCATCCTCGGAGGTCGCCGGCGTGCTCAATCTGCGCGGCCGCATCGTTACGGTGATCGACATGCGCGCCCGCCTCGGCCTGCCCAAGGCGTCCGACGGCAAGCCTCCGATGGCGGTCGGCGTCGACCTGCGCGGCGAATCCTACGGCCTGCTGATCGACCAGATCGGCGAGGTGCTGCGGCTGGCCGACGATGGCCGCGAGGAAAATCCCGTCAACCTCGATCCCCGCATGGCCAAGCTCGCCGGCGGCGTCCACAGGCTCGACGGCCAGCTCATGGTCGTCCTCGACGTCGATCGCGTGCTCGAGCTCGCGTCGAAAACACAAGCCGCCGCCTGAAAGTCCGACGTGACGCGGCCTTCAGCTCCCGACAGGAGAAACCTGAAATGAGAACTTGCCTGGTTGTCGATGATTCGAGCGTGGTGCGGAAGATCGCGCGGCGCATTCTGGAGGAAATGGATTTCGAGATCGTCGAGGCCGAGGACGGCGAAAAGGCGCTCGAAGCCTGCAAGCGCGCGCTTCCCGACGCCGTACTGCTCGACTGGAACATGCCCGTCATGGACGGTTACGAGTTCCTCGGCAATCTGCGCCAGCTGCCCGGCGGCGATCAGCCCAAGGTGGTGTTCTGCACCACCGAGAACGATATCGACCATATCTCGCGCGCACTGCATGCCGGCGCCAACGAATACATCATGAAGCCCTTCGACAAGGACATCGTCGCCGCCAAATTCCAGGAAGTCGGGTTGATCAAAGAGGCTTCGCCCGCATCCGCCTGATCGTCCTGTCCGCTCTTTCGGGAGGCCACAAGTGAACCCGCCTGACTACGAATATTTGCGTAAACTTCTCAAGGACCATTCCGGTCTCGATTTATCTTCTGACAAGCAATATCTGCTTGAAAGTCGTTTGCTGCCGCTGGCGCGCAAATCGGGCTTGTCCAGCATCAGTGATCTCGTGCAGAAGCTGAAGGGGGGCTCGACGGCCATCACCGCCCAGGTGGTGGAAGCCATGACCACCAACGAGACGTTCTTCTTCCGCGACAAAACGCCGTTCGACCATTTTCGTGAGTCGATCATGCCCGAGATGATCAAGGCGCGTGCGAACCGCAAGAGCATCCGGATCTGGTGCGCGGCGGGTTCGACCGGCCAGGAGCCCTATTCTCTCGCGATGTGCCTGAAGGAGATGGGCGCGGCGCTCGCCGGCTGGCGCGTGGAGATTCTCGCCACCGACCTGTCGCAGGAGGTGCTGGAGAAATCCAAGGCTGGAATCTACAGCCAGTTCGAGGTGCAGCGCGGTTTGCCGATCCAGATGCTGGTCAAGTATTTCAAGCAGGTCGGCGAGGTCTGGCAGATCAATCCCGACATTCGCGCGATGATCCAGCATCGCCAGCTCAATCTGCTGCACGAGTTTTCCTCGCTCGGCACCTTCGACGTCATCTTCTGCCGCAACGTGCTGATCTATTTCGATCAGGACACCAAGACCAGCATCTTCAACCGTCTTGCCAAGGCGATCGAGCCGGACGGCTTCCTGGTACTCGGCGCGGCCGAAACCGTGGTCGGGCTGACCGAGGCCTTCAAGCCCTTTGCAGACCGGCGCGGCCTGTACAGGCCGAGCGGTTCGGCCGGTGCGCCGGCAAGGACCGGCGCGCTTGGCGCCTGGCCGAAGGCGGCCGCGGGGGGATAAATCGTGTCGGAGGCGACCAAGGGTGCCGAACGCGTGACGTTCAGTCGGGGTTATGATGTCTGCATCATGGCCATCGATGGCACCTGGCGGCGGGATTGTCAGCTCAAGGCGATCTCCGACAATGATGCCCTGCTGACCCTCGAAGGGTCGATCCAGGGTCTCAATCTGAAGGAATTTTTTCTGCTGTTGTCGTCGACCGGCCTCGCCTATCGCCGCTGCGAACTGGTCCGGGTGAACGGCTCGGAGATGGATATTCAGTTTCTCAAGGGCAAGGGCAAGAAGAAGAAGGCGAGCGCCGCGACGATCTGAACGCTCTCCGCTTGAGGCGCCATTTTCAAGCAATGGTGATCAGCGGCCTGGGTCGGCCTCGCCGCATCGCAGCAAGGTGTTGTGCCGGATTTCTGGGCACCGAGCTGCAGGACCTGCCACGCGGTCGACCTGCTGCCTTGGGTTGGTGATGCTGCTGCGGACCAGCATCGGCATGAACGCCGTTTTGCGTCCGGAGAATATTTTCGACCCGTAGCTCAGAACGGTAGAAGATTTGACCCCTGGATCGAGACGCGCAGTCTCAGGCTTCCCTGAGGAATTGCAGCGCGCTGTCCAAATGGATATTGCAGGCTCGCAGTGCGCTGTCGGCCTTGAGATAGCGTGGCGTCACGTCATCGAGGACGACGACGTCGCCCGTCGTGTCCGCGCTCGTCGAGACCCGCTCGAGGGCGATTGCGGTGTTGATCGCGCGGGTCACGGCACGGACACGCTCGGACAGCGATTGGAGTTCCCTGATGAGGCCATCGCCGCTGTCATGCGGGACTTCGCGTGGAACAATAAACCGGTTGCTTGCTGCCTGGTGCATCGGTGCTCTCCCAATGCCTCGCTTAGGCCGCGCGATGCTACTCACAGGTTAAATAGGCCTCCCGTACAAATACGGTGGGGTCAAATGCATGCAGGACGTGGTATCATGGAATGGCGAAGTTGTTCTTACTTTCTCATTTCTACGGGTGATGGCACATGGGCGATAAAGCTGCCCCCCGCGGCGAAATTTTCGTGGTGGATGACGATCCTGCCGTACGCGAGACGCTTTCTGTGGTTCTCTCGTCCGGCGGCTATGAAGTAATTTGCTTTGCGGACGGCGCAGCGCTGCTGGCGGTCGCACGCAACAGGACGCCAGCGTGCATCCTGCTCGATGTTCATATTCCCGGAAAGTCCGGCCTCGATATTCTCAAGGAATTGCGCGGCGAAGACTATCCTGCCCCGATCTTCATGATCTCGGGGCAGGGCGACATCCCGATGGCTGTCAACGCGATCAAGAACGGCGCGCTCGACTTCATCGAGAAGCCGTTCCGTGGCAGCGAAATCGTGGCACGGCTGAATGATGCGATAACGGCATTCACGCGACGGCAATCGGCCGGCTCGATGGCCAAGATCGGATCGCTGCATTTTCCGGGACGCGAGCCGCTGACGCGACGCGAGCGCGAGGTTCTGGAGCAGTTCACCGCCGGCGCTTCCAACAAGGAGGCCGGGCGGACGCTCGGGATCAGTCCGCGCACCATCGAGGATCATCGCGCCAACATCATGAAGAAGCTTGGCGCGAGGAATGCGGCTGATCTGATCCGGATCGTGATGACGGCGCAGCGGGCATCCTGACCGGCTCCGAGCGGGGATGTCGGCGCATGCGGCGCGTTGGATCGCGCCGCATGCGCGATCGTTTGCGTCGCTATTCCGCGAATCAGATGTGCTGACCAGACCTTGCCCGCGCTCGCCGGCTACGCCGTTGCGGCTCTGTGGTCTTCCTGCGGCTCGTCGAGCGCGGTGCGTATCATCCGCGCCATGTCGGTCTTGCGATACGGCTTGACCAGCAACAGCACCCCCGAATCGAGCCTGCCGTGATGAATGATGGCATTCTCGGTATAGCCTGAGGTGTACAGCACCTTGATATCGGGCCGGGTGCGTCGGACCTCGCAGGCCAGCTGGCGGCCGTTCATGGCACCGGGCATGATGATGTCGGTGAACAGCAGGTCGATCGGGTGGCCTTCCTCGATGATGGCGAGCGCCTCGGTGGCGTTTGCGGCTTCCAGCGTCACATAGCCGAGAGATCGCAGCTGCGTCAGCGCATGATCGCGGACCAGGCGGTCGTCCTCGACCACGAGGATCGTCTCCATGCCGCCTTCGACGACAGGTATTGCCGCAGTCTCGGCCATGAGCGGACCGCCATTGCCCGGCGGCAGGTACATCTTGATCGTGGTGCCGTGGCCTTCCTCGCTGTAGATCTTGATGTGTCCGGCTGACTGCTTGATGAAGCCGTAGACCATGGAGAGGCCGAGCCCGGTGCCTTTCCCTGGCCCCTTCGAGGTGAAGAACGGGTCGAACACCCGGTCGACGATGGACGCCGGGATGCCGTTTCCGGTGTCGCTCACCGCGATCAGCGCGTAGCGGCCGGGCCGCACGTCGTCATGCCTCGCGGCATAGATCTCGTCGAGATAGGTCCAGCCGGTTTCCAGGATCAGCCTGCCGCCGTCCGGCATGGCGTCGCGCGAATTGAGCGTCAGATTGAGGATGGCGGTGGCGAGCTGATTCGGGTCGACCGTCGCCATGCAGGCCGTGTCGTCGAAGATGGTCTGGATCTCGATCTGCTCGCCGAGCGTCGGCCGCAGCAGTTTGACCGTGTCCATGATCATCGTGTTGATGTCGATTTCCCGCGGCTGCAACGGCTGCCGGCGCGCAAAAGCGAGCAAATGCTGGGTCAGATCGGCGCCGCGCGCCGCCGCCTCGTCGATCATCTTGGTGATGGCAACGAGCTGCGGCTCGCGCGCGACCGCAGTCGCCAGGATCTCGATGGTCCCGGTGATCACGGTCAGGATGTTGTTGAAGTCGTGGGCGATGCCGCCGGTCAGCTGGCCGATCGCTTCCATCTTCTCGGCCTGGCGGATGCGTTCCTCCGCCGCGATCTTGTCGGTCAGGTCGCGGAAGAAGCCGTTGAACACGAAGCCGCTCCGCGTCGACAGTGCCGTGACGCTGACCTCGGCCTTGAACTCCTTGCCGCCACGCCGCCGGACCATGATCTCGCGGCGCCGCTCGGGGACCGTATTCCGCCCGGATTGCAGGAACAGTTGCAGGCCTTCCTTGACGAACTGGTGGTCGGGCCCCACGACCAGGAGATCGACGACGTCCTTGCCGAGGATATCGTCGCGGCGCCAGCCGAACAGCCTTTCGGCCTGCGAATTCCAGTTCAGGATGCAGCCGCGTTCGTCGACCTGGACGAACGCATCGAGCGCGGTCTCGATGATGTTGCGCGCGAGCTGCTCGCTCTCGTGCAGGGTTTCCTGGGCGAGCCGGCTTTCGGTCATGTCGCGGCCGGTGAAGAAGTGCCGTTGCACCGGCTCGGACCAGGTCGCCATCCAGGACAGCGTCACCGCCCGCCCGTCCCGGTGCAGGAAGCGCGAATCGTAGGTTCGGGTCTTGTGCCCGAGGCGTGCGGCCCGCAGCGCCTTGCGGGCATAGTCGAGGTCGTCGGGATGGACGAAATCGCTGGTGTTGCGACCCACCATGTCGTCCGGCAGGTACCCGAGGATCGCCTCGGAGCTCGGACTGACCTGGACCAACAGCCCGGCCGAATCGGTCACCAGGATCAGATCCTGCGAGGTCTCGAAAATGCGCCGCCGCTCCTCGGTCTGCTGGCGCAGCGCGTGTTCGGTCTTCTTGCGCTCGGAGATGTCGCGGGCGATCTTCGAGATGCCGATGATCCGGCCGGACGAGGTCTTGATCGGCGAGATCGAGAGCGAGACCTCGATCGTGCTGCCGTCCTTGCGCCGCCGGACGGTCTCCTCGTGCTGGATCCGCTCGCCGCGGCTGGCCTTCTGGAGAATTTCCTGGGTCTCACCCGGCCGGTCGGGCGGATCGATCAGGTCGATGTTCCTGCCGACGGCTTCCTCGGCCGAATAGCCGAACATCTGCACGGCGGCCGGATTCCAGCCGGTGATGGTGCCGTCGAGCGACTGCGTGACGATCGCATCGTTCGAGGATTCGACGGCGGCGCTGTAGAGCCGTTCGCGTGCGGCGAAATGGTCGCGCGCGGCCTCGGTCAAATAATGCTGCTGCACCTCGCGTTCGAGCTCGGCGGTCTTGGCCCGCACCTCGCTGATCACGCGGGCGAACGCCCGTGCCAGCACGCCGGTCTCGCCGACCGCATCGACGGGAATCGCGATCTGATCGTCGCGGCCGAGGCCTTCGACCGCGGCCGTCAGCTGGTTGATCGGCCGCGTCAACGATTTTGCGACCGCGACCGCGAGCACGGCCGCGCACAGCATCGCGATCAGCCCGATCACCAGCGTGGTGTTCCTGACCTCGATCGCGGCGCGCATCAGAAGCGCGTTCGGCACGATCTCGATGATGCCGATCCACTCGCTGCCCGCCAGCAGCGCCGGCGCCAGCACCTCTCCGGAGGGGCGCCCATCATCGTCGTTGGCGACCAGCGCGACGCTGCGCGTCGTGTCCGCGACCGAGGCGAGGGCCGGAAAATCGCCGCGCCAGCTCGCGGGCGTGCCGAGCAGCGCGCCGAATTCGTGGGTTGCGTCGGGATGAACGAGATAGTCGCCGCGCGTGTTGACGATGTAGAGCTGCTCGCCGGGGCGCACCGACGTGCGCGCACGATCGAAGGCGGGCCGCATGTCGATGTCGAGGATCAGGATGCCGAACGGCGTCGCGTCGCGTCCGAAATAGATCGGCGTCGCGACGCGCATGGTCGGCAGATGCGGCGTGGCCGGGGTCGCGGTGTCGGCGCCGAGGTCGACAGGAGAGACATAGATCTCGCCGGGGTGCAGGCGCATCGTCTGCTTGAAATAGTCTTCGTCGCCGACCCCGCGCAGCTCCGCGTCCGAGACCACGCGTGCGGCGCCGTCCGGGCCCGACCGGTCGATGCGCACGATCTCGCGCGGGCCGCCCTCGGCGCGGATGAAGCGGAACGCCGAATAGGCCGGCTTGGCCTCGACGACGGCGAGAAAGCGGCTTGCGATTCGGCCGCGCCAGACATCGACGGCCACGCCGTCGGGGTCGACCCCGCCGGCGCGGGTGGCACGGATCAAGGCGAGGAAGCCGGGAGCATCGTGGAAGCTCGCGACGTCGGTGCGGGCGCTGGCGACATAGGATTCGATTTCAGCGGCCACCAGCCGTGCGTGGGTCTCGATGCGGTCGAGCACCCGTGGCGGCATCACCCGCTCCAGGCTGCGATAGCTGAACCAGCCGACCGAGAAGGTTGCAGCCGCAACCAGCAGGATCATCGCGATGGCCAGGCGCGTGGTCAGTGTCATTCCGGCAACGGGACGGCCGTCCCGTGCCGGCGCGCGACCGGCTGGCAGCGGCAGGGTTGCTTCGGCGTCAGGTGCCAGTTGCTGCATTGCCATTCGGAGCGAATAATGACACCGGTGGTGCCGCGGCCGCAAGGCAGCTTGCGACCGTCGCCAACAGGGTTGCCGGTTTGAACGGCTTTGGAAGGCTGCAGACGGCGCCAAGCTTGGTCGCCATCCCGAGATAGTCCGGTTCCGGCGCAAGATCCGGAGCAAACGGGCGGCCCGAGATGACGATGATTGGCATTTTCGGCTGCTTGCGGTGGATCAGCCGCATGGTCTCCAGCCCGTCCATTCCCGGCATGAACACATCGAGGAACAAAAGGTCGAATTGTTCCGTGGTGAACGCGACCAGCCCCTCGCGGCCGTCGTTCGCCACCGCGACGCTGTGGCCATCCCGCTCCAGCAGCAGTCGAATCGTCGACTGAACGCCTGGATCGTCGTCGATGATGAGAATCCTGGCCAATGCGCACTTCTCCGAATAGGGCGGAATCAAGACCAACGGCTGGTTGTAGAGCTTTTGCCCAATTTCGTCTCTGCTGCAAGCGCCGGGGTACCGGCGCGTGAAAGGGTCTCGTTAAAAACCAGTTACTCAAACGAGCCTTATGCACGACAGCGTGTAGAACAGCGGCCCACGAGCCGTTCGGATTTGAGGCCGAAATGCGGCAGTGTCGAGATTTAAACACACGTCGTAGTTGTATTGCTATCACGCCTCACCGCCAATTAAAACGCTAATTGCGTCGGGCAGCCAGCATACAGATGGAGGTCGGGATTATACGGGGGGATGTGGCGAGGCCTGCGGGCTCGTGCAGCGCCTCGACCCGTGGCGATCACTTGAGGAGTTACGGGGGCGGAACGGTGCGGGGATCACGCGAGGCCGAGAGCAAGCGGTGTGAGGGCGCGCTCGCGCTTGATCGGTGGGGACTGTCTGTGACATGACCTGAAGTGCGGTGGGACAACCATCGCGCTTCAGTCATGGTTCGAGCATGATCTCTTCGGAAAATCGCGCCGCGTTTTTCCGGATCATGCTCCAGCTCCCGAACGAGCAGGTGCGTGGATGACGGCCGATCTCCCCAAGACAAAAAGTCCCGGCGAGCTGCGCAGCGCGCGCTGGTTCGCCCCCGACGATCTCCGGTCGTTCGGCCATCGCTCGCGCACCATGCAGATGGGCTATGCGCCGGAGGAATGGAAGGACCGCCCGGTCATCGCGATCGTCAACACCTGGTCGGATGCGCAGCCCTGCCACATGCATTTCAAGAGCCGGGTCGACGACGTCAAGCGCGGCGTGCTGATGGCCGGCGGCTTTCCGCTGGAACTGCCGGCGCTGTCATTGTCCGAGTCGCTATTGAAGCCGACCACGATGCTCTATCGCAACCTGCTGGCGATGGATGCCGAGGAGCTGCTGCGCTGCCACCCCGTGGACGGCGTGGTGTTGATGGGCGGCTGCGACAAGACCACGCCGGCATTGCTGCTCGGTGCGACCAGCATGAACATTCCGGCGATCTATCTGCCGGCGGGCCCGATGCTGCGCGGCAACTGGAAGGGCAGGACGCTGGGTTCGGGCTCGGATGCCTGGAAATACTGGGACGAGCGTCGCGCCGGAAAGATCTCCGACAAGGACTGGGTCGACATGGAGGCGGGCATCGCGCGCAGCTACGGCACCTGCATGACCATGGGCACGGCATCGACGATGACTGCGATCGCAGAGGCGATCGGCATGACGCTGCCGGGCGCGTCCTCGATTCCTGCGGCGGACGCAGGCCACATCCGCATGGCGTCCGAATGCGGCCGCCGCATCGTCGAGATGGTGTGGGAGGACCTGACGCCGCAGCGAATCCAGACCCGCAAGGCTTTTGAGAACGCGATCGCGGTTGCGATGGCGATGGGTTGTTCGACCAACGCCATCATCCATGTGATCGCCCAGGCCCGCCGCGCCGGCCAGGACATCTCGCTCGATGATTTCGAGGTCGCAAGCCGCAAGGTGCCGGTGATCGCAAACGTCCGGCCGAGCGGCGATGCCTATCTGATGGAGGATTTCTTCTATGCCGGCGGGCTGCCGGGGCTGATGAGCCGCATCCGCGCGCATCTCCATCTCGATTGCCTCACTGTGACCGGCAAGACGCTCGGCGACAACATCGCAGATGCCGAGGTCTACAACGACGACGTCATCCGCACGGTCGGCAATCCGATCTATGCGGAGGGCGCGCTCGCGGTGCTCAAGGGCAATCTCGCGCCCGATGGCTGCGTCATCAAACCGTCGGCCTGCGATCCGCGCTTCCTCAAGCACACCGGACCCGCGCTGGTGTTCGATGATTATCCCGCGATGAAGAAGGCGATCGACGATCCCGATCTCGACGTCACGGCCGATCACGTGCTGATCCTGCGCAACGCCGGCCCGCAGGGCGGCCCCGGCATGCCGGAATGGGGCATGCTGCCGATCCCCACAAGACTCGTGAAGCAGGGCGTGCGCGACATGGTGCGGCTGTCAGATGCGCGCATGAGCGGCACGAGCTACGGCGCCTGCATCCTGCATGTGGCACCCGAGGCCTATGTCGGCGGTCCCCTGGCGCTGGTCAGGAACGGCGACCGCATCACGCTCGACGTCGCCGCACGCACGATCAATCTCGATGTCGGCGAGGACGAACTCGCACGCCGCCGTGCCGCATGGAAGGCGCCGGAACGCCGCTTCGAACGCGGCTATGGCTGGATGTTCACGCGCCATATCCGCCAGGCCAATGAAGGCTGCGATTTCGATTTCCTCGAAACCGGTTTTGGCGCGCCCGTCGGAGAACCGGTGATTTATTAGTTTACGGCGGAATTGAATTCAGTCTCGCGGCGATGAAGGTGCGCCCCCTCCCCCCTTGCGGGGGAGGGTTGGGGAGGGTACCCCAAGTGAGGCTGTCGTTGTTGTGGACCCCCACCCCCGACCCCTCCCCGCAAGGGGGAGGGGAGAACTCAGAGCATCCCATGGCAAAACTCAGCGAAGCGACCCGCAACAAACTGAAGACCGTCTCGACCGCAACCGTGGCGACTGCGCTGTTCAAGCGCGGCTTTCGCATCCAGTGCATTCAGGACGTGCATCCATTGAGCCCCGACCAGCCGACCATGGTGGGCGAGGCGTTCACGCTGCGCTACATGCCGGCGCGCGAGGACCTCAACAAGCTCGACGTGTTCCGCGACCGCACCCATCCGCAGCGCAAGGCGGTCGAGGATTGTCCGCCGGGCAGCGTGCTGGTGATGGACAGCCGCAAGGACGCGCGTGCCGCCTCCGCAGGTGCAATCCTGGTGAGCCGCCTGCACCAGCGCGGCGTCGCCGGTGTCGTCACCGATGGCGGCTTTCGCGACTCCGCCGAGATCGCAAAGCTCGGCATTCCGGCCTTTCA
>Ga0335084_10007690_pt1 | contig 10715 bp, 10 predicted proteins | sample Lox_Sample_44_FD_206721 | JGI IMG/M metagenome (GOLD analysis project Ga0335084, IMG submission 206721) | Soil microbial communities from Loxahatchee National Wildlife Refuge, Florida, United States - Lox_Sample_4.4 | ecosystem: Environmental > Terrestrial > Soil > Wetlands | place: USA...
GGCGTTCTTTGAAAAGATCAACCGCGAGAAGAAGGTCACCATGATCATGGTGACCCACAGTTCCGAGATCGCACTCCGCGCCCCGAATCGGCTCAGAATGAAACAGGGCGTTCTGGAAAAGCTGAATTAGTTTATTGTCTACCTTCCGGCACCCGCAATCAGACCATCGTTCCTGGATCAAAACATATGCAAAATAAACGGCGGCCTTGCGGGCCGCCGTTTATCGTTGATCAGTGAACTTACTCTCTTCTATGTCTACTTCTTCTTGTCGGACTTTCCCCCAAAGAGGTTGTCATACTCCATCGGGTGATGATGCTTGAGCTGTTCGATCGACATCTTCCCGGTCAGCCACATCCAGTTCATCGGGAACACTTCTGACCGCAGGTGTTCGTTGTAGAAATGGAAGATGAGGATGAACACGATGGCCAGAAGCGCCTCGTCACTGTGCATGATGAAGAGGACATCCCAGATCCACTGAATCGACCACATAGGGAAGATTGATGATACCATCACCGGAAAGGCAAGGAAGAAGCCTGATGCTCCAATGATGAACATGCCCCAATAAACCGCCCAGTAGTCGAACTTCTGCATATAGTTGAACTTCCCGAAATACGGTTTCTCCTTCCGCAGGCCGAAAAAGTACATGAAATTATAGAACGCGTCCTCGACGTCCTTGGGCGTCGGCACAAGCGTCAACCGCAGGTCCCTCTTACGGGCCAGATTGAGCAGATAGAACTGATGGTAAATGAAATCGAGGAGCATGGTAATTCCTGCCGCGCGGTGGATGATTCCCGCCGACTTTGCCCCGCCCCAGAACCGGATCCAGGCACTCGCCGGGTCCTGGTATGCGTATTTAAGCCCCCAGCCTGTGAAGGACAGGAGCAAAAATGTCGTAAACATGATGACATGCTGAATCCTTGCAGAGAGGTCGAACCTCTCGATCTCTGTGGGAATATTCTTATTATTCATGCTTGTCTCCCTTCCTGAACAGACGGTCGCGGACGTCCGCATAGATATCCAGAAGCACGTGGGTGCAGATAAACGCAAATACGCTCACCGTGAGGATGATCAAAATGATCTCGGCATAGTGCGCGATGGGATGGAGTGGCTTGTGGGTTATCGCCGCCACGAACTTCTCCGTTGCGCCTGAGTGGCACTTCGAGCAAGTCTTTATCTTATTCGCGCCAACAACGGGCGACGAGGGGTCCTTATCGCTCTTAATATCGTGTGCACCGTGACAATCTACGCATGAAGGCGCCTTGCTGTGTCCCACCTTCAACTTCCTCCCGTGGAAGCTCTCAAGATAGCGTTCCATAACCAGCGGGGAAAACCCGTATTTTTCCGCCAGCTGTTTCTCTTCGTGGCACTTGCCGCAGGTCTGGACGACTTTGAAGTGGTTCACTGTGGATTCTTTGCTCGCTTTAGGCTGGATATAATGCGCGGGACCATGACAGCTGGTACAGACGGGGCCGTCCGAAGACTTCTTGATGATAACATTTTTCCCGTGTACGCTTGCCTTATACATCTCATAAATTTCCCCATGGCATTGTGCGCATGCGGCCTGCGCAATAGGATCGATCTTGCTCTTCGGGGAGATCTTGGTGGCGAGTTCAAGGGTCGCCTTATCAGCCTTGCCGGAAAGTCCCTGGTGCTGCGCTCCTTTCAGTGACATGTGGCACATGACACAATCAAACGAGCCATGGACTGATTTCGTATACTTCTCCTGGCTTACGTTCACCGCCCCTTCCATCGATCCGTGACAGCCGAGGCATGTAGCAGCGTCCACTGCAGCATCGGCAGCGGGAATCAGAACAGCGGTGAACAACAGCATCAATAGCGTGTTCAACCAATTCCTCATACTCTCTCCTTTCAAGAATTATTATTAGCGTTCGTGGGATCAGATAATCATATTAAGGGATGTCTTTCCAAGGCTTGACAACGCAAAAAATAGCACAAAGGATAACTTTAATCAAGTACATTTTGCAAAATTGTAAATTGAGATTTGAGCCGGAAAGAGCCGGTAAAATAACGACTATTTTTCACGATAAAGAACCTTGACCAGATAAAGTCCGCATGCCGGTGCTGTTCTCCCTGCCTTGCTTCGATCGCGTGACAAAAGCATCTGCTTCACGGCGTCCGCGGTGTACCTGCCAAGACCGATGTCCACAAGCGTTCCGACGATATTCCGCGCCATGTGCATCAGGAATGCATCCGCTTCGAGAAGGATTTCAACAAAGTCTCCCCTCTTTATTACGGTGAGTGCGGACAGCTTCCTTACCGGTGTCTTTGCGTTACATGCTGAACTGCGAAAAGCGGAGAAATTGTGCGTTCCGATGAGGACGCCTGCTGCGCGACGCATTGCGTTTAGATTAAGCTTCCGATCAATCAGCCAAGCACGGCTACGATGGAGGGCAGAGGGGGCACGGCGGTTGAGGATGACATACCGGTAGATCTTGCCTGTTGCACTGTAACGGGCATGGAAATCATCCGGCACATCTTCCGATGACTGCACCCTGATATCCTCAGGGAGCAGATGGTTCAACGCTGGAGCCCATGCCTCGGATGGAATACGGCTTTCGGTCCTGAAATGGGCGACATGGCCCAGGGCGTGCACTCCTGCATCAGTCCTGCCGGAGGAATAGGTTTTGACATCTTCTCCCGTCAGTTCCTTAAGCGCCTGTTCGAGCGTTTCCTGGATCGTCGCCCTGCCGCTCCCGGATTGAGACTGCCAGCCGAAGTAGTTGGTACCATCGTATTCAAGGATGATCTTGATATTCCGCTTCATTCCGCGCTCTGCACTAAGGTCATTCTCCCAGATAGGCTTTCTTGATTCCCGGATCTTTTGCCAGAACTGACGCTTCTCCCTGCATCACGATCTTCCCGGTCTCCATCACATATGCCCGGTTCGCAAGCCGGAGCGCAGCCTTCGCGTTTTGCTCCACAAGAAGGATCGTCGTCCCCTGCTGGTTGATCTCTTTGATGATTTTGAATATCCTGCTCACAATGATTGGGGCCAGGCCGAGCGACGGTTCATCCAGGAGCAGAAGCCTTGGTCTCGACATGAGTGCCCTGCCTATGGCGAGCATCTGCTGTTCGCCCCCGGAGAGGGTACCGCCGAGCTGAGTGCTCCTCTCAGACAGCACGGGGAACATTTCGAATATCTGCCCCATATCATTCGTAAGCTCCTGCTTATCCCTGGAAAACGCTCCAATTTCCAGGTTCTCCCGTACCGTCATTCTTGGGAAAATACGCCTGCCCTCGGGCACCTGAGAGACACCCATCCGCACGATCTTGTGCGCTGGCCAGCCTGATATCGTCGATCCTTCGTACCATATCTTACCGGACCGTAACGCGGAAATGCCGGAAATGGACATCAGGGTCGTCGACTTGCCGGCACCGTTCGCGCCGATCAAGGCCACGATCTCTCCCCGCTCAATGGTTAGACTGATCCCCTTGAGAGCGTCGATCATGCCATAGGATACCGACACATCTTCAAGCCTAAGCATGGAGGCTCTCCTTCCCGAGATACGCCTCGATCACGTCGGGATTTTCCTGAATGTCTTTTGGCAAGCCCTCCGCGATCTTTACCCCATGATCGAGCACCATTACACGGTCCGAGATGCCCATGACAACCTTCATGTCGTGTTCTATCAGGAGAATGGCCACACCGTTATCGCGGATCTTGCGGATAAGGGCCATCAACTCTTGAGACTCCAGAGGGTTCATGCCGGCAGCCGGCTCGTCGAGTAGTAATAGGTGGGGTTCTGTCCCGAGCGCACGCGCGATCTCAAGCCGACGCTGGTCGCCATATGAGAGATTCGCAGCCAAAACGTCATGCTTGCTCTCGATGCCTGTGAATTTCAGGATATCCATGGCCCGATAGCCCATATCCCGTTCTTCCTTCTTCACCCGGGCCGGCTGGAAGAAAGCGCCGAACACACCGGCGTGCGTGCGGCAGTGCGCCGCCACCATGACGTTCTCAATGCAGGTCATGCCGCCGAATAGCCGTATGTTCTGGAAGGTCCGCGCAATGCCCATTGCCGTTATCTCGTGCGGCGGCATGTCCGTGATGTCCCGGTCATGAAATAAAGCCGTGCCTCTCGTAGGCTGATACATTCCGGTGATGCAGTTGAAGAAGGTGGTCTTACCGGCGCCGTTCGGACCGATAATGCTCACAATCCTCTCGCGCTCAACCCGCATGTCCACCCCATCGAGGGCTCTGAGCCCACCGAAATATTTAGTCAGGTTTTTGGTCTCTAAGAGGAGCATAAGAACGATCACATATCTTTTATTTTGAATTTTGAGTCTGCCTTTTCACCGTTCCCAGAAGCCCCTGCGGCCTGAAGATCATCATGAGCACGAGGGCGATTCCGAACGCCAGCATCCGATAATCTTGGAAGTCCCTGAACACCTCAGGGAGCGTAATGAGAAGGAGCGCGCCAAGAATAATGCCGGGGATGCTCCCCATGCCTCCGAGGACTACCATGCAGAGGATCATGACCGATTCGAAGAAGGTGAAGCTCTCGGGCGAGACGAATGCCATCTTGGCGGCAAAGAAAACGCCGGTCATCCCTGCCCATGCCGATCCCAGCACGAATGCCAGGAGTTTGAGCCTGAACGTGTTGATGCCCATGGCCTCAGCCGCGAACTCATCCTCCCGGACTGCGATCCATGCCCTGCCGATACGCGAGGAAATAAGACGATGCATGGCGAAGACGCTCACAAGCGCGATAAATAAAATCAGATAGTAAAAATCGAGCGTGGTATTGAGAACATACTTTCCTATCATGGGCCTTCCAATCCTGGAGATGCCGTTCGGCCCTCCCGTTAGGCCATCCCAGTTGTTCAGCACGATTCGGGTGATTTCGCCCAGACCGAGCGTGACAATGGCAAAGTAATCACCACGCAGCTTCAGCGTCGGCAAACCAAGAAGCAAGGCGAATGCGGAGGCTGATAACGCTCCTACGATCATTCCGGGCCAGAACGACAACCCGAGAGTCGTGGAGAGGATGGCATACGTGTATGCTCCGACGGCGTAAAAAGCCACGTATCCCAGGTTCAATAAACCAGCCTGCCCAACCGTGATATTCAACCCCAGTGCGAGGACGACATAGATGCAGGTAAGGGTCAGCACATCCCGGTAATAATCGTTCAGGAAAAGTGGCACGATAAGAAGGGCCAAAACCAGTATTATAAGAACGATAGAAGTGTTTACAGAGGCGACAAGAGATGAGGATGCCGCACCGATACGGGAAAACTTCCCGGTGAACTGCTTGAGAAGCGAAGCAACGACATCAAGCTGCGGCAATTTCCATAGGGCGACAGCAAACGCTACAGCGGCGGCAATGCGGAGCGCATTGCCCGGGCCCGTGAACGGTAGCATGAGCAGTCCGGTCCAAAAAGGAATGATGAAAATGTTAGCGTATTTGGCCAGCAACCCCGGGGAAGGATTCATAACGAGATGCGATTATCGCATAAAGCCAGTACGATTTCAAGGCATTGTTGCAGAAAATGAGAATGACACGCTAGTCAGCTGCACTATATCATTGAGATTTCCCGGGCGGAGCTAATTCCGCTTAAATAGTCTGTCCCGAGTTCAGGTATCACTCAATTCATTGTAAGAATTCATTCACTATTTTTAAAGCTACACTATTTCTATCTTAGGGGCAGCAAAAGGGAGTGACATTGGATAATTGAGAACGCGGATTTAGAATCTGTTATTATTTGATTATTAGGATTTGGCGCTTTTCTGTAGCTGAATGCAGGAAGAAGCGGGCAGCATATTCCGCTCGCTTCTTCCTGCCGCGATAAGTATGTCGATCCCTCAGAGGATCCTAGAATTTTTCCTGCATGCCTGAAGGGTCCTTGAATTCGAAGTTCGGATTCCCCTTGAGCTTTTTCTCCCCCCTGCTATCCAGATATTTACTCAGCTCCAGGTTCACCTTCACCGGCACATCCACTCCTGCTCTTGTCAATGCCTGCCTCAGCAGTCCCTCCGCCTTTGTCGCATAAGCCGTCGCATCACCAAGGATCCTCATCGCTTCGGTGGGGTTGTGGAACCCGACTGAATTTTCTGCACCCACAAACACACAGCGATAGAATGCCTCTTCATAATAGTCCTTGGCCTTGTCATAGAGGGCATTGTCGATCTTCTTTCCCGCCTCCTGCGCCTTGTTGGCCATCTCAAAAAGCTTCGCGACCGTGGCCGTTGCGTAACCGGATCGCAGCATAAGTGCCACGGTCCTGTCCTGAATGGTCGTCACCTGTCCCTTCAACCACTCGGCGCTCTCGGTATGGCACTGCGTGCACGCGCGCAGATCGTTCTTAAGAGGACTCGTTACGCGGTGGTCGGAGACTTTATGCACGCCCACCTTCGTATACGGCATATGGCAGTCCGCGCAGGAAGCTCCTGCCTTCCAATGGACGCTGTTGTTTGAGAACAGCTCAAACTCGGGGTGACGGATGAATGCCATCTTGAAGCCGGTCACATTCTGTTTCCATTCTCCATACGAAGCGTCGCTGCGGAGCTTTTTGATGATATTTTCGATGGTAATATTCCCCCATGTGCTTCCCTGCCAGGGGAAGAAGACCCCAGTCGAATGCATATCTTTGTCCTTCGGTATGCTATACGTAACATGGCATTGGGCGCAGACAACGCTCCTCATATCCTGCCTCGATAGCTTATCGGGATCCACGCCTATTTCCTTCAATGCGACAGTCAGGGTAAAGCCCCTCGATATCTTGAGAGACATGTCCTTGTTGTCGTGGCAGTCGATGCAGGCAACGCCGAGGGTCCTGTTGTTCTCCGGGATTTGGACAAGCACTTCCTTATAGGGGTTCTTGTAATAATTAATTGCCATTTCTTTTTCGAGTTTCGGCGCATAGGGGGTCTTGCAGGTGAGGCAGACGCCGCCTGCCTTTACCCTCGATGGATCGACATTAAGCTGGTCGCGAAGCATATACGCATGTCCGCGCGGTTCGTTGTACTCGACTCCGAATCCCCAGCCGTTGAACAGGAGAGCCATGTACGGGAATTCAGCCAGCTTGTCGTAGGTGATTTTGTCGGGGTTGAACCCCCTTTTATATTTGCTTTTTCCAGGAGGTACGGGCTTTTCCGTGTCCTTCCAAAGGCTGTATTCTTCGGGATATGCCTTTCCCCACTTATCCGGACTGTACTCTCCCTCTTCAATCTTTACGGGTTTTACCTGCTCGGTTTTTGTTGGAGAGCACGCGTATGCGAGAAATGCCAAGACCGCGCTCACCAAAAGCATGGTCAGTATTACGTAATTTCCGCGCTTCATTGTAATCCTCCTTTAAAAGTGTGATAGTTGCTTGCCGAAAACCTTCAGTGAGTTTCAATCAAACCGCTCCGCGTATGCATCAACCGTCTGTGGCATTCCCAGCATTTTCTCTCGTGATTGATGAACTCAACAGCAGCGGCATGGCATCTGATGCAATTGGCCTGCAGTACGTCCACGCCGTGAGATGTCAGCGCGATGTGCTCGGGGACCCTGCCTGAATAAAAGAACAGGACATCTTTTAATCCGTCGATCGCTTTCCAGGTGTAATGGACTCCCTGGTTCCCGTTCGGCAGATGGCAATCTACGCACTGTTTTCTCCGGTGAGCGCCCTCATGGAGCCAAGACTCGTACTCAGACCCCATCACGTGACATTTCACGCAGAAATCGGGCGAATCTGATTTGGCCAGCATCTTCATGGGTCCCAGCAAGATAAAAAATATTATAACAACCACGGCTAAGCCAGCCACGACAATATATCTGACGACTGTTTTACGCTTTCTCGTCTCCATTCTTTCACCTCCTTACATTACTGGTTAAGTTTGATACGTTGATCATGGATCGTTCCCCTAGAAGATGGTATGTATCTAACTCTAGCAAATAAATGTCCGCGGTGTTGTTACTAAGTGCAGGTTTCTGTACATCGTTTCGAGATTGACTTTTGTACGCTTTTCCTGAGTCATTACTCATCATGTGTCAAACACTGATGCATAAGCTTGTAATCGCAGGTTTTACTCGACATGATGCCTGCCCTTAACGTCGATGATAATGGAATTTCGAAAATATTGGTTCATTTCTAACCACGGCAATTTCTCGAGGAATACTCGCCGTGCCCCGCGAAACAGCGACCTGATGCGTATAAGCATCATTTACAGAGTTTATTGAGCGATTATTGGTAACCGAAAAGAATATTTCGTCGGGAGGTACGCCGATAAATTTAGTTTATCACAATATCTGGTCAAGTTATTATGATATGAGTCAATAAATAACAAATAAATAGAAGGATGAAGAAGTCTACTGTTGATCACGAGGTCATCAAGCAAGCAAATGGACAAGTCGTTTTAATCTATGAGAAAAGCGTCGTGGCGGTCGGACACAAATGTTCAGGATGTAACTTCGGGGTCTTTCGAAGATCAACTCCCATAAGTACAATTTACCCGTCAATATTCAAAGAGTAACCTCACAGTTTTCCCTCGTTACACCCCGCGTAAAACCAAAGCGTTAAAAATCTCTTGCGTCCTTTCCCAATTTGTTATAATATTCGGCGTACAGTTGTTAACCACACGTGTTTCGGGGAGGAATATGACATGCCTGAATTAGTGACGGTTTCGAGCATTGATACGATAGAGAAACTCAAGGCCAGAATTGAGGAACTGTTCAAGAAGGGACAGTACGACGAGATCACGCAGGCCATCGGCATGTACTCTCTCCTGATCGATTCGGAGCACACGATCAGCGACCAGACCCAGCTCTATCGACTGGTGCTTAACATGATAAAAGAAAAGCTTCGCGGAGGCAAAGGGAGGAGCTATTCTACCTGGTATGAACGCTTCTCGAAGCTTATGGACGAGATCGTATCGTCCGGGCAGATCGTTACTGATGCGATGTCATCAACCGTCATTTCTGACCACTACGCGGCATACGGGTCTTTCAGGTCCCTGGAAGACTTCTTCTCCTGGGCGCTCGATGACAGGCGGCTGACCCTTGACCAAATCGTGAAGTATATCGAGAAGACCGCCGAGATAGGCATCTGTTAGAGCACTATATTCCGCATTACTTCATCGACTGTTATCTCTTCCATACACCGGACATTGTCATCACAGGTCCTCTTGAAGCATGGCGAACAATTGAGCCCTGCCCGGACCGTGATATGGGACGGGCCGAACGGCCCTGTCCTCCACGGCGCCGTGGGACCGAACAGAGCCACGACCCTGGTCCCCGCGGCCGCGGCCAGATGCATGGGTCCGGTATCGGTCGTGATGAACACCGTGCAGAGCGACGCGAGCGCGGCAAGCTCCTTGAGCGTGGTCTCCCCTGCCCAGCTCACGGCATTCTGTTCCATCATCGCAAGGATCCTCGTGTTCACCAGACTGTCTTCGTGACTTCCCGTAAAAATAACAATGGCATTCCGCTCCCTGATAAGCCTATCAGCAAGCTCCGCGAACTTCCGCTCGGACCAGAGCTTGGTCTTCCACCGCGCCACTGGATTGATGGCCACGAGTGGCCTTCCTGCCGGCTTTAGACCCTCTATCCTCTGCTTGATCATCAATATCTCGCGTTCGATCGGGAGCGTGCATGCCGTCGACGGATCTTTTGCGCCAAGATAACGGGCGACATCGAGATACCGTTCGAGCGCATGTTTCTCGATATCATAGGCAGGGAGGCGCTCGTTCAGGAACAGGTACGAAAGCTCGCGCGTGCGGTCAAACCCTATTTTCCGTTGGGCCCTCGCCAGGCCGATCAGGATCCCGCTCTTAAACAGGCCTTGGAAATCAATCGCGATGTCATAGCGCGTATTCCGGAGTTCGTTGATGAACCGGACAATGCCGCCGAGACCCTGAAAGAAAGTGCGAGGGTTTCTGAGCATGCGGGTCCATGTTTTACGGCGTGAGAGCAGGAGCCTGTTGATGAGCGGATGGCCGTCGAGGATGCCTGCTGCCGCTTCTTCGACTGCCCAGGTTATGTCACTGTCTGGATATGTTCTTTTGATCGCCTCGAGCGCGGGCAGCGTCTGCACCACATCTCCGATAGCGGATAGTTTGATGATCAGGATATTCATAAATAATGAAGGAGCGGTTTATCGAGGAGAGCGCGTCTTTTGCGGAGGATTTTACCCGATACGAGGCTCAATAGCAAGCCATAGTTATTCAGGCGTGCCGGTCAATGTACGGATGATATATTCCTGCCGATAGCTCAAGAAGCGCATGAGCTTTTCCTCCGTACTATCCCGCTCTTGTTTTGCGCCCAGCATCGAGAGCTCCCGGGCAAGACTCACCGGCCGGTACACCGTAGCCTCGCCTATCGGTTCACGAAGCGACCATATAGGCAGAAACTCCGCGTGGGCAACCTGAGTCCTGCCGCCTTCCTTCGTCACGGTTATGCTCAGAATGATCCCGTCGCCCCTTAGCGCCTTCTGATGAGCCTTGTTTGCATATGATACGTCTGCGTTCTGGTTCGAAATAAAGTTCCCGAGACTGTAAACGATCAGTCCCATCCTGTTGTCGCGGGCAAGGTAGCTTTCGATCGGCTGAAGAACGTGAGGATGATGGCCCAGTATAACGTCGGCCCCTCCTTCGATGAGTTCAGACGCTACCCGTCGCTGCCAGGCCGTGGGGCTCGTCGCGTATTCGTTTCCCCAGTGCAAAGAAACCACCACCAGGTCCGCACCCGCTCTCGCCTGCCGTACGTCGGCTGCAG
>Ga0335084_10007691_pt1 | contig 10714 bp, 8 predicted proteins | sample Lox_Sample_44_FD_206721 | JGI IMG/M metagenome (GOLD analysis project Ga0335084, IMG submission 206721) | Soil microbial communities from Loxahatchee National Wildlife Refuge, Florida, United States - Lox_Sample_4.4 | ecosystem: Environmental > Terrestrial > Soil > Wetlands | place: USA: Florida...
CTGGACACCACGTCGCCTTTGGCGCCATAGATTCCGATTGCCGTCTCGATCGCGCGGCGAGCTTCGCCGCGCCGCCCGGCTTGCAGCAAGACAGCGGCGAGCTCGGACAGGCAGTCGGCCTGCATCTGCGGCGCGTCGCTGTGCTGCGACATCTCGACGGCCGACTGCGCCAGCGCTTCGGCCGCCTGCAGATCGCCACCGCGGGCGATGATCGGCGCGCGGATCGAGCGCCACAGGGCCTGCGACTCCATGTCGTCGTCCGCGGTGGCTTCCTCGGCGACGCGCGAGAAGGCGAGCGCCTCGTCGTCGCGGCCCTGGTCGCGGACGACGCGCGACAACAGCGCAGCCATCGTCGACAGGAAGAAGGTCTCACCGGAGCGAGCGAGGAACGCATAGTCGGGCATGGCGTCGCGCTCCGCGGCGGCCAGGTCCCCGGCCAATAGCTCGACCAGCAGCATGTCGATGGCCGTCGATGCGGCATTGACGCCCTGACCAAGCTCGCGCAGCAACGAGCGGCCGCGTCGATAGAGGCCCCGCGCCCGCTCGAATTCGCCACGCATGGCATGCAACTGCGCCAGCGTGCACAGGATCTTGCTCTCGGCCTGCCGATCGCTCACGCCGTCGGCGACCAGTTGCTCACACACGCGGATGGCGTCGGGCACCGGCGTCGGCCCAAGCAAGGTGCTGCTCGAGAGTCCCACGGCGTTGCGCGCGATGATGCGTTCGTCGCCGACCGACCGCGCATGGGTCATCGCGCGGCTCACCGCATCGGTGGATTGCTGGTACTGCGCCGCCATTCCGTGGACCACCCCGATCAGCCGCCAGGCCCGCGCCAGTTCGAGCTCGGCGCCCTCGGCCTCGAACCAGGGTATGGCCTTCTTCGCGACGCGCAGCGCGTCGTCGCTCGAATAGCCTGGCTCGGCGCTGCCCAGTCCGACACGGACGCGCAACAGCTCCGCGAACATCGCGATGCGCCGGTTGCCCGCGCTCTCGGCGCCAGCCTGCGCTTCGCTGAGCACCGTACGCGCCCGGGCGAAGTCGCCCAGATCGATCAAGACCTCGCCGAGCTCCGGCAACAGCTGCAGGCGCATCGGGTTGTCGCGCCCGAGCAGGTCGATCGCGCGCCCGTAAAGGTTGGCCGCGGCGTGCGTGTCACCCCGCGCGGACGCGCGCCTGGCCGCCGCCGAGAGCCGCCGCGCGCCGTCGATTCCGATGGCCACGCCCGACTCGTCCAGCGGCCCGAGCTCGCAGAGGTACTTGTGCGCCTGCTCGAGGTGGTAGCCGAGGATCTCCTGGAATTCGAGCGCTCGATCGCGGTTGGCATTGACCTTGTCGCCCCAGCGCACGAAGTCGATGTGCAATTGCGCGCGCGTGCGCTTGAGCAGCGCGTTGTAGACGGTATCGCGCACCAGCTGGTGGTGGAAGCGAAAACGCGCACTGGCATCGACGCTGAACGAGAGGTGGACGAACTGCTTGCGCGTCAGCGAGGCGAGATGCTCGTCGAGCGAGCCTCGAACGGCTTCGGGCGCGAGCTCGGCCAGCGCGATCTGCGGAAACTCCAGGCCCATCACCGAGGCCGGCTCGACCGTCGCGCGTTCCGCGCGACCGAGCTGATCAAGCCGCGCCTCGAGCAGCGCGTGGATGGTCGGCGGCACGTCGATGTCCATCGCCGAATTCGTGCGCACCCAGCGTCCGTCGACCTCGACCAGCGCGCCGCGATCGATCAGCATCGACAGCAGCTGCTCGACATACAGCGGATTGCCCTCGGCGGTCTGCACGATGCGTCGCAGCACCTCCGGCGGCAGCCCCGCGCCGCCGAGCAGATTGGTCGCCACCTGCACCGCCGCATCGTCGCTCAACGGCCGCAGCGCCACGCGCGCTGCCCCCGACTGCTCGCCCCATTGCGGGCGTTCCTCCAGCAAGTCATGGCGCGCGGTCGCCAGCAGCAGGATCGGCGCGCCCGTGGACGTCGACAGCACGTGTTCCAGCAGGTCGAGGAACGCCGGCTCCGCCCAGTGGATATCGTCGATCAGCGCGACCACGGGTGCCCGTGCGGCCAGGATCTCCAACACCTTGCGTGCCGCCCAATAGACCTCGTGCAGCGGAAAGGCTGCGCTGCTCAGGCCGGTGGCGGCCGCCACCCGCTCGACGACGTCGCGGTCGCCGAGGTAGGCCAGCAGCTTGGCGTGCGCTTCGACGGGCTTGTCGTCGTCGGAGATGCCGGCGGCGGCAAGCATCACCCGCAGCGGCCAGAACGTGATGCCGTCGCCGTACGGCAGGCAACGTCCGCGTAGCACCGTGGCCCCGGCGGCGACGCGCGTGACCACCTCATGCGCCAGCCGCGATTTGCCGACCCCGGCGTCCCCGATCACCGTGACCATGCGGGTGCATGCGCCGTCGATGGCCTCACGGTAGGCGCGCGCGATCGTCGCCAGCTCGGCATCGCGGCCGACGATGGGCGTGTCGATGCGGCGCACGTTGCCTTCCAGGCCGTGGGCCGAAACCAGCCGGTAGGCGTTCACCCGCTGCGCCTTGCCCTTGAGCTCCAACGGCTCGACCGGCTCGACCTCGACCGCGTCGCGCACCAACCGGTAGGTCACGTCGCCCAGGTAGATCTGGTTCTCCGGCGCGGCCTGCTCGAGGCGCGCAGCGACGTTCACCGCGTCGCCGGTGGCGAGCTTCTGGTCGGCGCCGGGGTCGTCGTTGGCCACCACCTCGCCGGTGTTGACGCCGGTGCGGTTGGCCAGCGTGACGCCGTAGCGGGCCCGCAGATCCTCGTTGACCCGGGCCAGCGCGCTGCCCATCCCGACCGCTGCGCGCACCGCGCGCAGCGCGTCGTCCTCGTGCGCCCGCGGCAGGCCGAACACCGCCATGATCGCGTCGCCGATGTACTTCTCCACCTTGCCGCCGTGGCGCGCGATCTCGGCGGCCATCGCGTCGAAGTACCGCTCCTTGACCTCGTGCAGCGCCTCGGCGTCGAGCGCCTCGCCCAGCGCCGTCGAGCCCTTCAAGTCGCTGAACACGATGGTGACCGTCTTGCGGACCTCGTGCACCGGCAGTGGCGGCGGCGCGGCGACCAGTGGCGTGCCGCAGTAACCACACAGACGGAACCTGGGCGGGTTCTCTTCGCCGCAACGAGGACATCGAATCATCGGTGTCGAAGTCTAGAGGACGCTCGGCCGCCGTCGCCGGGGCGCGTCAGTCCGCACCGGGCCACGGGGTGCGGCGGCGGCAGGAGTCGCGGGGTCGCTCTGCGGCCGTTACGATCCGAGGGTGCTCAGTGCCCTGTTCACGTACCTTTCCGATCTGATCGACCTGGCCCTCGCCACCGCGCGCGGCGTGCTGGCCAGCCCCCAGGGGGCTTACGCCCTGGTGTTTGCCACCGTGGCGGCGGTGCTGCAGGGGGTCAGCACCCTGGTCAAGACGATGATCCCGCTGCGCGTCCTGGCGCTCGGCAGCAACGTCGGATTCGTCGTCTATGGCGCGTTGACGTTGTCGTTCCCGGTGCTGCTGCTCCACTTGCTGCTGGTGCCGGTCAATCTCTTCCGTCTGGTCGAGATGATCCGGCTCACCCGCCGCGTCAATGCCGCCGCCGACGTCAAGGACACCTCCGGGCTGTGGCTGCGGCCGTACATGAAGCGGCGCAAGCTGAAGGCCGGCACGGTGCTGTTCCGCAAGGGTGACCTCGCTCGAGAGCTCTACATGCTCACCCGCGGCCGCATCGAGCTGGTGGAAATCGGCACCGAGCTGCCCGCAGGGCGCGTTTTCGGCGAGATCGCGTTCTTCGCGCCCGATCGGCGGCGCACGCAGACTGCCCGCTGCATCGAGGACAGCGAGGTGCTGGCGATCAACGAGAGCACGGTGAACCAGCTCTACTACCAGAACCCGGCCTTCGGCTTCCAGATGATCGGGTTGGTCGCCGACCGGCTGGGCGCCGACATTCGCCGCCTCGAGGCCACGCTCGAGGCACAGCGCGCCGCCGGCACGCCGGTGCCCACCGACGTGCCGATGCGATCCGCCTGAGGTGGCGATGGGCATGGTGCCGCTCGATGCCGAATCGCTGCCGGCGCCGCACGGCCGCTACATGCTGTGCGAGGAATGCGACGCGGTCTACCCCGCGCGGCCGATCGGCCGCGACGACCTGCTGCGCTGCCGCCGCTGCGGCGCGGTGCTGGCGCGCGGTCACGGCCTGCCGCTCGACGGGCAGCTGGCGCTGACGCTGGGCGCGCTGGTGGTGTTCCTGATCGGCAGCCTGTCGCCGATCGTCACGCTCGAGCTGCAGGGCATCCACTCGCAGGCCACGCTGCTGGAAGCCACGCGCGAGACCTGGCGCACCGGCGCCCACGTGGTCGCGACACTCAGCTTCCTGACCGCGTTCGTCTTTCCGCTGCTGGTGATCGCGCTGCGGCTGTGGGTGCTGGTGCCCTTGGTGATGCGCCGCCCGGTGCTGTTCCTGGCGCCGGTGATGCGGCTGCTGCGCTGGGTGCTGCGCTGGAGCATGGTCGAGGTCTTCATGCTCGGCGTGCTGATCGCGGTGGTGCGATCGGCGGGCGTCACGCACGTGGTGCTCGGCGCCGGCATCTTCGCCTACATGGGGCTGACCGTGCTACTGACGGCGATCCATGCCGCGGGGCTGCAGGCGCTGTGGGCCCAGGCCGTGCCGAAACGGCGCGGCGTCAGGGTCGCAAGGCCGCCGCGCCCGCGCGGCCGGCCGCTGTGGAGTGCGGCTCGGCGCGCCCGGGGGGCGCCATGAGCCGGTCCTACGTCCCGGTGGCCGCCGACCTCGGCCTCATCGGCTGCGAGGTGTGCGCGCTGGTGTCACGGCGGCCGCGTAGCGAGGCCGCAAAGTGGCTTTGCCCGCGCTGCGGCCATGCGCTGCACTTGCGCAAGCCCGACAGCGTGCAGCGCACGCTGGCCTGGCTGCTGACCGCGGTGGTGCTGTACCTGCCGGCCAATCTGCTGCCGGTGATGACGACCGCCAGCGTGCTCGGGCGCGAGAGCCACACCATCGTCGGCGGCATCCTCGAGCTGTGGACGACGGGTTCACGCGAATTGGCGATCATCGTGTTCATCGCCAGCATTGCCGTGCCGCTGCTGAAGATCGCGGCGCTGACGCTGCTGGCGTTCAGCGCGCAGCGGCGCTCGCAGTGGCGCCAGCGCGACCGCGCCGCGCTGTATCGCCTGGTCGAGACGGTGGGGCACTGGTCGATGCTGGACGTGTTCGTGGTGGTGTTGCTGGTCGGCATGGTGCACTTCGGCGTCGTCGCCAGCGTGCGGCCCGAGGCCGGCCTGCTCGCTTTCGGCGCGGTGGTGGTGGCGACGATGCTGGCGTCGGCGAGCTTCGATCCGCGGCTGATCTGGCCGCAGCAGGGTCCGCATGGCTGAGCCCGATGCACCGCCGTCGGCCGCGCTGCCCGAGCCGGTGCTCGCACGGCAGAACCGGCTGCACCTGTCGCTGGTGTGGATCGTGCCGATCGTCGCGCTGTTGGTCGGCGCGGTGCTGGTGGTGCGCTCGCTGCTCGAGGCCGGCCCCGAGATCACGATCGAGTTCCGCAGCGGCGAAGGCATCGAGCCGGGCCGCACCGAGGTGCGCTACAAGGAGGTGGTGGTCGGCCGCGTCAAGACCGTGTCGCTCGGCCCGCGGCGCGACCGCGTGCTCGTCACGGCCACGCTCGAGCGCAGCGTGCGTTCGCTGGCGGTCGACGACACACGGTTCTGGGTCGTGCGCCCGCGCATCGGCAGCGCCGGCATCAGTGGCCTGGGCACGCTGCTGTCGGGTGCCTACATCGCGGTCGACGCCGGCGCGGCGGAGCAGACGCGCACCGAGTTCGTCGGGCTCGACCAGCCGCCCCTGGTGCTGCGCGGCGAGCCCGGGCGCAGCTACGTGCTGCAGGCCGACGACCTCGGTTCGCTCGACGTGGGCTCGCCGGTGTACCAGCGGCGGGTGCGCGTCGGCCGCGTGGTCGGCTACACGCTGTCGAAGGATGGCCGAGGGCTCGACATCCAGGTGTTCATCGAGTCGCCGTTCGAGAACCTGGTGACGCACGACACGCGCTTCTGGCACGCCAGCGGCGTCGAGGTGCAGCTCAACGCCGGCGGCGTGACGCTGAACACGCAGTCGCTGGCGTCGGTGATCGCCGGCGGCATCGCCTTCGCGACGCCGCCCGACGCGGAACCCGGCGCCGCTGCACCCAACGGCAGCCGCTTCAAGCTGTTCGAGCAACAGCGCCAGGCGCTGGCCCCCGACGACGGCGAGCCGCTGCGCGTGCGCATGGTGTTCAAGCAGTCGCTGCGCGGCCTGGTCGACGGCGCGCCGATCGACCTGCTGGGCGTCGAGTTCGGTACCGTGCGCAGCGTGTCGCTGCAGCCCACGTCGTCGGCGCAGGGGCTGCCGGTCGAGGTGCTGGCCGATGTCTATCCGCGCCGCCTCGGCGCGATGCGCAACCGCTTCGTGGCGCAGGATGCGGCGCGCGGCGACCGGCTGATGCTGAAGCAGCTGGTCGACCACGGTCTGCGCGCGCAGGTGCGCACCGGCAGCCTGCTGACCGGGCGCCTGTACATCGCGCTGGAGTTCATGCCCAAGCCGGCGGCGGCGTCGTTCGACGTCGCGGCCGCCGTGCCCACACTGCCAAGCGTGCCGGGCGCGCTGGCCGACGTGCAGCCGCAGGTGGCCGAGATCGTGGCGCGGCTGTCGCGCGTGCGCTTCGATGAGATCGGCACCGACCTGCAGGACGCGTTGAAGTCGGTCAGCCAGGCCACCGCGTCGTTGCAGGCCACGCTGGCGAGCGCCGACACCAGCATCAAGCAGCTGACGCCCGATGCGCAGGCGGCGATCGCCGACATGCGGCAGGCGCTGGCCAGCGCCAACGAGACGCTGGCCAGCGCGCAGACGACGTTGCGCAGCGCCGAGGCCAACATCACCGACGCGCAGGCGCCACTGCAGCGGCAGGCCGGCCAGGCGCTGGCCGAGCTGCAACGTGCCGCGCAGGCGCTGCGCGTGCTGGCCGACTACCTGCAACAACACCCCGAGACGATCCTGCGCGGCAAGCCCGACGAGCCCGTGCCCGCCGGCGCCGAGAAGCGATGAAGCCCTTCGACCATTGGTTCGCCATCGCCGGCCTCGCGCTGCTGTGCGGCTGCAGCGCCACCAGCCCGCCCACCCACTACCACAGCCTGGTCCCGGCGCTGGCGCCGAGCGGCGCCGGCGCGCGCGCGCTGCCGACGCCGAGTCTGCAGGTGCAGGTGCTGCCGGTGGTGGTGCCGGCGCAGGTGGACGTGCCGCAGATCGTGATCCGCAACGCCGACGATTCGCTGTCGGTGCTCGAGTACGAGCGCTGGATCGCGCCGCTGGGCGACGAGATCCGCGGCGCGGTCGCGCTGCGCATCGAGCAGATGCTGGCGCAGGGCGTGCCGGCGACGGCGCCCGCGTCCGATCACACCTGGCGGGTGCGCATCGACGTGCAGCGCTTCGATTCGATGCTCGGGCGCGCCGCCAGCATGCAGCTGCAGTGGTCGCTGCGGGCCACCGGCGGCGGCGCGTCGCTGCGTTGCCACGCCACCTACGAACAGCCGGTGGGCCCCGGGGTGACCGCGCTCGCCGCCGGCCACCGCGCGCTGGTGGAGCAGCTCGGCGACGTGATCGGTCAGGCCATCAAGACCGCCGCGGCCGGCGGCACGCCGGCGTGCGGCTGAGCGCGCGGGCCGCGCCGCAGGATCGACGAGCCGCGCAGCGGCACACCGGCGTAGCCGCGCGCCCGTTCTAGCGCTGCGTGGCCAGCCGCGGGCGCAGCGCATCGGCCGCCGCGGCGTTGCCGGCGGCCTGGTAGACGTCGATCGCGCGCTGGTAGAACTCGCGCGCCTCTGCAGCGCTGCCGCGCGCCGACTCGTTCTCGGCAGCGGCGACCAGGTCGAGCGCGACGCGATCGCTCAAGCCCAGCGTGCGGTCGATCGTCAATGCCTGCGCCAGCGCGCTGGCGGCGGCAGCATGGTCGCCGAGCGCGCGTTGGGCGCGGCCGCTCAGGCGCAGCGCGTTGGCGCGCTCGGCACTGCCGTCGTCGGAGCGTGCGCCGCCCTGCGCGGCCCACTGCAGCGCCGCGCGCGCGTCGCCGCGCTGCAAGGCGACGTGCGCGCGCAGGTTGGCCAGCGTGGCATCGAGCGCGCACGGCGCGGCGCAGGCGGCCTGCGCGCGGGTGGCCCACGCCAGCGCGGCGTCGAGGTCGGGCACATCGAGGTACAGCAGCGCCTTGCGCGTCGCCGCGCGCGCCACCAACCCATCGCCGTAGCGCTGCGGCGCGTCGACGATGCGATCGACGCGGGCCTGCGCGCCGGCGAGGTCGCCGCCGGCGCCTTGCACGAGCGCGAGGTTCAGCAGCATCGCCCCGGCGAGGTCGAAGTCTTCCACCGACTCGGCGGCGGCCAGCGCGCGCTCGTAGAGCGCGCGCGCCTGTGTGGCGTCGCCGCGCGCCCAGGCGCGCGCGCCGGCCTGCGCCAGCGTGCTGGCGCTGTGCTGCGCCGGGTTCTGCACCGGCCGTGGCGGGCTGCCGCACGCCGCCAGCAGCAACGCCAGCGCCACGGCGGCGAAGGCGCGCGCGCGGTCAGCGCGGTGTCGAGGTGTGCAGCGCCGCGGCGTCATGGCTGTCGATCGGCAGCGCAGCCGGCGGCGGCGCGGGCAGCATCGAGCGCAGCGGCCACGACTCGCGCATGCCCTGCAGGGTGTCGCGCGAGTCGTCGATCAGCGGCCCCGCGCTGCGCATCAGCCCGGGCACGCCCTGGGCGGCGGCCGACGAGATCGCGCGCGTGTCGCGCAGCACCGCATCGAGGCTCGTCAGCGCGCTGTCGGCCTTGTTGAGCATGCCGGGCAGGCGGCCGTTGACCGCCTCGAGGCTGCGGTCGGCCTGGCCGATGAGGTTGCCGATGCGCACCAGCGAACGGTTGGCCTCGCTCATCACGCCCTCGCCTTGCGCGCCGATGCGCTCGACGCGGCCGCGCAGCTCCTGCGTCAGCGCATTCATGTGCTGGGCGGTGCCGGCCATGTCGCGCGACAGCGCGTGCAGGTTCTGCAGGATCGCATCGACGTCGTCCTTGCGTGCGCGCGCGGTGCCGGTGAGCTGCTTCACGTCGTCGAGGATCGGCGCCAGGCGGGCCCGCAGGTCCTCGGCGATCTCGGTCAGCGTGCCGCGCTTGCGGAACGCGACGCGCGGGTCGTCCTCGCTGAGCGGCTGCTCGGCGTTGCCCGGCCGCAGGTCGATCGCCGCCGGACGCAGCTGTTCGCGCACGACCTCGGCCCGGGCGTCGGTCTTGAGGTGCGAGAACGGCTCGCTCTCGATCGCCAGCACGACCTTGACGCTGAGGTCGGGCTGCAGCTGCATCGCCGCCACCTTGCCGATGCGAAAGCCGCTCATGCGCACCGGCGTGCCCGGCGACAGCCCGGTGGCGTCGTCGGCCAGGAAGTACACGTGCGAACGCGTGGTCAGCACGCCATGCTGATACGCGATGCCACCGGCCAGCGTGATGGCCAGCAGCAACGCCAGGATCAGCAGCGCCGCGATCTGGCGCCGCTGCGATTGCGTGCGGGGCGGTTCGACGGCGGGGCCGGTGCTCACGAGTCCCCCTTGGCCCTGCCGGCCGTCGCCCAGGGCTGCGCAAGAGCCCCTGCGTGGCTTCGGGGGGGCGAGCGCCTTCGGGGCGGCCGTGCAGCGCTCATGTGACCAGCAGCACGATGGCGATCAGGTCGACGATCAGCACGAAGGTCAGGCTGCCGGCGCCGGCGGCGACCACCGCCTTCGGCAGTGCGCCGACCTCTTCGCGCACCTGCAGCCCGTGGTAGCAGGCGATGGCGCCGATGCCGGCGCCGAACAGCGCACCCTTGGCGATCGACAGTGGCACCTGCAGCGGCGACGCCGTGGTGAGGAACGAGTCGAGCTCGAACTCGAACGCGGTGCCCAGCGTCAGCGCCGAGGCGACCAGCGCCGCGACGATGGCGACGAACTGGAAGCAGCTCACCAGCGCGGCGGCCGACAGCGCCGCACCGAGCACGCGCGGCAGCACGACTTCTTCCTCCTGCTCGATGTCGCGCCAGTGGCTGTCGGCGATGGCTCCGCGCAGGCCCATCAGGGCCACCTCGGCCGCGATGGCGACGCTGGAGCGCACGATGATGATCAGCGCGGTGATCAGCGGCCCGAGTTCGCGGATGCCGCCCCACACCACGGCTTTGAGCGCGGTGTCGTCGTCGGGGCCGAGCAGTTCGAGCGCGCGCGTCACCACCACCGCGCCGAACAGCACCGCCACCACCAGCACGTAGGGCAGGGCCTGCACGCCGGTGACCTGGATCTGGCGCGTCAACGCCGCGCGCACCGTCGGCACGCGCAGCAACTCGCGGCGCGAGAACGCATGCATGAGCATCGAGCTGTAGCCCAGCGCCAGGCGCGTGGTGGCCGAAAACATCCCGTTCCCCGAGGGTTCGCCGGCGATGATGCCGCAAAGCCACGGTTGCCGCTGCCGGGGTTGTCCGCAAGGGCCGCGGGCCGGCGATGGCTGCCCCGCGTGGCGATGGCCGCGCAACCTTGGTATCGTCGCCGACCCGGCATGGAGGCTTGCATGGCTGAGCGCAAGAGCGCGATCGTCACCGGCTCCGCCACCGGCGTCGGCGCGGCCACCGCGCTGCTGCTGGCGCAGCGCGGCTACGACGTCCTGATCAACTACTCCAAGAGCGAGC
>Ga0335084_10007692_pt1 | contig 10714 bp, 10 predicted proteins | sample Lox_Sample_44_FD_206721 | JGI IMG/M metagenome (GOLD analysis project Ga0335084, IMG submission 206721) | Soil microbial communities from Loxahatchee National Wildlife Refuge, Florida, United States - Lox_Sample_4.4 | ecosystem: Environmental > Terrestrial > Soil > Wetlands | place: USA...
AATTGCAGTTCGCCAAGGCGCGGTTTGCCGAGGATTACAACTGCGTCGCCATTTCGCTGACGGAGGGCTCGCGACTGCTGCTGCATCGCGCCCGGCACCCGCTGCTGGAGCGGAATTTGAAACTGAAAAACGCCGCGATCGTGCCAGTCACGGTCGAACTGGAGGGCGAGCGGCGCCAGTTCGTGATCACCGGCCCGAACACCGGTGGCAAGACCGTGACGCTGAAGACCGTGGGGCTGCTGGCGCTGATGGCGCAGTCGGGCCTTCCCGTGCCCGCCGACCGTGCCGATATGCCTGTATTTGACGCGGTGCTGGCCGACATCGGCGACTACCAGTCGATTGAGCAGAATCTTTCGACGTTCTCCGCGCACGTCACCAACATCGATTTCATTTCACGCACGGCTACGGCAGAGTCGCTGGTCATTCTGGACGAGTTGGGCTCGGCCACCGATCCGGAGGAAGGCGCTGCCCTGGCGGTGGCTATCGCGGAATACTTCCGCGCGCTCGGCTGCATGAGCGTGATTTCGACGCATCACACGTCGCTGAAAGTCTATGGCGCGAATACCGCGGGAGTGATCAACGCGTCGGTGGGCTTCAACGAGACCACACTGCAGCCCACCTACGAGCTGAAGATCGGCGTTCCAGGAGCGTCGGCGGGAATCAATATCGCGCAGCGGCTGGGACTCAATCCCGCGATTATCGTGGCGGCGCGCGAGCGGCTCAGCACGCAGGCGCAGGACGTCGGGAAGTTTCTCGACCGCCTTCACGCCGAGGTGCGCGCGGCCGAGGAGCAACGGACGAAATTGAAGGCGCAGGAACTGGAACTGGACCGCGAGAAGCAGGCACTCGCCGCTGAAGGACGGAAGGAACAGCAGGCCAAAATCCGGGACATGGAAAAGAAACTGGAGACGCTTTTCCGTGATTTCGAGTATCACGCGCGCGAGGCGGTGAATGCGGTGCAGGACCGGGCGGCCGCGCAGAAGCTCTCCAAAGACGCCGAGCGGCGTATCTCGAAACTGCGGCGCGAGTTCCGCGAGCAGTTCGATTCCACGGTGGTTGCGTCGGCCACTGGCGCGGACCGCGGCGATCCCGCGGCGCAGCCCAGCCTGGTTCGGCATGTGGCGGAAGGTGACACCGTCAAGCTGAAGTCGATGGGCCGCGCCGGAGTGGTCAAGAAGAAGATCGACGACGGTCACTTTGAGGTGGAGATCGGCTCGATGAAAATGCGCATCGCCCGCGAAGACATTGCCGAAGTGGTTGCGAGCGCAGCCGCTTCGCCGGTGCAGGCCGCGCGGGCGCGGGGTGTGAACGTTTCGCTGCAGAACGAGGCCAGCGACCTCAACACTCCGAGTGAGATCAACGTCATCGGCCAGAATGTGGACGATGCCACGCGCGAGGTGGAGAAGTTCGTGGACCGCGCGTTTCTGGCGGGCATGCCGCGGGTGCGGATTGTGCACGGCAGCGGCATGGGCATTCTGCGCAAGGCGTTGCGGCAATACCTGCAGAAGCATCCGCACGTGGCCACGGTGAGCGAGCCTCCCCACAATGAAGGAGGAGGCGGGGCCACGGTGGTGGAGCTTCGCGTGTAGCGTTTTCGTTCTGTTACCCTGAAGTCCATGCCCGTCGAACGCCTGCAGAAACTGATTGCCGCTGCCGGAGTGGCCTCCCGCCGCAAGGCCGAGGAACTCATCACGTCCGGACGCGTGCAGGTGAACGGCAAGATGGTCACCGAACTGGGCTCGAAGGCGGACATCGAGCAGGACCACATCCGCGTCGACGGCAAGCTGATCCACGCACCGGAGCGGCACACTTACCTCGTGCTCAACAAGCCGAAAGGCTACGTCACGACCGTGAGTGATCCGGAAAACCGGCCGACCGTCATGGACCTGATCGCCGATGGGAAAGCGCGCGTCTATCCCGTGGGAAGACTGGATTGGGCCACCGAGGGGCTTCTGCTCCTCACCAACGACGGCGATCTGGCGAACGCGCTCATGCGGGCGTCATCGAATGTCCCCAAGACCTACGTCGTGAAAGTCGCCGGGCAGCCTGACCAGGCCAAAATCGACAGGCTGCGCGCCGGAGTTTCCATCGCGGAAAAGGGCGGACGGCGAGTGCGCACCGCGCCGGCGTTGATCCGGCTCTTGAAAGAGGCCGACAATCCCTGGTTTGAAGTGACCATCATCGAAGGTCGCAACCGGCAGGTGCGCAAGATGTTCGAGGAGGTCGGGCACCACGTGGAGAAGATCCGCCGCGTGAAATACGGGCCGCTGGCCCTGGACGTACCGCCCGGAGAACATCGCAGCCTGACCCTGGAAGAGATCGCGAAGTTGAAAGCCGCCGCCGCAGGGAAAAAGCCAATGCCGTCGCAGGGTTCGCGTCCCGCGGCACGAAAAGTCCGCACCGGAAAGGCTTCTCGTACGCGGCGGTGATTCTCCCACCGCATCCACCCAGCGCCGCCGATCAGGCTTTGATGGCCGCAGGCTGTGTTTCGGCGACCATCGGCAGCCGTGCAGCGCCGAACAGGCCGGCATCGCTGCCCAGCAGGGCGCGTGTCACGATCGTCTTATGCCCCGGGCCGGGCTCGACATGCGCCGATGCGCCTCCGCCCTGGCCGAACGGATCCGCGGGAGCGGTCGCCGCGTACACCATGCAGCGCTGGCGGAGTTCCTCGAATATCGCGGGCGCAAACACTTCCCAGGCGCTGGCGACTCCTCCGCCGACAACGTACATGGGCAGGTTGAGCGAGTTCACCAGCGTCGAGAGCACAATGCCGAGCGACCGCCCGACGCGGCGATAAATCCGCTTGGCGTCTTCGTCGCCCTGCAGGGCCAGATTGAAGATCGATTTCGCGCTGAACTCCGCATCCGAGTGCGCGGCCTTGGCCAGCGCGCACCCGGTATTCTGGGCGATGGCTTCGCGCGCCATTCGCACCACGGCGGTGGCGGAGGCATACTGTTCGAGGCATCCGCGATTGCCGCAGCCGCAGGGATGACCCTCGGGTTCCACCGTGGTGTGGCCGAATTCTCCAGCCATGCCGTTCATGCCGTGCCAGATTTCGCCGCCCATCACAAGTCCGCCGCCGACGCCGGTGCCCAGCGTGAGCATGGCCATGTCATCGTGCTCTTTAGCGGCGCCCAGCCACTTTTCGCCGAAGGCGGCGACGTTGGCGTCATTTTCCAGGATCACCATGGTGTTCAGGCGGCGCTCGATCTCGGCGCGCACCGGGTAATCCGCCCATCCGGGCAGGTTCGGCGACTCGCGGAGCAACCCCGTTTCCATGTCGATGATGCCGGGCACGCCGATGCCGATGCCGAGCATCCGCGACGAGTTCTTGTACTTGCCGGACAGGTGCTGGATGGCCGTGCACATGTCGTTGAGCACGTGGTCGCGACCGAGAGAGACTTTCGTCCCCAGCGTCACCTTCTCGATGAGGTGTCCGGAAATGTCGACGGCAGCGATGCGGAGATTGGTGCCGCCCAGGTCCACTCCAATGGAAAAGTCGTTCATACGGTTTGGAATTCTCTATTGTAGCCCTTTGACGGGCCCAGGGGAGCCATCTGTTTTGTACATGGGCGGTTTCCGCCCGTCAATATTAAATCGTTACAGTACCGCTATTTTTGGCATTTTGGGCAGTAATGACTGCTGCGGCCGCCGAGGACGACGCGCTTGACGGCGGTCCGGCAGACCAGGCAGGGTTCGCCCTCGCGGCCATACACGCGGTGCTGGAGCTGGAAGAAGCCTTCTTCGCCGTTGGCGTCGACATAATCGGAAATCGAAGATCCACCCAGGGCGATGGCCTCGCGCAACACCGCTTGCACCGTCCCGTGGAGACGTCGCAGGTCGTCCCGGGTCAACGCCGCGGCGCGGCGGCGGGGGCGCAGTCCGGCCCGGAACAGCGATTCATCGGCATAGATGTTGCCCACGCCCCGCAGCAGCTTCTGGTTCAACAGCGCGCTCTTGATGGGTGTCTTCCGTCCGCGAAAAAGCGCGGCGAAGCGGTCTTCGTCGATTTCGAGCGGCTCGATGCCCCCGGGATCAAAACTTCCCGGATGCACGCTCAGCTTGCCGAACATCCGGGGATCGATGAAGCGCAGCTCGCGCCCGGACGCCAGTCTGGCCACGAGGTGAGTGTGGCGGACGATCTCGTCGCCCGCGCCAGTGACCACCATTCGCCCGGTCATGCCAAGGTGAACGATCCACTGCGCGCCGGCGGATTGCTTCCCCTGCCTGGACCGGGAACCCGCCGCGGGCCCGGCGCCCTGCAGGTCGAATACGATGTGCTTGCCCGCCCGATGGACACGAAGGATCTTCCTGCCTTCCAATGCGGCGACAATCCGGGCGGCCGGCGACTTGAGCGGCTGCTTGCGCGATCCGATCCAGACCGAGTCGATGCTGTCGCCACGTACGCGCTGGTCCAGTCCGCGGGTAATGGTTTCGACTTCGGGCAGTTCGGGCACCGAGTCAGCATACATGAGCGGGCCGCGCCGGAGACCACGCTCCGATTGCCCGCCTAACGCCGATTCGGTATGCTGAGACGTACACACCGGCGGTCGCCGAACTTTCCAGTTTCAAGCCATTTTTCCAGTTTTCGAGAAACGCGTGTGTACGACCCCGGGGCAGTCGGGCTGTCCCGAATTCCACGGAGCACGAATTGAGCAGAGGCAAAACCGCGGTCATTGTCGGCGCCCAGTGGGGCGACGAAGGCAAGGGCAAGATTGTCGACGTTCTCACCCACACGTTTTCCGTCGTCGCGCGTTACGCCGGCGGACACAATGCCGGCCACACGGTCATTATCGAGGGCAAGAAGTTCGTTCTCCAGCTGGTGCCGGGAGGTATCCTGCGGCCGTCGTGTATGAACGTGATCGGCAACGGAGTGGTTTTCGATCCGGTCGCGTTTCTGAAGGAAGTCGCCACGCTGCGCGAGGGTGGCGTGAAGGTGGACGGCAACCTGTTCATCTCCAATCGCGCGCAGGTCATCCTTCCCTACCACCGCATGATGGAGCTGGGATCGGAAAACGCGCCCGGACGGGTAAAGATCGGCACGACGTCGCGTGGCATCGGTCCCGCCTATGAGGACAAGATCAGCCGCCGTGGACTGCGCGTCGCCGACCTGCTCGATACGGCACTGCTGCGGACACACATCGAAAACGCCGTGCGCGAGAAAAACATGATCGCCCATGCGCTGTTTAACTCCGAGCCCATGGACGCCGACAGGATGTTCAAGGAATACGCCGAGGCGGCGCAGCAGATCGCACCTTTCGTCTGTGACACCGCGTTCCTGCTGAACCGGGCCATCGCCGAAGGCAAGTCCGTTGTGTTCGAGGGAGCGCAGGGCACCATGCTCGATATCGATCATGGCACGTACCCATTTGTGACCTCGTCGAGCGCCACCTCCGGAGGCGCGGTCACTGGTACCGGCGTGCCGCCGACGTCGATCGATACTGTGATCGGCATCACCAAGGCATACTGCACGCGTGTAGGCGGCGGGCCATTTCCCACCGAACTGCACGGCGAGGACGGTGAGGACTTGCGCAAGCGTGGCAATGAATTTGGCGCGGTCACCGGACGTCCGCGGCGTACGGGCTGGCTCGATTTGCCTCTCTTGCGCTACGCTGGCATGATTAACGGCATCTCCTGGCTGGTGGTAACCAAGCTCGACGTGCTCGACCATCTCAAGGAGATTCCCGTGTGCGTCGGCTACCGGGTGAACGGCAAGGAAACGGTGGAGGTTCCGGCGCAGGCCAGCGGTTACGACAGGATCGAGGGCGTCTACAAGAACTTGAAGGGATGGGCGACGCCGACGCAGAATGTGCAGACGCTGGAACAGTTGCCCGAAGCCGCGCGCGAGTACCTGGCGTTTATCGAGAAGGAAACGGGCGCCCGCGTAGGCATGATTTCCACCGGGCCGGACCGCGAGCAGACGATTCTGGTGCCGGATTTCGTGAGCCAGCTGGGGCTGAAGCCGATCAAGCGCCCGGCAGTTCAAAACTGATAACGAAAGAGAGAGCGAACGGAGCGAAGGGATGGTCGTTCTGGCGGTAACGTGGATGGCAAAGTCGGGACGCGAGGCCGAAGTGGCGGCGCTGTTTGAAAAGCTGACTACGGAGTCGCGCCAGGAGCCGGGTTGCATCATGTACCAGGTGCACAGGCACAAGACCGAACCGCGACGGTTCTTCATCTACGAGCAGTACAAAGATGATGCCGCGCTCGAGGCGCACCGTGCCGCGCCGCACTTCCTGCAGTTCGCAAAGAAAGATCTGCCCAAGGTCGCGGACCGGACGGAAGGGCACTTGTTCGAGCCGCTGGGGTAGCCGGTCCCCCGGTTCCCCACGCGCGCTTCGCTACTTGTCCGCCATCAGCACGCCGCCGCTCGCATAACTTTCCTTCGACACCTCGTTGATGGCCACCACGACCGCTTCGCGCTTGGCTCCCGCCTCTTCCACCATGGCGTCGGTGATGCGTTTGGCGAGTTTGCGTTTCTGGTCGGCGGTGCGGCCCTGCAGCATAGTCACTTGGACAAGGGGCATAAGTAGATCTCGGTTCTCAGTTCGCAGTTCTTGAACAGATCAGTCCCCAGGCAGGAATTTGCCGAGAGCTGACAGCTGCTTTACTGCGCCAATTCGTATCCCGCAAAGAAGAAGCTCAGCTCGAAGCGCGCGGTGTCTTCGGCGTCGGAGCCGTGGATCGCGTTGTGCTCGATGCTCGAGGCCCACTTCTTGCGGATGGTCCCTTCTTCCGCATTGGCCGGATTGGTCGCGCCCATCAGTTTACGCAGGTCGGCGATGGCATTTTCTTTTTCCAGCGCCAGCGCCACGATTGGACCGCTCGACATGAAATCGGTGAGCGAGTTGTAGAACGGACGGGAGGCATGAACGGCATAAAAATGTTCCGCCTGGTGTTTGGAGATTTCCAGCATCTTGATGGCGAGAACGTGAAAGCCGTTCTTCTCGAATTGTTCGATGATGTCTCCGATGGCGTGCCTCTTGACCGCGTCGGGCTTAACGATAGTGAGAGTGCGTTGCAGTGTTTTCATAGGATCAGGTGTCAGGTCTTAGGTGTTAGGTCTCAGGAAGTCAAAATCAAAATCCAAATCAACATCCAAAGCTATTTGCTCAGTGCTGTTTTGCTCAAGGCTGCGGCCAACGTCTCGCCAATGTCCGCCGGCGACTTCGCTACTTTGATTCCCGCTTTCTCCATGGCGGCGATCTTTTCTGCCGCCGTGCCCTTGCCGCCGGAGATGATCGCGCCGGCGTGACCCATGCGGCGGCCCGGAGGCGCCGTCTGCCCGGCGATAAATCCGACCACCGGCTTCTTCATGTTGGCCTTGACGAAATCGGCGGCAAGTTCTTCGGCGTTTCCGCCGATCTCTCCGATCATCACCACCGCTTCTGTCTGCGGATCGCGATTGAACAAGTCCAGCGCATCGATGAAATTCGTCCCGATAATCGGATCACCGCCGATGCCAATCGCCGTCGATTGTCCTATGCCGCGCTGGGTCAACTGGTGCACCGCCTCATACGTCAACGTGCCTGACCGTGAGACGATTCCGACGCTGCCTTCCTTGTGGATCGCGCCCGGCATGATGCCGATCTTGCATTTTCCCGGCGAGATGATGCCGGGACAGTTCGGCCCAATGAGGCGCGAACGCCGATCCTGCAGAAATTCCCAGGCGCGCACCATGTCGAGCGTCGGAATGCCCTCGGTGATGCAGACGATGAGCTCGATTTCCGCGTCGGCCGCTTCCATAATGGCGTCCGCGGCAAATGGTGGCGGGACGAAAATGACAGTAGCATTGGCACCCGTCTTGTCCGCCGCTTCCTGCACTGTATTAAAAATCGGCCAGCCTTCGTGCGTGGTGCCGCCTTTGCCGGGAGTGACGCCGCCGACGACCTGTGTTCCATACGCGGCGCAGGCCTTGGCGTGGAACGTTCCTTCGCGGCCGGTCAGGCCCTGCACAATCAGCTTCGTTTTCTTATCGACCAGAATTGCCATAAATTTCCTTGAACCTTCTCCACCGGCACGCGCTCATACCTCTGAACCAGCGCGCCCTCTAACCCGTGTCATCCTGAGCGCCGAGAGGTAAGCGCAGCGAGCCGGGCAAGTCGAAGGATCCCTGCCAGTTCATCGCGACTACGCCGCTGCAAGGCGGTCGCCCGCCCGGTTAGCCGCTAACCTCTTGCCGCGGCGACCACTTTATCCGCCGCGTCTTTCATCGTTTCCGCGACGGTGAAGTTCAGTCCGGACTCGCGCAGGATCTTCTTGCCTTCTTCCACGTTCGTGCCTTCCAGGCGCAACACCACAGGGAGGCTCAGATTCGTCTTTCTCGCCGCTTCGACGACGCCAGTCGCGAGCGTATCCACGCGCAGGATGCCGCCGAAAATATTGATCAGCACCGCTCTCACGTTCTTGTCGCTGAGCAGAATCTCGAAGGCGTGCGCGACCTGTTCTGCATTGGCGCCGCCGCCGACGTCGAGAAAGTTCGCCGGCATGCCGCCCGCGTATTTGATGATGTCCATGGTGGCCATGGCAAGCCCCGCGCCATTCACCATGCAGCCGACGCTGCCGTCGAGCTTGATGTAATTGAGGTTGTATTTCGAAGCTTCGACTTCGAGCGGGTCTTCCTCGGTGACATCCCGCAGATCGCGGAGATCGGGATGGCGGAACAGCGCGTTGTCATCAAAAGTCAGCTTGGCGTCGAGCGCGAAAACCCGGCCATCGGTGGTGGTAATGAAGGGATTGATTTCCACCAGCGAAGCATCGGTCTCGAGAAACGCGCGATACAGGCCGGTCAGGAGCTTCACGGCAGGCTGAACCTGGGCGCCGCTCAGCCCAAGCGCGAATGCGATCTTCCGCGCCTGGAACGCTTCCAATCCCATTCCTGGATCGATGTATTGTTTCAGGATGGCATCAGGATTGGTCGCCGCCACCTGTTCGATGTCCATGCCGCCGGCGGCCGAAGCCATGAAAACGGGCTTGCCCTCGGCGCGATCCACCAGGATGCCGAGATAAAGCTCCTTCTCGATCGGCAGCGTCTCCTCAATGAGCAGACGGCGAACCAGACGGCCTTCGGGCCCGGTCTGGTGCGTGATCAGCGTCATGCCAAGAATCTTGCCGGCCAGTTCGGCAGCTTCTTCCACCGATTTGGCCACCTTTACGCCGCCGCCCTTGCCACGCCCGCCGGCGTGAATCTGAGCCTTTACGACGACGCCGGTGGCGCCCGCCGCGAACAGTTCCCTGGCCGCAGCCACGGCTTCCTCGCGGGTTTGCGCCATTTTGCCGCGCGGCACGGCCACGCCGAACTTCTTCAGGATTTCCTTACCCTGGTATTCGTGAATCTTCATAAAATTTCAAAACCGCCGTTGGTCCTTCGTTGTTCGCGACTACCTTTGAGAAAAACTCCCGGGAGGCTACTCGCTTGCGGTTTCGCGCGGCAGTCAGCAAACCTCTGATTCTATAGGAGGCGTGGGTCATTGGCCAAGCACGGAGGTAGCCCTCGTGCAGCGGTGGCTTGTGAGCGGGGCCGGAAATTGCATCCTTCCCGCTCGCAACACAGTCACATAGCCCATGAAACTCGTCTCCCTGAATGTCGGCCTTCCGCGCCTGGTCAGCTGGCGAGGGGAAACATTGAAGACCGGAATCTTCAAGAATCCGGTGAGCGGGAGGGTCCGGGTGCGCCAGACAAATCTGGACGGCGATCGGCAGGCCGACCTTTCTGTCCATGGCGGTCCGCTGAAGGCGGTGTACGGCTACGCTTCGGAACACTACGCTTATTGGCGCGGCGAATTGCCGCAGGAGGCGCTGCCCTGGGGAGCCTTCGGCGAAAACTTTACCACTGAAGGGATGCTCGAGAACGCGCTTCGCATCGGCGACCGCTTCCGCGTGGGATCGGCAGTGATTGCGGTGAGCACGCCGCGCCTGCCTTGCTACAAACTGGCGGCGAAATTCCAGCGTGACGATATGATCGCGCGCTTTCTGCAGAGCGGTTTCAGCGGCTTTTACTTCTCGGTCGCCGAAGAAGGAGAAGCAGGCGCTGGAGACGAGTTCCAGTTCCTCGGTGGCGAAACGCCGACCCTGACCGTGGCGGAAGTGAATCTTCTCTATGTCTCTCCCGCAGCCGATCGGGATCTGCTGCGGCGATCGCTCGATGTCAAGAGCCTGCCCGTGAGCTGGCGCGAGCGCTTCCGGGCCAAGCTCGAAACGCCCCGGCCCGAGAGCGATTGAAAGACGTCCCTGCGTGCGATAGCTTGGAAGGCGCATGATTCTCGATGTCCTCCATCGCCTCGCCAACCACCGGGAGTCGCTCTCGCGCGTCGACGCGCGGGCGGTGATGACGGAGGTGCTGACGGGGAAATGCACCGACGCCCAGGTCGCCGCGTTACTCGTGGCATTGCATATGAAGGGAGAAACGGTCGAGGAGATCGTCGGCTTCGCCGAAGCAATTCGCGAAGCGGCAACGCCCCTTGCCGCGCGTGGCGCGGGGGTTCTTGATGCCAGCGGCACCGGGCGTGACGCGCTGGTCGATACCTGTGGCACGGGGGGCGACGCCAGTGGCACGTTCAATATCTCCACCGCCACCGCCTTCGTCGCTGCCGGCGCGGGGGTGCGCGTGGCCAAGCACGGCAACCGCAGCGTGACCTCAAAATGCGGATCGGCCGACGTGATGGAAGCGCTCGGGGTGAATATTGGCCTGCCGTCCGAGCGCGTGGCCGCCTGC
>Ga0335084_10007693_pt1 | contig 10713 bp, 10 predicted proteins | sample Lox_Sample_44_FD_206721 | JGI IMG/M metagenome (GOLD analysis project Ga0335084, IMG submission 206721) | Soil microbial communities from Loxahatchee National Wildlife Refuge, Florida, United States - Lox_Sample_4.4 | ecosystem: Environmental > Terrestrial > Soil > Wetlands | place: USA...
GCCATTGACGGCATCCCTGCGGGCGCGCCTCAGCATGACCACTCCCACGACCATTCACACGATCATGGCCACCCCCATGACCACGATCACCAGCACCCGCACGAGCACGGGCATCCGCACGCCCACACCCACGACCACCCGCTTCCGGAGGCCCACACCGCGCACCGGACGCTCAGCGTCGAGCGGGGGATCCTGGAAAAGAACGATCGGCTGGCCGAGCGGAATCGCGGCTACTTCCTCGCCAAGAATCTCTTCGCCCTGAATATCCTGGCGTCGCCCGGGGCGGGCAAGACGGCCTTCATCGAGCGGACGGCGGCCGATCTGGGGACGCGCGTGCGGCTGGGCGTGATCGTCGGCGACCTGGCCACCGAGAACGACGCCGTCCGCCTGCGCGGACACGGTATCCCGGCGGTCCAGATCACCACGGGAAGCGTGTGTCACCTGGACGCGGAGATGGTCTCCCGCGCCATGGACCGGCTGGACCTTAACGCGCTGGACGTCCTCGTCATCGAGAATGTGGGCAATCTCGTCTGCCCCGCCGTCTACGACCTGGGAGAGACCGCCCGCGTCGTTCTCCTGTCCGTCACCGAGGGCGAGGACAAGCCGCTGAAATACCCGGTCATGTTCCAGAGCGCCCAGGTGGTCGTCGTGAACAAGACGGACCTCGCCGCCGCCGTCGCCTTCGACCGCGAGGCCGCCCTGCGGAACATCCGCCGCGTGGCGCCCAGTGCCGCGATTTTCGAGGTCTCGGCGAAGACGGGGCATGGAATGGAAGCCTGGTACGAGTTCCTGGAGCGGATGGTGCGCGGGTGACTTTTGGCGGGTTCGACCCTACCGCTTCCCTGAATCGGCCTCGACGCAGTATATTGATGCGATGATCTTGATGATACCTTCCCTCCTGGGTATTGACCGCTGGGGCAGTCGCCATTCGCCGGGGCAATTTGTCGATGCAAAGCTGCTTCACGTTTACGCACCGCAAAAATTCGATGTCCAAGACAAGGGTCTCTCTCAGCAAGGCACACGTGTGCGTGAGATCGCCGGCCTAACATGGGTGCCGGTCCCCCGGGGCATCCGGGTGCGACCGCCCCTGGGTGGCCGAGGTCGAGATCGAGGCGCAGGTGATCGGGCGACCACAAGGCTTAGTTTGACAAGAAGCCAGGCCCTACTATATGTTGTGCCTCGTGCTGGTGCCTCTGTGCGCATGCGCAGGGGCTGAAAAGGGAACCCGGTGAGAATCCGGGGCTGCCCCGCAGCGGTAAGCGAGAACGACGCCCGCGACGCGCACTGGCCCGAGGGCTGGGAAGCGGCGGGTGGTAGGAACGCGGCGAAAGCCGACGCGCTCGCAAGCCCGAAGACCTGCCGGCATCTGGCGACGGCGAGAAGACCGGACGCCAGTCAGACCTGGAAGCCTCGCGGGAGGCGGGAGGTCCGAGTTGGCAGGCCCCGTCATTTCACACCCTCCTCGGCTCCGCACCTCGTCCCCGCAGCGCCTTCCACCGTCCGTGGGGACGAGAGGCCGGCCCGAACGAATCCCCCAAGATTTCCAGGGTCGACGCTCTTCCCGCGGACGCGCGCCGTTGACGCGTGGACGCGAGAGGAGGAGACCCGATGGACAGCGCCGCCAGCCGCGCCAAGGAACTTGACGCAACCACGACGCGCCGAAGTCATGACGTGCTGACGGTGCCGGTTTTTACCACCATCGTCAAACGTGACGGCTCCCGGGAGCCTTTTGACGCCGACCGGATCGCGAGGGCGATCGAGCAGGCGGGCAAGGCCACCGCGGAGTTCGGTCGCGCGGAGGCCGAACGGCTCGCCCGCCGCGTGCTCGTCATCGCCTCGGCGACGACCCGTGACGAGCCCACCGTGGAGGGCATCCAGGACCTCGTGGAAGAGGTCCTCATCGCGTCGCCCCACCGCAGGTCCGCGCGCGCCTACATCCGCTATCGTGAGCAGCACCGAGCGCTGCGCGAGCTGCAGAGCCTGCAACAGGCCAGCCTGATCGATTCGTATCTCGATCAATCGGACTGGCAGGTGTCGGAGAACGCCAACATGGCGTTCAGTCTCCAGGGGCTCAACAACCACATCGCCAGCGACGTGACGCGCAAGTACTGGCTCGAGCGCCTCTACTCGCCGCGGGTTCGAGCGGCGCACGAGTCGGGCGACTTCCACATCCACGATCTGAACCTGCTCGCGGTTTACTGCGTGGGGTGGGATCTCGCGGATCTCCTCCGGCAGGGCTTTCGCGGCGCGGGGGGCAAGGCCGAGAGCAAGCCCGCGCGCCACTTCCGCACAGCCCTCGGCCAGATCGCCAACTTCTTCTACACGCTCCAGGGTGAGGCCGCGGGGGCTCAGGCGTTCTCCAGCGTCGACACGTTGCTGGCCCCGTTCATCGCCCGCGACCGGCTCTCGTACGCGGAGGTCAAGCAAGCCGTCCAGGAGTGGGTCTTCAACCTCAACGTGGCCACCCGGGTCGGGTTCCAGACCCCGTTCACGAACATCACGCTCGACTTGAACGTCCCCGAACGGCTGCGCCACGAGGCGGCGGTCATCGGCGGCGAGCTGCAGGACGCAGTCTACGGCGCCTTCCAGGGCGAGATGGACCTATTCAACCGGGCCTTCCTCGACGTGATGATCGAGGGTGACGCAAAGGGACGCGTGTTCACGTTTCCGATCCCGACCTACAACATCGCGAAGGATTTCGACTATGACGACCCTCGACTCGAGCCGCTGTGGGCGGCAACGGCGCGCTACGGCATCCCGCACTTCGCCAACTTCGTGAACTCGGAGATGTCGCCGGACGACGCGCGCAGCATGTGTTGCCGGCTGCGTCTGGATACCCGTGCGCTCCAGCATCGCGGCGGCGGACTATTCGGCGCCAACCCGCTCACCGGCTCGATCGGTGTCGTGACGCTCAACCTGCCACGCCTCGGTCACCTCGCGACCGATGAGCCGGACTTCATGCGCCGGCTCGATGCGCTCATGGACACCGCCCGAGACAGCCTGGCGCTGAAACGCAAGGTGCTGGAACGATTCACGGAGGCGGGGCTCTACCCCTACGCGCGTCACTACTTGCAGGGCATCCAGGAGCGCCACGGGGCCTACTGGCACAACCACTTTTCCACCATCGGGCTCGTCGGGCTTGAGGAAGCGGCGAGGAATCTCCTTGGGGAAGGGCTCCAGGCCTCGACCGGCCGCGCCTTCGGTCTGGGGGTCCTCGACGCCATCCGCGCCCGGCTCGTCGAGTTTCAGGCAGAGACGGGAACGCCCTTCAACCTCGAGGCGACCCCGGCCGAGGGCGCGGCCTATCGCCTCACCCGGCTGGATCGCGAGAAGTATCCGACGATGCGAGCGTTCGGGAACCGTGGTGTGTCCGTCTACTCGAACTCGTCCCAACCACCGGTGGACGCCTTCGACGATCCCTTCGCGCTCCTCCATCAGCAAGACGAATTCCAGGCCAAGTACACCGGCGGGACGGTCCTGCATTTCTATCTCGGCGAGCGCATCGACGATCCCGCCACCGTGAAGCGGTTCGTGCGCAACGTGTGCGCACGGCACCGGCTGCCGTACTTCACATTGACGCCGACGTTCTCGATCTGCCCTGAGCACGGATACCTCGCGGGCGAGCAACCCACCTGCGGCAGTTGCGGCGCGGAGACCGAGGTCTATTCCCGGGTCGTCGGGTATTTGAGACCCGTCCGCCAGTGGAACGCAGGCAAGCAGCAGGAGTTCCGGAGGCGCGGGCTGTTCGACGGGAAACTCACATGATCGGTGGCTTCCACCCCTGCTCCTTCCTCGACTTTCCGGGACGCTTGAGCGCGGTGGTCTTCCTGCGTGGGTGCAACCTGCGCTGTCCATACTGCCACAACAGGGACCTGCTCGACGGCGACGGCCCGCCCGCCATGGACGAACCGGCACTTCGCGCATTTCTCTCCGCGCGGCGCGGGAGGCTCGACGGCGTCGTGTTCTCCGGTGGCGAGCCCACGCTCCAGCCGGAGTTGCGCCCGCTCATCGAGGCGGCGCGAGCTTTGGGTTACAGGGTCAAGCTGGACACCAACGGGACGCGCCCGGAAGTGCTCCAGGAGTTGCTCGGCGACGGCCTCCTCGACTACGTGGCCTTGGACCTCAAGGACGAGCCCGCCGCCTACGCTGAATGGCTCGGGATGCGAGAAGGTCCCGAGGTTCTCCTGCACAGGCTGGACGTCGTCAAATCCTCCGGGATCGACCACGAGCTTCGCACCACGGTGGTTTTTGCCCGCCACGATGAGGAACGCCTCGGCCGCATGGCCTGGTGGGCTCGCGGGTGCCGGCGTTGGATCCTGCAGCCGTGCCGACCCGACGTAAGGCACGCGGCTATCGCGCTCAACCCTTCCCGCGAGGCGGCCCTCGAGGACCTCGCCTCGCGGCTTCACGCGCGGCACGGCGTCCCTTGCCGCTGCCGATCGGCGAGGCGAAGCCTGCGCGGGGCATCGCCTGTCATGAGCGCACAGCGAGGAGACGCGACGTGCCCGTAGGGGGTACTGGGCGAGGAGGCGCCATGGAACGCGGCTACGTGCAGGTGTACACCGGCGACGGCAAGCGGAAGACCACCGCCGCCCTGGGCCTCGTGGCGCGGGTGCTCGGCGCGGGCCTGGCCGTCCACGTCATCCAGTTCATCAAGAGCATGGAGTACCATGAGCTCCGCACCCTGCGCGTGCTCGGCGTCCCGGCTCACCAGTACGGGCGCGGCTGCTTCATCAGCGGCGAGCCCAAGAGCGAGGACAAGGACATGGCCATGCGCGGGCTCGCCTTCGCCCGGGAGCTGATGGCGCAGGGTGCGCTCGATCTGCTGGTGCTCGACGAGACCAACGTGGCGGCGAGCCTGGGCCTACTCGCGATCGAGGACGTGCTTGATGCTGTCCGCTCGAAGCCCAAGAGCCTTGAGCTTGTCTGCACCAGCCGTGGCGCGCCGAGACGGCTCATCGATTCCGCCGATCTCGTCACCGAGATGGTCAATCGCAAGCACTACTACGACGCGAGGATCGCGGCTCGCGACGGGATCGAGCGCTGATGGCATCCCCGAGACCGGAAAGCGTCGACCCGTGTCGGTGTCCCCTGTGCGGGGAGGATAACGACTGCGGCATGGCGAAGGGGAAAGCGACGTGCTGGTGCTTCTTCGTGACCATCCCGCGAGACGTGCTTGACCGAGTTCCCGCCGAAGCCAAAGGGATCGCGTGCGTCTGCCGGGCGTGCGCCATCGGCGGCAAAGGCCGGCCGGGCTCGCGCGGATGATCAGAATCCTCACGAGGAGGCGCGTCATGTGGCCGGTGATGATGGTGGTGCGCTGCGTAAGGTGTTGCAACAAATGACAAGCTGCTGTCGGTGAGATGATATGCCGCCAGCACGACGGCACTATCGGCCCAATCGGCCCAGCGCCATGCGCCCTTCAAGATGAGGGCCCCACAAGATTGCGCATGGAGGGTGGCAGGGCGCGTTGAAGGGGTTGGCGGGCACACTGGAGTCGAGGCTGAAACAATTTGGCGTACGTGGAAACGACCGGATCCCGTATCCGGGTATCGGCGGCGTGGGCCACCTCATAGGTCTGCCTGATGCCCGCACCGGCGGCAGGTTGCGTCGGGCGGGAGATCGTGATATAGAGAACGCCGATAGTGCACATAGAACACACGCATCGACTGCCGGACAGGCGGCAGCGAAGGGGGGTGGTCTGGATGAGGCGTGCTCGTTGCGCGTGAGTCGCGCGCCCAAGGATGCAGGGGCTGCATTCGTGGACTGCTGAAGACGATTGTCCTGGCCGCCTCTCCGCGGGCGGCGCCGTGTCCTGACCTCCTCTACAGCCTGGAGGCTCCGACCCCGTGCCGACCGCAGGGCGCTCGTCGGCTGGCGGCCGTCACTCGTGGAAAGGAGCCTCCATGGCGACCCTCAGTCACCTCCTCACCTCACGCTGGGGCCCCATCCTCACCGGGATCACGGTGGGGATCTTGGCCCCCGTGCTCGTGAAACTCGGGAACCCCGGGAACATGGGCGTGTGCGTGGCGTGCTTTAGCCGCGACATTGCCGGCGCCCTGGGCCTGCACCGGGCCGCACCCGTCCAGTACCTCCGGCCGGAGATCATCGGGTTTGTCTTAGGAGCCTTGGGCGCGGCGCTCGCGTATCGCGAGTTCCGACCACGGACCGGGTCGGCCCCGCTGGTGCGGTTTCTGCTCGGCGTGTTCGCGGTGATCGGTGCGCTGGTCTTCCTCGGCTGCCCCTGGCGGGCCTACCTGCGGCTGGCGGGCGGGGATTGGAACGCGGTGGCCGGCATCCTGGGATTGAGCGCCGGGGTGGGGCTCGGGGTCGTCTTCCTCCGCATGGGATTCAGCTTGGGCCGCAATCGACCGGCGCCCACCGCTCTGGGCTGGGTGCTGCCCGGCATGATGGTCGGGCTCCTCGGGCTCCTGCTCCTGGCGCCCCAGTTCGGCCGCAACCCGGATGGGACCCCGACCGGCCCCATCTTCTTCTCGGCCCAGGGGCCGGGGAGCCAGCACGCCCCCGTGCTCATTTCGCTGGCCGTCGGGCTCCTGATCGGCTTCCTCGCGCAGCGCAGCCGGTTCTGCACCGTCGGCGCGATCCGGGATCTCATCCTGCTCCGCGATGCCCACCTCTTCAACGGGATCGTCGCCCTGGTGGGCACTGCGCTCCTCACCAGCCTGGCTCTTGGACTGTTCAAGCCGGGCTTCGAGGGCCAACCCATTGCGCACACCAGCACGTTATGGAACTTCCTCGGCATGGCCCTCTCTGGGTTGGCGTTCACGCTGGCGGGAGGTTGCCCTGGGCGGCAACTCTTCCTCGCGGGCGAAGGCGATGGCGACGCGGCGATGTTCGCGCTGGGCGCCATCGTGGGGGCTGGCGTGGCCCATACCTATGCCGCCGCCAGTTCCCCCGCGGGGCCGGCCGCGTCCGGGCCGGTACTCGTGATCTTCGGTCTTGTCGTGTGCGCGGTGATCGGCCTCACTATGCGCGACCCGCAGCGTGGGTAGCGCGGAGGATACACCCATGCCTGACAGTCACCAACTCGACGTCCGAGGGCTCTCCTGCCCCCAACCCGCGCTCCAGACGACGGAACTGCTCCGCCGGGCGGGCAGTGGCACCCTGGAGGTGCGTCTCGACGCCGGAACCGCCCGGGACAACGTGGTCCGCATCGCGGAGCGGGCCGGCTGGCAGATCGCCGAACATGAGGAGCCCGACGGCAGCCTGCGACTCGTCCTCCGGAAATGATCTACCTCGACTACGCGGCCACGTCCTGGCCGAAGCCGCCGGAGGTCCTGCGGGCGATGGCCGACTTCTTGGAGCAGGCCGGAGGGAACCCGGGCCGCTCCGGCCACCGCCTGTCGGTCGCTGCAGGCCGGATGGTGTATGACGCGCGCGAGGCAGTGGCGGACCTCTTCCGTGCGGCCGATCCCCAGCGGGTGATCCTGACCGCCAACGCGACCCACGCCATCAACCTCGCGTTGCGGGGCTATCTCCGTTCCGGGGACCGCGTCGTCACGACCGGCGTCGAGCACAACGCGGTCATGCGCCCGCTCCGCGCCCTCGCACGGGAGGGCGTCAGGTTGACCGTGGTTCCCGGCACCGCGGATGGCGCGCTCGACCTCCCCGCGATGTGTCAGGCGCTTGGCGCCGGCGCCCGGCTGGTCGTTGCCACCCACGCCAACAACGTGACCGGGACAATCCTGCCCATTTCCGAGATCGCCGCCCTGGCGCACGCGGCGGGCGCCCTCCTTCTGGTGGACGCGGCACAGACCGCCGGCGTCGTCCCCCTCGATCTGCCGGCCTCCGGGATCGACCTGCTGGCGTTCACGGGGCACAAGGGCTTGTGCGGTCCCCCGGGGACGGGGGGGCTGGTGTTTGGGGAACACGTGGAGGCTGGGGCCTTCGCACCGCTCATTTGCGGCGGAACGGGCAGCCGTTCCGAGTCGGAGGACCAGCCCGAGGACCTGCCGGATAAGTTCGAGGGTGGCACGCCGAACGGGGTCGGGATCGCCGGCCTCGGTGCCGGGGTTCGCGTCGTCCTGGAGCGCGGCGTAGACGACATCCGCGCGCACGAGGTGGAGGTGACCACCAGTCTCCTGGAGGGCCTTCAGGGTATTCCTAGTGTCCGTGTCTATGGACCAGCCGACCCGCAGCGCCGCACGGCTGTGGTCTCGTTTACGGTCGCCGGCCGGCACGTGTCCGACGTGGGGCTGCGCCTCGACGAGGAGCATGGCGTGCTCTGTCGCGTGGGCCTCCACTGTGCGCCCGCCACCCATCGGACGATCGGGACCTTCCCAACCGGCACCGTCCGGATGGCCCCGGGGATCTGGACCACCCGCCCCGAGGTGGAGGCCGCCGTGGAGGCGGTCCGGAAGGTGGTGTGCGGGTGAGCCCGTTCGGTGTCGTCCTGTTTCATACCACGTCCGCGGCGTTCCGGGCCGAGAAACTCCTCCGCGCGCACGCGCTCGTCGTCAAGCTGATCCCGACGCCCCGCGCGCTCTCCAGTGACTGCGGGACGGCCCTCCGCTTCGCCTGGGACGACGCGGATCGCGTCGGCAGGCTGTTGGCGGATGGACGGGTAGACGTTGCCGGGATTCATCCGATCTGATTGGGATGGGCCTCACGGCGGGCGCTGCGGCCCAGGACCGGCGCTGGTTCACACCCCTGACGAGCTCACCGCCCCGGACGAAGCAATTCTCCATGATCGGCAGGCGGGGGACGTGATCCGCTGTTCCATTGGAGGACCGTTCCCGCGGCACCCACGCCATACGCCGCCCGCAGGCCTTCACGCGCCCGCAGGGTCCCCCCACGTGTACGGGTAGTCCATCTGCCGGCGAATGCGAAGCGCGACCGCTGCGCCCGCGAGTTGCTCGACCACGGCCAGGCCGGCGTCGAGGCCGGCCGTGACGCCTCCGGCCGTGAGGACCGGGCCATCGTCGACAAGCCGCGTGGGTAGGACTGTGTGGCAGAAGGGCGCCAGGTCCGCCCAGGCGCGCGGATGGGTCGTAGCCCGCCGGCCCTCGAGGAACCCGGCGGCCCCGAGGAGCAGGGCGCCCGTGCAGACAGACACCTTGCGCGGCACCGGCGCCGCCGTGCGGAGCCAGCTCAGAAAGCGCCCATCCGCCATCAGGGCCCGGGTCCCCACGCCGCCCGGCACGATGAGGAGGTCGTATGCCGCCAGGGAGTGTCCCACGGCAGTGGCCGCAAGGCGGAGCCCGCGGTCGTCGGTCACCTCGGGGGTCTGGGCGCAGATCTCCCACGCGAAGTCGGGGCGGAACCCCATCGAGTGCAGCCGCGTGAGGGGGTCGTAGATCCCGACGAAGTCCAGCGCCGTCATCCCATCGAAGACCACAAAGGCCGTCCGCATCAGTCCCTCCGTCATGGCAGCCGTGTGTTACGGCTGGCTCCCGCCCAGCCGCCACCAGAGACGCTCCCAGCCCGGGCTCGGAGGCGGGGCCACGTAGAGAATGACGCCGATCCCCTGGTGAAAGGTGCACGCCAATTGGATCGCGCCGGGCTGGTGGAACGGAAGCCGGTAGGTCTGGCCGGGGGCGAGGACGACCGGCCCGAGCTGCTGCTCGGCGTCGTCCTCGTTCCGGAGGACCAGGATGTCCCGGACCCCGAGCTGGAGGTGGAGCTCCGCCGGGAGGCCGAAGGGGCCCTCCCCCCGGGCCCCAAGGGCGGCAGCGCCCTTTGGAATGACGTAGAGGAGCTCGCGCGCAGCCGGCGGGCGGGGCGAGAGAGGGGCCAAGGCCGCCCAGCCGAGGCCGCCGGCCAGACTCGCGAGGACGAGCAGGGCACCGATCCCGGCCAGCCGGCGCTGTGTCACGCTCACCCCCGTGGGTGTCCTACCGCACGGGCACCGTGAGGGTGAGGGGGGTGCCATGCTCAAAGGTGAGGGTGAGGGGCACTGTGTCGCCCGGGCGCAGGGCCCGCTTCAGACGGAGCAACATGATGTGGAGCCCCCCGGGCGCCATCGTCAGCGTGCCCCCCACGGGGAGGGCGAGCGTGCCCACCGGCCGCATTCGCATGACGGCGCCGTCCCGGATCGTCTCGTGCAGCTCCACGGCCTCGGCGGCTTCGCTGGAGGCGCCCACGAGGGCATCAGGAGTCGCCCCCGTATTCCGCAGCGTGACGTACACGGCCCCCGTGCCGGTGTCGCCATGCATGTGGCCCATGGTAGGCATCATCGGGGCCTGCCGCGCCCAGGCATCCGCTACCTGGATGGGGGACTCTGCGCCCTCTGCGATCGCCAGTCCGACGAACAGGAAAACAACGCCACAGAGCAGCAAACACGGAAGCGTGCGCATGCGTCACCTCGGCAGCAGGAGTTGGAGGTCGTGTAAAATGTCCGCCACGGGGGTCCCGAAGGAAATGGCGAGTCGCAGGCGGCCCTCGGGGTCGATCACAAACGTGGTGGCCGAATGGTCCACGATGTACCCGTCCGCCGACTTCGGGACCCGGTGGCTCTGGACGTAGACCCCGTACGCCTTCCAGACGGCGGCCAGCGTCGTCTTGCGCTCGGTGAGTCCGACAAAGGCCGCGTCGAACGCCTGGACGTACGCGTGCAACCGCTTCGCGGTATCGCGCTCGGGATCGACGGTCACCAGCGCCACCTGCACCTGCCGGCCGCGGGGTCCGAGCTGTTTCTTCACCTCGGCGAGATCGGAGAGCGTGGTCGGACAGACATCCGGACACGAGGTGTAG
>Ga0335084_10007694_pt1 | contig 10710 bp, 8 predicted proteins | sample Lox_Sample_44_FD_206721 | JGI IMG/M metagenome (GOLD analysis project Ga0335084, IMG submission 206721) | Soil microbial communities from Loxahatchee National Wildlife Refuge, Florida, United States - Lox_Sample_4.4 | ecosystem: Environmental > Terrestrial > Soil > Wetlands | place: USA: Florida...
CCCGACGACCCGTTTTCTAAAGACTTCAAGGGGGTCTCGGGCTTTATAGCCCTCCATCTCCTCCTTCGTCTTATACCTTTGCGGGTCCCCCACAAAGTGTCCGTAATACCGGGAGGCGCGAGCTTCAATCAGACTCGGGCCCTGGCCTCGTCTGGCACGGGCAATCGCCTCGCCGGATGCTTCATAGACCGCCATGACGTCCGTTCCATCCAATGCCAATCCAGGAATGTTGTAAGCCGCTGCCCGAGCGCAGATCTCCCCCGCGGCACAATGGTAGCTGCTCGGGGTGGATACGGCATACAGGTTGTTCTCACAGACAAAGACGACGGGGAGCTTCCATATGCTGGCTAAGTTCATCGATTCATGAATCGTTCCCTGCTCGGCTGCCCCGTCCCCAAAGAAACATACCGTTACCTGATCCGTCCCCAGGACTTTGGCCGTTAAGGCAGAACCGCAGGCGAGCGGACCACCGGCCCCAACAATCCCGTTGGCTCCCAGCATTCCTTTTCCGATATCAGCAATATGCATGGAGCTCCCCCTGCCTTTGCATAATCCAGTTACTTTGGCATAGAGCTCCGCCATCATCCCATTGATGTCGACCCCTTTCGCGATGCAGTGGCCGTGGCCTCGATGGGTGGAGGTGATCCAGTCGCGATCCGTAAGATGGGCGATCACCCCCGCAGCAATGGCTTCCTGGCCCGCGTAGAGGTGGACGAACCCCGGCATCTTCCCGCGAACGAAAAGGTCTGCTACCCGATCTTCGAAAGTCCGAATCAAGCGCATCCTGTCATACATCGCCAGAAGCGCCTCCTTCTTAATCTCAGCCATATCGGTCTCCTTTTTCCACTTCTCAGTCTATACCCCTATTTCATCGGCAACGTACCTCAGCCGAAGTTCCACAAGCTTTGCCCTGGTCGGAGTGCCGTTTTTGAGATCCCAACCTCTCTCGGTATAGTACTCATCCAGCATGAGGTTGAGATCCTGTTTGCTGATCAGCTGTCCTTTGGAACCACCGGCCTTCAAGGGTTCCGTCATCAGTCTTTCCGGGAATGTGTCATCTGCCCGGGTAAAGCCTTCCCTGACGTTAAACGCCTTGGCCAAATTATTGACCCTCTCCCCGACCTTCTCGACTTCTGCTGCCGTAAATGGAAGTCCTGTCACGGCCTCCATGAGCGTCGCTGTGTTCTGGGTAGCGGTACCGGGCAATGCAGTATCCAGGATAAAGGCGCACATGGTCGGACAGTCGCACGTCGCTGCCCTGACATCTTGATTCCATTTGGTCAGTTTCCCTTTCCCCTCCACGGCAAATCGATCCACAGCCCAGGGAACTGGAATTCCAAATATCTCCTGGAAGGCATAACCCCTGTTGTGGTCTGCGCCGGTATAGGACGTTGCATAATTTAAACCATGAGCCTTGGCTCCCCGCACGTCATAGGCGGGCAGCTCCAGGCCCTTGATATGCATCGCATACTTTTCCGCTCCTTTGCCGATTCTTTGAGCTGCTGCCTTTGTGCCATCGGCAAGGAGGTCGCCGATCCCCTCACGATACGCCATTTGACGCAGCAGGGCGATCATGGCCTGGTCATTGCCGAACTTCAATTCCAGCCCGCCGGTTTCCTTGAGCGTCAGAATCCCTCTTTCAAAGAGTTCCATGGCAAAAGCAACTGTCACCCCAGCTGACATCGTGTCAAATCCCAGTTCGTCAGAGAGCCGATCGGCTGCAATGACAGCATCAAGGTTCGTAACCCCGGTCCCACTACCAAAGGAGTAAAGGGTCTCAAACTCAGGGCCTTCGGTCAGGATGCCGGAATAGGGCCCGGTTTTGGCCAGCTTCATCTGACTGCATCCCACCGGGCAGTCATAGCAATGTTCTCTACCGATCTTTCGGGTGTTCTGGGCTTCGATTCCCAGCCCATCCACAGGAACAAACTCACCGGTTGCCGACCAGTTCTTTGCTGAAAGGATTCCCATGGCAGCTGTCAGGTCAAGGACCATGGGCGTTCCTATTTGGGCGAACTGAGAATAGAGCACAGGGCTTTCTTTCATCGCTTTCAACATCGCGGCCCTGCCGGTTTTATACTTCTCTTCGGAAGCGATGGGGACAGATTTGCTTCCCCGGACAGCGATGGCCTTCAAATTCTTCGATCCCATGACGGCTCCGAGTCCCTTCCGCCCCGGGGCCCTCCTCTCATTGATAATGCATGCAATCTTGTTTAAATGTTCGCCCGCAGGCCCGATACACACCACCCGCGTGTTCTGATCTCGGAGGCCATCCTTGATGATCTGCTGACAGTCGCCCGTCATGGTCCCCCACATGTGTTGTGCATCATGAAATCGGACGCTGTTTTCCTTGACGGTGACATATGTTGGCTTTTCCGCCTTCCCCTCGACAATCATCATGTCCCAGCCGGCAAACTTTAGCTCCGCGGGGAACTGCCCTCCTGTAAGGGCCATACCCACCGCACCCGTTAGGGGGGATTTCCCCACCACGGCCATCCGGCTGGCACAGGGGAGGGTTGTCCCCGTAAACGGACCGGGAATGAAGATCAGCTTGTTATCAGGACCGAGAGGGTCTGTACCCGGTCTCACTTCGTCAAAAAGATATTTAATTCCAAATCCTGCCCCTCCGATAAAATCCTTGGCTATATCTGGAGGCAGTTTCTCTTCCGTCGAGGTCTTCTGTGTCAGGTTGATCCGAAGTATTTTTCCCATATATCCGCCGGAATACATAGTCGACTCCTTTCTTTAATTGTTTTATGGAATAATGTTAGACCGTTTTCTCAGTCTTCCCTCATAATCCACGCGGGTCCTCGCAAGGCCTATTCGGGTTAGGTGTGTCCTTGATCTAATTTCTGACCTCAGTGCGCTGTCCACCCACCGTCGATGACCAACTCAGACCCGGTAACGAATTTGGATTCATCCGAGGCCAAATAAAGGACACCGTAGGCAACATCTTCCGGCTCACCAAACCGTCCAACGAGGTGCCAGCTCAACGCGGTTCTCATCTTCTCTTCATCTTTGAGCAGCTCCTCCACCATGGGTGTTTTGATGACCCCTGGATGGACGGAGTTAACCCGGATGTTGTAGTCATAGCCTGCCTTTGAGCACTCGAAGGCAGCAGCCTTGCTAAAGAGTCTCACGCCTCCCTTGCTGGCATGGTAGGCAGATGTGTCGAGAGTGCCGACCAAACCAGCGACAGAGGATATATTGACGATTGACCCTCCTCCAGTCGGCTTCATGGCCTCCATGGCATGTTTGGTGCCCAGAAAGACTCCCTCCAAATTGACCCCCATCAGCCAGCGCCATTCCTCGAGCGACGTATTCACAATGTTCTTCCATAACATCACCCCCGCATTATTGACGAGGATATCCAGCTTGCCGAACCGGTCCAGAGTTGTCCGAATGATCTCTCTCCAGTCGGCTTCACGAGTGACATCATGTTTCACGAAGAGGGCCTCTCCACCTTTCCCTTTTATCTCTTCGGCTACTCTCTTCCCTCTGACCTCGTCGGTATCACTAATCGTGATTTTTCCTCCTTCCTTGGCCAATAACAAGGCGATGGCCCTGCCAATGGCGCCACCGGCACCCGTTACGATTCCTACTTTACCAAGAACCCGGTTCATCGCTTCCTCCTTTGGATGGTGTAAGAATACTGGTTGGAAGGGTCCTTTGCCGACTCATTTAGTGGAAAGACAACCCGCCGTCGTGCAGGATTAATTGTCCTGTAATAAAACGACTATCATCGCTTGCCAGAAAGACCGCGGTCCCAACGAGATCTTCCGGGTAGGCCGGTTTTTTAATGCACTTTAGCGGGAGTTGGATCTCGTCCAGCGGAACGGGCGGAAAGGTCTTCTTTCTGTCGAATTCATCCCCGCCGACAGAATGCGTAAACCCCGGAGCAATCGTGTTCACATTGATATTGTAAGCGCCTAATTCCCGGGCCATAGAGCGAGTAAAGGCTACAATAGCCCCTTTTGAGGAAGCATAATGGGGCATCCCCGGGACACCTTCGAATATGACTGCAGAAGACATATTGATGATCTTGCCCCCCTTCTCTTTCATATAGGGGAAAACTGCCTTGGTGCAGTGGAAGGGACCTGCCGTATTGACTTCCATCACATGCATCCACTCTTCCGTCGTAACCTCCGTGAAGGGCTTGAGCGTTACCAGAACTGCCGCATTATTGACCAGGATGTCGATAGACCCGAAGCGATCCATGGCTGCCCGAGCCAGGGCGTCACATTGATCCTGTTTGCGAACATCCGTCCTCACAAAGATCGCTTGACTACCTACCTTCTCCACGGCCTCCACCGTCTCTTTTCCGCTCAAGATGTCACTGCAGATGACGATCTTCGCCCCTTCTTTTGCAAACCCAACTGCGAATGCCGCTCCAATTCCTCGTGCTGCGCCCGTGATGATTGCAACCTTATCCTTCAGCCTCATTTCAATCCTCCTTCCTCATCAATCGTTGATCGGGGAGCTTCATAATTTCTGACGGATCGTTTCACGCGATTTTTTGATCACTTTTCGTTTCCCAGCACCACGCAACTGGCAATGCCCATCCCCGCGTTTCCGCCCAGGTTGTGAGTTAACCCCAGTCTCGGGTTCTTCAACTGCCGCGGCCCCGCCTTGCCCTGAAGCTGTTTGTAAACCTCGTACATCATCCGTAGACCGCTGGCGCCGAGGGGGTGGCCAAAGCACTTCAAACCTCCATCGGTATTGACCGGCAGTTCCCCAGTTAGCTTAAACGTCCCCGCCTCGATGTCGTCTTTTGCCCTTCCTCTTGGGCTAAACCCTAAGTCCTCATACAGGATGAGCTCATGACATGTGAAGCAGTCGTGCACCTCGGCAAGGCTCAGTTCCTCCCGAGGGTCCTTTATCCCTGCCTGGTCATAGGCCATTCTTGATGCAATGACATTCTCCTCGATGTGCACATAATCGTAGTCCTGCCTCATGCACCCCTGGCGGGCCCCGACGGTAATCGCGAGTGCCTTGATATAGATAGGGTCGGCCCTGAAGTTGTTTGCCATATCCGCTCGGACCACGATGGCCGCGGCAGCCCCGTCACTCACACCGCAGCAGTCATAGACGCCGAGCGGCCAAGCGACAAGGGGCGCCTTTATCACCTGTTCTACTGTCAACCTGTTTTGAAAGTGTGCCTTGGGGTTCAAACTACCGTTCTCATGGTTCTTTACAGCGATCTCGGCAAGCAGACGCTTTCCATAGTCAGGCTCCAGTCCATACTGATGAAAGTATCTCGTCCCGAGATAGGCGAAAGAGGCGGGGGCGCTAAAGCCGGAGCCTATCCCTGAACTTCCGTCCGGGTTATCTCCTACGATGGCCGGACCCTTCACCCCGGTCTGGCCTGAATCTTTGAGCTTCTCTACACCAATGGCCAATGCGATGTCACAGGCTCCTGCCGCGACGGCATAGCTTGCCGCCCGCACAGCCTCCGTGCCCGTCGCGCACATGTTCTCCACCCTGGTCATTGGAATGTACTGGAGTCCGAGAGGCGATAAAGTGATCGCGGTAACGCCAGAAAAGACAGTCCCCAGCCAGGCTGCCTGAATATCCTTGGGTTGGATGCCTGCGTCTTCAAAGGCCTCGTAGGCCGCTTCAACAAGAAGATCCTCTACACCCAACTCCCATCGTTCGCCGAACCTCGTACACCCCATCCCGACGATCGCAACTCTATTTTTAATGGTCTCCATGCGGCACTCCTTTAACTAGAATGTAGATAGGGAATTGGGGAGGTGAGGAGATCGGGAGAAAAAAGAATTTCACCCCAAATCCCTAACACCCAATTTCCCCAATGATCTTATTCAATGAGGGGTCTTGCCTTCCAGAAATAATTGACGATCCCTTTCCCTTGAGACAATTTTCGAAAAGTCATCTCTACCGGCATCCCGATTCTTACCTGGCTAAGTTCGCAGTCGGTCAGTTCACAGATCAGCCTGCCGCCGCCGTCAAAATCGACAACGCCATTGAGGCCGGGCGGGTTTTTTGTGGGCTGCAGGTGGTCTATCGAATACGTAAAAAGTTTGCCCTTCTTGTCCGAAAACTTATAATCATCAAACTCATCTTTCGACTGGCATACGATACAGACTCTTATGGTTTGTCCGATCGGGTGGATTTGTGGAGTTCCGCATTTTCTACATTTGACACCGGAAAGAGACGCAATCACCCTCCTTTCCCTCCATCGACTGACGAGCGACGGTTCGCCGCGCTCCGGAAGGTTTGACGCCTCAAGGGGTATCAGATCGCGCCAATTCAGATAGGTCCCGTAATCAATCGGCCTTTTATTGGCCAACCTGTCTTTCATCATTGGTTTGGTTTGGATTCCAGCGATCGCTTGGGTGGCGCGAAGGATGAAAGCATCGGAGCCGTCGCCGTAATTCATAAACAGAATCCTGTCCCCAGCTTTTGCCTCTTCCAGCGCAGCGACCAACATGAGGAGTGCTCCAGCCGTCCCTGAATTTCCAATTTGGGAAAAGAGGGGGTCCTGGACCTGGGATGCCTCAAAGCCCAGCTTCTTGGCAAGGTCGCCATGTTGCCTGCTGTCGGATGCCGAGAACACAATTTTGGAGAAGTCCGCAGCCCTGAGCGAATAAGCTTTCATCAGTTTTGAAACAGCTTCCTGCATGGTGGGTAAGTAACCTATGTCGTCGATGAAGCGCCCCTCCCCGGACCGGAGAAAGCTGTCGGCATCTTTTCTCCACACATCAGTAAACTCATTAAAGACGGAATAGCAGCCTTCAATATCGGCAATCACCTCGCTTGGCCCTATCGTGAGGGCAGCAGCTCCGTCCCCAAGAAGTTGTTCAAACATCCCTTTTGGGGCCCCGGTTCGGCAGTCCGACGCGGCGACCAAAACCTGGTCGGCTGATCCACTCTTCACCGCATCTAAGGCAGATTTGAGGGCAGTCGTTCCAGCCCTCAGGGAGTTCGAAAAGTCCGCAGTGGTGCATTTCCTCTCAAGATCAATCACGCTGGCAATGATGGCTGCACTCTGTTTTTCTCTGTAGGGAGCAGTCGTACTGGCGAAGTAGAGGCCCTTTGCCCTCTTGTTACTCCGCCCGATGCAATCCTGGGCCGCGGCAACAGCCATGGTTACGGTGTCCTCGTCATAACCGGCTACCGCCTTCTCTCCTCCGATTCCCTTGGCCCGCCAGAATCTACCTATTTCTTCACGACTGAGCCTATACCTGGGGATGTAGGCTCCTATTGATGTAATACCAACCACCTTTGACCTCCTTATTGAAAGGACAGCATCAGACTTGAAAAGAGCTACAGCTCGATTTCCTTTAAATCCTCGCCGATGATGAGCCTTGCCTCGGTAAGGGCTTGTACCTCCTCGGCAGTCCAGGCAGGGGCAACCTCCCGAAGGACGAGTCCCTGTTTTGTGACGTCAATCACAGCGATATCGGTAAATATTTTCTTGACACAATTTCTGGCCGTAAGAGGAAACGTACATTGTCGGACGATTCGTGGGCTTCCCTCTTTCGTGGTGTGGAGCATCATCACCATCAGCTTCTTGGAACCGACGGCCAAATCCATGCCGCCTCCCATGCCCGTCGCAGGCCGCCCCGGCCGGCCCCAGTTCGCCAGGTCTCCTTTTTCTGACACCTGATAAGCACCCAGGATGACCACATCAATGTGCCCGCCTCGAATCATGTCAAATGATATTGCACTGTCAAAGAAACACATACCTGGAAGGCGGGTAACCGGCTGATCTGAGGCGTTAATCAATTCATAATCCTTCTCCTCATCGGTCAGCAAAGGCCCATATCCCAGCGTCCCGTTTTCGCTCTGGAAGAAGACCGTTCTCCCCTCGGGGATGAAATTCGCACAGAGGCCGGGCATTCCATACCCTAAATTAACCACCATCCCGTCTTCAAACTCCTTCGCCGCCCTCAGGGCGATCGTTTCCTCGTCTAATCGCATCTTCATCTTGGCACCTCCACAATGCGGCCTACAAAGAGATGGGGTGTAACGACCGCTTCCGGATCTAATTCTCCCACCTGAACAAGCTGATCGACCTCAACAATCGTGATCTTGGCAGCCATCGCCATTGGAGGGTTGAAGCATCTTGCCGTTCCCCGATAGATCAGGTTACCCAGGGTGTCGGCTTTATGCGCCTTAATCAGGGCGAAATCTGCGGTGAGGGGAAATTCCAACATATACTCCCTGCCATTGATCACCCTCTTCTCTTTCCCCGATTCAACAGGAGTCCCCACCCCGGTCGGAGTGTAGAATCCTCCAAGCCCTCCGGCCCCTGCCCGTATTCTTTCCGCTAAAGTGCCTTGAGGCGTTAGCTCTATTTCGATTTTTCCTTCACGGTGCAATGTCTCGATGGGAGAGGTGGGAGGCATCCCTCCTAAGGCAGGGACGGACCCAATAAATTTCTTCACCTGTCCGTTCTGGACCAGGATGCCGATATCTTCATATCCGCCCGGTTTTATTCTTTTGCTCAGCTCAAAACCCACACCACCCTGATTGGCGATTATAGTCAGATTCTTTGCCCCTTGTTTGGCCAGGGCAACAAGCAGGTGAATCGGTAATCCACCAAAAGAACCGAACCCACCGATCATGATTGTTGACCCGTCGGAAATGTCGGCGACCGCTCGATCACAGGTCTCATAGATCTTATTGACAGGCATCTTATCCTCCTCCATTCCATTTCTTTCTTCTTATTAACAGACCGGACACGCCATGCAACGAATTTAGTGGAGAATTCAGTCTCCGCCATTACTGCTTGGGCTGCACAGGGCCACGCATCTGGGTGAAGGCGGCGACGGCAGCCATAGCAGCGATTCTTTTTTTCTCCTCGAAAGGACGGGGCAACTTATCCTCTAACGGTTTCTCCCGCGCCATATTCTTCTTCATATCTTCGATCAAAGTCGTTTCGGTATCGATAAAATGCGTCCCCAGTTCCCCTTTGATAAAGCGCGGGTTTTCCATCACCGCTTGATGGAAAGGAATGTTGTTTTTGATTCCGACAATCATATACTCGTAGAGGGCCCGCCGCATTCTTGCGATGGCCTCACTGCGGTCTCTACCCCAGACGATGAGCTTTGAGATCATCGGGTCATAGAAAGGAGGGATCGTGTATGAAGTGTAGACGCCGCTATCCACGCGAATGCCAGCTCCTCCCGGAGCATGATAGCCCTTGATCCTCCCTGGCGTGGGGATGAAGTCGTTCAAGGGGTCTTCGGCATTAATGCGGCATTCGATCGCACTGCCATTCATCCGGACCTCCTCTTGTTTGATGCTGAGCGGGAGCCCCGATGCGATCCGTATCTGCTCTTTGACAATATCCACCCCTGTCACCATTTCGGTCACCGGGTGCTCTACCTGGACTCGGGCGTTCACCTCCAAGAAGTAGAACCTCCCGTCGGAGAAAAGGAATTCCATCGTTCCCGCTCCTTCATATCCCACCCATTTGGCGGCCTTCGCGGCCAACTTCCCCATCCTGGCCCGCATGGCCTGGGTTACCGCCACCGATGGAGATTCTTCGATCAGTTTTTGATGCCTCCGCTGGATCGAGCATTCCCGTTCCCCCAGGTGGATGGCATTCCCCTTTGAGTCTCCCAACAGCTGAAACTCGATGTGGCGGGGATTGGACAGGTATTTTTCAATGTAAACGTCGCAGAGGCCGAAGGTCGTCGCCGCAATCGCCTGCGTAGATTCCAGCGCCTTGGCCAATTCCCCCTCGTTTGCGACAATGGTCATGCCGATTCCTCCTCCTCCGCCGGAGGGCTTGATGATCACCGGATATCCAATCTCATCGGCGATATCCCTTGCTTGGTCAAATCCCGCCACGCATTCATCCGTGCCCGGAACCACGGGGACACCCGCCTTGACCATCTCGCGCCGGGCCGTGACCTTGTCCCCCATGAGTTCGAGCACCCTGCTGGAGGGTCCGATGAACTTTATTCCTTCTTCTTCGCAGGCACGGGCGAATTTGGGATTCTCCGCAAGGAAGCCGTAACCCGGGTGGATTGCGTCAGCTCCGCATTTCTTTGCCGCATCCATCACTTTTTGGATGTTGAGATAGCTCGCCGGAGCAGGCGGAGGTCCAATGCAATAAGCCTCATCCGCATACTGGGCAAATAATGCCGCATGGTCCGCTTCAGAATAGACGGCCACGGAGGCAATGTCCATCTCCCGACACGCTCGCATGACCCGAATGGCTATCTCGCCGCGATTGGCTACGAGAATCTTTTTAATCATCCTTCGTCCTTATTACATTCTCAGCGATCTTGGCAACTCGGCGGTGAACTTCACTCCACCACCATCAGCACATCCTCAGGATTGACCATCTCCCCTTCACGGACCCAAATCTCTTTGACCACTCCATTACGGGGCGCATTGACATGTCTCCTCATTTTCATGGCTTCGATCATGGCTACTAGATCGCCTGTGCTTACGCGAGCGCCCACCTTTGCTTCGATTGAAAGGACTAAGCCTGCCATCCCGCAAAGCACAGCGCCCGAAGGGAGCTCCTTCATTCTCTTGGTTGTCTCCGGCCCTTCTGCCTTCACGGTTGTTTCGGTTTTTCTGGCCCCATCCCACACCGGCGAGATCTTAACGTTAAACACTTCTCCATCCACATCGACGGTAAATTCCGCGGGAAAATCACTGGGCGGGCTCATGGACGCTTTCGCCTTGGTCACGGGCGGAGTTGTCTTTTTAGGCTCCCCGTTCTTA
>Ga0335084_10007696_pt1 | contig 10709 bp, 7 predicted proteins | sample Lox_Sample_44_FD_206721 | JGI IMG/M metagenome (GOLD analysis project Ga0335084, IMG submission 206721) | Soil microbial communities from Loxahatchee National Wildlife Refuge, Florida, United States - Lox_Sample_4.4 | ecosystem: Environmental > Terrestrial > Soil > Wetlands | place: USA: Florida...
CTGGGAGAAGGCTCACCCCTGACGGGAGCGCCTCCAGCCCCAGCCCAGCAGGCGCTGGCTGGTCACCGGCGCCAGCCGCTTCAGCCAGTCAGCCAGGTAGGTCTCGACGCCGATCCGCACGCGCGCCCGGTTGCGCTCGATCGCGCGCACGATCTTGCGCGCCGCCTTCTCGGGCGGCATGGCGAAGCGCTCGAACAGCTCGGCGGTGTTGCGGTTGTCTTCCACGTCCCGGGGCGTCGAGCCGCGCGAGGCGCGCACGATGTTGGTGCGGATCCCGCCCGGGTGAACGCAGGTGACTCCCACGCGCGTGCCCGACAGCTCCGAGATCAGCGCTTCGGAGATGCCGCGCACCGCGTACTTGGTGGCGTTGTAGGACACCTGCGTGGGCACGCCCACCAGCCCGAAGAGCGAGGAGATGTTCACGATCTGACCCTCGTCCTCGCGCAGGAGCTGCGGCAGGAACAGCTTGCAGCCGTAGACCACGCCCCAGAAGTTGATGCCGACGATCCAGTGGAAGTCGTCGAGTGACTGGTCGGCGAGCTCACCCGAGACCGAGACGCCCGCGTTGTTCACCAGCACGTGCACGTGGCCGTGCTCGGCCAGCACCTCGGCCGGCAGGCGCTCCATGCGCGCGCGGTCCGAGACGTCGGCCCCGTGCAGCGAGACCTTCCGCCCCAGCGCCCGCACGCGGTCGGCCGTCTCCTGCAAGCCGGCCTCGTTCACGTCCACCAGCGCGAGCGAGCAGCCGCGCCTGGCCAGCTCGAGCGCGACGGCCCGGCCGATGCCGCTGGCCGCTCCGGTCACCACCGCGACCCGCCCCTCTAGCTTCACGGGCCGAGAATACACATCCGGAGGCGCGTTTGAATTAGCTTGGACCGGCTGGATATCATCGCCGCCATGAACTTCGATTTCTCGGAAGACCAAAAGCTGCTTCAGAAGACCGCGCGCGACTTCCTGGCCGAGCACTCGCCGCTGTCCGTGAACCGTGCGGTGCTCGAGTCCCGCAAGGACTGGAACCCCGAGCTCTGGAAGGAGACCGCCCAGATGGGCTGGCAGGGCGCGGCCATCCCGGAGAGCTACGGCGGCGCCGGCTTCGGGTATCTCGAGCTGTCGCTGATCGCGACCGAGATCGGGCGCGCGCTGGCGCCGATCCCGTTCGCGCCCTCGGTGTATCTCGCCACCGAGGCGCTCCTGCTCGCGGGCAGCGACGCGCAGAAGAAGAAGTGGCTCACGGCGCTGGCCGCGGGCGGCGCGGTCGGCACGCTGGCGCTGGCCGAAGGCCCGGGCTTCCCCTCGCCTGCCAGCCTGAAGACCAGCTACTCGGGCGGCAAGGTGACCGGCAAGAAGGTCGGCGTCCCGGCCGGCAACATCGCCAGCGTCGCGGTGGTGGCCGCGAAGTCGGGCTCGGGCGTCACGCTGGCGCTGGTCGACCTGGCGGCCGGTGGAGTGACTCGCCAGGCCACCGACTCGATCGATCCGACCCAGGCCGTGGCGCAGCTCGACTTCGCGGGCGCCCCCGCGGAGGTGCTCGGCGCCGAGGGCAAGGGCCACGAGCTGCTCGAGAAGCTGCTCGACCGCGCGGCCGTGCTCCTGGCCTGGGAGCAGCTCGGCTCGGCCGAGCGCGCGTTCGAGATGACGCGCGACTTCACCATGGGCCGCTACGCGTTCGGCCGGCCGATCGCGTCGTTCCAGGCGCTGAAGCACCGCATGGCCGACGAGTACGTGGCGCTCGAGCTCGCCAAGTCGAACTGCTACTGGGGCGCGTGGGCGCTCAGCGAGAACGACCCCGAGCTGGCCTTCGCGGCGCCGGCGGCGCGCGTGTCGGCCACGCAGGCCTTCGACCTGACCTCGGTCGAGATGGTGCAGATGCACGGCGGCGTCGGCTACACGTGGGAGTACGACTGCCACCTGTTCTATCGCCGGGCCAAGCAGCAGGGCCTGGTGATCGGCACCGCGTCGCACTGGCGCGAGAAACTGGTTCAGAGACTCGCCGCCAAGAGCGCGGCCTAGGAGACTGACTCGTGGACTTCAACGACACCAAGGCAGAGGCTGACTTCCGCGCACAGGCGAAGGCCTTCCTGGACCAGCATCTCAAGCCGCTCGCCAAGGGCGAGGCGAACAACATGCTGTCCGAGCGCGACGATCCCGATTCGCTCAAGCGCGCGAAGCAGTGGCAGGCCACCAAGTACGACAACGGCTGGGCGGTCCTGACCTGGCCGAAGGAGTTCGGGGGCCGCGAGGCCACGCCCATCCAGTCGGTGATCTGGAACCAGGAAGAGGCCAAGTACCGCACGCCGCCGGCGGTGTTCGGCATCGGCCTGGGCATGCTGGGCCCCACCATCATGGCGCACGGCACGCAGGAGCAGAAGGACAAGTACATCAAGAAGATGGCGCGCGGCGAAGAGATCTGGTGCCAGCTCTTCAGCGAGCCGGCCGCGGGCTCGGACCTCGCCGGTCTGCGCACGTCGGCCGTGAAGAAGGGCAACGACTGGATCGTCAACGGCCAGAAGATCTGGACCACCGGCGCTCACTTCAGCAAGTGGGGCATGATCGTGACTCGCACCGATCCGACGGTCGCGAAGCACGCCGGCCTGACCTACTTCATCGTCGACATGGAGTCACCGGGCATCGAGATCCGCCAGATCAAGCAGATCAACGGCGGCTCGGGCTTCAACGAGGTGTTCTTCAGCGACGTGAAGGTGCCCGACTCCAACCGCCTGGGGCGCGTGGGCGACGGCTGGCGCGTGGCGCTGACCACGCTCATGAACGAGCGCGCGTCGATCGGCGGCGGCGGCGGCGGCATGCGCACCGAGGACCTGATCCGCCAGGCGCGCGAAGCCGACTGGAACGGCCGGCCGGCGCTGGAAGACAGCGCGGTGCGCCAGAAGATCGCGGACTTCTACATCCGCTCTTCGGGCCTGAAGTACACCGGCTACCGCACCCTGACCGCGCTCTCGCGCGGCACCACGCCGGGACCGGAGAGCTCGATCGGCAAGCTGGTCGGCGCGCCGCTGGGCCAGGACGTGTCTGCCTTCGCGATGGAGCTCCAGGGCCTCGCGGGTGGTGCGATGGGTCCGGCGCAGGAGGGCTATCTCGGCTCGCCAGGCCTGCGCATCGCGGGCGGCACCGACGAGATCATGCGGAACATCCTGGCGGAGCGCGTGCTGCGGCTGCCGCCCGAGCCGCGGCTCGACAAGGAGACCGCATTCCGCGACATCCCGACCGGCCCCGCCACGAAGTGATTCGCGCGCGCGCGTGATCGTCGCCGACGAGAGCGCGCGCACGCTCTCGCTCGGCGTCGAGGACCTGCTCGACGCCGGCGAGCACGGTGCCGGCTTCGCGCGCGACGAGGCGCCCGAAGCCGCGCCGCTGCGCGCCGAGGCGCTCGCGCAGGCGGCGGCCTCGGGCGCGCGCTGCCAGGTCGCGCTCGAGGTGCCGCTCACCTGGCGTGAGTGGACGCTCCACGTGTTCGGTACCGCCGACGTGCTGCGGCCAGGCGCGCACGGCTCATCTCTCGAGCAGCTGCGCGTGGTGCCCGACGGCGGTCCCGACGGCGCCGGGCGCGCGCTCGAGCGCGCGGGCTTCACGGCGCTCCTGCTCTCGTACGCGGGTGAGTCGGTCGCGCGGGTAGCGGTGCTCGAGCTCGCTCTCGACGGCAGCGCCTCGCGCGCCGACCTGGTGTTCAAGCGCGAGGCGTGGGAAGACCTGCTGCGCGGGCGGCTCGACGAGCTGGCGCAGCGCGCGGAGCTCGAGCTCGGCCGGGCGCGCCGACGCCGCACGCTCGAGGTGCCGTTCCCGTTCGGCGAGCCGCGCCCGGTGCAGGAAGCCATGCTGCGCGAGGTCGCCGGGGCCGCGGCCTCGGGGCTGGTGCTCTTGTGCGCCGCGCCGACAGGCGTGGGCAAGACCGCCGCCGCGCTCCACCCTTTCCTGTGCGACGCGCTCGCGCACGACCGCCGCGTGTTCTTCGTGACTTCGCGCGGCTCGCAGCAGGAGCTCGCGCTCGAGACACTGCGGCGCATGCTGCCGGCGGGCGGGCCCGCGCTCGGCTTGCAGATCTCGGCCAAGGAGCGCGTGTGCCCGCAGGAGCGGCTGGGCTGCGTCGAGCGCCGCTGTCCCTGGGGCCGGCGCTTCGTCGAGCGGCTGACCCGCACGGGTCTGCTCGACTCACTCGAGACGCGCGGCGTGATGTCGGCCGAGGAGGTGGCGGTCGAGGCGCGCGCGCACGAGCTGTGTCCGTTCGAAGTCACGCTGCGGCTGGCGCAGCGCGCCACGGCCGTGGTGTGCGACTTCAACTACGTGTTCGACCCGCGGGTCGCCCTGCGGCACCTGTTGAACGAGGCGTCGGGGCGCGACCTCCTGGTGGTCGACGAAGCCCACGACCTGCCCGAGCGCGCGCGCGGCGCGCTCTCGCCCGCGCTCGATCTGGACCGGCTCGAGTCGCTGGGCACCTGTCTCGAGCTGCAGATCGAGCCCGCGTATCAGCGTGCCGGGGAGCTCCTGCGCGAGGTGGCGAGTCACTGTCGGGGCGGGGCCGAGCGGCTGGCACAGGAGCGGGAGTCCGTGGCGCCGTGGGTCGAGCCGCCGGCGCGCGGCTTCTGGGAGCCGGTCGCCCTGCGCGCGGCCGTGTCGCAGATGGAGACCCAGGCGCTCGTGGCCCACGCGGCGCCGCTCGACTCGCGCCTCGCCCCGCGGCGCGAGGGCCGCGACGCCCGGCTGCGCGATCCGGTGCAGTCGGCGCTGGCCGACGTCCGTGACTTCGCGGCCGCGGCCGAGGCGGACCCGGACCAGTTCGCCGCGCTCTGGTCTCCCGACCGCGCATCGCTCCTGTGTCTCGACCCCGCTCCGTGGCTGGGCACGCGCATCAAGAGCTTCCACGCGGCGGTGCTGATGAGCGCCACGCTGGCGCCGCTCGAGCACCACGCGCGCCTGCTCGGCGTCGAAGGCCCGCGCAGCCTGTCGCTCGAGCTGCCCTGCCCGTTCCCGCGCGCGAATCGGCTGCTTCTGGCCTCGACCGCGGTCGACACGCGCTTCCGCGTGCGCTCGGAGCACGCCGCGGAGCTCGCGCGCACGATCGCGCGCTGCGCCGCCACCCGGCGCGGCAACTGGCTCGCCTTCTTCCCGAGCTTCGCCTTCCGGGACGAAGTCGTGGCCCACCTGCCGCCGGGCGGCCCGCGCGTGCTCTTGCAGCTCCCGGGTGCGCCGGTCGAGCCGATCTTCGCGCGCCTGCGCGCCAACCGCGGCGCGCAGACCCTGCTCGTGTGCGGGGTACACGGGGGTGTGTTGGCCGAAGGCGTGGACTATCCCGGCGAGCTGGCGATCGGCGTGTTCGTCGTCGGACCGGGCCTGCCCAAGGTCGAGCTCGAGCGCGAGCTGGTGCGCGCCCACTTCGAGCGCGAGACGGGAGCCGGCTTCGAGTACGCGTATCTCGTCCCCGGTCTGGCGCGCGCGGTGCAGGCGGGCGGGCGCGTGCTGCGAGGGCCCGACGACGTGGGCGCGATCGTCCTGCTCGACCGCCGCTTCGCCGAGCCCGAGTATTTCGACCGGCTGCCCGGCTGGTGGCGCGATGAGATCGTGCTCAGCGAGGACCCCGCGCGCGAGCTGGCGGCGTTCTGGCGCGGCGGCCCGGGCCGGCGTTTGCAAGACTCCGGCGCGTGACCCGTCTGGCGCGCAGACTGGCCGGTGTGCTGCTCGTGGCAGCGGCGGCGCTCGTCTATCTCGAGTTCGCCTGGCCGCCCTTCTACGCCTTCGCGCCCCCGGAGCCGTTCCACGGCGACCACTGGTACAACCCCTACGCCGGCTACGCGGGAGGGGGGCTGCTCGCGAACTTCCACGCGCACTCGGAAGCGTGGGGCGGACTCACTTTCGGCAGCACGCCGCGCCACGAGCTCTACGCCATGTACAAGGCCAAGGGCTACGACGTGGTCGGAATCAGTGACTACATGTCGCTGTCTCCGCCCGACGCGCCGGGCGACCTGTACGTGTCGAGCTACGAGCACGGCTTCACCCCGGGTCGCCACCACCAGACGGTGCTCGGCGCCAGTCACGTGAGCTGGTTCGACTATCCAGCCGGCGGCTCGACCCGCCAGAAGCAGTCCGTGATCGACCTGCTGCGCGCGGACGCGCCGTTCGTCGCGATCAATCACCCCACGAAGGCGGGCTCGTACACGATCGCCGACCTGGAGAAGCTCTCCGGCTACGACGCGATCGAGGTCGCCACGAAGTACGGCGTGTGGGACGACTTCTGGGACGCGGCGCTGTCCGCGGGCCGGCCGGTCTGGGGGCTCGCCGCCGACGACGGCCACGCGCAGACCGACCAGGACGCCGGCAGTCACATCGGGATCGGCGCGCTCGTGATCCACGCCGACGCGCGTACGCCCGAAGCGGTTCTGCGGGCGCTGAAGGAAGGCCACTTCCATGCCCTGTACACGCGCCAGAACGAGGCGCCGCTGGCGCTCGAGCGCTGCGAATTCGAGGACGGCGCGCTGCACGTGCGCGTGGGCGAGCGCGCCAACGCGATCCGCTTCTACGGCGCGCACGGCGTGCTGCGCTACCAGGAGCTCGGCCGCGCAGAGGCCAGCTACACGCCGCGCGACGACGATCCCTACGTGCGCGTCGAGGTGCTCGCGCACGGCGCCGTGGTGTATCTCAACCCGGTGCTGCGCTGGGACGGCGTGGCGCTGCCGCGGCCCGAGGCGCGCTTTCTCGCGGCGCCGACCTGGGGCGTGCGCATGGCCGGTGCGGCCATGCTGGCCGTGTTCGCCTGGCTCGTGTGGCGCCTGCTGGTCCGCGCGCCTCAGGGCGGCGGCACGCCCGAGCTCGTGTCCGGGATCCGGAACAGCACGTAGCCGCCGTCGCGCTCGAGCAGCTCGAGCCGTTCGCTGTGCTCGAAGCGCGAGAGCTGCGGCCCGCCGCTGATGCCGATGCGCGGGTGCTGTTCGCCGAACACCACGGCCTCGGAGTATTTCCCGCCCGAGTCACTCACGTACTCGGTGGGCCGGCCGGAGTAGAAGCAGATGCTCGCGGCGTGGCGCAGGCCCAGCACGAGCAGCCGCTCGTCGGGACCGGTGAGCGCTCCGGCGCGCGCGGCGAGCCGGCGCAGCGGCGCGTTCACCTGCGCGTCGACGCGCGGCAGCACGAAGGCCGAGAGCAGCGTGTAGCCGGCCAGCGCGCCGCCGCACAGCGCGAGCCAGGCGCGTTCGCGCCGCTCCTGCCACCACAGCGCCGCGGCGATCGCCCCGGCGGCCAGCGCGAAGCCCGCGGCCGCGCACATCGGGCCCGGATCGAGCCGCTGGTCTAGACCGGGGTGGAGCGCCGTCTTGTCCGACAGCATCGAGGGCGGAAAGCGCGCCGCGAGCGGCAGCAGGGTCACCGCCACCGAGACCAGCGCCATCAGCGCGAACACCGCCCAGAGCGAGACAGCGAACGCGCGGTCGCGGGCGGAGTCACTCGGCCGGGCCACCAGCGCGCCGACCAGGAGCGCGCAGCCCGGCAGCACCGGCGCCACGTAGCTCGGCAGCTTCGTACCGGCGAGGCTGAAGAACGCGAACACGAGCGCGGAAAAGAGCGCGAACAGGCGCAAGTGTCTCGCGCGCTCGTCGCCGGCGCCCAGGCCGGCGCGCGCCGCCGCCAGCGGCAGGAGCGGCGCCCAGGGGAAGAGCGCGCCCAGGAGCACCGGCACGTAGTACCAGAGGGGACCGCCGTGGCCCTGCATGGGCTCGGCGAAGCGCCCCACGTTGTGCTCGACGAAGAGCGAGCGCAGGAAGCCGAAGCCGTGGGCGGCCCCGAGCGCGAGATACCACGAGCCGCCGAGACCGCCCACGATCGCCACGCCGAGCAGGAGCCAGCTCGGCCGCAGCAGCGCGCCCGGCCGTCGGCGCAGGAGCAGCTCCAAGAGCCCCGCCGCCGCCGGCAGCGCGAGCCCGATCGGTCCCTTGGTCAGCACCGCGAGCGCGCAGGCCAGACACGCCAGCGCGAACCAGCGTGTGTCTCGGGCGCGGTCCTCGAAGGCATGGTGCAGCGCGCCGACACACACGGTGAGCCACAGGAGCAGCAGCATGTCGGTGAGCGCGACGCGCGCCAGCACCGCGAACTCGAGCGCGCTCGCGAGCGCGACCGCCGCCGCGAACGCCGCACGCTCGCCCAGGGGCCGGCGCGAGAGCGCGAACAGCGCCACGGGCGCGGCGGCGCCGGCCAAAAGCGTCCCCAGCCGCGCGCCCGCGGGGCCGATCCCGACGAGCTTCATGCCCAGCGCCGAAGTCCAGTACAAGAGCGGCGGCTTCTCGAACCACGGCTCGCCGCACATCACCGGCACGAGCCAGTCGCCGCGGGCCAGCATCGCGCGCGCGATGTCTCCGTAGGCCGCCTCGTCGTAGTCGAGCAGGCCCGTAGCGCCCAGCCCCGCGAGCGGCAGGAGTCCCAGCGCGAGGAGAAGCCCGAGCTTGCGCAATCCGTGTCTCCGGCCGGGGCCGCGCAGCATAGGGAATCGCGCACCGCTACGCTTCGTGCCCGCATGGACGAGAAGTACCGCAGCGCGCTGAATCGCGACGTCCCGCCCGCCCGGCGCGGCGAGTTCGGCGCGCTCGAGATCGGTCCGCTCCAGGTCTGGCCGCCGGTCGTGCTCGCGCCCATGGCCGGGGTCACGAACGCGCCCTTCCGCACGCTGTGCAAGCGCTTCGGCGCCGGCCTCTACGTGTCCGAGATGATCACCGCGCGCGCGCTGGTCGAGGGCAACGAGAAGACACTGCGGCTCGCGGGCTTCGCGCCCGAGGAGAAGCCGCGCAGCCTGCAGCTCTACGGCGTCGACCCGGAGTACGTGGGCCGGGCGGTCGAATGGCTGGTGGGCGAGGCGCGCGTCGACCACATCGACATGAACTTCGGCTGCCCCGTGCGCAAGGTGACTCGCCGCGGCGGCGGGGCCGCGCTGCCGCTGCGCCCGCGGCTGTTGCGCAACATCGTGCGCGCCGCAGTGACTCGCGCGCGCGGCGTGCCGGTCACGCTGAAGTTCCGGATCGGCGTCGACGACGAACACACCACCCATCTCGACTGCGGCCGCATCGCCCGGGACGAGGGCTGCGCCGCGATCGCCCTGCACGCGCGCACCGCCGCGCAGCTCTACGACGGCGCGGCGCGCTGGGACGAGATCGCCCGCCTGAAGGACGCCGTGCGCGGCATTCCCGTGCTGGGCAACGGCGACGTCTGGGAGGCCGAGGACGCGCTGCGCATGATGCGCACCACGGGCTGCGACGGCGTCGTGGTGGGGCGCGGGTGTCTCGGCCGGCCCTGGCTGTTCCGCGACCTGTCCGACGTGTTCGACGGCCGCGCGCCCCAGGACCCGCCGCGCTTCGGCGAGGTCGCCGACCTGATGGCCGCGCACGCGGAGTTACTGGCGGCCTGGTTCGGCGAGTCTTTCGGCCTGAGAGGCTTCCGCAAGCACGCCACCTGGTACACGAAGGGCTTCCGCGACAGCAAGGCGCTGCGCGTGCGGCTGTGCGAGGTGCGCAGCCTGGCCGAGCTGGGCGGGATCCTGGCGGGGATCGACCGCGACGAGCCGTTCTCGCCGGTCGCCGTGCGCGCGCCGCGCGGCAAGAGCGGCGGCACCCAGCGCGTGGCCCTGCCCGAGGGCTGGCTCGAGCATCCCGACGACGAGACACCGCCCGGCGCGGAGGCCGAGGACCCGACCTCGGGCGGCTAGCTGCGTGTCAGCTGCGCCAGGTCTGCGCGCTGGCGCAGCCGTGCGCAAAACGGTGTCAAGCTCACACAGCGGCGCGCCGAAAATCTCGAGATGCAAGCGCCGCTCGGCCTGCCGTCGGGCTCCATCGTCGCCGACCGCTACGAGCTCACCGGTGAGCTCGGCCGCGGGGAACGCTCGATCGTGTACTGCGCGCGCGACCGCCGCTCGGGCGGCGACGTCGCGCTGAAGCTGCTCGCGCTCGCGCCCGAGACCGCTCACTTCGCGCGCCAGCGCCTGCGCCGCGAGTCCGAGATCGTGCGCGCGCTCGCGCACCCCGGGATCATCCGCCCGATCGAGCTCGTCGACCACGGCTCGTGGAGCCTGATCGCGATGGAGCTGGTCGCGGGGCGGTCACTCGCCGCGGCCATCGCGGCCGACGGCCCGATGCATCCCGACGCAGTCGCGCGCCTGGGCATCGAGGTCTCCGAGGCGCTGTCCGCCGCGCACCGCTGCGGGGTCGTGCACCACGACCTGAAGCCCGAGAACATCCTGCTCGACGCGGGCGGCCGCGCGCGACTCACCGACTTCGGCTGCGCGCGGCTCGAAGGCCAGGCGCTGCTCACTCTGCCCGAGGACCCGGTCACGCTGGCGGCGTTCCTGCCGCCCGAGGTGATCGAGGGCCAGCTCGCCGACCCGCGTTCCGACGTGTACTCGCTCGGGCTCGTGCTGTATTTCGCGCTCGTGGGGCACGTGCCCAAGGGCCAGCGCCCGAACCTGCCGCCGCCGCCGCTGGCGGGCGGCTACCACCCGCGCGAGAAACGCGACGACGTGCCCGAGTGGCTCGACGAGATCGTGGCGCGCGCGACGCGCGCCGAGCCGAGTCACCGGCTCGAGACCGCGGAGCGCCTGGGCCGCGCGCTGTCGCAGCGCTCGCTCGAGAGCCGCGGCGAGGACTCGGGCGAGGGCCGCGCGCTGCGCGTGTGCGTGCTGTGCCGCCGGCCGGGAACCCTGGGCCGCGCCGTGTGCCCGCACTGCGAGG
>Ga0335084_10007697_pt1 | contig 10709 bp, 10 predicted proteins | sample Lox_Sample_44_FD_206721 | JGI IMG/M metagenome (GOLD analysis project Ga0335084, IMG submission 206721) | Soil microbial communities from Loxahatchee National Wildlife Refuge, Florida, United States - Lox_Sample_4.4 | ecosystem: Environmental > Terrestrial > Soil > Wetlands | place: USA...
CGGGTGGGCGGCCCTGCCGGCGACCACCCACAGCGTCAGCGCGAACAACGGCAGCGCGAGCAGCTGCGGCCGCATCGCGAGCGCCGGGGAGGCGACCACGAATCCTCCGAGCGTCAGCAGGGAGGCGGTACGGGGTTCGGCGCCGCTCGCGCGGCACGCGAGGTACACCGGGAAGAACGTGCAGGCCACCAGAACGGATTGCAGCGCAGCGAGCGTTGCCCATCCACCGTAGCGGTAGAACCACGCGAACACGACCTGTGCCAGCCACTGCTGGTCGAGCCACGGCTTGCCGAAGACGGTGAACGTGAACGTGTCGACCCGGGGGATCGAGCCGGTGCGCAGGATCATGTCGCCGGCACGGACGTGGTAGGCGAGGTCGACCGCGCCCATCTTCCCGATGAGGGTCACGATCACCGGGACCAACACCGTGAGGGCGGCCCACGCCACGTCGATCGGCCGACGAGCGGTCCGGCTCGGAGCTTCGAGAGGCCGCGTAGAGTGTTCGAGGGTCGTCACAGCGCGCATGGTACTCACGTCGGGTTCCGCGTTCGGGAACTGGACCCCTTCCAGGTGTACGTACGTATAAGTACGTAGACAACCTCCGGGAAAATCGGAATTCCCGGTGCACGCTTCGCCTCCTACTCTTCTCGCGGGCGGATCCCCGATCCGCTTCCGGGTCCGGGACGAGGTTCCGGACCCCATGGGCTTGGAGGGAAGGGGGTGACAGATGTTCCTTCGTGTCTACACGGGCGTGACCACCTGGTGGAACGACCTGAAGGCTCGCACCGAGGAGGAGGGCGGGGCGACCGCAGTGGAGTACGCCCTCATGGTTGCGTTGATCGCGGTGGTGATCATCGCGGCGGTGACGTTCCTTGGACATGCCGCCAGCAACCAGTTCAGCACGGTTGGCAGCGCGGTGAACGGCGCTAGCTAAGTCACATCGAATGAGCGGTCGGCCCGCCGGCCGCTCGGTCACCCGGGAGCGATCCCGGATGACCGAGGGACCGGCGGACGAAGGGTCGAGGGCGACCCGACAACGGGATCGAACCTCGTGCCCTGCGGGCGTCAAGCGTTGATCCCTACGTGCCGAACGGAACGGTAGGCAGTTTCAGGAAGGAGTCGAGGGATGAGGTCGCGAGGTCTGGTTGTAGCTATCGCTGTCGTGCTTGCGGTGTTGGCAGCGGTCGGCGTGATCGTCTACACGAACGGTGTCAAGAACAACGCGGTCGGGGAGACCCAGACCGCCGTGATCGTGGCGAAGCAGGACATCGCCGCGAACACCGCGTTGAACCCGCTCATCTCGCAGGGTGTCTTCGAGACGATCAACGTCCCGAACGACGCAGTCGTCTCCGGGGCCGTCACGGACGAGTCCGAGCTCCAGAACCAGACCACGGCGGCTCCGATCTACGCGAACGAGCAGATCCCGGTGAACCGTCTGGCGACCGGCGAGACGAACAACCTCGGCATCTCCGACGGTCACGTGGGCCTCGGCCTGCAGATCGGTGGACCGCAGGCCGTCAACGGCTACATCCAGCCGGCGGACCAGGTCGTCGTCTACGTCACGTTCAACCGTGGCACCGTCGTGTCGAACCAGAGCCTGAAGCAGCTCCTTTCGCCGGCGCAGATCCAGAAGTTCTACGACGCGGTCAACGCGAACGGCTCCTCGACGAGCAGCGTCGCCGGTGCGCCGGCGCTGGTCCTGCCGTTCGACATCACCATGACGCTCGTGAGGTCCGTCAAGGTGCTGTCGATCCAGAACCCGCCCACGGACGCCGACACCGGTCGTTCGACCTCAGGCAACTCCACGCTCGTGCTGGACGCCATGCCGGCCGACGCGCAGGAGCTCATCTTCGCGAGCTCGCAGGGCACCCTGTACCTGGGCCTGCTCCCGCCGAAGAACCCGGACGGCTTCAACGAGCCCGCCACGATCGGCGTGCCGCTGACGAAGGTCCTCGGGGTGGCCGGTTGACAGACGCGAGCGTCGTCGCCGTCGGGACGCCGCAGTCGTTCCGTCAACAGCTGGCTCGGTCTCTCGAGTTGGAGCCCGAGGAGGTGGGCTGGGTTCAGTCCGCCACCGCAGCTGAAGAGCTCCTGATCGGGGCGTTCAGCTCGGTCGACGTCCTCGTGCTGTCGCCCGAGGTGAAGGAGGCCGACGCGCTCGGCCTGGCCGAGTTCGTCGGGCGGACGTCGCCGGGAACCGCGATCGTCCTGGTCCGGGACCACACGTGGAACGGGCTGCTGCCCGCCGCGATGCGGGCCGGGATCCGGGACGTGGTCGACATGACCCAGGGCACGGACGAGCTCCGGGAGGCGGTCGAGCGTGCGATCGCGTGGGCGGGGAACCTCCGCTCCGCGAGCGTCGCCGCCACCACGGAGGGCGGGCGCGCCCAGCGCGGGCACATCTTGTCCGTCTTCTCGTCGAAGGGCGGATCGGGCAAGACCTTCCTGACCACGAACCTCGCCACGGCGATCGCACAGGTCACGGGCGCGGACACGGCGGTCGTCGACCTCGACGTCGACATGGGAGACGTGTTCACGTACTTCGGACGGGAGCCTTCCGCCTCGATCAACGACCTGATGGAGCTGGGGGAGGGCGCCGACCACGACAAGATCCGCGAGGTCGGCGTCGAGGTCGCCCCGCACACGTGGGCGTTCGGCGCACCGCCGGACCCCGCCGCGGAGGCGCCTGCGGGCGAAGCCGTCGGCAAGTTCCTGCGGTCGATCCGCAACGAGTTCCCGTTCGTGATCGTCGACGCGTCGGTCGACTACTCGGACTCCGCGCTCGTGTGCTTCGACCTGTCGGACATGATCTGCCTGGTGACGGCGCTCGACGTGGTCGGCGTGAAGCACCTCTCGAAGGCGCTCGACACGCTGCTCACGATCGGCCTGCCGCGGGACCGGTTCCGCGTGGTCCTGAACCGCGCGGACTCCAAGGTGGGGCTGGACGCCTCCGACGTCGAACGGGTCATGAAGATCCAGGTCGACGCGATGATCCCGTCCAGTCGCGCCGTCCCGACCTCGCTCAACAAGGGGCGTCCGGTGGTGCTCGATGAGCCCAACTCGGAGGTCTCCCAGGCGATCCACCAGTTGGCCGTGCGGCTGACCGGTGGTGCGGAAGACGGCGGTGAGCTCGCCGGCGTCGGTGCGTCGGCCGACGGCCGGAAGAAGAAGGGCCTGTTCAGCAGGTCCGGTAGGAACTAGAGAACAAGGAGGCGTTCCCGATGTCGCTGGCAGATCGTCTGGCGAAAGCACAGCAGCGCGACCGGATCGCCGAGGTTCGCTCGCGCGTCCAGGAGCGCCTGGTGGAATCACTGGGTCCGCGCCTGTACGACGCGACGCTCTCCGACTCCGAGCTCGAAGGCCTCGTCCACCAGCGTCTGCGCGAGCTGCTCGACGAGGAGGAGGGCCCGCTCTCCGCGCAGGAGAAGCTGCTGATCGTCCGGCAGATCGGTGACAGCGTCCTCGGCCTCGGCCCGCTCGAGCCGTTCGTCCGTGACCCCGAGGTCACGGAGATCATGGTCAACAACTGGGACACGATCTACGTCGAGCGCGGCGGCAAGCTGTACTGGACCGGGACGAAGTTCCACGACGAGCAGCAGCTGCGTCGCACGATCGACAAGATCGTCGGCAAGGTCGGCCGCCGCGTCGACGAGGCCTCCCCGTACGTGGACGCCCGTCTGCCCGACGGCTCGCGTGTGAACGCCGTGATCCCACCGCTCGCGATCGACGGCCCGGCCCTGACGATCCGGAAGTTCGCGGCCGACCCGTACGGGGCGGACGACCTGATCGAGTTCGGGACGATGACGTCGCCGGTCTCGAAGTTCCTCGAGGCCTGCGTGCGCGGCCGGATCAACATCATGGTCGCCGGCGGAACCGGTGCCGGCAAGACCACGACGCTGAACGTGATCTCCTCGTTCATCCCCGATGACGAGCGGATCCTGACGATCGAGGACGCGGCCGAGCTGAAGCTCCAGCAGCCGCACGTCGTGCGTCTGGAGTCCCGCCCGGCGAACATCGAGGGCAGGGGGCAGGTCACGATCCGCGACCTCGTGCGCAACGCCCTGCGTATGCGACCCGACCGCATCGTGATCGGTGAGGTTCGTGGCGCGGAGGCCCTGGACATGCTCCAGGCCATGAACACCGGCCACGACGGCTCGATCAGCACGATCCACTGCAACAGCCCGCGGGACGCGCTGAGCCGTCTCGAGACCATCACGATGATGGCAGGCATGGAGCTGTCGAACCGCGCGATCCGCGAGCAGATCGCCTCGGCGATCCAGCTGATCGTCTACCAACAGCGCCTGAAGGACGGCACGCGCCGCTTCACGCACGTCACCGAGGTGGCGGGCATGGAGGGCGAGGTCATCACCCTGCAGGACATCTTCCTGTTCGACTTCTCCTCGGGCATCGACGAAGAGGGCCGCTTCCGCGGCCGCCTGAAGTCGACCGGCCTGCGGCCGAAGTTCCTGGACAAGCTGGCCGAGCGCGGCGTGTACGTGGACGCCGAGGTCTTCGCGCTGGAGCCGAAGGGAGCCTGACCGTGCTGGCGGACACCTTCTTCACCAGCACCACGGCGCAGATCCTCGTCGCGCTGCTGGTCGGCCTGGTCGCCGGCCTCATGGCGTGGTTCCTCCTCGGCTCCGCGGCGCGGGCCAAGAAGGACCGTGCCGTGGAGGCCCGCATGCGCGCCGTGATCCAGCCCGGCTCGCAGCCGTCGTCGAAGGCGGCCGTGGCGGAGCCCGGCACCGGCTGGATCCCGTTGAACGTCTCGAAGTTCGGGACGCGGTTCGCGCAGTCCCGCGGCTTCAGCGATCGGCTGGACGCGGAGCTCGAAGCCGCGGGCGTGTCGCTGCGCTCCGGTGAGTTCGTCGTGGCCTCCGCCGTCTCGGCGCTGGTCTTCGGCGTCATCGGCGCCGCCATCCTGCGCAACGCGTTCCTCGCGTTGATCATCGCGGCGATCGGTGCGGCGTTCCCGACACTGTTGTTGCGGAGCGCGCTCGGCAAGCGCGCCGATCACCTCCGGGAGCAACTGCCCGACGTCCTGACGATCATGGCCTCGTCGTTGCGAGCCGGGCACAGCTTCATGCAGGCGCTCGACACGGTGGCGAAGGAGATCGCCCAACCGGCGGCGACCGAGTTCCAGCGCGTCGTCGCGGAGATCCGGCTGGGCCGGCCGGCCGAGGACGCGCTCGAGGCCCTGGCCGAACGGGTCGGCAGCGCCGACTTCATGTGGGCGGTGCTCGCGGTGAACATCCAGCGGGAGGTCGGCGGCAACCTGGCCGAGATCCTGGACAACGTGGCCGACACGCTCCGCGAGCGTGCCACGCTGCGTCGGCAGATCAAGGTCCTCACCGCCGAGGGCAGGCTCTCGGCCTGGGTCCTGGCGTTGCTGCCCGTCGGCATCGCGCTGTACATGACGGCCGCGAACCCGCACTACATCGGACTGCTCGTCACCACAACTATCGGACGCGTGATGCTCGCCGGAGGATTGCTCCTGATGGGTATCGGCATCTACTGGATGCGAAGGATCGTGGAGATCGATGTCTGAGGTCTGGCTGTTCCTTGCGATCGGGTCGCTGTTCCTGTGCATCGTGATGGTCGGGGTGTTCATCGACCAGACACGCACCGATAAGCAGCGCGCCGTTCGGTTGCTCGAATCCCAAGTGACCGGTCCCTCGGGGCAGGCCACCGTGAAGGTCGACCTGCGCGAGCAGGAGATGTCCGAGAACTTCGGCACCAGGGTCCTCGTGCCGATCGTCGCCCGGGCCGGCAAGTTCGCGCGGCGCATCACGCCGCTGGACACCCGCGACCGCATCTCCAAGAAGCTGCTGATCGCCGGGAGCCCGGCGGGCTGGGACGCGGAGCGCGTGCTGGCGTTCAAGATCATCGGCGCCGTCGCGGGCTTCATCGGCTCGCTCGTGCTGCTGCAGATCGTCCACCTGTCGGTGTTCCTCCAGATCGTGGTGGTCGGCCTGCTCACGTTCGCGGGCTTCGTGGTGCCGGACTCGATCCTGAACAACCGCGTCGAGGAGCGCAAGCGCGAGATCCTGCGGACGCTGTCGGACACCCTCGACCTCCTGACGATCAGCGTCGAGGCGGGCCTCTCGCTGAACGCGGCGATCGCCCAGGTCGTGCGGAACGTCCCCGGCGTGCTGTCGTCGGAGTTCGCGCGGATGCTCCAGGAGATCCAGCTGGGCGTCCCGCGGGCCGAGGCCTTCCGGCACCTGGCCGAGCGCACCGACGTCGAGGAGCTGAACGCCTTCGCGCTGGCGATGATCCAGGCGGACATCTTCGGTGTGTCGATCGCGAACGTGCTGCGGACCCAAGCCGCGCAGGTCCGGATCAAGCGGCGCCAGGCGATCGAGGCGCGCGCCCAGCAGACGCCGGTGAAGATCGTCTTCCCGCTGGTGCTCTGCATCCTTCCGGCGCTGTTCATCGTGATCGTCGGGCCGGGCGCGATCCAGATCTTCCGGACGTTCAAGGGCTTGTAGGCCCGCGGCAGAGCGTCGTTCCCACCGCGGCGACGCGACGGGAGGTCGGCCGCGAGCGCACTGTTAGGCTCTGCCGCCATGAAGGTCGCCTATCAAGGTGAGCCCGGGGCGTACAGCGAGCGCGCGGTCCGAGGGACGTTCGCAGACGCGGAGCCGCTCCCGTGCGACTCGGTCCGGCTCGTCTTCTCCCGGGTGACGAGCGGCGAGGCGGCGTTCGGCGTCGTGCCGCTGGAGAACTCGCAGGCGGGCTCGGTGAACGAGACGTACGAGCTCCTGCAGCACACGTCGCTGCTACGGATCGTCGGCGAGGTCGTGGTGCGGGTGGATCACGCGCTGCTCGGCGTGCCCGGCGCCCGTCTCGAAGAGATCCGGCGGGCGCGATCGCACTGGCAGGCGCTCGCCCAGTGCGAAGGGTTCCTCGCGTCGATGCACATCGAGGCGGTCCCCGTGCACGACACGGCCGGGGCGGCCCGGATGATCGCCGACTCGGGATCGCGCGAGGACGCGGCGATCGCGAGCGTCGACGCGGCCGGGATCTTCGGCCTCGCGGTGCTCGCCGAGCGGATCCAGACCGAGCAGGAGAACTACACGAAGTTCGCCGTGCTCGGCCTCGAGGCGGATCCCGGCCTCGGTGCACCGGACAAGACCTCGCTCGTGATGTCGGTGCTCGACGAACCCGGCTCGCTGCTCGGCGCGCTGCGTCCGTTCGCCGACCGGGGGATCAACCTGCACAAGCTGGAATCGCGGCCCCGGCGCGGCAAGCCGTTCGAGTACGTGATGTACGTCGACGTCATGGCCGACGGCGCCTCCGACGACCTCCGCGACGCGCTGCGGGAGGTCGAGGCGCACACGTCGATGCTCCGCGTGCTGGGCACCTACCGCTCGGCCGGCGAGCCGGTCTGAGCGTCCGCCACGGTTCCGCAACACGCCCGGGCTACGATGGCGGCCCGTGCATCGTCCAGCCCGCTCGTCCGCCCCATCCGGCGACCACGTGCCGCGGTGGGCCGTCGGGCTCGTCGTCGCCGTCGCCGTGCTGGTCGTCGGCGCCTCCTTGCAAGGGATCGCCCGCGGCGACGACGCGCCGTTCCCCGAGCCGTCCGGCCCGGTGGCGCCCGCCCGCCCGATCAACACGGCGTTCCCGGGGCTCACCACGTTCCGAGGCAACGCGAGCCGCAGCTTCTACGGGGAGGGACCGGTGCCGTCGGATCCGGTGGAGCGGTGGACCTTCCCCTCGAACGGCACGAAGCTCTGCGCGATGTCGGCCGAGACCCAGACCGGACCCAAGAAGCTCTGGTGCGGGACCGGCTGGACCGGCCAGCCGAACGTCGTGCCGTGGAAGGGCGGGCCCCCCCAGGTGCGCATCGGCGGGTTCGACGACCACTACCACTTCCTCGACGCCGCGACCGGCGTACCGTCGTACCCCGACCTCGTTACGGGCGACCTCGCGAAGGGCTCCGCGACCACCGACGCCGACGGGTACCCGCTGTATTACGCGGGCTCCCGCGATGATCAGCTCCGCGTCGTCGCGATGGACCGGCCGCAGCCGACGGTGCTGTGGCAGGCGGACGCCCATACGACCGTGCCGCACTGGGTATGGAACGACGACTGGGACGGCGCGCCGCTCCAGATCGGGGACTACCTGCTGGAAGGCGGCGAGAACAGCTGGTTCTACGTGATCCGGCTGCACCGGGGCTACGGGCCCGACGGGCTCGTCCGGGTGGATCCGCAGATCGTCGCGACCGTGCCGGGGTGGGACGCGCAGCTCCTACGCGACCTCCACGATCCGCCGCCGGAGCCGGACGTCTCGATCGAGAACTCGGTCGCCTATCGCGACGGGATCGTGTACTTCGCGAACTCCGGCGGCCTGGTGCAGGGCTGGGACATCTCCGACCTGCTGAACGGCGGCACCGCCCCGCCGAAGCGGGTCTTCCGCTTCTGGACCGGCGACGACACCGACGCCTCGGTCGTGATCGACGCCGACGGCTTCCTCTACGTCGCCAGCGAGTACCAGCGCTTCAACCCGCGCTCGAAGGAGCTGGGGCAGCTGATGAAGCTCGATCCCCGGCGCCCCGACGATCCGGTCGTGTGGAGCATCCCCGCGACCGAGATCGGCTTCGAGGGCGCGGGCGGCAGCTGGTCGACGCCGGCGCTCTACGGCGACTACGTCTACTTCACGACCGCGGCGGGGCGCGTCCTGGAGGTCGAGCGGTCCACCGGCCGGATCGTCTGGGAGGAGCAGATCAACGCGCCGACGATCTCCTCGCCGGTCGTCGTCGACGGCACGTTGCTGCAGGGCGACTGCTCGGGCCACCTCTACGCCTGGAACGTCTCCGACCCCACGGTGCCGCCGCCGCTGGAGTGGGATCTGAACCTCGGCAACTGCATCGAATCGACGCCAGCCGTGTGGCACGGCTGGATCTATCTCGGCACGCGCGAGGGGTTCATCTACGGCATCGCGGACGCCGACACGCCGCCCCCCGTATCGGCGAGCGCGACGCCTTCACCCTCGGCCAGCGCGACGCCCTAGTCAGCAGTTCATCGCCGAACCCGCGAGCTCGCGGAGCGTCTGCGTATGCGCGGCGACCAGGACGCCGCCCACCACCAGCACCACGACCGCGGCGACCGGGAACGCGATCGCTCGCACCCTCCTGTTCCGGATGCCTTCTGCCGCAAGACCCATGAGGATGCCGGCGACCAGACCACCGACGTGAGCCCGCCAATCGATGAACTTGATCGAGAACGACAGCACCAGGTTGATCGCGATCAACGTCGCCATCGACCGCATCCGTGCCGCGTAGAAGGCCTGCGCGCGCCGTCGCCAGTTGTAGGCGAAGAACGCGCCGAACAGGCCGTAGATCGCCCCCGATGCGCCGACGCCCGGCACGGAGTACGCGCCGAACGCGTAGCTCGCGGCCGAGGCGAAGATCCCGGTCACGAAGAAGATCGCGAGGAACCGGCGCCAGCCGAGCTCCTCCTCGACGACGTTGCCGACGATGTAGAGGGCGTAGCCGTTGAACGCTATGTGGATCAGGCCGGCGTGCAGGAAGATCGGCGTGAACAGGCGCCAGTACTGGCCCGCGGCGATCCCGATCAGGCAGCCACCGTTGTCCGACTGCCACAGGCCGATGTTCGCGCCGAGCCGCACCAGGATCGAGCCGCTCGGTCCCGTCAGGAACGATCCCGGGCCGCCGACCACGAGTTCGAGGCCGAAGACCGCGACCATGATCAGCAGCAGGACGTTGGTGGCGGTCAGCCCGCGTCCGACCCGCGTCGACGGGTTCCGCGCGGGGCGGACGAACTCCTGTTTCGCCTCCTTCACGCACTCGGGACACTGGTGGCCGACCGCAGCCGGCAGCATGCAATCCGTGCAGATCGGCCGCCCGCACCGCGTGCAATGCACCCCCGTTTCGACGCTCGGGTGGCGGTAGCAATGCTCGGCGACCGGCGGCGGGGGCGGCACCGCGCTCGAGCCCATCCGGTCATCCTACGGGCGCCCGGCTCGGACGCCCGGCTCATCCGCGATGCGAGGGATGGTCGTGGGGATCGACGTGCACCGTGACGTCGGCCAGGCGCGGCACCTCACCCAACAGAGCCTCCCGGACGGCGTCGGCGATGGCGTGTCCGGTCGCGACGGACATGCTCGGCTCGACGCTCACGCTCAGCTCCGCCAGCAGCCGGTGCCCGCTCCACCGGGCCCGGGTGTCCCGGACGTGCTCGACACCGGCCACGGCACCGGCCACCGCCTCGATCAGCGACAGCGTGCTGTCGTCGGTGCCGTCGAGCGCTCGATGCAGCACGGCGCGGGCCGCCTGCCACAGCGTGATCGTGATCGCAACGGTGATCGCGAGGCCGACGACCGCGTCCGACCGCGCGGGAACCCGAGCGTCGCGCCGATCGCCGTGACGATCACGCCGAGCGAGGCGAGGCCGTCCGTCCGCGCGTGCAGCCCGTCTGCGACGAGCGCCGCCGAGCCGATCCGTCGCCCCACCACGATCCGGTACCGCGCCACGGCCTCGTTCCCGACGAACCCGACGACGCCCGCGGCGAGCACCCACCCGATCGCCTCCAGCTCCTGCGGATGGACGGAGCCGGCGAAGCGCCTGCCCCGGGCGAGCACCGCCGAGAGCCCGATCAACATCACGATCGCGAGCCCGGCGACGTCCTCCGCCCGGCGGTAGCCGTAGGGTCGGCGAGCAACGTCACCGACCCGCCGCGGCG
>Ga0335084_10007699_pt1 | contig 10708 bp, 11 predicted proteins | sample Lox_Sample_44_FD_206721 | JGI IMG/M metagenome (GOLD analysis project Ga0335084, IMG submission 206721) | Soil microbial communities from Loxahatchee National Wildlife Refuge, Florida, United States - Lox_Sample_4.4 | ecosystem: Environmental > Terrestrial > Soil > Wetlands | place: USA...
TATCGCGCTGATGACGCCCGCTCCATCGGCGCCCGGAATATGCGGATATTCCAAGCGGATGCCCGGCCACCCTTGGCGCACCCAAATATCCAAACGGTTCATCGCCGCGGCATGGATCTGAACTTGCACTTGACCCGGCCCCGGTTCCGGGGCGGGGAAATCGGTATACTGCAAAACTTCTGGACCGCCATGCTGCTCGAAAATCACCGCTTTCATCACAGGCTCCTCAGTCTGAGCGTTCAATATGGAGATTGCCCCTGCTCGCAATCCTCGGCCAATTATAGTCTATCTGTTGCGCAATTCTGACCCAATTTTAACCGCACTTGCGCAACGAACCCGTTACACCTCGGTTACATCTCCATAACTTGATTGCCCCGCCGTCGCCCCGGTTGTATAATCAGGTTGACGTTCACCGAGTACCGCCATGCTCGATTTCATCAATCAAGTCATCGAACTCCTCAGCCGTCCACCAGGCGATCTGGTGTATTACCTGATCATCCTCTTCGCTTTGGAAGCGATGTTGGGACTAGCGGTGGTGCGCGCGCGCCGACCCGCACCGAACCGCGCAGTGGAGCATGTGTCGAGCTGGACGCGGCAACTGCGGTTGATCCTGCTGGCGGCCTGCGTGATGTTGATCGGGCGCATCATATTAGTGGTCATCTCGCTGTTGTCCCTGCAAGGCGCGCGCGATGCGCTTTTGGCCGATGCGATTTTGCCGCCGCTGGAACGCTACGTCGATCTGCTCAGCCTCACTTTCTTAGCGTTAGCTTTCGTGCCGCTGTTGCGTGAGCGAGGTCAGCTGGGTTTGGGCCTCACCGCCATCATGCTGGTGGCCGCCACCATCTTCTATGCGGTCAGCGCGACGCAGTGGTACAACCTCTCGGCCGTGCCTAATCAATTCTATAATGCCATGCCGCAGGAAACGATCTGGCAAGCGTGGTCGTTGGCCGTCGCCGCATTAGCGGCGTTAGCCGTGTGGCTGAAGCGGGATGATTCGTCGGGCGTGGTCTTCACTGCCTTTCTGATATTGGCCATCGGCAGCGGACTGCAGCTGGTGTGGAATACATCCGACTCCAACGTCGCGGCCTGGGTGCGCTGGGCGCAATTGATCGCTTACCCGATGTTTGCTGTCGTGGTATATCAGATCACCGAAGTCGCCGTCACGCCACAGCTGGCTGCACCGCCAACCTATCCATTGCTGCCTGCGCGATCGGATGCCGAACAAGCCTGGCTCACACTAACCACCGTGCAGAATCTCAGCACTAGCACCGATCTGGAAGATGCGCTGCAGCGCACGGCGGCGGCCTTGGCACAGTTCCTACAAGCCGATCTCTGCGCGATCGGATTAATGCGCGACAACGCCAGCGTGATCGATCTACTGGCCGTGCATCATCCGGGCGCGGCCCCGGCGCGCGGTATCGCCCTGCCGCTCGATCGGTACCCGCTGATTCGGCGCACGCTCGAAACACGTGACGCACTCAACATCGACAAGAACGATGCGCCCTCGGAAGTCCGCAATTTCTATGGCCTCTTGGGATCGTTCATCATCGGGCCGACGATCATTGCGCCATTGATGGATGATCGAAATCCACTGGGGGTGGTGCTGCTGGGCAACCCTGACAGCGGTCGCAACTGGTCCCCGGCGGATACAGAACACGCCCAGACGCTGGTCGATCATATGGCATTGATGTTAACCGCGCGCGAGAATCGGCAGTACTTCGCGCGGCGTGTCGAAGAGCTGGAAAACTCGCTGCGCCAGCAGGAAATGGAAGCCACACAGCGCCGCACAACGCTTGAAGCGCTGCTGCAGCAATCGCAGGCAGAAGCGCAGAAGACGGCCGTTAAATTGACAGCGCTGGCTGCGCTACAAGATGCACAGCATGGCTCGGAGCGCGAACAGATTCAACACCTGCAAGATGACCGCACACAATTGCAGCGCCAGACCCAGGAGTATCAAGCTGAACTCAGCAGTTTGATCCAGCTTCAGTCGGCCATGGAATTGCAGCTCAAGCAAGCGCAACTGGAAATGGCGAAGCTGCAAGATCAGCTAAAGCGCACGCCGCCTACTACGCCGGCCACAGGTAACGGCCAAGCCGATCAGCAGACGGAGGTTGTCGCTTCCATCGCGCAAGAGCTGCGCACGCCCATGACGTCCATCGCGGGTTACACCGATCTCTTGCTAGGTGAATCGGTCGGCATTCTGGGCGCTATGCAGCGGCAATTCTTGCAGCGCGTCAAAGCGAACGTCGCGCGTATGGAAGGCATGTTGACCGATCTCGTGCAGATCACCTCCATCGACACGGGACAGATCAAGCTGGAAGCTGCACCCAGCGATGTACCGGAATTGATCAAAGATGTTGTCATGTCGACCTCGACCTTATTCCGCGACCGTGAACAATCGATTCGTCTGGAATTAGCGGACAATCTGCCCAAGCTGTACATCGATCGTGAAAGCCTGCAGCAAATTCTGCAGCACCTGCTGTCCAACGCGGCGCTGTGCTCACCTAACAACGCCGAGGTAGTCGTGCGCGCGCAAGTGCCGGTCGAGATGTCGGACTACATGTTGTTCAGCGTCACCGATCAAGGCGGCGGCATTGCGGCGGAAGATCGCCAGCGCGCTTTTCATCGTATGTATCGCGCCGATCATCCTTTGGTACAGGGCCTGGGTGAAACCGGCGTCGGTTTATCGATTGCCAAAGCCTTAGTTGAGGCACAGGGCGGGCGCATCTGGGTTGACAGTGAAATGGGACAAGGTTCAACCTTCACGTTCATTTTGCCGCTGCAGCCCATCCGTCAGGAAGCATAGGCGTCAGGCATGCGCGGAATCAGAAGTCTTTCCAGCGGCTTGTTTATCGGACTCATCATCACGGCCACCGTCTTCGGCGCGTTGGTGTTATCCGTGCGCGGCAATCAACCCACCACTATCAGCGAGCTGCCCATACCCACTGTGACGATTCAAGTTGCGTTTGTTTCGCCCACACCCACGCGCAGCCTAACTCAACCGGCCGCAACCGCCAGCGCCGCCGCGCCCAGTTCAACTCCCACACCTACGCCGACGATCTGTCCAATCCCAACCGACTGGCAGCGTTACAGCGTCGGCCCGTTTGACACCTTGATCTCGATCGCGCAGCGGTTTAATCTCACGCCCGATCAGCTGGTGCAGTTCAATTGTTTGAATAAACCCAGCATCACCACGGGGCAAACCATCTTCGTGCCTCCCTTCCAGCCGACACCGACCAACGTGCCGTGCTTCCCACCTTTCAATTGGATCATATACGTCGTACGGCCCGGCGATACGCTGGGGTCGATCGCGTACCGTTACGGCATTTCGCTGTATACGCTCATGCGCGCCAATTGCTTATCGACACCTTACATCTATTACGGACAGACGCTCTTCGTTCCACCGATCTATCCGATCATGCCGCCACCCACGTTGATCATTCCAACGTTCACGTCTACACCCCCGATCGGTTCGCCCACACCAACGATCCCGCCGGCCGATACACCGACGGCGGTTCCGACGACGCCGGTGATCACAGTAACGCCCGGCCCGAGTGATACTCCCGGCCCGACTGACACGCCTGCGCCGACGATCGTGCCAACCGAGCCGCCAACCGCCGAGCCGACAGTAGCGCCAACCGTCGCACCAACTGAGCCGCCAACGGCTGCACCGACGGCCGCGCCCACCGAGTCGCCGCCCAATACACCTGAGCCTCAACCCACAGTGAATCCGACGCCATGAAGCTGCCGCGCGAACAGATCTCCAATAGCGTCGCCGAAATTCTGGAAACGCTCATCGTCAAAGGCACGGGCATGTTTCCCGGCGTTAAGCCCAATGCTGCCGAGATCGTTGATCGGATCAATACACTGACCTATTATCAACTGCGCTTGCGCGACCCAATCGATTTCTTCGACTCGCGCGTGGATCTAAAAGTGCTGGACAAAACCGCCAAAGAGCAGACGCGTCGATCGCAGGTGGTGGCCGTGACTGCCGGGGTAGGAACCGGTTTCTTCGGAATACCAGGCTTAGCTGTCGATCTGCCGGTGCTGGTCGCGAATACCGTGGGGTTGGTGCGGCGTCACGCGTTAACATACGGCTTCACCACCATCGAAGACAGCACGAATGATCCTACGCCGCTGTTGTTAGCTTTGGGTGCTTCGGTTGGTGCGGATATGGTGATCGATCGTGTGGGCGTCAAAGTGGGTGAAAAAGTGGGGCTGGATCTCGGCACGAAGCTCGTTGAGAAATACCTGGTCTCACGGATTTCCGAACAATTCGCGGCGCGCATTATCACTAGCTGGCTGCCGCGCATGGTGCCCATCATCGGCACCGCGACAATCGCTGCCCTGGATACTGCTTTCCTTACCTTAGCTGGCCGCGAATCGAGCCGCTACTTCCGCCAGCGACATCTGGAAGTGAGGAAATATATCGCTGCCACTCATGTCGAGCGAGCGCACTGGCCGAAGGTTGCAGCAGGCGCGGCGCTGACCTTGCCCGGCATCGAGCCGCCGTCATTGCCATCACAGCTATAAATTCCGATGGCCGCTAAAACGAAACTGGCCTGTCAGCGCGACAGGCCAGTTTCGTTATGCGGGCGAAAAACGAAAGCCTACGGTTTAGTCGGAACGCGATCGGCCCACGTCAAGAGGAAGGCCGGATTGCGGCGCTGCTGCAACCAAGCTTCGACCGCGGCATTCTGATCCTGCTGTAAATAGGTTGCGGATAACGGCTCGACGCCCTTGGCCTCAATCAATCCAACATAGTTGTACACGCCGGCGCTAGTAGTGTTCGATACAATTGCCGTCGTTTGACTGATAGGTGTGGAGAAGAAAGCCTCCGCAGCAGCCGATCCCAACTCGCTAGAGATGATAGAAGTCGGCACCCATTGGTTCACATCCTGCGCGACGACACTGGAGCTATAAGGCAAAGTGTTAGACAGAATTGCCTGATAGACTGACATGAAACCGTCCTTGTTGAGCGCTTCTGTTACCGTAGGCACTGTGGCAGCATCAAGAATACCAATGAACTTGAACTGAATCTGCTCGGTAGTCGTCGGCACAGTTGACCCAAGCGCTGCACGTATTTTGTCGCTATACAGATTCATCTCCACATATTTACGATACGCAGCATCGGTCATGCCTACGGCTTTCAGATAATCCTGATACGATTGCAGGGCGCTTTCTTTGCTGATGGGCGTGCTCGTCGGTAGCGGCGTGGGCAACGGCGTAGCCGTCTGCGTGACCTCAGCTGAGGCTGTGGGCGTGGGCAGCGGTGTGCGCGTGGGCGCCGGTGTCGGCGGATTGCGCTGATAGCCGAAGGTTTCTTCAATCTTGGCTTCGATGTCATCGGGTGTAACGCTGACGTTATACTGAGAGGCAGCCTGCTTCAATAGAATCTCGTCGACCATGCTGTTGATCACCTGCCCACCTAGCGTAACAGGATCACTCAGCCGACTCTGGATTTGCTGCGCTGTTTGAGTATCATTCAGCGTATTGGCATAGAAATTCGCCTGGTCGTTCAACTGCGCGCGCACCAAGCGCACACGGTCTTGGAATTCAGTGGTCGAGATCAACTCACCGTTGACATTGGCAACCGGTTGGCTGAGACGGACCTGGGCAGAAATGTTTTCGTACAAGAAGCCGCCCACAATGATCGCTACGACCAGCAGCAGCACGCCGCCCACCGCCAGATTGATGCGGCGGCGCTGGCGAGCTTCACGCTCGGCACGCGACAGCTGCTTGCGGGTAGGTTCAGTGGGAACTTGAACTTTGGGATTTATTTTGTTCTTAGACATACGTCCTCGATCGATAGAGGAACTGGCCAAGCGGCGCACTCATCCAGCCGCTAAATTGCCGCGCGCATGAATGAACGGCCAGTTGACCAGTTCGAGGTTGTGTAACTCGATGGTGACCTAGCGGGCCTGCGTGCCGACGAAAGGCAGCAAAGCCAGATGCCGCGCGCGCTTAATGGCCAAGGCCAGGTGGCGCTGATGGCGCGCACAGGTACCAGTCTGGCGGCGCGGGCGGATCTTGCCACGATCGCTGACAAAGCGGCGCAGCTGCTCAGGCGACTTGTAATCGATCTTCTTCGTCTTTTCGACGCAGAATTGGCAGACCTTGGGACGCGGTGCGAATTTGCCCCCGGGGCCACGCCGATCGGGGCGCGGGCCGCGCCGATCAGGAGCGGAACGGCGCTCGCTCGATTGAGCCGGAGCCGCGGGTGCAGCTTGAGGTTGTTCTTGATCAGACATGTTTATTATCCTTCATGACAACCAATCGGACTTGGTACAACCGATCGGGTGGCACATCTAAAATGGAAACTCTTCTTCTTCGGCCGAAGCCTCTTCGCCAAACGGCTCTTCGCCGCCCTCACGCTTGTCGCTCAACATGATCATTTCGTTGGCGACAATCTCGGTGCGATAGTGCTTCTTGCCTTCTTGATCGTCCCAGCCGCGCGTTTGCAGCCGGCCTTCGACGTAGACCGTCTGACCTTTACGCAGATGCTGCTTGCATATCTCGGCCAGATTGCCCCACGCGACGACGTTGAACCATTCCGTCTCTTCGCGCTTGTCGCCATCGCCGGCCATCCACGAGCGGTTGACCGCTACGCTGAAGGCCGTAACCGGGCGGCCGTTGGGCGTGTAGCGCATTTCAGGATCGCGCCCCAACCGTCCGATGATCATGACTTTGTTTAATCCACGGGTCATCGATCGCCTCCTGGTCTCAGTGGTTATTCGTCGACGCGAACGATCAGAAAGCGCAGGATCTCTTCGCTCAGGCGGAACTCGCGTTCCAGCCCGGACAGAGCCTGCGCCGGCAGATCGGCCAGAAACAACACGTACTGGCCTTCAGTCAGCTTGTTGATGGGATACGCCAGACGGCGGCGGCCCCAGACGTTGGTCTGAGTCACTGTACCACCGACGCTGGTCATCCAGCCCTTGACCTTGTCCAGATTCGCAGTAAATGCGATTTCATCCAAGTCCGGGCGGAACACAAGCGTGACTTCATATGGGCGTGCTTTCGCCATTTGTCAAACTCCTTTCCTCGGGATTGCCCCCGGACTCGCGTACTCGCGTGCCGGGAGCGGAAAGTGCAACGATCAGCTTACGCTGTCCTTGTGCAGACCGTGCAACGGGTCGGGATTCTATCACGCGGGTGAGGATTTGACAAGGGTGGGCGAAAAAGGTGCATGTCATGCCCGATAAAAGCACTCGGGCATCCAGCGGCTTGACCAGCGCACATTGCCATCAGTGGCCTGGATTCCCGCTACGCCCTATCCGCGCTTGGCGACAACCGCGGGAATGACTTTGCCCGCCATCGCCCTGCCTGCCATCCAGCCGGTGGTCCATGCCGCTTGAAAGTTGAAGCCACCCGTCAGTCCATCGATGTCCAGAATTTCACCTGCAAAATGCAAGCCGGGGCACACGCGGCTCTCCATCGTTTTGAAATCGATCTCGTCGAGGGCCACGCCACCGCATGTGACGAATTCTTCTTTGAACTCGCCTTTGCCGCGCACGTCATATACGCCGCGTTTGAGTTGATCGATCAGTTCGGCGAGATGGCGCTTGGAGACTTCCGTCCAGCGGCGATCAGCGTCGAGGCCGATGGCTCCGATCAGGCTCAGCCACAGGCGCATCGGCAAGCCGAACGGCGAACTGCTCCCGACGTATTTTTTCGGCTGATCGGATCTGATCGCTTGCAGTTGTTGGCGCACATCGTCTTCGCGCCGATCGGGCAGCCAGTCGATGATCAACTGCGCGCGATACGATCGATCGTGCAAGAGGCGCGCGCCCCATGCGGAGAGCTTCAAAATCGCCGGGCCGCTCAGCCCCCAATGTGTGATCAACAGCGGGCCACTCTGCGCTAATGATGTACCTGCGATCTCAACTTGTGCATGGGGCACCGCGATCCCCGCTAGACCTTGCAGCCGCGCATCGTCGATGGTGAACGTGAAGAGCGACGGGACCGATGGTTCAATCGTGTGGCCGAGGGCTGCTGCCCACGCATAGCCTTGGGGATTGCTCCCGGTCGCCAGCAAGATCCGATCGGCATTCAGTACTTCGCCGGTTGTCGTTCGCACTACAAAACCCGATCGTTCTTCTCGCTCGATCGAGGCGATGGACACCTGCGTGCGAATCGTCACTCCGGCGCGCTGCGCTGAATTCAGCAAACATTCGACGATCGTTTCAGATCGATCGGTGACGGGGAAGACGCGGCCATCGCTTTCGATCTTGAGTTGCACGCCGCGTTGCTCGAACCACTCGATGGTGTCGCGTGGCTGAAAACGAGTGAACGGACCGCGCAGCGCCGCACTGCCACGCGGATAGTACTGCACCAACAGGGCCGAATCGAAACAGGCGTTAGTAACATTGCAGCGTCCGCCGCCCGAGATGCGCACTTTACTCAACAACGCGCGGCTCTTATCCAGAATGGTCACACGCGCCTGCGGATTAGCCTCCGCGCAAGTGATGGCGGCGAAGAAGCCCGCCGCTCCACCGCCGAGGACGAGGATGTGAAGATCAGGTGACATGCGAGGTATTATAACTCGGCAGGAAGAACCGCGGCTATCTTGCCAAAAACAGCCAATCAGAGCCATGTCCTCCGATTGGCTGTTGCGTTCACTGCCTATTTTACAGAGTGTGCACGCCGCGCCACGTTATAGTTAAGGCAACGCGGCATGCCGCACCCGGCTGTGCCCTGTCGTACACAGCGTACCCTATCGCCGTGCCCCTCACGGCCGGCGAGTTACGGTCTCGGTAGGTGGAGTCACATCAGGTGACTGGGGCTGCGCCATTGCGGCGGTTCATGACGGCTTTGACACGTGCTACGAGATCGCGCGGGCCGATCGGCTTTTGGATGCACGCCGCCGCACCTAATTTTTGCAGCTCATTACGGCGCATCACGTCCTCGGCGGCCGAGACAAATACCACCGGCACATCACCCGTGCGGTGATCGCTCTTCAAGCGGCGGCACACATCGTAACCATCCAGACCTGGCATCATCACATCCAACAAAATCACCGCCGGGTCGACGGTTACGGCCATTGCCAAGGCCTGCTCGCCGCTGGACGCCTCGAAGACCTCAAAGCCTTCACGCGCCAGAATCAGCCGCAGTAATTGACGCAGACCATCATCGTCATCCGCCACCAGGATTCGCTGCTTCATAACACCTGCTTAAGCCGACCATTGATAGGCAGTTGACTGGAGCTGAGCGTCCATCCAGCCTGCCAATTGCCCGGCAAACGACTCCAGCGACTCGGCCCGAATGCTCATCAGAGCTTGCTTCTCTTCGGGGCTTAAATTGAAGCGCGCCAAAGCGCGGGCGCGTGAGCCGTTCAGCAGATCGGCGCAAAAGTTGCGATCGATGATTGCGTGCCCCACTACCTCTTCCAATTCAGCGTAAGCCATGGCAGATCCTCCTTTAGCGTTTTCTATCTATACGCCGCCCGTACCGCCACCACCCGGCATACCCAGTGGTACAATCGCCGCGACCAGCACTAGGCTTAGCGCCATCACTTGATACAAGTTGACATTCGCTGCCACTTGCAACATAAAGCTGCGTATTTGCTGAGCCATGCCGTTCCCTCCGAAGTAAGATTTGTCACTAGTATATATCGAAGGTATGACACAACCTATGACACTCAGATTAGAATTTTGAATTCAGCTGGAAAATGGAAAGGAAACGGGGCTATACGAGCGAACTAAAATCGAGAGGTTCACCGGCACGAATACGGGCAGCCAGCGAGGCCATTTCGGTCGTCGGAGTCGTCTTCAATTCCTGTGCGAGGCGCTTGACCACAACTTCATAGTGTCGTAGCGCGCCCGTCGCATGTCCAGTTGCTGCCAGACTAACCATCAATGCCCGGTGTAAATTCTCATGAAAATAGTCAATCTCAAGGCCGCGCTGGCAAAGGTCGATAACCTCGTCATGGCAATGCTGGTGCAGTGCGATTCTAACTAGGCTACTCAACACTTCAAAATACTGCTGGTGCAGACTAGCGCGCGTGGCAACCGCCCAGTCAGCATCAACATCGGAGAGGTAATCCCCTCCGTATAATTGTACTGCCGAGCGCAAATGCTCAGCACGCTCCACCTCAGTAGTAGCTTGTCGACTGGCTTCAACCTGCTGCCTGAATTCCGCCACATCATATATCAGCGGCAAAAGCGAGTTGATACGATAATGTTCATCGTCATATACCACAAACTCCATGCCCAGCGCACGGCGCGCTCGGTATTTGGCTGCGTGAAACGAGCTGGTCATACGCGCCATCGACAGTTCAGGCCAGAAATTCAAGCCAATATCCTCTTTGCGGCTGGGTGAATGCTCCAGCAGATAAAAGAACAATTCTCGCGCATTAGCCGAGCGGCCCCAATGCGCGGTTGTAAGCAGCTCGCCGTCGCGCCAGATTTGTCCCGGTCCAAAGGCTCGCACCTCGAGACGCGGCAGCTGCGCCGTTTGCGCCAAAGTTCGCGCAACTGGTCCTGGCTTTTCGGTTAGATGAGTGACCCAGCTACGCAATTGAACTTCCTGCAGCAGTTGTTCGCTGCCCCAAGTTAACAAGGCCAGCAGGCGGCGACCCTCCGCCAACGAAAACGGCCGACAACCCAGCCGCCTGCCATGACGCGCCATTTCGATTAGGGTCGCCTTGGCACGATCGATCTGACCCGCGACCTGTTGAGCATATGCCAGCCACAGCAGCACTCGTCCG
>Ga0335084_10007700_pt1 | contig 10708 bp, 14 predicted proteins | sample Lox_Sample_44_FD_206721 | JGI IMG/M metagenome (GOLD analysis project Ga0335084, IMG submission 206721) | Soil microbial communities from Loxahatchee National Wildlife Refuge, Florida, United States - Lox_Sample_4.4 | ecosystem: Environmental > Terrestrial > Soil > Wetlands | place: USA...
GAGCGTCGACGGCATCGTCGAGGAGTTCTACGCCCACCTGTTCCGGTTCCCCGCGCTCGAGCAGCTGCTCACCTCCGAGCAGGGACGGATCGCGAAGCTCCAGGGGCTCCAGCGCGCCTACTTCCTGGCGCTGACCGACGGCCGCTTCGATACCGAATACTTCGAGAGCCGGCTGCGCGTCGGCAACGCCCATCAGACGATCGGACTCCGCCCGGCCTGGTACATCGGAGCCTTCTCCAAGTACCTGCGGCTGGCGCTGCGCACCGTGGTCGACGCCGCCGGCGAAGGGCACGCGCTGCTGCCCGCGTTCGAGGCGCTGATCAAGACGGTCTTCCTCGACATGTCGCTCGCGATGAACACGTACATCTACGGCGGGTTCGTCGCGCGCGAGGTCGCTGCCGACCTCGAGCGCTCGGCGCTGGTCGCGCAGCAGGCGCTGGAGGCGATGGCCGAGAGCGAACGGCTGAAGGACGACCTGGCGAGCATGATCGTCCACGACCTGAAGAACCCGGTGAACGGGATCAGCATGATGACCGAGCTGGCGCTCCGGAAGGGCGGCGAGCTGCCGGAGGCCCACCGCGGCTACCTCCAGCAGATCCTCCAGACCTGCCGCGAGATGATGCGCCTGATCCAGAACCTCCTCGAGCTGAGCAAGATCGAGGAGGGGAAGATGCCCATCCTGGAAGAGCCGGTGGTGCTCGCCGAGATGGTCGACGAGGTCGTCATCGAGTACCGCCCGGTGGCGACGCAGGGCGGACGGGAGCTGCGCGTCGACGTCCCGATCGACCTGCCGCCGGCGCTCGCCGATCGGGGGCTCCTACGACGCGTCATGGTCAATCTGCTGGTGAACGCGCTCCGCCACAGCGGCAGCACCGCGATCCGGATCGTCGGCGCGCGGGGTCCCGACGCCGGCCAGGTGACGTTGTCGGTGACCGACTACGGCCACGGCATTCCGCCCCCCCAGCAGGCGCAGGTGTTCGAGAAGTTCACTACCGTGCGCCGTTCCCCGTCCGACGTGCCCAGCACCGACACCGGTCTGGGCCTCCCGTTCTGCAAGCTCGCGGTAGAGCGCATGGGCGGAGCGATCACGCTCACCAGCGATCCCGGCGAGACCACGTTCGCCGTCACCTTGAAGGCCCGCACCGAGTGACGGCCCGTCCCGGGCTGGCCGTGGTCGTCGCTGCCGCCCTGGCGTTCGGGTGTCGCCCGACCGTCGAGGAGAGCCCGCCCGGCGTCGCCCTCTACGCGCGCTACTGCGCCTCCTGCCACGGCACGGCCGCACGAGGCGACGGTCCGGTCGCCGCCGCGCTTCGCAGCCCACCTCCCGACCTGACGACGCTCGCCCGCCAGCCCCACGGGTTCGACGACGCCGGCCTGATCGCCGTGATCGACGGACGGCGCCTCGTCGCGGCGCACGGCCCCCGCGAGATGCCGGTGTGGGGCGCGGTGTTCGATCAGGAGCTGGCCGGCCAGCCCCACGCCGAGCGCGTCACCCTGCTCCGGGCGCAGGTGCTGGCCGACTATCTCCGCACGCTCCAGCAGTAGCTACTGGTGCGGCTCGGGCCGCTGCTCGGCGGCCAGCTCGGCCAGGCCGATGAAGGCGTCCAGCACGTCGCTGCGCGTGAGGATGCCGACCAGCCGATGGCCCTCGACGATCGGCAGCGCCCCGACCCGTTCGCGCCGGAGCAGCCGCGCCGCGGCCACCACCGAGTCGCCCGGAGCGAGCGTCAGCACGTCCGAGGTCATGATCGCCTCGACCGTCGGCTCCTCCTCGGCGGTCTTCCGCCGGTGCGTGGTGGCGGCCGCCCGGGCGGCCGCGATCGCCCCGGGCATCGCGTCGCGGACGTCGCGGTCGGTGATGATCCCCACCAGCCGTCCATTCACGACCACGGGGAGCTGGTTGACGCGGTGCACCTCCATGAGCTCGCGCGCGTGGAGAACCCCGTCGAGCGGCTTCACGACGTGCACGTTGCGACGCATCCAGTTCTCGATTCGCATGGTAGCCCCCCGGCCGTCCGGCTCACGCCGCCGCGACGACCTCCCGCCGCGAGCGCGGCGCACTGATCGCCCCGAGCGTCTTCGCGATCGCCTCGGCCATGTCGGCCCGCGAGGCACGCGCCCCTTCGTGCGTCGCTTCCCGGACGATGTCGGCCAGGCCGATCACGCCGACGAGCTGCCCGTGATCGTCGAGCACGGGGAGGCGATGCAGCTGCTTGGTCTGGAGGATCTTGAGTGCCTGCTGGATGGTGTCCCGCGGGCTGCACGTGCACAGCTCGCGCGACATCGCGGTGGAGACGTGGATTTCCGAGAGCGGACGGCCCTGGGTATACGCAGCCATGCAGATGTCGCGGTCGGTGATCATTCCCACCAGCGTGGGAGCCTCGCCGTTCGCCTGCACGACCGGCACGCACCCGCAGTCGGCGTCCCACATGGACCGGGCAACCCGCTCGAGCGTGTCCTCGGGGCGGCACGTCGTCACGATCCTGGTCATCAATGCTTCGACCTTCATCGGGGTCCCTCCTTGGAGCGCGTTCGTCTCTGTCCGACGCAAGGATCCTGCCAACGCGCCGCCCTCGTCGGGCGGCCCCCCGGCGGCCGGGGATCCTCGCAAGCGAGAAGCAACCCCCTTCGCCGACCGCGTCGCTTCCCGACTCCGCGAATCGACGTTGCGAGGGTCGCCATCCTCGGTCTACAAGCGTGCGCCACGATGGCAACCAGGCGACGGCTCACGATGGCGGTGGTGCTCCTGGCCGCAGGAGGGGCGGTCCAACCGGCCGGGGCGGACCCGCCGATCCTCGAGGGCAGCCGCATCTACGCGCACGCCTGCGCCGCCTGCCACGGCATCGGCGCCGACGGCCGCGGGCCGGTGGCCACGGTCCTGTCGCCACCGCCGCGTGATCTCCGGACGCTCGCCCGGCGCTACGGCGATCCGCTCCCGACGGACCGGATCGCGCAGTTCATCGACGGGCGCGAGCTGGTGAAGGCACACGGCCCCCGCGAGATGCCGGTGTGGGGCGACCAGCTCCGGGAGCGGGGCAAGAGCCCCGACCCCGAGGCCGCGGTGCGGCGCAAGATCGACGCGATCGTCGCCTACCTCGCGACGCTCCAGACGAAGTAGCCCTCCGTGTTCCGGCTGCGTCACATCTGTCTCGACACCCATCAGGAGCACGTGGTCGTGATCCACGAGGCCGCCGTGCGCGCCGGCGACCTGGGAGTCCATCCGATGGATCGCGTGCGGGTCTTCGGGACACCGCCCGACGGCGGGGCGACCCGCGAGATCACCGGCGTGCTCAACTTCTGCCGCGACTCGCTCATCGCCCACGACGAGATCGGCCTCTCCGACGTGGCATTCGCGGACCTGGGCCTGCCCGACGGGGCCAACGTCCACGCCAGCATCGCGCCGGCTCCGCGCAGCGTCGACCTCGTGCGGGGCAAGCTGCGCGGCCACCGGCTCGATCGGGCCGCGTTCGACGCGATCCTGGCCGACGTGACCCAGCACCGCTACTCGAAGGTCGAGCTGTCGATGTTCGTGCTGGGCTGCGTCCTCCGCCAGCTCGACCTGGACGAGGTCGTCGACTTCACGCGCGCCATGATCGCCGCCGGCTCGCGCCTCGACTTCGGGCCAGGACCGATCGCCGACAAGCACTGCGTCGGCGGCGTGCCGGGCAATCGCACGACGATGGTGATCGTGCCGATCCTCGCCGCCCTCGGCGTCACGGTCCCGAAGACCTCCTCGCGCGCCATCACCAGCCCCGCGGGCACCGCCGACACGATGGGCGTGCTGGCCGAGGTCGCGCTCTCGCCGGAGCGGCTGCACCACGTGGTCCGCGACGCGGGGGCGTGCATCGCATGGGGCGGCTCGCTCTCGCTCGCTCCCGCCGACGACATCCTCATCACGGTCGAGCGCCCGATGGAGATCGACACCGAACCCCAGATGGTGGCGTCGATCCTCGCCAAGAAGAAGACTGCCGGCGCGACCCACGTCCTGGTCGACGTGCCGGTCGGGCCGAGTGCCAAGGTGAGGACCGCCGAGGACGCGGCGCGGCTGGCGGCGCTCTTCCGCCACGTCGCGGCGGCGATCGATCTCCGCGTCGAGGTGGTGGAGACCGAGGTCCGGGGCCCGATCGGCTGGGGCATCGGCCCACGGCTGGAGGCCCTCGACGTCCTCGCCGTGCTCCGCGGCGAGCCGGGCGCGCCCCGCGACCTGCGTGAGAGGGCACTCTTCCTCGCCGGCCGGCTGGCGGAGACCGTCGGCGCCGCGCCGGCCGACACGGGCTACCGAACCGCCCAGCAGACGCTCGACTCGGGTGCGGCGGCGCGCGCCTTCGATCGTATCGTCCAGGCCCAGGGGGCGCGCGAGTTGCCCCCGGCGGCGCGGCATCGCCACACGGTCGTCGCGCCGGCGGACGGCCACCTGCGGGAGATCGACTGCTGGGAGATCGCGCGGGTCGCCAAACACGCCGGGGCGCCCGCGAACGTCGCCGCCGGTGTCCGGCTCCTCCGGACGGTGGGGGACGTCGTCGCCAAGGGGGAGCCGTTGTTCGAGATCCACGCGCAGAGCGCGACCCAGCTCGAGCTGGCGCGCGAGTACGCGACGGCGCACCCCGATCTGGTCCAGTTCGGCTTCTGAGCGGCGCTACCGCGCGCGCGTGAACGGGTGCTCGGTCCAGCCGAGGCGCCAGAGCATCAGGATCGGCAACAGGAACCAGGCGGCGTTCGCGAGCAGCATCGGGCCTGCGGCGGGCGTCGGCGTGGCGCCGAAGAACTCCTCGCCGAGGATGATCGTGACGTTGGTCATCATCACCGACGCCCAGATGATGGACGGGGTGCGGATCCACTCCCGCCCCGCAGCAAACGCCCAGATCGCGGCCGCATAGAACGGGCCGAAGAGCAGCACGTCGATCCAGATCGTCATCTTCCACCACATCGGGCGGGCCAGGAGGCAGGGGTCGAAGCTGCGCCCCCACCAGTGCGTGGCGTCGATCATGAAGGCGGGCGGCCAGACCGGGTACGTGAAGTGCGCCGGGTCGGCGATCACGAGCTGCTCCAGGTCGATCATGTACGTGATCACGGCCAGGTTCAGCACGAAGAACCCGACGAAGAGCACGTCGAGGCGCCGCTCGGCGAGCGGCACCACGACCCGGGCGTTCTCCGTCACGACTTGTTGGTCTTGAGCGGCTCGCCCCGCTCGTTCTTGTCGTGCAGCAGCTTGAGCAGCCGTTCGGGGCCGTCGGCCCCCTGCCCCAGCACGTCCTGGAACTGCGAGCGGAAGTTCGCGACCAGGCTCACGCGCTCGATCACGAAGTCGATGATCTTCCACGCTCCGCCCTGCTGGCGGAGCCGGTAGTCGATCAGGATGTCGTCGGCGCCGCCGCCGCGCAGGATCTTGGTGTAGACGGTCCAGTCACCGCGCGCCTCCTCGCGGTCGGAGACGATCGTGACCTTCTCGTTGTTGTAGTTCTCGACGTTCTTGCCGTACGTGACCGAGAGGTGGCGCTTGAACTCGTTCACGAACTGGGTCTGCTGCGCGGGGGAGAACGTGCTCCAGCTCCGGGCCAGCACCAGCTTCGAGAGCGTGTCGAAATCGGTGTTGGCGTAGACGATCTGCTCGATGCGGGCCCGCTTGGCGTCGGCCGACAGGCCCTTGTCGGCGAGCACCGCGATCGTGTCGTCGCTGACCTTCTGCACGATGGCGCGGGGCGCGGTCCCGTCGGCCGCGGCGATCGACGGGAGCCCCGCCGCCAGGACGACGGCGATGAGCCAGGATCCGGGGTTCTTCACTTGGCCTCCGATTCCTCAGGGAAGTAGATGTCGTTTTGCAGCTGCCGCGACATGGTCGCGTTGTCGCTGATCAGGGCAGCCCGGCGCTGGAAGTAGGCGTCGCGCACGAAGGAATAGTAGTCGACCGACGCCTCCTTCGCCTCGTGCACCTGATCGATCACAGTCGACCGGAACTGGACGACGTCGACCACGCGGGCGCCGAACAGGATCAGGCCGTCGACGAAGAACGGCGTGACGCTGAGCGCGGTGTCGACCGCCAGCCCGCCGGTGTCGCGGATGCTCGAGGCGCCGAGGAACGGCAGCACCAGGTACGGGCCGCTCGGCACGCCCCAGACCCCGAGGGTCTGACCGAAGTCCTCGTCGTGCCGCTCGAGGCCGATCGCGGTCGCCGGGTCGCCGAAGCCCAGGAAGCCGAGCGAGGTATTGGTGGCGAACCGGAAGAAGTCGTAGAGCGCCGCCTTGGGCTTGCCCTGGAGCAGGTCGTTGGTCGTCACGATCGGGAAGCGCAGGTTGTTGAAGAAGTTCCCGACTCCCTCGCGCACGAACTCGGGCGCGGCCCAGCGCCAACCCTTGGCGGTCGGCTCGAGGACGTACACGTCGAACTTGTCGTTGAACCAGAATATCCCCCGGTTCACCGGTTCGATCGGGTCGCGCTCGGCGGGAGTGGGTTCCGGCCCTCGAGTGGCCGCGCAACCGGCCAGGGCGAGGACGCACAGGAGGGGAGCCAGACGGGCGAAAGGTCTCGTCATTCGGGTTTCCTCTGCTCCTCTTTCGGCAGATCCGTGTTGTGCACCAATTTCCCGATCATCCGCTCCAGGATGACCGCCGATTCCGTGAAGGATATCTCCTCGCCGGGCTTGAGGAATTGGTCGTCGCCACCGAGCTGGAGCGAGATGTAGCGGTCCCCCAGCAGGCCAGCCGTGACGATCGAGGCGGTGGTGTCGGTCGGAATCTTGACACTCGGATCCAGGTCGAGCTCGACGCGCGCCCGATAGCGGTCGTCGAGCCCGATCGACGAGACCTGCCCGATCTTCACCCCCGAGATCACGACCGGCGCGCGGGCCTTCAATCCGCCGATCTCGTCGAAGCCCGCGTGCACGTGGAAGCCGCGGGGCCCATTGTACGTGACGCCGCCCACGCTGATCGAGAGGTAGGCGACGGCCCCCAGGCCGATCAGCACGAAGAGCCCGACCAGGAGATCGCGGACCGGTGATCGATGCATCGCGCTCACACCCCCCACAGCGCCGTGATGAAGTAGTCGACGATCAGAATCGACACCGAGGCCACCACGACCGTCGACGTGGTCGCCGAGCTGACGCCGGCCGACGTGGGCGCGCTCGAGAACCCGCGATACGTCGCGATCAGTCCCACCAGCACGCCGAACACCAGCGCCTTCAGCAGGCTGACGGCGACGTCGTCGCGGAAGTCGACCGCATTCTCGAGGCTGCTCATGTAGGCGCCGCCGTCGACGCCCATCAGCTTGACGCCGACGAGGTAGCCGCCGAAGAGCCCCGAGCAGATGAAGATCGCCGCCAGGAGCGGCATCACCGCAACCATCGCGAGCGCCTTCGGCGTCACCACCAGGTCCATCGGGTCGACCGACATCATGCGGAGCCCGTCGAGCTGCTCGGTGGCCACCATGGTGCCGATCTCGGCCGCCGTCGCCGAGCCGGCGCGCCCGGTGGCGAGCAACGCGGTGAGGACCGGGCCCAGCTCCCGGATCAGCGCCAGCCCGACCACCGCCCCCAGCGACTGCTCGGCGCCGAAGCGGACCAGCGTGTTGTAGCCCTGGAGGCTCAGCACCATCCCGACCGCCAGCCCCGACACGCCGATGATGATCAGCGAGAGGACGCCGAGCTTGAACAGCTCGTCGACGAAGAGACGGATGCGGACCGGCGGCGTGACCAGCGCGCGCAGCACGCCCAGCGTGAAGAGGCCCAGCCGTCCCAGGTCGGCGACGAAGCGGAGCACCAGGAAGCCCAGATCCTGGATGGTGCGGTTCATCCCGCCCCTGCCGTGAGCATCTCGCCCGGGTCCTCGTGGAGGAACTCGGACACGCGCTCGTCGGGGCTCTGCCCGAGCTCGGCGGGGCTCCCCTCCACCTTGCCGTGCGGCAGCAGCAGAATGACGCGGTCTGCCATCCGCATGGTCGTGACGATGTGGTGCGAGACCACCAGCATCGTGACGCCGAGCCGGCGATTCAGGCGGACCAGGAGCGCCGCGATCAGCTTCACCGACACCGGGTCGAGCCCGGAGAAGGGCTCGTCGCACAGCAGGATGACGGGCTTCCGGATGATCGCCCGCGCCAGCGCGGCGCGCTTCAGCATGCCGCCCGAGAGCTGTCCGGGCAGCAGCGCGTCGGCGTCCGCGAGCCCGACGGCCTCCAGCCCGGCGCGGACCGCCTCGGCGATCTCGGGCTCCGACATGGACGTGTGCTCCCGGAGCGGGAAGGCCAGGTTGTCGAACACCGTCAGCGAGTCGAGCAGCGCCCCGCCCTGGAACATCATCCCGATCTTCCGGCGCACGTCGTAGAGGCGGCGCTCGGACAGCCGGGTGATGTCCTGCCCCTCGACGAGGATCTGTCCCGCCTGCGGCTGCACCAGCCCTCCGATCAATCGGAGGATCGTGCTCTTCCCCGAACCGCTACCCCCCAGAATCACCGAGATCTTCCCGCGCGGGAACGTACACGACAAATCGCGAAATACCTCTCGGTCCCCGAAGGCCATCCGCACTCCGAGGAGCGCGACGTGGGAATCATCGGGCATGTGGCCGCCGAATGTTCCAGATTTGGGCGGGTAGTGCGAGCGCCGCAGGGTCTTTCTTCCGACCACCGGGAATTCGCCGGCTGCCGGTTCGCGGACCTCGGAGGTGGCCGGACGATTGCCGTGACACGTCCGCCGGCATGGGCGTTGCTCACGCATGACTGCGGAAGGTGACGATGTCGAACCTCCCGGCAGTGAACGGACTCTGGACACTCGTGCTGGCGGGCGGCGACGGAACGCGCCTCCAGGACCTCACTCGCCGGATCGTCGGGAAGCCCATCCCCAAGCAGTATTGTCGTCTGCTCGACGAGCGGTCCCTCCTGGAGACCACGCTGGCGCGGATCGCGCCGCTCGCCGCGCCGTCGCACACCCTCGTGGTCGCGAACGAGAACCATCTCGCGCTGGCGCGACCGCAGCTGGGAGCGCTCCCGCCCGGGAACCTCGTCATCCAGCCCTCCAACCGCGACACCGGGCCCGGACTCCTCCTGAGCCTGCTGACGCTCGCCGCCCGGAGCCCCAGGGCCTACGTCGCCGTGTTCCCGAGCGACCACTACGTGGCCGACGCACACGGGTTCCTGGCCGCGGTGGCCCACGCGGTACGCGTGGTCCACGTGCTCCCGGACCGGGTGGCGATGCTCGGCATCCCGCCGGAGCATCCCGACCCGGGGCTCGGCTACATCGAGCCGTCGGCACCCCTGCCCCCGCCGTGGGAGGGGGAGGTCTTCCAGGTCGCCTCCTTCCATGAGAAGCCTGATCCGGGGGCAGCGGCCCACCTGGTCGCCCGGGGCGGGCTCTGGAACTCGTTCGTGATGGCTTTTCGCGTCGACCGCATGCTCGACCTGCTCTGGCGGATCCGCTCCGCCGACGTCGCCCGGATGTGCGGGGCGTTCGGCCGGCCGACCGCGCTCGGGGCCCTCTACAAGTCCCTCGAGCCCTGGAACTTCTCCCGCGACTTCCTGGCGCGCATCCCGTCGCAGCTCGTGGTGGTGCGCGCCGATCGCACCGGCTGGAGTGATTGGGGTACACCGGAATCGATCGAACGGACGCTCTGTACCCTGAACCGAACCCCGCCGTGGCGTGTGGCGCTCCCGGCCGCGGCCATCGCCTGAAGGAGACCCCGATGACGAAGCCGCTCCTCCTCGCCCTCGCGATGGGCGTGGCCACCGCCGCCCTCGCCGCCCCGCCGGAGCCCGACAGCCCGAGTCGGGCGGTCTATCTCCAGTACTGTGGCGCGTGTCACGGTCCGGCCGGGAAAGGGGACGGCATCGCCGGCTCCTTCATGACCAGGAAGCCCACCGACCTCACCGCGATCACCAGGCAGAACAAGGGCGAGTTCCCGTACATGCACGTCATGCGGGTCATCGACGGCCGGGACACGGTGCGCGCCCACGGCGACCCCGACATGCCGGTATGGGGCGAGGTCTTCGCCGAGAACAGCTCCGCCCCCGTCGGCCGACGCATCGAGATCCAGGGCAAGCTGATGCTGCTCACCGATTACATCCGTTCGATTCAGGAGAAGTAGAACCATGGCAAGCTCGAAGGCGTTGATCCGAAGTCAGACCCGCCGCGGCGTCCGGAGCGACCAGAGTGCGCCGGTGGCGGTGCGGAAGACCCAGCCGCGCGAGGGGTCGGTGTGCGAGCGCTGCGGCGCGGTGTTCGCGAAGCGCACCTGGCGCCGCGATCACCCGCGCAGCGCCGCGCTCCTCGCGGCCGCCACCTGGACGGTCTGCCCGGCCTGCACGCAGACCGCAGGCGGGACCGCCTGGGGACGCGTGCGGCTGACGGGAACGTTCGTCGTGCCCAACGAGGCCGCCATCCGCCGGCGCATCCAGAACGTCGCCGCGCGTGCGGGGGCGACACAGCCCGAGCGGCGGCTGGTGTCGGTCGAGCGCGAGGGCGACGGCCTCGAGGTGCTCACCACCTCCCAGAAGCTCGCGCACCGCGTGGTGCGGGAGATCACCAAGGCGTTCAAGGGCCGCGCCGTCTACCGCTGGTCCGACGACGGGACGCTGCTCGCGACCTGGCGGCGCGCCGAGGAACGCCGGAAGCGGTGACTCGCGCGGCGCGCATCGGTGGAGTCGTCCTGGTGCTCGGCCTCGCCGCCCAGTTCGTGCGGCCGGCGCGCCGGAACCCGCCCGTGACCGGCGACCTCCCCGCCCCCGCCG
>Ga0335084_10007701_pt1 | contig 10707 bp, 9 predicted proteins | sample Lox_Sample_44_FD_206721 | JGI IMG/M metagenome (GOLD analysis project Ga0335084, IMG submission 206721) | Soil microbial communities from Loxahatchee National Wildlife Refuge, Florida, United States - Lox_Sample_4.4 | ecosystem: Environmental > Terrestrial > Soil > Wetlands | place: USA: Florida...
CGGTGATCACGGGCGCCTCGGCCGGCGCGATCAACGCGGCCGTGCTCGCGGGCCGCGCCGCGAACTTCGAGCGCGCGATCCGCGACATGGAGCGCGTCTGGGCGAACTTCCACGCGAGCCAGGTCTACAAGACCGACGCGTGGACGATGCTCAAGTCGAGCCTGCACTGGCTCGCGGCGCTGATGTTCGGCGGCCTCGGCGTGGCGAATCCGGTCTCGCTGCTCGACAGCTCGCCGCTGCACAAGCTGCTCGCGCGCGACGTGCGCTTCGGCGGAATCGCGCGCGCGATCGCGCGCGGCCATCTCGAGGCGATCGCGGTGACCGCGTCGGGGTACACCTCCGCGCGCTCGGTCACGTGGTTCCAAGGCCGGCCGTCGCTGCGGCCCTGGACGCGCGTGCGCCGCGTCGGCCGCGCCGAGCGGCTCACCATCGATCACTTGATGGCGAGCGCGGCCGTGCCGTTCGTGTTCCCGCCGATCAAGATCGGCGGCGAGTACTTCGGCGACGGCTCGATGCGTCACCGCGCGCCGCTCTCCCCCGCGATCCACCTCGGCGCGGACCGGATGCTCGTGATCGGCGTGCGCGACGAGCGGCCCGATCCCGAGCCGCCGGCCGACGGCCACCCGGCGCCGCCGACGTTCGCACAGCTCGGCGGCTACATGCTCGACACCCTGTTCATGGACGGCTTGTACACGGACCTCGAGCGGCTCTCGAACCTGAACCACATCATCGAGAGCGCGGGCACCGACAGGCTCAAGGGCGTCGCGAACCTGCGGCCGCTGCACACGCTCGTGATCGTGCCGAAGGACGACGTGCGCGCGGTCGCCGTGCGCCACGCGCACGAGCTGCCGCGCTCGCTGCGGCTGCTGCTCAAAGGACTAGGCGCGACGAGCCACAGCGGCATGCAGCTCACCAGCTATCTTCTGTTCGAGTCCGGTTTCACGCGCGAGCTCATCGAGATGGGCTTCCGCGACGCGATGGAGATGGAGGACGAGCTCCGCGCGTTCCTCTACGACCAGCCGATGGACACGCTCTACGCGCCCGCGCACTTGAAGCACGCGCTCGAGCGCTGAACGCCAGCCGCCGCCGCGGCGTGTGGCGGACTACGCCTTGGTGTAAAGCATCAGCGTGTTGAGCGTCGGGTCGCCGTCCTGGAGCAGCCGTCGCTGGTCGGTCCGGAAGCCGAGCCGCGTCAGCATCTCGTGCAGCGTGTCGAGCGGATAGAAATGCCGTCGCTCGCGCGCGTTGTAATCCCACGTCTGCTGCGTGCCCATGTTGAACACGTCGTGCGCGAGCGCGACCATGTGCCACATCTTCTCGTCGTAGACGTTGTGGTCGCGCACGACGAGCGCGCCGCCGGGCCGCAGCACGTCGCGAATCCCCGCGATGAACTCGTCGCGCAGGTCGATCGGGCAGTGGTGGAAGCCGATGAACACCGTCGCGAGATCGACGCTGCGGGCCGGGATCTGCTTCGCGATCGTCGGCCGGTAGTCGTTGAGGTCGATGAACGGGCCCACCTTGCTGATCTGGCCGCGATCGAGCACGTCGACGAGCGAGTAAGTCGGTGCGACGTAGTTCATCGTGAACTTGTCGCCCGCGATGTCGAGCCGTTCCTCGAGCGAGTCCAAGAACCGTCCGTTCGAGCCGACCTCGAAGTAACCCTCGTAGCGCCGCTTGCCCTTGCCGAGCAGCGCCACCGTCTGGTCCGCGAGCACGTTCTTCTGCTTCGACAGCGTCGGCAACGAGTACGTGAGATCGCCGAGCAACGGCTTGATGTCGGCGAGATGCGGCTGGACCGCGCGGTATATCTCCTCGTCCGACGCGCCCGCGATCGCGGCCTGCTCGATCAGCCGCTGCAGGTCGTCCTCGGGATAGAGATGAAAGACATTGACGAGGAACTTCTTGAACTCGTCGCGGGAAGCGGCGTCCGCGTAGATGTAACGAAAGTTCCCGACTGTAGTACCATTGCCGGCGCTCTGCGCATAGACCTTGCGCAGCGGCGCGACAGCGAGAGTCAACGCGAGGGCTCTCAAAAATTCGCGCCTGATTGGATCCATCGACGTCTCCTAGCGCGGTTCGAGTTTCAAGGGAGCGGGTCGACAATGCAGCCGCAGTCCATCGGCCGTAAATTTTGGACCGTCGTGAAGCGCGTCGCAATCGGGCTCGGAGCCTTGCTTCTGCTCGCGGTTCTCGCGACCGTCGTCGCGGTCCGCCTCTCGGGCGACGACGATTTCACCTACACGCCGCCGCCGACGCTGATCAACGACATCACGCAGATGAACCCGACCTACGTCGCGCGCGTGATCGCGCCGCACTCGGTCGAGGAGGTAGCGGCCGCGCTACGCGAGACGACCGGGCCCGTCTCGATCGGCGGCGGCCGGTTCAGCCAAGGCGGCCAGGTCTCGTATCCGGACAGCCTGCATCTCGACATGCGCGAGATGAAGCGCGTGCTGAACCTCGACCTCGCGGGCAAGCGGATCACGGTCGAGCCCGGGATCACGTGGCGCGAGATCCAAGACGTCATCGACCCGCACGATCTGTCCGTCGCGATCATGCAGACGTACTCGAACTTCACCGTCGGCGGCTCGCTCAGCGTGAACGTGCACGGGCGCTACATCGGCGAGGGGCCGCTCGTGCGCTCGGTCGAGTCGATCAGGCTCGTGCTCGCGGACGGCTCCGTCGTCGCGGCGAGCCCGACCGAGAACCCGGAGCTCTTCTACGGCGCGATCGGCGGTTACGGCGGCCTCGGCGTGATCGTCGAGGCGACGCTGCGGCTCGCCGACGACGTGAAGATCGAGCGCCGCGACACGTTGATGCCCGTGACCGAGTACCGCGCGCACTTCATGAAGGACGTTCGCGACGACCGCGACGTGATTTTCCACAACGCGGATCTCTACCCGCCTGCGTTCGCGCGCGCGCGCGACGTGAGCTGGTATCGCACGGACAAGCCCGTGACGATCACGGACCGGATGAACCCGGCGCACGCCGAGTACGTCTGGCAGCCGCGGCTCGAGAACTTCATCGCGCGCTACAGCGCGGGCAAGTGGCTGCGCCAACGCGTGCTCGAGCCGATCTACTACACGCGCTCGCGCGTCGCATGGCGCAACTGGGAGGCGAGCTACGACGTCGCCGAGCTCGAGCCCCCGAGCCGCGCGGACTACACCTACGGGCTCCGCGAGTACTTCGTCCCGGTCGAGCGCTTCGATGAGTTTGTGCCGCGGATGCGCGAGACCTTCGCGAAGCATCACGCGGACATCCTGAATGTCTCGGTGCGCCACGCGCTGCCGGATCCAGGCACGCTGCTCGCGTGGGCGAGGAACGAGGTGTTCGCGTTCGTCGTCTACTACCGCCAAGGCCGGAGCGAGGAGGACGTCGAGGCCGTGCGCGGGTGGAGCCTCGAGATGATCGACGCGGCGACGGCGCTCGGCGGCGCGTATTACCTGCCGTATCAAGTGTTCGAGAGCGCCGAGCAGTTCCGCGCGGCGTACCCGCGCGCCGACGAGTACTTCGCGCTCAAGGCTCGCGTCGACCCCGACAACCGCTTCCGCAACCGGCTTTGGCAGCAGCTGTATCCGCCCAACCTCGACATACTAGAGACCACGCGCCGCGCAACGCAGCACTACTACCGCGGCGAGGAGCAGACGTTCCTCACCGTGCCCGAGTGGTACCTCGTCTGGAACCCGGTCGAGTACGCGGACTTCCTCGCGGCGGGTCAGAACCCGAGCGACTTCCCGTTCTTCGCGAGCATCGACGAGTACTGGACGCAGTACGACCGCGTCACGCGGATCGCGGCCGCGAGCCGCTACCCGCGCAACGGTGAGTATCTCACGATGCTGCGCGTGATCGGCGCGAGCACGACGCTCGAGTACCTCGTGAAGGGCTGCTACGAGAAGACGATCGGGCGCCTCACGCGCTGGACCGCCAGCGGCGAGGACACGGAAGAAGACAAGCTGATCCAGCGCGCGCATCGCGCGTACGCGGACTTCATCTTCGGCTCGGCCTGGTACAACTACGACTTCACGCACTGGCTCGGCGTGCTCTGGCGCGACACGCCGTTCTTCGGCGCGCACTTCCTCCGCAAGCTCGAGCGGCGGCTGTTCTTCACGCTCGAGTACGGTGCGAAGGCGGGCTACGCGCAGCTGATCGGCTTCGCGTCGCACACGACGTACGGGATCGAGGACGACCACATCTACTTCACGGTGATCGCGCCGTCCGACGACGCGCCGAACCCGAGTGGTGTCGAGACCGTGCGCGCCGACGGCCGCACGCGCGTGGTCACGTCGCTACGCTGGGGGCCGTTCACGGACGCCGCGGTCGCGCTCGCGGCGGCGGGCTTCGACTTCGTCGACGTCTCGGGGAATCGCCGGATCGTCGTGACGGCCGTCGGCGCGCGCGACCGCGAGCCGGCCGCGGGCGGCGTGACGGAGCTATTCGAGTCGCGCGTGCTGTCGAATGCCGATCTCGAGCGGCACGTGCTGCTCGTCGAGACGCGCGCGCTCGGCCCGCTGCTGCGCACGCTCGCGAGCTCGGACGTGCGCCTCGAGCACATCTACGACTACTAGGCTTCCGACGAGGACGTCGTCGGGGTCGAGCCGGCCGACTCCGTCGCCGAGCGCAGCTCGTCGTGCTGCGTCCTGATCGACCCGTACTTGCGCGCGAGCCGTTTCGCGAGGGCCTCGGCGACGTACACGGAGCGGTGCATCCCGCCCGTGCAGCCGATCGCGACCGTGAGGTACGAGCGCTGGAAGTCCTGGTAGCGCGGGATCCATTCTTCGAGGAAGCTCCCGATCGCCTCGATCATCTCCTGCACGAGCGGCTGCGCGTCGAGGAACACCTTGACGGGCGCGTCCTTGCCGGACAGCGGCCGCAGCGCGGGCTCCCAGTACGGGTTCGGCAGACAACGCACGTCGAACACGAAGTCCGCGTTCGCGGGCAGGCCGTGCTTATAGCCGAACGACTCGATCATGATCGACAGCGCGCCGCGCTTGCGCGGCGCGACCCGGTTGTGGATCTGCTCGCGGAGCTCCGACACCGTCATGTCCGTCGTGTCGATCACGAGCTCGGCCGTGTCGATCACGGGGCCGAGCAGCTCGCGCTCCTTCTTGATCGCATCGGCGAGGCTCGTGCTCTCGTCGGTCAGCGGATGCTTGCGGCGCGTCTCGCTGAAGCGCGACAGGAGCACCTTGTCGTCGGTCTCGAGGAACACGACCTCGCACGCGACGCCGTCGCTGCGCAGCTGCTTCACGAGCTTCGGAATCTCGGCGATGTCAGTGCGGCGGCGATTGCGCGCGTCGAGGCCGACGCCGACGTTCTCGAACGCCGCGTCATTGCGCAGCAACAGCTCGTCGACGAACGAGCGCAGCAGCGTGGCCGGGATGTTGTCGATGCAATAGAAGCCCAGGTCCTCGAGGACGTGCAGCGCGACGCTCTTGCCGGAGCCGGAGAGGCCGCTGATGATCACGAGGCGCACGAGCTTGTTGTCCCGCTTCGAGTTCGGACGCTAGCCGGCGCGGCCGTGGTGGGCCCGCTCAGCGGAAGCGCCGATTCTCCACTTCCTTCGCGTGATGGTCCGTGAGCTTCTCTTTGAACTTCTTCACCTGGCGGTCGAGCTTGTCGACGAGCGTGTCGATCGCCGCGTACATGTTCTCCTCGATCGAATCGGCGTGGACCGTGCCGCCGCCGAGGTGCACCGTCGCCTCGGCTTTGTGTTGGAGCTTCTCGACCGTGAGGATGCAGTGGATGTCCGTCATGTTGTCGAAGTGCCGCTCGAGCCTCGCCAGCCTCTTGGCGACGTAATTCCGCAGTGCCTCCGTGACTTCGATGTGATGGCCCGTGACGCTCAACTGCATGATCTGCTCCTTCGGATCATCCGACCAACTTGTTGCGCTTGCGATCGCTCGAGGACGGGATCTTCATCGCCTCGCGGTACTTCGCGACGGTGCGCCGCGCGACCGTGATCCCGCCCTCGGACAGGATCTGCGCGATCTGGTTGTCGCTGAGCGGCTTCTCCGGATCCTCGCCGCTCACGAGCTTGCGAATCTTCGCGCGCACGGCCGTCGAGGACTGGTCGCCTTCCTCGCCCGCGACGTGGCTCGAGAAGAAGTAGCGGAACTCGAACACGCCGCGCGGCGTGTGCATGTACTTGTTCGTGGTGACTCTCGAGACGGTGGACTCGTGCATCTCGATCGCCTCGGCGATGTCGCGCAGCACCATCGGCCGCATGTGCTCCTCACCGAACTCGAGGAACTCGGTCTGACGTTGCACGATCGTGAGGGCGACCTTGAGCAGCGTCTCGTTGCGGATTTCCAAGCTGCGTATCAACCAGCGCGCCTCTTGGAGCTGAGTACGTAGGACATCATACTCTTCGCCCCTGCCGAGCGAGCTCGCGTAAATTTGATTCACGCGTAGCTGCGGCGACACCGCGTTGTTGAGCTCGACCACCCAGTGGCCGTCGCTGCGGCGTACGAACACGTCGGGCACGATGTAGTCGGCCGCGGGCGCGAACACCGTGGAGCCCGGACGCGGATGGCATGCGCGCACGAGGGCGATCGCGGCCTCGAGCTCCTCGTCCGACACCTTGAGCAGGCGCTTGAGCTGGCCATACTGGCGTTCGGCGACGAGCGGCAGATGCTCGGTCGCGATCGTGCGCGCGAGAGACAGGCCGAGCGTGTCGGGCGCGAGCTGATTGAGCTGCAGCAGCACGCACTCGCCGACCGAGCGCGCGCCGACGCCGGCCGGGTCGAGCTGCTGCACGAGCTCGACGAGCACCTTCTCGATCTCCTCCGGCGTCGCGACGACGTCCGGCGCGAGCGTCGCGCGGATCATCTCGACGTCGTCGGTGACGTAGCCGTCGTCGTTGATCGCGTCGATGATCGCCTGGCCGATCGCCGTCGTGCGCGCGTCGAGGTTCTCGAGCTCGAGCTGCCAGAGCAGGTGATCGCGCAGCGTCTCCTCGGAGCGATCCGCGTACTCGAACGTGGTCGGCGGCTCGGAGCTCTTCGGCGCCTCGGCCGGGCCGGTCTTCTGCGTGTCCTCCCACTCGGCCTCGCTCGCGACCGCGACCTCGGTCTCGGCCGGCGGGGTCTCCTCGACGAACTCCTCGGGGTCGGCGCCCGCGTCGGGCTCGTCCGCGTCCGCGGCGTTCTCGGTGGCCTCGGCCGGCGCCTCGGGCTCCTCCGCCTCGAGCATCACGTTCTCGTCGAGAGCCTGCTGGATCTGGATCTGCAGCTCCATGATCGGCAGTTGCAGCAGGCGAATGGCCTGCTGCAGCTGCGGCGTCATCGTCAGCTGTTGGGTCAGCTTGAGCTGGAGGGAGGGCTTTAGCATGCGAAACCAGTTTAGCGGACTTCGGCGCGGCGCCTTTTACAAGGAGAACCCTTCGCCGAGATAGACCTCGCGGACGCTCTTATTCGACAGAATCTCCTCGGGCGAGCCCGCGGCCATCAGGGCACCGTTGTTCAGGATATAAGCGTGGCCGCAGATTCCAAGGGTTTCGCGCACATTATGATCCGTGATCAGCACGCCGATGCCTCGCTGCGTGAGGTGGCGAATGATCCGCTGGATGTCGAGCACGGAGATCGGGTCGACGCCCGCGAACGGCTCGTCGAGCAGCACGAACTTCGGCTCGGCCGCGAGCGCGCGCGCGATCTCGACGCGCCGCCGCTCGCCGCCGGACAGGCTCACGCCGAGCGTGTCGCGCACGTGGCCGATGTGCAGCTCCTCCATGAGCTCTTCGAGCTTCGTCTGCCGCGAGACGCGGTCGAGATCGGCGCGCGTCTCGAGAATCGCGCGAATGTTGTCCGCGACGCTGAGCTTGCGGAACACCGATGCTTCCTGCGGCAAGTAGCCCAAGCCGAGCCGCGCGCGCCGGTGGATCGGCAGCTTCGTGACGTCGCGGCCGTTCAAGCGGATGCTGCCGCGATCGCAGCGGATGAGACCGACGATCATGTAGAAGGCGGTCGTCTTGCCGGCGCCGTTCGGCCCCAGGAGCCCGACGACCTGACCGCTCTCGATCGAAAGGCTTAAGTCCTTGACGACCTCACGCAGCCGATAGCGCTTGGTCACTCCGAGCGCTTCGAGCTTGCTCATTGGGCCGGAGCTGCGGCGGGCGGCGCTGCATCCTGATGCGGCAGTATCCGGATGGTGTTCTTCTCTTCGCACGCGGCCGAGCCCGAGGTCACGCGTTGCTCGTTCAAGTCGTAGATCAGGTCGCAGCCGCCTTGCACGTCGTATTGCCGCGGCTTGTGCACCCACGCGCCGTCGGAGAGCTGCAGCGTCTTCGCCGCGTAGTCGTAGACGAGCTTGCCCGCGCCGCCGCTGATCGGCTCCTTGCCGTCGACGGTCTGCGCGTCCTCGAACTTCGCCGAGCCCGCGAGCTCGCCGCGCGCGAGCCGCTTGTCGACGAACGTGAACAGGGCCGTGTCGGCGCTGAGCGCCGCGCCGTCGACCGCGACGCGCACGTTGCCGTTGAAGCGCCAGTCGCCCGTCTGCTTCTCGAAGTCGTCGGCGGTCGCGATCACCTCGTCCGCCGTGATCACGACCTTGCACTGCGTGATCTTCGGGGCCTTCATGTTGATCAGGTTCGTCTTCCCGTCGAGCAGGAACGGTCCCGAGTCGATCTTGACCTCCTCGTGGCAGGCGCTGCTTTGCGCCGCGAGCGAGGGGCTCACGAGCGCGGCGAGCACGCAGACGAGGAGGTTACGGAACGAACTTGCCATGCACGTCGGATTCTAGCTCCATGCGGTGGCCCTTCAAGAGCGCGCGCAACCGGACTCCCTCGAGGTGCCAGCGGCCGGAGTCGATCACGACGCGCTCGTCGGTCTCGGCTCGGGAGGTCGGCGGCAGGAAACGCAGCGTGGGCGTCGTCACGCGGACCGGCGCGCTGCCGTCGATCGGCTGACTGCGGATCTCGACGCCGTCCTTGAGCTCGAGTTCGGAGTGGTCGCGCGTCGCGCTGCCGCTGCCGGCGGTGATCACCCACGGCAGCTCGCCCGGCGGGTGATACTCGATCTGCACGCGCTCGAGCAGCAGCCGCTCCTCGTTCGGTCGCTCCTCGAGCCGGTCCGCGAGGATCCGGTACACGGCGCGGCCGTTGTCGTCGGTGCCGAGCATCCGCGCGCCGCGCAGGTAGTAGCCGAGCTCGGTGTCGCCGCCCGCGGGCCGGCGTGACTGATCGGGCGGCGAGGGCTGGCTCCAGAGCCAGGTCGCGACCGCGGCCGCGCCGAGCAGGACGATCAGGAGCAGATTGCGCACGCGGACCCGTTCGAGGCGCGGCTCGATTGCCGCGGGTCAGAGTGTACGCGAAGCGCCGCGCGTGCCGGTGCTCGGCGTCCGCGTCCGAAGCTCGACGAGACCCAGGGTTTGACCGCTGCGCGGGCGTGTGGCGGGCGCCGACCATCGGCTAGACTAGCCGCCTCCGAAGGGGCGCAAGCAGCATGGATCCGCGCGACATCGCATCACTGATCGAACAGAACCTCGCGGGCGCGAGCGCGCGCGTCGCGACCGACGGCCAGGGCCACTACGAGGCGACCGTGATCTCGGCCGCGTTCGCCGGCAAGCGGAGCCTGCAGCGCCACCAGCTCGTGTACGCGACGCTCGGCACGCGCGTCGGCAACGAGATCCACGCGCTCGCGCTCAAGACCTACACGCCCGAAGAATGGGCCGAGCGCGGCGAATGACGCCGAGCGTCGCGCGAGCCGCCCGCCCTCGACGCCGCGCCAGCGGCGGCCGCGTCTAACCTTGGACCAGCTCGCGATCCACGGCGGCGTGCGCCTGGACGGCGAGGTGCGCATTTCCGGCGCGAAGAACGCCGCGCTGCCGATCCTCGCCGCGACGCTGCTCGCCGACGGGCCCGTGTCGCTCGGCAACGTGCCGCATCTGAACGACGTGACGACGACCGCGAAGCTGCTGCGGCGCATGGGCGTCGAGGTCGACTTGAGCCACGACTCGCGCGTCGCGGTCGACGCGAGCGGGATCCGCGAGTTCATCGCGCCGTACGAGCTCGTGAAAACGATGCGCGCGTCGATCCTCGTGCTCGGCCCGCTGCTCGGCCGCTTCGGTCACGCGGACGTGTCGCTGCCGGGCGGCTGCGCGATTGGCGCGCGGCCAGTGAACCTGCACGTCGCGGGCTTGCGCGCGATGGGCGCGACGATCGCGATCGACGGCGGGTACATACGAGCCCGCGCCGAGCGCCTGCACGGCACGCGGATCGTGCTCGACCTCGTGACCGTGACGGGCACCGAGAATCTCATGATGGCCGCGGCGTGCGCGCGCGGCGAGTCGGTGATCGAGAACGCGGCGCGGGAGCCCGAGGTCGTCGACCTCGCGAACTTCTTGAACAAAATGGGCGCGAAGATCGAGGGCGCGGGCACCGACACGATCCGCGTGCAGGGCGTCGAGCGGCTCACCGGGACGAGCTACGAGGTGATGCCGGACCGAATCGAGAGCGGCACGTACCTCGTCGCGGGCGCGATCACGGGCGGGCGGGTCCGTATCACGCACACGCTGCCGGAGGCCTTCGACGCGGTGCTGCAAAAGCTCGAGGAAGCCGGCGCGCGGATCATGCGCGGCGCGGATTGGGTCGAGCTCGACATGCGCGGCGGCCGGCCGCGCGCGGTCGATCTGCGGACCGCGCCGTACCCGGGCTTCCCGACCGACAAGCAAGCGCAGTTCTGCGCGCTGAACGCGATCGCGGACGGCGCCGCGACG
>Ga0335084_10007702_pt1 | contig 10704 bp, 13 predicted proteins | sample Lox_Sample_44_FD_206721 | JGI IMG/M metagenome (GOLD analysis project Ga0335084, IMG submission 206721) | Soil microbial communities from Loxahatchee National Wildlife Refuge, Florida, United States - Lox_Sample_4.4 | ecosystem: Environmental > Terrestrial > Soil > Wetlands | place: USA...
ATTACGTTCATCATAAAAGCTCCTATTGAATGTTCATCGTCGAACCCCAAGTGCTCCTCACTGCATATCCGTGACGGAACGCCACTGGTCTGGACTGTCCGGATAGCGACACCGGCGCGTTAGGACGATGCAACGGCGGGGGGACGACATGACCCGAGCTGAGCTCGTACTGCACAGACGAGGAGATGACGGCGAAACGTCACTGCCGGTCCATCTTCCCGGTCCTCTGAAACCGCACCGAGCAATCAGGATACTCGCATTGATGCGTTCCGTATGTTCGCTACCACACGTATGGCGTTGCCCCTGCCAGCAGCGAAGGGCGCTAGATACGATCGTCGCAACGAGGGTCCAAACCATGGGTTCCTGCTTGAGGGGCTTCGATCGCTTGCCGGCAGTTTCCGCGTATAGGCGCTTCCCGTCTCCGGGCTTTGCTCCGCTGCCAGGTCATCGCTCAGCACAGGCCTGCGGTAAGATGGTTCGCCCGTCCCCACTAAGGATGAGATATGAAAACGGTTTTGATCTATGACCTTGCCCAGGATGGCTTGCGGAAGGTGCACATTCATGACGACAGCCGCAGCGCCTGGCTCGACGAATTCTACTCACGCGGTCTACTGCTCATGGCTGGCCCGTTCGCAAATCCAGCAGAGGGCTACATGGGGGTGTTCACCACCCGCGAGGCCGCGGAGGAATTTATTCAGGGCGACCCCTTCGTTACCGATGGTGTAGTCTCGAGCTGGACCCTTCGCGATTGGGACGAAATGCTGTCATAGCAGTGCGCGCCGAATACCCGAGCATTGGGACAGGAGTCAGACCTTTCATAGAAGTTATAGCGACGAGGCCAAGCGTTTCCTGCGCTGAGTTTTTTGTTTCGACGGTCGAGGTGCTTTTTCAGCTCTGACCAGGCCGCGATCACGGAGTCAAGGGACACATTCAGGACGGCCTTCCCCTCGTGGCCGATGAGTCTGTTGATTGGCTGCATAAACCATCTGAGGTTCCTCCCGTTCCGCAACACCCGAGAGTCCGCACCCGTGCGAACGATGCACTCACCGCCTCAGTCTGCCCCGAACCCCGTATGTCACCTCCCCTATCTGGTTCGAAGAAACGCAAGGGCATCTTGGCAGCCGATGAAAGCCAGCCCACGATCGCAAAACGTTTCAAGGCAGTCGACGTGGAATCAACCGAAGAGACCCAGCGCGCCTATCGCTCGCTGCTGTTGACGGCCCCGGGTGTGGGCGAATACCTGAGCGGCGTCATCCTGTTCGAGGAAACGCTCGGCCAGAAGGCCGCGCTGTTGGCACTACCCAAGATTTTCCATCGCAAAACCCCAATTGATCAATTTTTCGAGAACAAGGTTGACGTAGTCTGCGCGGCGGTTCTGATAGTCCAGGTAATAGGCGTGTTCCCACACGTCGATGGTCAATAGGGGCTTCATACCCCTGGTCAAAGGCAAGTCTGCATTCCCCGTCGTCACCACCTTGAGCTTGCCGGCATCCAGCACGAGCCACGCCCAGCCGCTGCCGAACTGGCTCGTCGCCGCATTGGCCAACTCCTTTTTGCATGTATCCAGGGTGACGAAGGAAGCCTCGATCTCTTGTTTCAACACCAGGGGTGGTTCACCACCGCCCTTGGGCCTCAGACTGAGCCAATAGAACGCGTGGTTCCATGTTTGCGCCGCATCATTGAAGATGGCGGTCTTGTCAGGTTTGCCGGCCGTCTCGGTGATGATCTTCTCCAACGGCAAGTCCGCAAACTCTGTCCCTGCTACCAGCTTGTTCAGGTTGTCGACATACCCCTTGTGATGCTTGCGGTAATGGAAGCCAATCGTATTTGCGGAGATTACGGGGTTCAGCGCACTATCTGCGTACGGCAGGGGCGGTAGGACATGCGCGGATGCATTTGCAATGGTTGCAATGCTAGTCATTTTGTTGCTTCCTTTCTGATGACCTAATGGCTAGGAGGGGAGTACTCGTGTGTGCCTATCCGAAGGCTGCGCAAGCGCCGATTCGACGTAGCCCGCTGGCACACACGGGGACTTTTCAGTGCTGTCTGAGCATTGGATCCGGCCTTGCCGTGCAGGTTCCCGCCGTCGTCACTGGCGAGGCTATGGACGCCTTCGTCAAGGACGTGCCCAATGCGGCGTACACGGCCCCGGCGAAAGCCGCGAAGGCTGCGCGGAAGTGCCGCCTTCGGTGGCTGAGCTAACGTCCCGCGCCGAGGTCGTGGACGCTACCGGTCAGCTGGGCGGGTTCAATTTCCAGTGGGCACGGGCGTCAGGTTTCGCGGCCGGGCAAGAGGTGTGAGGAAGCGGCGCGGCAACCGTCCCCTGCCCGAGCGCTGCAGGGCCTGTCGAACGTGCCTGCTAGTCAACAGCACGAGATAATCTTCAATTCGGGCTCCTTCTCTAAGGAGCGCCAGTTCGCGCATATAGATCTCGGCGATTTCTTCCATTGGCCGATCCGTCTCCGCCACTAGAGCGTCGATGGCATTGACATGCGAGGGCTCCACCGCAGGTCGTCGCGAGATAGACATATCAGGATGCGAGAGTTAGGACCGATCAGGGTTGCGCTAGCTTGACGGGACCGCTCTTTCCATCATGCCTCACGAAGGCGTTCCAAACCAGCGACGTCTCATGCGACCGTCGCTCCGCTGCTACTACCTCGCACTCCAATCTCTGCTGGCGCCTCTGGAACACGAACGCCCGGTAGACCACGGAGCCGTCGCGAAACTTATCGTAGAGCATTGTTCCGCGTAGGGCTGCGAATTGGCAGAACGCTCGCACCAAGGGACGCGCTACCCGCGCCTCTATCAGGCCTCGTTTCCACTCGTCGTCAACGTCCAGGGCCGCCATTACGCCCGGAGTGACGTCGCGCTCTGCGACGAGCCGCAGGCCGGCAGCGATCAGCCCAGCGCGCCAAGCGTCGAGTTCGGTACGCGAACGGAAATCAGAACAGTTGGATAAGCGCGAGCGGCCCCTCTCGTCCAAACGCAAAAATATAACGCTCGTACGCTGAAATCCTCTACCGTGTCTGTGCGGTACCGCATATAGAGATTGGTTTGCAAGTTTAGGTGAAAACCATTCGCTCCAAGTAGCGGCCATCCCGCTATGTGCGGTTGGAGACATAATGCCTCGCGAATGATCTATACTCCGTTGTGACGAGCTATTGCACGGAGCGATGTCGCTGAGATCGTATAGTTCTGATTCAACATAGGCGTTCGCCCATGCCTGGAGCTCATAGTCCCCGCCAGAACCATCTTCTAGCCGCCCTGCCAACCCCCGAGTCCGAGCGCCTGTATCCCCATCTGGAACTGGTCCCCTTGCCGCTCGGTGAAGTCCCGTACGAGTCCGGCGATCAGCTGCAGCACGTCTATTTCCCCACCGGTTCTATCGTATCGCTGCTCTACGTCATGGCCGACGGCGCCTCAGCCGAAATCGCCGTGGTCGGCAATGAGGGCATCATCGGGATTGCCCTGTTCATGGGCGGGGAGACCATGCCCAATCGGGCCGTGGTCCAGAGTGCCGGCTACGCCTATCGACTGAAGGGGCAGGTGCTGAAGGAGGAGTTCAACCGCACCGGGGAGCTGCAGCACTTGTTGCTGCGTTACACGCAGGCCTTGCTGACGCAGATGTCGCAGACGGCGGTGTGCAACCGGCATCATTCGGTGGACCAGCAACTGTGCCGCTGGCTGCTGTTGAGCCTGGACCGCTTGCCCTCCAACGAGCTGACCATGACCCAGGAGTTGATTGCCAATATGCGCGGGGTGCGCCGCGAGGGTGTCACCGAGGCGGCCGGCAAGCTGCAAAGCGCCGGGCTGATTCACTACAGCCGAGGGCGCATCACCGTGATCGACCGGCCACGATTGGAACGACGGGCCTGCGAGTGCTACCAAGTGGTGAAGGCGGAATTCGACCGCCTCCTACCCTATGCGATCGCATAGCGATCGGTTAGGTCAGGGAATCCATCGACAGGAGCAAGCCGGGCGGCGCCGGGGCCTACCCGATGGGGCGCATTCCGCTCTATCGCCTATCCGAGTCGCAACGGCATCTGGAGCATCATCGTCGAGCCTTGGAGCTTCACGGCACTGGGCAAGACGCTGGCGCGCTGCAAGTTGTACGACTACGAGAACCACCGCTGGTTGAACTTCCAGGGTCGGCAGACGATCGGGCCGAACCCCATGATGCGCGAATTCAAAAAACGGGGGTACCGCCGAGCAGCCGCCGTGATTTGGAGAGCGCGGACAACGACCCTGCAACTCTGACCGACGCCGTCTCCACGTCACGGCAGGACGCAGCGACGTCTTAGCAGGCTCAACGCCCCGGCGCGAGAGCGCGCATCCAGAGGAACTGGCCTACCTTGCCTTGTCACCGGCTGCTTTAGCGTGTCGCCGACGGCGGCCGTCGTCATACGTGCCATTATGTGCGCTAGCGCACAGACTGCCATAATGGCATGTACTGAAATGCCATGTTGACGCGTGCTCAATATCCTCGAACCGGCGGCGGGTCTCTCGCCAGGCAAGTCCATGACCTCGGGTGCAGTGCCGGTGAAGGAGATTGCGAGAGCTTCCGCGTGAACGCATGGCTGGAACAGCGCGAGCGCGGGAGCATCATTGGCATCCGGCTCATGATGGGCTTGGCTTTGCTGCTGGGTAGTCCCATCGCCCGCCTCTTGCTCTGTCCCCTCTGCCTCCAGCTGTTCTCGGTAAAGCCTCGCGCGGGCTTGCGCGCTGAGATTGGTGGCTATGCCGCAGCGCGCTGAAACGGCCACGCCCGAACGATTTCGGCATTCCCGGTTTTGGCCCCAATAAATAAGGAGTGGCGATCATGCGTCTGCTGCTGATCAATCCGCGGTTCCCGGAAAGCTGGTTCAGCTCCAAATGGGCGCTCAGCGAACTCCTCCCGAACAAGCGTGCCATCAACCCGCCGCTGGGCCTTGCCACTCTGGCGGCGCTGTCCCCACCAAACTGGGAAGTCGAGATCGTCGACGAGAACATCGAGCCGATCCCCCTGGAGCCGCGGGCCGACCTCATAGGCATTTGCGGCATGGGGGTGCAGTTCCCGCGCCAGAAGGAACTGCTGGCCTACTATCGCGGGCGTGGCCACTACGTGATTGCCGGCGGCAGCTACGCCTCGCTATGCCCAGAGCAGTACACCACGCTCGCCGACACCGTAGTTGCCGGGGAAGCAGAGTACATTTGGAAGGAGTTCTGCCGGGACTTTGAGCAGGGCGCGCCTAAGCCGCTGTACCATGAGACCGGGACCGTTGCCCTTACGGATTCGCCGACGCCGCGCTTCGACCTGCTCAAGCTCAAACGCTATACCTACGCCTCGCTGCAATTCTCGCGCGGTTGCCCGTTTCGCTGCGAGTTCTGCGACATCATCATCATGTTCGGCCGGAAGCCGCGCGTCAAAAGCCTGGAGCAGGTGGGGCGCGAACTGGACGAGTTGCGTCGCTTCAAGGTCGACAACGTTTTTTTCGTGGACGACAACTTGATCGGCAACCTGCCGGTAGCCAAGAAGCTCCTGCAATTCCTCAAGGAGTACCAGGAGAAGCACAACTACTGGTTCAGCTTCGGCACCGAGGCTTCGCTCAACATGGCGCAGCACAAAGACTTGCTGCAGCTGTTCCGCGAGGCCAACTTCGGCTGGGTGTTCATCGGTATCGAATCGGTCGACCCCGCAAGCTTGAAGGAGACGCTCAAGACCCAGAACCTGCACGAGGACATCCTCACCTCGATCCGCCGTATCTACTCCTACGGCATCGACATCATGGGCGGGTTCATCATCGGCTTCGATCACGACACGCTGGACACTTTCGAGCAGCAGTACCGGTTCATCACCGACGCGGGTATCGGGTATGCCGTAATTGGTCTGCTCTCGGCCCTGCCCAAGACTCCACTCTTCGACCGCCTGAAGAAGGATGGACGCCTCAGCACGCTGGAGGACGCGCACGAGAACACCCGGCCGAGCACCAACGTCATCCCGAAGAGCATGCCCTACGAGGCGATGGTCGACGGCTACATCTCGCTTTACAGGCGCCTGCTGACGGACCGGGAGATCGCGCTGCGCATCCGCAACAAGCTGCGTTACTTGAGAACCCCGATCTATAGCAGCGGCTACTCCACGCGCGAAGGCCTGGGCATCACCTGGCGGCTGATCTGGAAGGGGATCCTGCGCGGAGGCCCGCGGCGGCTCTGGTACTTTCTGAGCACCCTGTTTCCGCTCGCACCGTCTCGCCTACCGACGGTCATCTCGGACTGGATCGTCGGCCTGACCATGCTCGAGTTCGCCGAGCGGCGCCTGACGGTCGAGCAGGTCGAGGCCAGCTCCCTGGAGCAGCGAGTGGATTCGGTGCGCAGCGCCATCGGCGGCTATCTGGCGGACGGCAAGGTGACGTTGAAGTTTCGTCAAACTGGCGCCCCGGATTTGGCGGTCTGCCTGAAGGACCAGCTCGACAGGCCTTTCTTCAAGCGCGCGGCGCCCGGCCTGGAGCGACTGCTCAAGCATACCCGCGCCAGTGTCACCCTGCGCGTCGATGCCCTTCATGCGCATCAGCTCGACCACTTCCAGGGCCTGCTGCGTCGGCTTTCTCGTTACGGCGATCGCGTGCACATCGTCGTAGACGAACGGCTTCGCGCGCTGGTGCCAATCGACTCGTCGGTGTTCAACCTCGTCCTTGCGCGCTCGGCAGACTAGTCCGAATCTCATCGAGGGCCACAAACTTGAAGCTGAAGCGACCGAGCTCCAGATTTCCACGATAGCAGATACGTGGATTCACCGGCATCAGACAAGGCCCCGAGCCCCGCTGTCGCGACAGTGGTTGTGTTGCGGCTCTACATTTCGGGCAACGCGCCTAACTCGGTTCGGGCCATCGCCAATCTAGAAGCGATTTGTCAGGAGCACTTGAAAGACGGCTACAAGCTGGAAATTGTCGATGTTTTCGAACAACCGGTCCGCGCTCTGGCCGATGGGGTTCTCGTCAGACCCAGCCTCGCTAAGGTATCTCCAGCTCCGGTCGCGAACGTCGTAGGCAACCTGAGCAACAAGAGCAATGTGCTGCTCGCGCTCGGAATAAAAGGAAACGTAAGATGAACCCCCACCTTCGCGCGCCTAAGCAGCACTCCTCTGGCATGCATGCAACGCGCGGGTTCGAGGAGTTGATCAGGCGGCTGGTCAAAGGCGCCTCTGAGCTTCAGGCCATCGAATCGGGGCAGGTTGATGCAATTATCGACCCCGCGACCGGCAAAGCCATCCTCCTGCCCGAGGCGCAGGAGGCGCTGCGCGAGGACCAAGCGCGCGACCGCAGCCTTGTGAGGCTGTCCTCCGATTGGCAGTGGGAGAAGGACAAGCACCACCGCTTCGTCTCGTGCGAAGGCCCCACGATCGGAAGTTCAGGGTTCGAGGACAAGACAATTATCGGCAAGAGGCTCTGGGATCTGCCATTTGACAACATGAGCAAGGTCGATTGGCGAGCGCACCGAAGCGAGTTGGCGCGCCGCGCCGCCTACCGTGACCTCGAACTGAGATCCCGCGATGACGCCGGCGGGGTGCGCTACTTCAGCGTCAGCGGCGAGCCAATTTTCGACCGGCAGGGCCAGTTCAAGGGCTACCGCGGGACTGCGCGGGATATCTCTAACCTCATGCAGGCGGGCAGCGTCTCGCAAGGCGAAACCGGGATCGCCCGCGCCGCGCTCGATGCGCTCTCCGCCCAGATCTGCGTCCTCGACTCGTCCGGAAGCATCATCCTAGCAAATAGGGCGTGGCGCGCATTCGGCGCCACCAAGGGATGCATCGGAATCGGTGTCCCTGAGGGCGCCAACTATCTGACGCTGTGCGACAACGCTGGCGAAGGCGAACGCGTCAACGGTATCGCGATTGCCACCGGGATTCGCCAACTGATCGCCGGGGAGCGCGAGATATTTCGCTACGAATATCGCTGCAACTCGCCGATCGGTCGATGCTGGTCCACGCTTACCGTCACGAGATCCCCCGGAAACAGCCCGGTTCGTATGGTCATCTCACACGAGACGACCACTAGGCGTAAGCGAATGGAGCAGCTGACGGGGCTCGACCATCGGGATGCGAACCGAGCACCCCCTGCAAACAGGGTGCTCGCTGCCATGCCTCGCGAGGAGTATCAGCGTCTGCTATCCGGTCTCGAGCCGATCTCGCTTGCTTTCGGAGACGTGCTCTATGAGCCCGGGGACTCGATCCGGTACGTCTACTTCCCGAGCGACTGCCTGATTTCCTTGCTGACCCAGGTAGAGGACCACATGGCGTTGGAAGTCGGGCTGGTCGGCAGTGAAGGCATGGTCGGTATTCCACTGGCGCTGGGGATCAGCACCTCGTCCGTTCGCGCGCTAGTACAGGGAACGGGCACGGCGATGCGGATGGAAGCAGGACGCTTTCAGCTTGAATTCAAGCAAAGCCCGTCGTTGCAACGGGAGCTGTACCGCTATACGCATTTATTGATGGCTCAATTTACGCAAACCGCTGCGTGCAACCGCTTTCATGTAGTGGAGGCGCGCCTCGCACGTTGGCTGTTGATGACCTGTGACCGCGTACGGTCGGATCAATTCCATCTCACGCACGAATTTCTGGCGGACATGCTGGGTGTGCAACGGGTCGGAGTCACCAACGCTGCCAGCGCGCTGCGGAGGCGGAAGCTGATCGATTACAGCCGCGGAAACATCACAATCCTCGATCGAAAAGGCCTCAACGCAGCTTCTTGCGGGTGCTATCGGATCGTCAAGAACCTCTTCGACGGTGCACAGCGCTAGTTGATGGCTCTGGCCATAGCTCACCTTCTCAGGCGGCGTCGCATCATTCATCAGCATCCGACATCGGGATTGCCTCCTAGCCTCTCCTTGTGCCGCCTGTTGGGTTCCCCACCACTACAGGAGTCCCGATGCAGCTCACGAAACGCGGACCCACGGCAAATCGACTGCTCGCTGCCCTGCCTGGCAAAAACCTTAAGCATCTGCTCGCGAACAGCGAGTCTATCGACCTGACCTTCGCCGATGTTCTCTGCGTTCCGGGCGACCCCATCCGGCACGTTTACTTCCCGACCGACAGCTTCATCTCTTTGGTGGCTCCGGTCGATGGCTACGCCGGTCTGGAGGTGGGAATGATCGGCAGTGAAGGCATGTTCGGAATCGGCCTCATCCTTGGGGTCGAGGTCTCGCCGATGCACGCATTGGTGCAAGGCGCGGGTCCCGCGTTGCGAATGAATGCTAAACGATTTCGCCGCCAGCTCGCAGATAGTCCCGCACTGTACCGTGGACTGAACCGCTACCTCTATGTGTTGATAAGCCAGCTTGCACAAACGGCCGCCTGCACCCGTTTCCATGTTGTGGAAGCGCGCCTTGCCCGCTGGCTGTTGATGACCCGTGACCGTGCACACTCAGACGAGTTCTATCTCACACAGGACTTCCTGTCCCGTATGCTGGGCGTGCGTCGCGTTGGCGTGACCAAAGCTGCGGGCTTGTTGCAGAAGCGTAAGCTGATCAGCTATAGCCGCGGGATGATCAGGGTACTAGACGGTGCCGGTCTACAGGCCGCTGCTTGCGGCTGTTACCTGGCCGACAAGAAGATCTACGATCGTATCCTGGGCTAGGGTCCTGGGTTGCGTGGCTAGACCGATCGCCGTGGCAAGGGGCTAAGGAAGCGCGGTTGATGTGCCCGCACACCGCAGCACAGTCAGAATTGAAAACAGCGCCCCGGGGCGCCGTCTATATCTTACGCCGGGACGTTACGTGAGCCACCGAAGGCGGCCTCCGCGGGCTCCGCGGCTTTCGCCATGTACGCGATGTACGCCACATTGGGCACGTCACTAGTATCGCTTCAGCGCGCCTGGGCAACAGTGATGCGCTTGGCCAGGTAACCGGTCCCGATCTGGCTGACGTCGACGCTCACGACGTCGCCGCGCTCGAGGTTCTCTATTCCGTAGCGTTGGCCTTGGTACTCGACGACGGTGGAGCTGTCATAGGTCAACACCGTCCGGTCATTGCTGCGCAGGTTCATCTGGTTTCTGGTACCTGCACCAACTGTGAGCGTATGGGCTTGGGCATCGACAGACTACACGGTGCCGCTGACGGCCGACGCGCTCGTCGGCGCTGGTGATGGGCTCGGCGTGGTTGACCCACCCCCCCCGCCAAGGAGGCCGCAGCCGGTCATCACGAGCGCCGCGATTGACAGACAAAGCATGCTAAGTCGTGCGGTATTCATCGTATGGCTCCTCCAATAGGCATGGCCGACCTCTTACCGTGACGCGAAGGCTACATCACCGGGTCCGACCTACTCGGCAGCGAACTGGCCCTGAGGCGCAGATTGCCTTCCCAGCCACAACCGAACGATCCGCATCGATAGCGGTGTCGTGGAAGAATCAGACTGAGTACTCTATCGATAGGCCGACGCCGCACGCGGTAAGCACGGGAATAGCAACGAGGGCACTCACGTTCTTCAGTACGGTACGCGCTCATCGCTTTCCCCCAGTCGGGTGAAGGTAAATGGGACCCGGCTCCGCATTTTCTTCCGTCAGACAGTCTTGGACGACGCCTTTAGAGCCGTCAGCGACGCTCAGCATCGATCCAACATCCACCGCGATGTCGGAACCAGTCCTGAAACTCCCTCGATCACGCGCCCGCCTCGGGATCCTCGCTTAGCTGCCTTTCTTCAGGTCATCCTTCGGATCCCCAAAACGAGCCTCG
>Ga0335084_10007703_pt1 | contig 10704 bp, 7 predicted proteins | sample Lox_Sample_44_FD_206721 | JGI IMG/M metagenome (GOLD analysis project Ga0335084, IMG submission 206721) | Soil microbial communities from Loxahatchee National Wildlife Refuge, Florida, United States - Lox_Sample_4.4 | ecosystem: Environmental > Terrestrial > Soil > Wetlands | place: USA: Florida...
CTTCATAGGGCAACCCGAAACGCACGCCGGATCCACGCAGTGCATGCACTGCTGTTTCATGAATGACCGCTCGTGCCCGTCTGCCGCCACATACAGCTTGATCAGGTTTTTGGTGTGGGCATTCAACGAATCCGGCTGCATGTACAAACCGCCCGATGCGCCGAGATCCGGCTTCAATCCGTTGGCGTTCTGGCAGGCCGGCATGCACGCGCGGCATCCGATGCACACCGTCGCGTCGTACATTAGCCCCATCGCATCCGGAAGCGGCGGAACTGGATCGCCCGCGCCGGCCTTCGCCACGGGTGCGCCTGCCGTGGTCATGGCCGCAAGAGCGGATCCGCTCATCAGAGCCTTCAGTATGTCTCTGCGATTGACGTCCATGGCTTACTCCTCGCCGGACGCGCCGGAAATGTCGCTCTTCTTTTCTCCTGCGCCCGCCGTCGCAACCGCTTCCTGCTGTCCAATCTTCTTCGCGGCCAGGAATCCGCCGCCGAGAATGCCGCCCACCAGCAGGCCGCCGAGTCCTGTCGCGATCGGGCTGACGTACCCCTGCGGCGCAGTCACCGGCGCGTACGTTGCCGGAGGCGTGGGCCTTACGATTTCTGCCGGCTTCAGCATCGGCATCGTGAAGGCCACGTTCTTCTCGGTGCATCCGAAGCACGGGTGCCCGAGCCCGATCGGCCACGCGTCCACCACTTCGCAGAACTGCAGCACGGAGCAGCTTGCATGCGTCATCGGCCCTTTGCAGCCCAGCTTGTACAGGCAGTAGCCCAGCCGGTGCCCTTCATCCCCGAACTCTTCCGCGAATCGCCCCGCGTCAAAGTGCGCGCGCCGCGGGCAGTGTTCGTGAATCGTGCGGCCATACGCGAACTTCGGCCGTCCCAGTTCGTCGAGTTCCGGCAGCTTCCCGAGCGCCACATACTGCAGCAGCGTGCCCAGCAGGATGTACGGATTCGCCGGACAGCCGGGCAGTGTCACGATCATTTTGCCGAGCAAAATCTCATTGATTCCGCTCGCGCCCGTCGGATTCGGTGCCGCCGAGGGAACCCCGCCCCACGACGCGCACGACCCGATCGCCACGATCGCGCCTGCCGACGCCGCCACGTGCTTCAGCATGTCCACGCCGGTCTTGTTCGCGATCTGCATGTAAATTCCGTTCTCTTTCGTCGGCACCGCCCCTTCCACCACCAGCACGAACTTCCCGCTGTTCTTTCGGATCGCCGCTTCCAGCGCCTCTTCGGCTTGGTGGCCGGCCGCGGCCATCAGCGTCTCGTGATAGTCCAACGAGATCAGGTCAAACAGCACCTCCGCTAGTCCGGGGTGCGACGTGCGCAGCAGCGATTCGGTGCAGCCGGTGCATTCCTGGAAATGCAGCCAGATCACCGATGGCCGCGCTCCCTTTTCCACCGCGGCCACCATCTTCGCGGCCATGCTCCCTGTCAGCCCAATGGCTGCGGCGGCCTGCGCCACAATCTTTAAGAATGTTCGCCGATCCACGCCATTTCGGAACTTCGTTGATTCGTTTGTCGAATTGGAACTAATCACTTCGCTTTGCACGGTAATGCCTCCCGCTTCGCGTCGTTGGAGGAATCTGTTTGTCCTGTGAATCGGCCGACAGAGAGATCGCACTAAAGCTGGCGGCTGGAATCAGTTGAAGGGTTGGAAGGTCAAGCTCCGCCGTAACGCTCTGGACCTTCGCGTAGGTAGTCCCTGACCCCTGATCCACGGGTGGGGATTACCGCAAACGGGGTTCCATCTCGAACATTCGTTCAAATGGGGCCAAATCGCTGAGAAGAACAGTAGTTATGTCCTATCGAAACATTAAATCCTGCTATTCCTCTGTGTGCTAAGACGCACGTCGCGTTGAGATATTCAGCAGTGTGTGTGATTCCCCGCACGCAGTTCATCTTTCAACACTCACTGGACTACTTTGGTCGGGTATGCTCCGGCCCGCATGTTTTTTCTCTTCGTCCCGCATCGTCCCCGTCCACGAAAGCCTCCCGGCCCGTGCTATCGTTTTCTTTCGCATGTTTTCCGACCGCACCAACTGGCACCTCACGCCGAATCGTTTCACTCGCACGCTTGACGAACTTCGCGCCGCCGGGGTTCCACTCATTGATCTCACCGCGTCCAATCCCACGCAGTGCGGCTTCCACTACGACAACCAAGCGATTCTTTCCGCGTTCCGCGATCACGCTGCGCTGCGCTATGATCCGCAACCCAAGGGCGCGCTTACCGCACGCCGCGAAGTTGCCCGGTACTATCTCGACGATCATCGGGTCACCGTTGACCCCCAATCCATCTTCCTCACCACCAGCACCAGCGAAGCCTATTCCCACGCGTTCCGCCTCCTCTGCAATCCTGGCGATGAGTTGCTTCTTCCCAAGCCCAGCTACCCACTCTTCGAATTTCTAGCCGGTCTCCACGACGTTCGCCTGATTCCCTACTCGTTGGCCTACGCCCACGGATGGTTCCTCGATTTCCGCTCCGTCGAAGCCGCCATCACGCCGCGCACCCGCGCCATCCTTCTCGTCCATCCGAACAACCCGACCGGCTCCTTCATTCAGCCGCAAGAGTTTTCCCGGTTGAACGCGCTTTGCCGCCAGCACCAGCTCGCGCTGATCGCGGACGAAGTCTTCCTCGATTTCGCTTGGGACGCCGATCGCCGCCGCTCCTTCGCCGCGAACACTGAAGCGCTCACCTTCACGCTCAGCGGCCTCTCGAAAATCTCCGCGCTTCCTCAAATGAAAATCGCCTGGCTGATTGCCGGCGGCCCCGCTTCCCTTGTCGAGCCCGCGATCCAGCGTCTGGAAGTCATCGCTGACACCTTTCTTTCCGTCAGCGCTCTCGCGCAAGCCGCTCTCCCCGTACTATTGCAGCAGCGCCACTCCCTACGCGCTCAGCTTCTCGCCCGCGTCCGCGAAAATCACGCCACTTTGCAATCTCTCCTGCGTGAGCACCCGGCCTGCGAACTCCTTCACGCCGATGCCGGCTGGTACGCGGTCCTGCGTGTCTCTTCGCACGTCTCCGACGAGGATCTCGCCATTGCTCTCCTGCAAAACCACCACGTTGTCGTTCACCCCGGCCATTTTTACGACTTCCCCGCCGATGGCTATCTCGTCCTAAGCCTCATCCCTCCCGCACCGGCTTTCCACCAGGGCATCGACGCCCTGCTCCGTTCGCTGCGGTAGTTGCCAAATCGCTCTTGCTCTTGCAAGCAGAGTCGCGGGACAGGCAATCATTCCCCTGCGTGACTCGCGTCACACGCGTACGTGACGTAAGGACTAGCCTCCTGTGCGCCCCGGAGGTATACGAACGGACGTTCGACACTTTCTGCTGCTCTTGTAAGCGCTATGGTCAAACTGCAGGACATCAGCCATCTTCTCCGCATGGCCGCCGTATTCGCAGTCGGCTTGGTTCTCTTCCTCGTTTTTCGCAGTGCTTTCATTCCAAAAAGCTTCGGTCGCTATGGCCATTTTCGCGGCGATGCCCTTGCCGAAATCGCCTCGCGGCCCATTCACTATGCCGGCCACCAGGCGTGCGGGGACTGTCATCCGGAAGAGGCCGACACCAAGGCAAAGGGCGTCCATGCCCACGTCAACTGTGAGACATGCCACGGGCCCTTGGCCAAGCATGCCGAGGATCCCACCAGCATGACGCCTCAGTTGCCCGATGTCGCCCATCTCTGCGTCCGCTGCCATTCCGAAAATATCGCCAAGCCCCCCGGCTTCCCTCAGGTCAATGTTGCGGAGCATTCCGGCGGCCAGCTTTGCGATACCTGCCATCAGCCCCACAGCCCGGCTCTCGTTGTAGGAGCAAGGAAATGACGCTTACCCGCCGCCAACTTCTTGTCCTTCTCCCCGCCGCGGCCACGGCCTGGGAATTCGTGCTCGCCGGCACACCTGAGGCCGCACCTAATTACAGTTCAGCCGACCACTGGTGGGGCATGCTGCTCGATATCACCAAGTGCATCGGCTGTGGCAGCTGCGTGCGCGCTTGCGCGATGGAAAACGATGTGCCCGACGGTTACTTCCGCACTTGGGTCGAGCGATATCATGTCGACGACTTTCACATCGAAAGTCCCGTGGTCGATTCCCCCGACGGCGGCAAAGAAGGTTTCCCGCCCGGCGATTTCAGCGGTGGCAAGAACTTCTTCGTTCCCAAATTCTGCAATCACTGCGTTGATTCCCCTTGCACGCAAGTTTGTCCTGTCGGCGCCACGTTCCACACGCCGGACGGCGTCGTTCTTGTGGATCAGAACTACTGTGTCGGCTGCCGCTACTGCATTCAGGCCTGCCCGTACGGTTGCCGCTTCTTCCATCCCACCAAGCATGTGGCCGACAAATGCACACTTTGCTATCACCGTATCACCAAGGGTCTCACCACGGCATGCTGTGAAAGCTGTCCCACCGGCGCGCGCCAGCTTGCCGATCTCAGGAATCCCAATGATCCCATCCATGCATTTCTCAAGACCCATAGCGTGCAGGTGCTAAAACCGCATCTCGCCACGGGCGCCAAGAATTTCTACTACGGCCTCGATGGCTCGGTGCGCTAAGGAGGCGCGCATGCAAGGATTCATGTATCCGAATGAGATTGAGCTACAGTGGAGCGTCCTCATTGTTCTCTATCCATTCATTACCGGTCTCGTCGCCGGCGCGTTCATCCTCGCTTCCCTTGCGCGCATTTTTCACGTCGAACAAGTGAAGCCCACCTACCGGCTCGCGCTGCTCACCGCCCTGGCGTTCCTCATCGTCGCGCCCATGCCTCTGCAGCTGCACCTCGGGCATCCGGAGCGCTCCCTGGAAATGTATCTGACGCCTCACCGCTCCTCGGCGATGGCCATGTTCGGATTTGTCTATCTCTGGTATCTGATGGCCGTGTTGTTGATGGAAATCTGGCTGGATTTTCGCAAGGACATTGTCATCCTCTCCCAGACCACCAAAGGCGTGAAACGCCACTTCTATCGCGTGCTCAGCTTGGGCTCCCAAAACATCAGTCCTGGTTCGCTGCATGTGGATGATCGCGTCGGCTGGGCGATCACCCTCATCGGCATCCCTTCTGCGTTCCTGCTGCACGGCTACGTGGGATTTATCTTCGGCTCTGTCAAAGCCAACCCCTGGTGGTCCAGTCCCCTCATGCCAGTCGTATTTATCTTTTCCGCTATGGTTTCCGGTATCGCGCTCGTCATGCTCGTGTACATGGTCGCCTCTCGGCTTCGCAAGACGGCCATCGATATGCGCTGCCTGGACACCATCGCCAAATATCTTTTCTACACGTTCATCATTGACTTTACGCTCGAGATGCTCGACCTGATTCACCGAATCTACGAAGCCGATGAATCTTTCCGTTCGCTGGACTTCATGGTCCGCACGAAACTGTTTATCTCTCAGGTTGTGGTGCAAATATTTCTGGGCACTGTCACGCCACTCGTTCTACTCGCCATCACCCAGTTGTTCCACTTGCGCCATAAGTTGCGCAAAAGGATTTATGCAATTTCTGGGATTTGCACCTTGATCGGTATTTTCGCCATGCGCTGGAATGTCGTCATCGGCGGGCAGCTCTTCTCCAAGAGCTTTTTGGGTTACACGACTTATAAGATGGGGTTCGTCACGCGCGAGGGACTTGGGCCCGCGATTTTCTTGATGCTATTGCCGTTTATCATTCTTTATGTTCTGGTGAAACTACTCCCGCCCTGGTACGAAGAACCTCCGACGCCAGGATCGCTTTCCGCCGCGGAGTAAGGCTACTCGTCCTATCGCCATAACCACGTGCTGACCCGGTGGATCAACGACTCCGATCGTAGGAGCGTCACCGGCACAAGCTCTTTTCCCCAATCTCCTTGCGTTCGCCGATTACCCGCACTGCCTGCGCTTGCCTGGTTGCGAACTCTCCAAGTTTAAACAAACGGAGCACCCTGGTCGCCCCAAGAAACTCTCCTATAATTCCCCATACGCATGCGGTAAAAATAGCGGATGCCTAGGAACATCCAAGCGCTCGAAATCGTCTTCCTGCTCCTGCTCTTGTTTGTCGTGATTTTTGGAGCGGTTGCGCAAAGGCTGAAGCTCGCCTACCCCATCGTGCTCGTCATCGCGGGACTGCTCCTGAGCTTCGTCCCGGGTATTCCCAAGTTCACGCTCAATCCCGATGTCGTTTTCTTCGTGATTTTGCCGCCGCTCCTCTATAGCGCGGCGTGGACCACGTCCTGGCGCGAATTTTCTTACAATCTCGTCAGTATCTGCTTCCTGGCGTTTGGGTTGGTCACCTTCACCGTCCTCGGTGTGACCGAGACTGCCAGATGGCTTTTTCCGGGATTCGACTGGAGGGTCGGTATCGTTCTCGGTGCCGTGGTTGCGCCCACTGACACGATTGCCGCCACCTCCATCGCCCGCCGCATCGGCCTGCCCAAGAAGATTGTCGACGTTCTCGAAGGCGAGAGCCTCCTGAACGATGCCACCGCCCTGCTCGCTCTCGAGTTCGGGCTCGCGATCTTGGCCGGTGGCCACACTCCCACGTTCGGTGCTGGCCTGTTGCGCCTGATCTATCTGACGGTCGTGGGGCTTGCCGTAGGGCTGGCAATCGGCGAAGTCGTCCACCAGGTTGAACACCAGATTGACGATGCGCCCATCGAGGTCGCTCTCAGTATCTTGACCCCCTATGTGGCCTATCTTTCAGCCAACGCCATTCATGCTTCCGGTGTGCTCGCGGTCGTGTCTTGCGGACTCTATCTCCGGCGCAAGAGTTCACACTTCTTCTCGCCCAACGTTCGTCTACAGGCTTGGGCGGTCTGGGATTCGTTTACCTTCATATTGAACGGGCTCGTTTTCGTGCTGATCGGTTTGCAGCTTCCCTACGTAATGGACGCGCTGCAGGAATACAGCCGGTACAAACTCCTCCAGTATGGGCTGGGCTTCAGCGCATTTCTGATCCTGCTTCGATTGGTTTGGCTTTTCCCCGGTGCCTACGTGGCCAACGTCATCCGTCGCCGCATCCTTGGTCAGCATGAGCCAATGCCGACGCTGCGCCAGCTTTTTGTCTTGGGCTGGACCGGGATGCGCGGTGTCATTTCGCTGGCAGCCGCCATCGCGCTGCCCCAGATGATCGCGGGAAAAGAGTTCGCGCAGCGCGATATGATCATTTTCCTCGCATTCAGCGTGATTCTCGTAACGCTCGTGCTGCAGGGAATGACGCTGCCTCCACTGATTCGCAAACTCGGTTTGGCAGGCATTCCCATTCCGGATCGGGAAGAAGAAGATGCCCGGCGCGCGATCCTAGAAGCGGCGCTCAACAATTTGCAACAGGCTCGGGCCACAAGCAATCCGGATTTCGCGGAAATTTACGACGATCTGGAACAGCATTACCGGCGCCGGCTTGCGGTTCTCACCGGACGGGGCTCCGACAAAAGAGGCATCACCGATGCTGCCTTTCACGACCAGTTTGTGGGATTGTCGCGCGAGTTGTTGCGGGTCGAGCGCCACACGGCAGTGCAACTCCGCAACGAACGCCGCATCAGCGATGAACTGCTGCTCCAGCTCGAACGCGAACTGGAATTAAGCGAAGCCCACCTCGCCACCAAGGCAAGGAAATAACGCTTCGCATCCTGTTGGGATTCATCCAACTGACGAGTGTCGTTGGCGGTGGTATCGGTGGCAAAAATTAGCTTGCTAGGCAATTCTCAGTCCCAACGCCAAAAAACAAGCCGTTTGGAGACAATTTTGCCAGTTCGGAGAATCCATATCCCCATCAATATTGACAAATCTGGAGCGTCTGATTTTTTCTCAGAGTTTTAGGAAGTTTTAGGAAGCCGTCGAACAAGCGCAGGGGGCAAATTCTTATTCATTGAACCGTCTTCCAGACCGCGGTAGTGTGGAAATCTGCCTTGTGACGGACCTTCTTAGGAGAGGACCACGCTATGAGGACCGCAGCTCCCATCTCTTTCGCTGGTTCCCAGCTCGCAGAAACCCGTCACGTGTGCGCACTCTTCAACAGCGACGAGGAAGAATACCACGTGCTGCTCCCCTTTATTAAGGATGGATTCGAATGCGGCCACAAGGCTTTTCACGTCGTTAACCCCGACCAACGCAGCGAGCACCTGCGCCGGCTGGCCGCGGCTGGGATTGACCCGGCGGCCGCGGAGCGCAGTGGCCAGTTCGAACTCCGGATTAATAACGAAATCTATCTTCGCGACGGACGATTCGATCAGGATCGGATGCTGCAGGCGTTTGAACAGATCGCCAGCGGCAATGTTCCCGGAAAGTTTCCTCTTAGCCGTATCGTTTGCCGGATGGACTGGGCTGCCGAAGGGAAATCCTATCTCAACGATCTGATTGAGTTTGAGTCGCGCGTCAACCATGTCTGGGAAGGCCACGATGACGCGGTGATCTGCACCTACCATCTTGATCAATTTGGCGGCGACACTGTGGTCGACATCATGCGCACGCATCCGATGATTATCATCGGAGGAATCCTTCAACGAAATCCGTTCTTCGTCCCGCCTGGAGAATTCCTTCGAGAGTTCCGCGAACGGCGAACCGGACGGAGCACCTTAACCGCAACAGGAATCTAGCATGTCAGTCCAGCCCGAAACTCCCGCCGAGGAGATTAAGCGGCTTCGGCGTTGCATAAATGATTTAGTCAGCGTTCTGGCCCTTCCAGCCACTTGGACGGGCGGTGAACCGTCGCGGATCATCGGCAATTTGCTGGATGCCTTGCTGCGCATGCTCGGGCTTGATTTCGTGTATGTGCGGTTGGGAGATGCAACGGGAACGGCGCCCGCAGAAATGGTCCGAATAAGCCCAGCCTGGGCATTCCAGCCCGAACCGCATGAGGTCGGCGAAAAACTGCGGAGCTTGCTGGACGGTGGTTTCCAGGAAGCCCCGTTGCCTCTAAGCGATTTCCTTGGAAATGGTGAGATTGCGCTTGCGCCGCTGCAGCTCGGGCTGCATGGCGAGATGGGAATCATCATTGCAGGCTCCCGGAGATTGAATTTTCCCCAACAAACCGAGAAACTCGTTTTGAACGTGGCGGCAAACGAAGCTGCCATTTGGCTGCGAGGAGCGAGCCTTCTCAGCGAGCAGCGGCGCGTCTCCAGTGAACTCGATCGGCGAGTCGCACAGCGAACCGCTGATCTCGCGGCAAGCAATGACGAGTTGCGAAAAGAGACTGCCGAACGCAAATCTGCTGAAGCACGGCTCCGCCAGGAAAAAACGGAACTGAAACGCAGTCAGGCGCATAAAGCGGCGATTCTGGACTCTTCACTCGACTGTATCGTAGCCATCGACCACCAGGGTTGCATCACCGAATTTAACCCAGCCGCGGAACGTGTCCTGGGATATAGGCGGGAGGACGTCCTGGGCAAGCACTTGGTTGAGGTCATCATACCGCCCTCACTTCGTCAGAAACATCTTTCGGGATTCGCCCGGCACCTGGCCACTGGCGAATCGCGAGTGCTTGGCCAACGCCTTGAGATGACTGCACTCTGTGCCGACGGAAGAGAAATTCCCGTCGAAATAGCGATCGCGCGCATCGAGCAGGACGGGCCTCCCTCCTTCACTGGCTATCTGCGTGATATCACCCTACGCAAGGAAAACGAAGCCGCATTGTTTCAGACCCACGCAAAACTGGCGCACAGCGAAGAACGCTGGCGCTCCGTCTTTGAGAGCTCGGCAATCGGCGTCGCGCTGACGGATCTGAACGGGCAATTCATTGCAACAAACCCGGTCTACCAGAAGATGCTGGGGTACACGGAGCACGAATTCGAAGAGCTTCGTTTCCTGGACCTTGCCGTTGACGAGGACCAGAGCATGAACAACGTGCTGATCGCGGAGCTTTTGAGCGGAAAACGCCGGCAATTCCAGATCGAGAAGCAGTATCGGCGCAAGAACGGAAGTCTGGTGTGGGTACGTAATAGCGTTTCTTTAGTGCCAGGCTCCGAACGCGTCCCGCGATTTCTTATGGTGCTTTCCGAGGATGTGACCAGGCGCCATACCGTTGAGGCCGCCCTCGATAAGGCCCGGTCCGACCTCGCGCACGTGGCTCGAATTTCGATGCTGAGCGCGCTCACCGCGTCGATCGCGCATGAGGTCAATCAACCGCTGTCCGGCATCGTCACCAATGCCAGTACCTGCCTTCGGATGCTGGATGCCAACCCTCCCAACCTGGAAGGCGCGCGGGAAACCGCGAGACGCACGATTCGCGACGGCAATCGTGCATCGGAGGTGATCACGCGGCTCCGCGCGCTGTTCACCAAAAAAAGTGCCATTTCCGCTGAGTCGTTCGACTTGAATGAAGCGGCCAAAGAAGTGATTGCTCTATCCGTGAGTGAATTGCACCGAAACAGGGTGATTTTACAGTCGGAGCTTGCCGCCAATCTGCCCTCTATCTCAGGAGACCGGATTCAGATTCAGCAAGTCATTCTGAATTTGATACGAAATGGCTCGGATGCTATGAATACGGTCGAGGATCGCCCACGAGAATTGCTGATTACGACCGCGCGCGACGAAAGTGGCGGGGTGCGCCTGAGCGTCAGAGATTCAGGGGTAGGACTGGAGCCTCAGATAGAGGAAAAGCTATTCGAACCCTTCTATACCACGAAGAGTGACGGCATGGGTATCGGCCTTTCCGTCAGCATGTCCATTATTGAGAATCATCAAGGCCGACTCTGGGCGATCCCAAACGAAGGTCAGGGCGCAACTTTTGTTTTTTCTA
>Ga0335084_10007704_pt1 | contig 10704 bp, 10 predicted proteins | sample Lox_Sample_44_FD_206721 | JGI IMG/M metagenome (GOLD analysis project Ga0335084, IMG submission 206721) | Soil microbial communities from Loxahatchee National Wildlife Refuge, Florida, United States - Lox_Sample_4.4 | ecosystem: Environmental > Terrestrial > Soil > Wetlands | place: USA...
ACCGGAAGACGGTGAACGGCAAGAAGGACGACTTCGGCGCCGTGCAGTTCTCGGTCGGCTCGCCGTTCTGAGGAGGAGCTGGATGAAGCGTGTGTGGATCCTCGGGGTCGCTCTCGTGCTGGCGCTGGGCGCCGCCGCCGTCGTCCGCGCCCAGGCGCCGCCGGCGCCGGCCGGCGGCCAGGCCGCCGGCCTGCAGCGGATCGCCTTCATCGACGTCCAGCGCGTGCTGGCCCGCTCGGCGGCCGGCGTGGCCGCACGCGAGCAGCTGGAGCGCGAGAAGGCGACCATGCAGAAGGAGATGGACGGCAAGCGCGTCGAACTGGAAAAGCTGCGCGAGGAGCTGGAGAAGAAGGGCGCGCTGCTCACGGCCGACGTCCGCCGCGACAAGCAGGAGCAGTTCGAGCGCAAGCGGCGGGACGCCGCCCGCCTGGCCGACGACTTCCAGAAGGAGCTGGAGAAGAAGGAGTCGCTGCTGCTCCAGAAGGTCCTGCAGGAGGTCTCCGGCATCATCGAGAAGCTCGGCAAGGACCGCGGGTACTACCTCATCGTGGAGAAGCGCGGGGCCGGCGTGATCTACGCCTCCACCGAGGCCGACATCACGGACGAGATCATCCGCGCGTACGATCAGCAGAGCGGGCCGAAGGGAAAGAAACCGTAGGACGATGACCAAGGCCGGGTTCACGCTCGGCGAGCTCGCGGAGGTGCTGCAGGCGCGACTGGAGGGCGATCCGGCCCGCGTCGTGGTCGGCGTGGCGCCGCTGGAGAGCGCCGGGCCGGACCAGATCTCCTTCCTGACCGACACCCGCTACCACGAGGCTGCGCGCGCCTCGCGGGCGGGCGCCTTCCTGGCGCCCACCGATGCCGCCGGCCTGCCCGCGCCCACGCTGCGCTGCGCCGCGCCCCAGCAGGCGCTCATCGACCTGATCCGGCTCTTCCATCCGCCGGCGCCGGCGCCGCCCGGCGTGGACCGCACGGCGGTGGTGGCGGCGGACGCGCGCGTCGATCCCGGCGCCAGCGTGGGGCCGCTGTGCGTGATCGAGAGCCGCGCGGTGGTGGGGCCGGGCGTGCGGCTGCATCCGCTCGTGCACGTCGGTCCCGGCGTGGAGATCGGCGAGGGCACGGTGATCTACCCTCACGTGAGCCTGCGCGACGGCGTGCGCGTGGGCCGCCGGGTGGTGATCCACGCCGGCGCCGTTCTCGGCGCCGACGGCTTCGGCTTCGCCTTCGACGGCAGCACCCACCGCAAGATCCCGCAGGTCGGCGGCGTGCTCATCGAGGACGACGTGGAGATCGGCGCCAACACGACGATCGACCGCGCGACGTTCGGCGACACGATCATCCGGCGCGGGACCAAGATCGACAACCTGGTGCAGGTGGGCCACAACGTCGAGGTGGGCGAGCACTCGCTGCTGGTGGCCCAGGTGGGCATCTCCGGCTCCTCGCGGCTCGGCAAGGGCGTGGTGCTGGCCGGCCAGGTCGGCGTGGCCGACCACGTCACCCTCGGCGACGGCGTCATTGCCGGCGCCCAGGCCGGCATCCCCAGCAGCCTCGAGGCCGGGGAGAAGGTGCTGGGGACGCCGGCGCGGCCGCTGCTGCAGGCCAAGCGCATCATGGTCGCGGAGACCCGGCTGCCCGAGCTGCTGCGGCAGGTGCGCGCGCTCCAGCAGCGCCTCGACGCGCTGACCGCGCGGCTCGACGACGACAAGAAAGGGTCCGCGTGAGCGAGACCCTCCATCCCACCGCCCTCGTCGACCCGCGCGCCCGCCTGGGCGCCCGCGTGCGCGTGGGCGCCTACACCGTCGTCGGCCCCGGCGTCACGCTGGAGGACGACGTCGAGCTGGGCCACCACGTGGTGCTCGAGGGGCGGGTGGTGCTGGGCCCGCGCGTCCGCATCGGGCACGGCTCGGTGATCGGCGGCGCGCCGCAGGACCTCAAGTTCAAGGACGCCACGCCGTCGGGCGTGCGCATCGGCAGCGGCACCGTGCTGCGCGAGCACGTCACCGTGCACCGGGCCACCACGCCGGAGGGCTGGACCGAGATCGGCTCGGACGGCCTCATCATGGGCCTGGCCCACGTCGCCCACGACTGCCGGCTGGGCGACAGCGTCATCGTGATCAACTACGCCGGCATCACCGGCCACTGCCGGATCGGCGACCGCGCCATCATCGGCGGGCTGACCGGCTTCGTGCCCTTCACCCGCGTCGGCGCCGGCGCCTACGTTGGCGGGATGGCGAAGGTGAACGCCGACGTGCCACCCTACATGCTGGTGGACGGCCAGCCGGCCACGGTGCGCTCGGTCAACGTGGTGGGCCTGCGCCGGGCGGGCATGCCGCCGCCCGAGCGCCGCGCGCTCCAGGACGCCTACCGGCTGCTCTACCGCAGCGGGCTGGCGGTCAAGCGGGCGGTGGAGCGGATCGAGGCCGAGCTGCCGAAGTGCGCGCCGGTGATCGAGCTGGTGGACTTCATCGCCGGGGCCACGCGCCACGGCATATGCGGCGGACCGCGCGAGGGCGCGGCGCCGGAAGAGGTGAGCTCCTGATGGCGGTGACTCAACCCGTTCGCGCCGGTGTCGTCGGCACCGGCCACATGGGCCAGTACCACGTGCTCGTCTACGCGGAGCTGCCCGGCGTGGAGCTGGTCGGCGTGGCCGATATCGACGCCGACCGCGCCCGCGCGATCGCCGCGCGCTACGAGACGCAGGCCTTCGGCGACCACCGCGAGCTGATCGGCAAGGTGGACGTGGCCAGCGTGGCGGTGCCCACCGAGCAGCACTTCCACGTGGCGCGCGACCTGCTGGAGGCCGGCGTCAGCGTGCTGGTGGAGAAGCCCATGACGCCGACGCTGGAGGAGGCGCGCGAGCTGTTCGCCGTCGCCAAGCACAGCGGCGCCATCCTGCACGTCGGCCACGTCGAGCGCTTCAACGGGGCAGTGGACGAGCTCAAGCACCTCGTCACCGCGCCGATCCTCATCGAGTCGCGGCGGCTGGGGCCCTTCATCCCGCGCGTGCAGAAGGACACGGTGGTGATGGACCTCATGATCCACGACATCGACATCGTGCTGAACCTGGTGGACTCGCCGCCCGTGCGGCTGGCCGCCCAGGGCGCCTCCGTGCACAGCGAGGTGGCCGACGTGGCGGCCGTGCAGATCCGCTTCGCCTCCGGCGCGGTGGCCACCATCACGGCCAGCCGCGCCACCGAGGAGAAGATCCGCACGCTGGCCATCACCCAGCCCGACGCCTACATCGTGCTCGACTACACCGAGCAGGACATCCACATCTACAAGCGCGCCGCCCAGGAGTACACGATGGCCCGCGGCTCCATCCGCTATCGCCGCGCCTCCTTCGTGGAGCACCTCAAGGTGCACCGGGACAACCCGCTCAAGCTGGAGATCCAGCACCTGATCGGCGCCATGCGGCGCCGCCGGGCCGGCGAGCCGGTGACGCTCGCCCAGCCGGACGACCTGCGCTCGCTGGCCATGGCGCTGGAGATCGAGCGCATGATCCGGGACGGCGTCCCCGAGGTGGCGTGGCGCGAGCCGGACCATTAGCCCCGGCCTCCGCTCGCTGGGGCTGATGTGTGGCGCCGGCGTGCTGCCGGCGCGCATGGCGACGGAAGCGCGCCGGCAGGGCTGGCGCGTGGTGGCCTTCACGTTCGCCGGCGCCGGCGATCTCGCCGCCGCCGCCGACACCCTGGTGCCCGCGCGCCTCGAGGCGATGGGGCCGGTGGTCGAGGCCCTCGCCCGCGAACACGTCTCGGCCGTCGCGTTCTCCGGCAAGTTCTGGATGGGTGATCTGCTCGCCGCCGGCCCGCCCGACGCCGTCCACCTCCGCATGGCCGCGCACGCCGGCGCGCTCCTGGACGGCAACATCACGGACGCCATCGTCGCCACGCTGGCCGGCCTCGGCATCGAGCTGCTGGACCAGCGCCCGTTCCTCGGCGACTGGGTCGGCGCCGCCCGCACGTGGTCGGCGCGCGCGCCGGCGGAGGCCGAGTGGAGCGACATCCGCCGCGGCTTTGCCGTGGCGCGCGTGATGGCGCAGGCCAGCGTGGGGCAGACGGTCGTGGTACGGCGCGGCGCGGTCAGCGCGGTCGAGGCCATCGAGGGCACGACCGAGGCGATCCGCCGCGGCACCGCGCTGAGCGGACCGGGCGCCGTCGTGGTCAAGGGCGTCGCCGCCGGCCACGACTTCCGCTTCGACACGCCGGGCATCGGCCCCGAGACGGTGGAGGTGGCCGCCGCCGGCGGCGCCTCGGTGCTGGCGATCCAGGCCGGCTGCGTGCTGATGCTCGAGCGGGAGGCGACGATCGCGCGCGCGGACAAGGCCGGCATGGCCCTGGTGAGCGTGGATGCCGGCGGCTGAGCCCGCACCCATCATGGTGATCGCCGGCGAGGTCTCCGGCGATCTGCACGGCGCCACGCTCTGCCGCGCGCTGCGCGCGCTGGCGCCCGCTCGCCCGCTGGTCGGCATGGGCGGCGACCGGATGGCCGCGGCGGGGCTCGAGCGCCTGGCCGACGTGACGGCGGCGGCGGCCATCGGCGGCACCGAGGCGTTCGGGCCGATCCCCACGCTGCTGTCGGCGTGGCGGCGCCTGAAGGCGGCGTTGACGGGACCGGCGCGGCCGGCGGCGCTGGTGCTGATCGACTTTCCCGAGTTCAACCTGCGCCTGGCCCGCGTGGCGCGCCGGGCCGGCATCCCGGTCGTGTACTTCATCCCGCCCCAGGTGTGGGCGTGGCGGCCGTGGCGGGTGCGCGCGATCCGCGAGCGCGTGTCGCTGGTGCTGGCCGTGTTTCCCTTCGAGGCCGCGCTCTACCGGCAGGCCGGTCTGCGCGTGGAGTTCGTGGGCCACCCGGTGCTGGACGCGCTCGACGGCGCGCCCGGGCGCGATGCCGCGCGCCGCCGCCTCGGCCTCGGCGCCGGCGAGCTGGTCATCGGCGTGCTCCCGGGCAGTCGCCGGCAGGAGATCGAGAGCACGCTGCCGGTGCTGCAGCAGGCCGCCGCGCGCATCGCGGCCGCGCGCCCCGGCGCCCGCTTCGTGCTCGCGGCGGCGGATGTCGTGGCGAGTGGCGCCAGCCCGGGTCGAGACGTGGGTGGCCTGATCGAGAAGGGTGCCGGGGCTTCTGTAGCGAGTGGCGCCAGCCCGGGTAGAGACGTGGGTGGCCTGATCGAGAAGGGTGCCGGATCCGTTCCGCCGATCCAGGTCGTGCGTGGGGATACGTATGCGGTGATGCGGGCGGCGGATGTGCTGCTCGTGACGTCGGGGACCGCCACGCTCGAGGCCGCGCTGCTCGGCACGCCGATGGTCGTCTGCTACCGCTTCTCGCGCCTCACCGAGGCCTGGGTGCGCCTGCTCGTGCGCGTGCCGTGGATCAGCCTGCCCAGCATCGCGCTCGGCCGCGCCGTGGTCCCCGAGCTCTACCAGCGCACGTTCACCGCCGAGCGCGTGGCCGACACCGCCCTCGGCCTGCTCGCCTCGCCCGCCGCCCTCGACGCCCAGCGCGCGGCCTTTCGCGAGCTGGCGGGCCTGCTCGGCGAGCCCGGCGTGGGCACGCGCGCCGCGCGCGCGATCCTGTCGCTGCTCGGCGCGCCGGCCTCGTCCCCGCTCGCCGCCGCCGGCGCGCCCGGCGGAGGGCGTCCGGCGTGAGCCTGCTCGCCACGCTGGCGCCGCCGCTCACCGCGGGCGCGGTGCGCGCGCTCGGCGCGACGCTGCGGCTGCGCAGCGAGGGCCTCGAGCCGCTCGAGCCGCTGTGGGCGGCGCCGCGGCCCGTCATCTACGCCGTCTGGCACGCGCGCATCCTCATGGTGCCGTGGCTCAACGCGAGGCTGGCCCGCACGCACGGGGCCAGGCCGGTGCGGGTGCTGGCCAGCCGCTCGCGCGACGGCGAGCTGGTGGCCCGCTGGGTGGCGCGCTTCGGCCTGCGGGTGACGCGCGGCTCCTCCTCGCGCGGGGGCGCCGAGGCGCTGCGTGAGCTGACGGCCGCCGTGCGGGCGGGGGAGGACGTGGCGGTGGTGCCCGACGGTCCGCGCGGGCCGCGCGAGCGGCTGCAGCCGGGCGTGGTCGTGCTGGCCGCGCTCACCGGCGCACCGGTGGTGCCCCTCGGCTTCGCGGCGCGCCCGGCCCGGCGCCTGGCCTCGTGGGACCGCTTCATGGTGCCGTGGCCCTTCGCGCGGGCGGCCGCCGTGTTCGGCAAGCCGTTCGCGATCGCGCGCGACGCCGAGCGCGAGACGGCGTGCGCGGACCTCGAGCGCGCGCTGCGCGAGGTGACCGAGACGGCCGATCGGCTGGTGGGGACATGATGTACGGGCTCTACACGCTGGCTCTGGGGGCGGCGGTGACGGGCTACTTCCCGGTCGCGCTCGCCCGGCGGGTGACGAACGGCGTGCCGCTGAACCTCCGCGAGCGCCTCGGCCTCGGCGTCCACGCGCCGCCGGCGGCGCCGGTCGGCTGGGTTCACGCCGTCTCGGTCGGCGAGGCCATCGCGGCGGCGCCGCTGCTCGAAGGGCTGCGCCGCGCGTACCCGACGCTGCCGCTGGTGGTCTCCACCGTCACCGAGACCGGCGCCCGCGTCGTCCGCGAGCGCTTCGCGGACCTGGCCACGCACCGGTACTTCCCGCTCGACTTCCCGCCGATCGCCCGCCGCGTGATCGGCTCGATCGCGCCCGCGTTCTTCATCTGCATGGAGACGGAGCTCTGGCCCAACACGCTGCGCGCGCTGGCCGCGCGCGGGGTGCCGGCGATGATCGCCAACGGCCGGCTCTCCGACCGCTCGTACCGCCGCTACCGCCTCGTGCGCGGCGCCATGCGGCGCGTGCTGGCCGACATCGCCGTGTTCGGCATGCAGTCGGCCGAGGACGCGCGGCGGGTGATCGCGCTGGGGGCGCCGCCCGAGCGCGTCGTGGTCACCGGCAACCTCAAGACCGAGCCGCTCGCCGATCCCGCCGGCTCCGTCGAGCTCTGGCATCGGCTGCTGGGCCTGGCCGCCGACCAGCCGGTGTGGATCGCCGGCAGCACGCACCGCGGCGAGGAGGAAGCGGTGCTGGAGGCCCACTGCCGCGCGCTGCTCGACCGGCCGAACCTCGCCCTCGTGCTGGCGCCGCGGCACCCCGAGCCCGAGGGCGAGGTCGTGGGCGTGCTGAAGGCGCGCGGGCTGGCTGCCGTGCGCCGCAGCGACCTGCCGGCGCGGCGGAGTCCCGGCGCCGTCATCGTGCTCGACACCGTCGGCGAGCTGGCGCAGCTCTACGCCATCGCCGACGTGGTCTTCGTGGGCGGCAGCCTGGCCCCGCTGGGCGGCCACAACATGCTGGAGCCGGCGCTGCGCGGCAAGCCCGTGCTCTTCGGTCCCCACACGCAGAACTTCCGCGAGGCGGCCGGCGTGCTGGTGGACAGCGGCTGCGGCCGCGTCGTGCACGACGCCGGCGAGCTGGGCGCCGAGCTCAAGCGGCTGCTGGCCGACTCGGTGCTGCGCGCACGCCTGGGCGCGGCCGGCCGCGACGCCGTCCTCGCCCGCCACGGCGCGGTGCGGGCCACGCTCGAGCTGGTCGCGCAGTACCTGTACCCCAAGGGCGAGGCGTGAGCGCGCGCGACAAGCTGCTGCAGGGCTGGGAGCGCGGGTTCTCGGCCGGCGCCGGCGGCCTCCTGTCGGCGGTGGCCGGCAGCTATCGCGGCTTGCTGGGCGCGCGCGAGTGGCTCTACGCGCGCGGCGTGCTCGCCTCGCGCGGGCTCGACTGTCCGGTGGTGTCGGTGGGCAACCTCACCGTGGGCGGCACCGGCAAGACGCCGGCAGTGGAGCTGGCGGTGCGCACGCTGCTCGAGCTGGGCCATCGCCCGGGCGTGCTGAGCCGCGGCTACGGGCGGCGCGGCGGCGGCGTGCAGATCGTCGCGGATGCCGCCTCCATCCGGCTCGACGCCGAGGAGGCCGGCGACGAGCCCTTCCTGCTGGCGCGCCGCCTGCCCGGCGTGCCGGTGGTGGTCGGCTCCAACCGCTTCGAGGCCGGCACGCTGGCGCGCGAGCGGTTCGGGATCACCGCGCTCGTGCTCGACGACGGCTTCCAGCACCGCACGCTGGCCAAGGACCTCGAGATCGTGATGGCGCGCGCGGTGAACCCGTGGGGCAACGGGCGGCTGATTCCCGGCGGCCCGCTGCGCGAGCCGCTCTCGGGCCTGGCGCGGGCCCACCTGGTGGTGGCCACCGGCGCGCGTGACGCCGCGGCCGGCGCCGAGGTGCGCGCGACCGTCGAGCGGACGGCGCCCGGCGTGCCCGTGCTCACCGCCGTGCACGTGCCGACCGAGTGCTTCGAGTCGAGCGCGATGCGCTTCGTGCCGTTGAGCGCGCTCGGCAAGGCGCGGCTGCTCGCCTTCGCCGGCATCGGCGCGCCCGACGGCTTCTCGCGCACGCTGGGTGAGACCGCCGTGGCCGTCACCGCCTTCGAGGCGTTCGCCGACCATCACTGGTACTCGCGCGAGGACCTCGCCCGGCTCGACCGGCGCGCAGCCGCCACCGGCGCCGAGGGGCTGATCACGACCGAGAAGGACTGGGTGCGGCTGCGGGCGATGCCGCCGCTCAAGCGGCCGGTGTACGTGCTGAGCGTTCGCCTGCACCTGACCTCCGGGGAAGCCGCCTGGCACGCCGCCTTCGCGCGGCTGGCGCCGCGCACGTGATGTCCGGGGCGGACTCCCCCGAGCGCATCGCCGTGCGCCTGCCGAACTGGCTCGGCGACACGGTGATGGCGGTGCCGGCGCTGTCCGCCCTGCGAGGAGCGTGGCCCGACGCCGAGGTCCTGGCGGCCGGCCCGTGGGCGCCGCTGCTCGCGGGCCAGGGCCTGGCCGAGGTCCTGCTGGCGTATCCGCGCTCGTGGAGCGGGCGCCTGCGCGCCGCCGACAGCCTGGCCCGCTTCGGGCCCGGCGTCGCCATCCTGCTGCCGAGCTCGCTCGAGGCGGCGCTGGCCGCGTGGTACTCGGGAGCGCGGCGCCGCATCGGCTTCGCGCGCGGCGGACGCGCGGAGCTGCTCACCGATGCCGTGCCCGTGCCCGAGCCGCGTCTGCACCAGGTCGACGAGTACCTGCTGCTGACCGAGCGCGCCGGCGCCCCCGGCGTCACGCGCGAGCCTCGCCTGGCGCCGCCCGCGGCCGACTCGCCCGAGCGCGCGGAGGCCGCGCGGCTCCTGCGGGAGAGCGGTGTGCCGCCGCGCGGGTCGTCGCCCCGTATCGGCGTCCAGCTCGGCGCCGCCTACGGCCCGTCCAAGCTCTGGCCGGGCGAGCGCGTCGTCGAGTTCTGCCGGCTCGCCTCCGACAAGGGCGCCACGCCGGTGCTGCTCGGCGCCCCGGACGACGCGGCCACCGCCGCCGCGATCACCGCGAGCGTGCGTGTGGCCAGCCTGGTCGGCCGCGACCGCCCGGCGCTGCTGCCCGCGGAGCTCGCCGAGCTCGACGCGCTGGTGAGCGGCGACACGGGCGTCGCCCACCTGGCCGCCGCGCTGGGCACGCCGGTGGCCACGCTGTTCGGCCCCACCGATCCGCGCCTGTCGGCGCCGCGCGGCCACGCCGCCGTCAGCCTCACGCACCCGGTGCCGTGCGCGCCCTGCTTCTACCGCGCCTGCCCGATCGAGCATCCCTGCCTGCGCGGCATCGCCGCCGCGGCCGTGTACGATCGCGCGCGTGCGCTCATCGAGGAGCGCCGCGCATGAACATCCTGCACCTGGCGGCGAACCGGTGGTGGACCGGCAGCGCCGATCCCATCATTCAGATGGTGAGCGGCCTGCGCGCGCGCGGCCATCACGCGCTGCTGGCGGTGACGCCGGGCGACCGCTTCGAGGCCAAGGCGCGCGAGGCGGGCCTGCCGCTGGTGGAGAACGTTCGCCTGCGCCCGCGCGTGGCGCCGCTCGACCTCGTGCGCGACGTCAGGCGGCTGCGCGCGCTGGTGGCGGCGGAGGCGATCGACGTCATTCACGCCCACCACTCGCACGATCACTGGCTGGCGCTGCTGGTACGCCCGCGGCGTGCCGGCGGCGGCCGCGCGGCGATGGCGCGCACGTTCCACAACCTGCGCTCGGTGCACCGCTCGCCGGCCGCGCGCCCGCTCTACCGCCGCACGGCGGCGGTGTTCGCCGTCTCGCGCCAGATCGAGGCGCGCTGCCGCGAGGTGGGCATCGCCGCCGGGCGGATCTGGTGGATCCCGGGCGCCGCCGACCCGCGCTTCCGCGCCGCCGGCGACGGCCAGGCGATCCGTGCCGAGTTCGGGCTGGGGCGGGCGCCGGTGGTCGTCTCCGTCGCGCGCTTCGCCGCCAACCGCCGCCACGACCTGCTGCTGGCCGGCTTCGGCCGCCTGCTCGAAAAGCTTCCCGACGCGCGCCTGCTGCTGGTCGGCAAGGGCGAGCGGCGCGGCCGGCTCGAGCAGCTGGTCGGCGAGCTGGGGCTCGACAAGCGCGTGATCTTCACCGGCTATCGCGATCTCGACCTGCCCCAGGTGCTGGCCGCCGCCGACTGCTTCGCGCTCATGGCGGCCGGCTCCGACGAGTCCTGCCGCGCGGCCCTGGAGGCGATGGCGGCCGGCCGGCCGGTGGTGGCCCGGCGCGTGGGCGCGCTGCCGGAGACGGTGCTGGACGGCAAGACCGGGCGCCTCATCGACGACGAGCGGCCGGAGAGCGTGGCGGCGGCGCTGGCCGAGCTGCTGGGCGACCCGATCCGCGCGCGCGCGATGGGCGAGGCC
>Ga0335084_10007706_pt1 | contig 10702 bp, 5 predicted proteins | sample Lox_Sample_44_FD_206721 | JGI IMG/M metagenome (GOLD analysis project Ga0335084, IMG submission 206721) | Soil microbial communities from Loxahatchee National Wildlife Refuge, Florida, United States - Lox_Sample_4.4 | ecosystem: Environmental > Terrestrial > Soil > Wetlands | place: USA: Florida...
CGAGACATGCTCGCGTCTCGTCCGCGGCGAGCACCCGGAAGTGCGCGCCCTCCCTGCACGCTCGGTTGTGCGCGTGTCGCACCTTTGCGCGGCGCTTTCCGTTGAGGTCGAAGCTCGCGAGATCCACGCGAGCGTATTCACCGAGCTTGAACATGCGGAGCCCGACCTCGAGGAAATCCGGCAGCGCGTGAGCGGGTACCTCGTAGAAGACCGTGCGGGCGCCGTACCGGCTCGCCTGCTCGTGAAACTGCCAGATGAGCTCGGCCCGTTTCTCGATCGGCCCCACGGGATGGCCCATCGCGATCCAGCTTCGATCGACGACGCCATACATGATGAAAGCGTCGTGCGTGTCGTTGAAGAGCAGCGCTTTGTCAGCGGTTAGAGCGAGCCAGTCGTTCGGCGAGGTGCCGCGACTCGCGATCACCCGCGCGGTGTCGAGCTCCTGCGCGTCCGGGAGCTGCGCGCGCGCGTTCGCCGGTAACAGCAAGCGCCACAAGCCGTACGCCCCCAGCAACACGGCAGAGCCGAGGGCCGCTCGCAGCGCACGCGGCGCGTCGCCATGCAGCGCGACTTGCCACCAGAGATCGTTCGCGTAGTCCACGTGCCGGTATGCGAAGCCCACGAGCCACAAGCTCGCCGCGAAGGCGAGCACGATCGCAATGCTCCAACCCAACGACGGTTTCTCGTCGAGGAGCGACGCGCGTCGATAAAACTCGCGCCGAGAGGCGAGCAAAGGCAGCAACACGACGGTGAGTGTCAGCGCTTCCTCGTAGTCGAGGTCCCTGAGCAGCGACGCGACGATGCCAAGCGCGAGGAGCGCCGCCGTCATCGTCCAGGCGTCGGCGACGCGGCGGCGCAAGCTGCCCGCGAGCAACAGCAGGGCGGTGCCGGCCAGGCTGCCCGCGAAATGGGACAGATCGATCAGGGGTTGCGGAAGAAGCTCGGCGAGCGCGCGTATCCGCTCCGGCTCCGCGGGTAGTGCGCCGAAAAGCAGCAAAGCCGCGCCCGCCGCGAACGCGAGGGTGGCGAAGAACAGCGGCGCAATGGGCGACACGAATCGCAGCGATGTGCCGAGCGTGTGGCGCAAGCGTGCGGTTTGCTGCAACTGCAGAGCGCCTAGCAGCGACGCACCTGTGAGCAAGGGCAGCAGATAGTAGATAGCGCGGAACAGAATGAGCGCGCCGACTGTGGCAGGAAGGTGCTCCACCGGCGGCTGTAGCATTAGGAGCAGCGTTGACTCGAGGATCCCGAGCCCGCCGGGTACGTGGCTTGCTACGCCGATCACCACGGCGACCGTGAACATCCCGACGAACGCGGCGTAGCTCAGGCCGAGATCGGGCAACAAGACGTAGAGCGCACCGGCCGACGCACCGAGGTCCACCAGCGAGAGCAGCATCTGCGCGAACAGGGCTAGGGCTCCGGGCGACTTGAAACGATGCCCGGCGACTTCGATGCCTTTGCTTCCGTACACCGCGCTCCATGCGACGTATCCCACGACGGCGGCCAGCAACAGAACGCCGAGCCCACGCCACCACGCGGCCGGCAACGACACGACCGCCGACGCGATCCCCGGTTCCGCGACGAGCGCGGCTCCGGCAAGCGTCGTCAGTCCCAGCGCGAAGGTCAGCGAGAAGAGGATTTGGATCTTCGCGACGTCGCCGAGATCGAGGCCACTCCTGGCATAGAGGCGGTAGCGCAGGCCGCCGCCGACGACACTCCCGAAACCCGTGGAGTGTGCGATCGATTGAGCGATGAACGCGGCGAACCACGCGCGCTGCCAGGGCAGCGATCTGCCGACCAGGCGCAGCGCGCATTGTTCATAGCCCGCGAGCGCCAAGAAGCTCAACCCCGTGAACGCAAGTGAGCACGCGATGCGCCAGCCGGGCAGGGCCGCGATCTCGGCGCTCAGCTGCGCGTAGGTGATCTGCGCTAGGGTGCGATGAAGCACCCAGAGAGCAATCGCCATCAAGCACGCACCGAGGACGGGAGGGGCGTACGCGCGCGCACGTCCGAACAGCGGCGCCCACTGCCGAAAACCGCTGGTAACCACGGGCAGAGTCCGCCGCGGCGCAATCTTGGCTGCGACTGCCGTCACGACGCTATCCGCTGCCAGCGTCGACGCGCACGATCACTCGGACCGCGCCCGGTAGCCGGCGAGCAGTTGCTGCGCCAGCCATTCGTAGTCACCACCGAAGTGATGACCGCCCGGCGTCTCGATGAGCTCTGCATCTCGAAAGACTGCATTCCGGCACAGGCTGTCGCGCTCGCTCTTGCCATAGATGCATTGCACCTTCGCACTATCCAAGCGCGCGGCCTCGGGCTCGATCGGTTGTGCGCGAGAGTTCGCGATTCCTAGCCAGCCGGCGACGTGGAATTCGAACGACGCATCTTTCGCCAAGCCCAGGAGCGATATCTGCACGACGCGATCGCGCGTACGAGCGTCCATGCGATTGACCGCCGCCGGCAGCACGTCGGCTCCGAACGAGTAGCCGACGAGCAGTACGTCCTCGACATGCCACGCCGCCGTGTACAGCGCGATGATCCGCTCGAGGTCCGCGGCGAGTTGCTCGGGTGTCCTGGCCCTCCAGAAGTACTGCAAAGAATCCAATCCGACGATGCCGATGTTTGCCCGCGTCAACTCGGTCGCCATCCGTTGCTCGATCTCCCGCCACCCGCCGTCCCCTGAGAGGATTATCGCCAATGCTTCCGGCGCCTCTGCAGCGGACGTCTCAATGAGCGGTAGATCGCGCAGGGCGGTCTGCGGGTCGGTCGGCAGATCCTCCGAATGGACGAGCGAGCACGCGAGCGCGAGCAGAGCCGCGGCAAGACGGATCCCTGCAAACATATGGAGCTCCTCTGCCCGTGTGGATCGGGCGCTTACGGTTTCATCCGGTGGCCTGCGAGTGATCGAATTCGAACTGGCCTCGATGTCCGCGCGATACGCGCGCGATCTCCGCAACGTTACGGATGCAACGGTCGCACTCATCGTCTTGTAAGGCCGCCCGGGGAGGCTGTGCCATCGGCTCGAGGGGCACACGCCGAGGCTCGCCAAATGAATTCGATGATCCGAACTGCCACCGCGCGCACGCTCGGGATGGCGGGGCTTGCCGTTCTGGCCGCGGCGTGCGGCAGCGGCCGAGGGCCGGGCAACCCGCGCGAGACGCCGCAAGTGTCCGTAGTCAGCGTGAGCGCGCAGAGCGTGCCGATCGTGGCGGAGCTCTCCGGCAGAACCTCGCCATACCTCGTCGCTCAGGTGCGCGCGCGTGTCGATGGAATCGTGCTGGCCCGTGAATTCAAGGAGGGCTCGGACGTCAAGACGGGCCAGCGGCTCTACAAGATCGATCCGGCGCCCTATATCGCGGCGTTGAACAGCGCGGCGGCCGCTCTGAAGAAAGCGGAAGCCAACGTGGAATCCACCTCCGCGCTAGCCGAGCGCTACAGGAACCTGGTGGCGGCCGGCGCGGTGAGTCAACAGGAGTACATCGACGCCATCGCCACGCAGAGGCAAGCGCTGGCCGACGTGGCAACCGCACAGGCATCGGTCGATCTCGCACGAATCAATCTCGGCTACACCGACGTCGTGGCGCCGATCAGCGGGCGCGTTGGCTTGTCGGACGTTACGGCGGGGGCGTACGTCGAAGCGAGCGCGGCGACGCTGTTGACGACGATCCAGCAGATCGATCCGATCTACGTAGATCTCACCCAGTCGACGGTCCAGAGCTTGGAGCTACGAAACGACGCAGCGAGCGGCCGCGTCGAGCTCGCTCCGCCGGACCGGGCGAAGGTGACAGTGGTGCTCGAGAACGGCCGAGCCTACGGCGTGCCGGGCAGCCTCACGGCCAGGGACATCACGGTGAACGAGGGCACGGGCTCCGTTACTTTGCGCGCGCAGTTCGCCAATCCCGACTCGGTATTGTTGCCCGGCATGTTCGTGCGCGGCCGCGTCCAGCAGGGCAGTCGGCGGGCCTTCCTCGTGCCGCAGATCGCGGTCACGCACGACGCAAGCGGGCAAGGCACTGCGAAGGTCGTCGGCGCGGGCGAGAAGGTCGAGCTACGCGCTCTGCGGCTCGTCGGCACGCGCGCAGATCGATGGATCGTCGAGGATGGCCTTGCCGACGGCGACCGCGTGATCGTGACCGGCGGACAGCAGCTGGCGGCCGGAGCGGTCGTTCGTGCCGTCGACCCGCGGCCCGACGCCGTCGCGCCTGCGGCCGGCGATCGGGCCTCTAACGCGCGCGCCGGTGCGGGCCAGGGCCGCCTGACCGGCGACTAGGGGCCCGGGCGACCGATGGCCAGATTCTTCATCGACCGCCCGATCTTTGCGATCGTGATCGCGATCCTGATGATGCTCGCGGGCGGACTGTCAATCGTCTCGCTACCGGTGGAGCAGTACCCGAAGATCGCGCCGCCGTCGGTGCAGGTGTCCGCCGCCTACGCCGGCGCGTCGGCGCTCACCGTGCAGAACACCATCGTGCAGGTCATCGAGCAACAGATGAGCGGGCTCGATCGGCTCTTGTACCTCTCGTCGAGTGCCGACGACACGGGCCTCGCGAGCATCACTCTGACATTCGAGCCAGGCACCGATCCCGATATCGCTCAGGTCCAGGTGCAGAACAAGCTGCAGCTCGCCACGCCGCTGCTGCCGGCCGTCGTGCAGCAAGCCGGCGTGCGGGTCACGAAGTCGAACAGTGGATATCTGCTCATCATCGGGCTCATCTCGACCGACGGCCGCATGTCGCGTTACGACATCGCCAACTACATCGTGTCGCGCCTGCAAGATCCAGTGAGTCGAATCAGTGGAGTCGGCAACATCAGTGTCTACGGCACGCAGTATGCGATGCGCGTGTGGCTCGACAACTGGAAGCTCAGGAATTTTGCGCTCACGCCGCTCGACGTTGCGAGCGCGATTCAGAGCCAGAACGTGCAAATTGCAGGCGGCCAGCTTGGCGGCCTTCCTGCGCCGGCGACGCAACGACTGACCGCGACGATCACGGAATCGACGTTGCTGCAGACGCCCGAGCAGTTCGGCGACGTTCTGCTGAAGGTCAATCCGGACGGCTCGCAGATCCGGCTGCGCGACGTGGCGCGAATCGAGCTCGGCGCGGAGAACTATTCGGTCGACTCGCGCTTCAACGGCCAGCCGGGGTCGGCCATCGCGATTCAGCTCGCCCCAGACGCCAACGCGCTCGAGACCGCCGACGCGGTGCGCGCCAAGATCGACGAGCTGGCGCCGTCGCTGCCGCAAGGCTTGAAGGTCGTCTATCCGTACGACACCACGCCCTTCGTCAGGGGGTCGATCACGGAGGTCGTCAAGACGCTGCTCGAGGGAATCGCGCTGGTGTTCCTCGTGATGTATCTCTTCCTGCAGAGCGTACGCGCGACGCTCATTCCGACGGTCACCGTGCCGGTGGTTCTGCTCGCTACGTTCGGGGTCATGGCCGCCGTGGGATTCACCATCAACACGTTAACCATGTTCGGCTTGGTGCTCGCGATCGGACTGCTCGTCGACGACGCGATCGTCGTGGTGGAGAACGTCGAACGCGTGATGGGGGAGGAGGGACTGTCGGCGCGAGACGCCACCCGTAAGGCGATGGGACAGGTTTCCGGCGCGCTGGTCGGTGTCGCCGTCGTGCTGGCTGCTGTGTTCGTGCCGGTTGCTTTCTCGGGCGGCTCGGTCGGTGCGATCTATCGGCAGTTCTCGCTCACGATCGTGGCTGCGATGGCGCTGTCGGTGTTCGTGGCGCTGTCGCTCACGCCGGCGCTCTGCACGTTGGTGCTTAAACCCGCCGGGGGCGAGCCGCAGGCGCGCAAGACCGGCCTTTTCGGCTGGTTCAACCGTGTCTTCGATCGCGGCCGCGACGGCTACGTGAACGGGGCCCAGCGCGTGATCGAGCGACTCGGCCGCTGGCTCGTGGTTTACGTAGCCGTCATCGCGGCCATCGGCTTCTTGTTCGTCCGCCTGCCGACCGCGTTCTTGCCGGACGAGGATCAAGGTGTTGCGCTCGTTCTGGTGCAGCTGTCTCCCGGAGCTACTTTGGGGCGCACGGAGGAGGTTCTGGGTGAGGTGTCCCGCTACCTTCTGAAAGACGAAGCGAAGGCGGTGGACACCGTCTTCGAGATCGCTGGCGCCAATGCGTCTGGCCACGGCCAAAATGTCGGATGGGTGTTCTTGCGCTTGAAGGATTGGTCGGTGCGCAAGAGCCCCGATCTCAAGGTGCAGGCGGTGCTCGGTCGCGTGGCGCAGCACTTTGCGGGCCATCCGGACGGGATGATCCTTCCGGTCAATCCACCGTCGATTCCGGGATTGGGGACGAGCAACGGCTTCGACCTGCAACTCGAGGATCGCGGCGGGCTCGGTCGCGATACCCTCCTGCGCGCCCGCGATCAGCTGCTCGACATGGCGCGGCAGGAAACGCGTCTCGCGCGCGTGCGCCCGAACGGGCTCGAAGACAACCCGATCTTGAAGATCGACGTGGATCGCGAGAAGGCGGCGGCGTTCGGCGTCAGCCTCAGCGACGTCGATCAGACGTTCTCGATCGCATGGGGCTCGCGGTACGTGAACAACTTCCTCGATACAGATGGCCGCATCAAGCGCGTCTTCCTGCAGGCCGATGTACCGTTCCGGATGAACCCGGAGGATATGGATTCCCTCTACGTCCGCAACAGCCGGGGCGAGATGGTGGCTTTCACGGCCTTTGCGACTGGCAAATGGGGCTGGGGCTCGCCCCAGCTCGAACGCTACAACGGAGTTCCTTCGGAGGAGGTTCAGGGGGAGGGCGCGCCCGGCGTCAGCACGGGCGAGGCCATGGCCGCGATGGAAACTCTCTTGCAGAAGCTGCCGTCCGGTATCGGCCACGAGTGGACCGGCGTTTCACTTCAGGAGCGCGCCTCGGGGTCACAGGCGCCTGTGATGTATGCGCTCTCGATCACTGTCGTGTTCTTGGCGCTCGCGGCGCTTTACGAGAGCTGGGCCGTCCCGATCGCCGTGATCATGGTCGTGCCGCTCGGCGTTTTCGGCGCACTCGCTGCGGCGTGGATCGTCGGACTGCAGAACGACGTCTTCTTCCAAGTCGGACTCCTGACGACGATCGGTTTGTCGGCGAAAAACGCGATCCTGATAGTCGAGTTCGCGCGCGATCTCGAGTCGCAAGGCAAGTCCGCGACCGCAGCCGTGCTCGAGGCCGCGCGACTGCGCTTGCGGCCGATCGCGATGACTTCGCTCGCCTTCGTGCTCGGCGTGTTGCCGCTCGCGATCGCCACCGATGCGGGCTCGGCGAGCCAGAACGCCGTTGGCCGAGGAGTCGTTGGCGGCATGTTGAGCGCCACCTTTCTCGCGCCGCTGTTCGTGCCGATGTTTTTCTACGTCATCACGGACAAGGTCTTTGGACATCGGCCGAAGACGGCGACGCCACCTGTCGTCGCCGTCGAGGGCGTAGGTGCGAAGCCATGAGATCCCGCCGGCGGAGGCTCTTGCCTTGGATCGGGCTCGTCGGCGCTGCGCTATCCGGCTGCTCGCTGGCGCCGGCGTACGAGAGGCCAGCGTTGCCGGTTTCCGATACATATCCGGCCGGCTCCGAGCATGAGCCCGCGCCCGAGCCTAAGCTCGAGCAGTCGAGCGTTGCCGCCGCCGACATCGGCTGGCGCGACTTTCTGATCGATGCGCGACTCGCGCGCCTCGTCGAGATCGCTCTCGGGAACAATCGCGATCTGCGGGTTGCCACGTTGCAAGTCGCGCAGGCGCAAGCGCTGTACCGCGTTCAACGCTCGGCGTTGTTACCGCAACTCGACATGTCGGCGAGCAAGTCCGAATCCCGGACCCCGGTCACGCTCTTGGCGCCGCAAGGTCGCGGGCCTCAGGACGAGTACTCCGTCGGGGCGAACATTGCATGGGAACTCGACTTCTTTGGGCGGCTTCAGAACCTGAGCGCGGCGGCCCAGCAGCGGTATCTCGCGACGGCGCACGCGCGCACTGCCGCCGAGATACTGCTGATCTCCCAGGTGGTGAATCAGTATCTCGCAATGCTGGCGGTGGACGAGCTGCTGGCCGTTACGCGGCGCACGCTCGATACCGCCGATGCGTCTTTGAGACTCACGTCGCTACAGCTCGCGAACGGTGTCGGCAACGAACTCTTCCTGCAGCAGTCGCTGTCCGTCGTCGAGCAGGCGAAGGCGAGCTACGCTGCGCAGCTGCGCACTCGCGCGCAGGCCGAGAACGCGTTGGTGCTCCTGATCGGGCAGCCGCTGCCAGAGGATTTGCCGCCAGCCACGCCGCTCGACGCGCAGACCATCCTCGCGGACATCCCCGCCGGTCTGCCTTCCGACCTGCTCATGCGAAGACCGGACATCCGCGAAGCGGAGGCTAATCTTCTGGCCGCCAACGCCGATATTGGCGCCGCGCGCGCCGCCTTCTTCCCGTTCATGACGCTGACCGGAAGCTACAGGACCGCGAGCACGACGTTGTCGGGCTTGTTCGACAGCGGCTCTCGCGCCTGGAGCTTCATTCCTTCGATCGTCGCGCCGATCTTCCACGGAGGCGAGCTGCGGGCGAACCTCGATCTCGCCAAGCTGCAAAAGGACAGCGCTATCGCGCAGTACGAAAAAGCGATCCAAACGGCGTTTCGCGAGGTGGCCGACAACCTTGCAGCGCGAGAAACCTACGACGAGGAGGTCTCCGCGCTCGAGTCCTTGACGGAAGCACAGCGCAGAACGCTCGACTTGGCGCAGATGCGCTTCCGCAGTGGTGTCGATACGTATCTCGACGTGCTCACGGCTCAAACGAGCTTCTATTCCGCGCAGCAGTCGCTCGTGTCGGCGCGGTTGGAGCGCCTCACGACCCTCGTCGATCTCTACCGCTCGCTCGGCGGCGGCTGGGCCGAGCGCACCGTCGGCGTCCAAGGGCCCGCGGCAGGCGCGAATTGACATGCAGACGGCCGAGCTGATCCTCGTGCTGCTCGCGGTTTCGGCCGCGATGGGGGCGCTCGCGTACCGGCTGGCTATCCCGCATCCGGTGCTGCTGGTGCTCGGTGGCGCCGTGCTGCCGTTCATACCCCATATTCCGCGTCTCACGCTGGACCCCGAGGCGATCTTCATATTGTTTGTGCCGCCGCTGCTCTACCGAACCGCGGCGACCACCTCGCTGCGAGACTTCCGCGCGCGTCTTGGGCCGATCGCTTTCCTCTCGATCGTGATGGTGCTCGCTACGATGGGTGCCGTCGCGGCCGTGTCTCATGCGTTGATACCGGGATTCTCCTGGGCCGCCGCGTTCGCGCTCGGCGCCGTCGTTGCGCCCACCGATTCCGTCGCCGCGCTCGCAGTGACGCGGCGACTTCGTGTCCCGCGCAGCATCGTGACCGTTCTGAGCGGCGAAGCGCTCGTCAATGACGCGGCATCCCTCGTCGCCTATCGCATGGCGATCGCCGCCGCCATGACGGGAGCGTTCTCGCTGCGGCAGGCAACGGTCCAGTTCGTGGTGGCCGGTCTCGGCGGCGCGCTTCTCGGAATTGCGATCGGCAAGATCGTCGTTGCCATCCGGCGTCGCCTCAATGACATGCCGACGATCGACAGCACCGTCTCGTTGCTGACGCCCTTTGCGGCGTACATTCCGGCCGAGCAGCTGGGATGGTCGGGCGTGCTCGCGGTCGTGGCCGTGGGGTTCTATATCGGCAAATGGCTTCCGTCGAATACGTCCTCCGCCACCCGTCTTCAAAGCGATCCGATGTGGGATACGATCGTGTTCATTCTCGAAGCGTTGGTGTTCATCGTCGTCGGTCTAGAGCTTCCTGACGTGCTCCAAGCGCTTCAAGGGCGACCGATCAACGTCGCGTCGGGCTACGCGCTCGCAGTGACAGGTGCGGCCATTGGCGTCCGACTCGTATTGGTTTTCCCGCGAGCCTGGCTAACGGCCGCGTTCGATCGCCTCCGCGGCGATGGCCGAGCTCGCTCGAGCTGGCGCCACACGTTGCTCGTCGGCTGGTCCGGAATGCGCGGCGGCGATTCCCTAGTTCTTGCGCTGGCGCTGCCGTTCATGCTGCGCGATGGATCTCCCTTCCCGGGACGAGACCTGATTATCTTTCTCACCTGTTCCGTCATCGTGGGTACTCTCATCGTGCAGGGTTTGTCGCTCCGCTTCGTGGCGAGCAAGCTGCGATTGCAGGACGACGGTTCGGCCGAGCGAGAAGAGCGCGCGGCCCGCGCGCGCATGGCGCATGCGGCCTTGAGCGAGCTCGACAAGCTTGCAGCGAGCGAGCACTTCTCGGCCGGTGAGCGCTCCCAACTTGCCGAAGTGTATGCGTGCCGCGCCCGCGTGCACGAGGAGGGCTCGGACGCCCTGTCGACCATCCGCTATTCCGACGCGCGCCTCGAGATGATCGAGGCCGAGCGCAAGACTCTGTTGCGGATGAGAGATGACGGCGAGATTGGCGACGAAGTCATGCGACGCGTCATGCGCGATCTGGACTTCGAGACTTCGCTGGTAGAGCGCATGCGCCTGCTGGGCGCCATGACGGAAACACCGACTGCAGCTTGACCGGAGGCTCGACGCCGCTCGACCGACGCCGCAGCGTACCGCGCGGTGCTCACCGCACCGTTGTCACGGAGGCGCCGAAGACGTACCCGGTGCCGCGCTCGGTGCGGATCAGCTGCGGGTGTGTGTGGTCGGGTTCGATCTTGCGACGCAGCCGCAATATCTGCACGTCGATCGAGC
>Ga0335084_10007708_pt1 | contig 10702 bp, 6 predicted proteins | sample Lox_Sample_44_FD_206721 | JGI IMG/M metagenome (GOLD analysis project Ga0335084, IMG submission 206721) | Soil microbial communities from Loxahatchee National Wildlife Refuge, Florida, United States - Lox_Sample_4.4 | ecosystem: Environmental > Terrestrial > Soil > Wetlands | place: USA: Florida...
GTCGCTCCTTTCCCGTCGCCTATCCCGCCGCCGTGCCGATCGCGGCCATGCGCTCCCAGAGCCGGGCCGCCTCGCGCCGCGCCTCGGCGCCGATCGCGCCTCGGTCGCCCGTCGCGAGCCGCCCATCCTGCACCGCCACGCGCCCGCCCACCACCACGTGGCGGACCTCGCCCTCCTCCCGGACGACCAGGTCGCCGAGGGCGCCCGGGGAGAACGGCGCCGGGGCGGCCCCGAACCGCTCCGCCACCAGGGCCTGGCCGGCGGCGAGCCGCCCCGCGGGCCGCGGATCGCCGTGCGCCGCCGCCAGGCGCCGGAGGGCGGCCTCCTCGGCGGCCATGTCGGGCTCCCAGCCGTCCGTGCCGAGCGCCACCCGTCCCGCGTGCCGGAGCACGCCCGCGTAGCCGACCCGGTTCCCCTCGTTCGAGCGGGGGTTCTGGACGAGCCAGCAGCGGTGCGCGTCGACGACCGCCACCTCCTCCGGCGTGAGGTGGACCCCGTGCGCGAGGATCGAGCCGGGGACGAGCGCCCCCAGGGCGACCAGGCGCTCGAGGGGCCCGGTGAAGCCGCGGGCCCGGGCGTCCTCCACGTCGGCCCGGTCCTCGGCCACGTGCACGTGGAGCACCGTCCCGAGGGCGCGGGCCAGCTCCCCGGCGGCGCGGACGGTGGCGTCGGAGACGGTGAAGCCGGCGTGGAGGCCGACGGCGCCGCGGACGAGCGGCGAGGCCGGGACCCGCCGGCACTCCTCGAGCCCCCGGCGCCCCTCCTCGGCGCCACCGTTCCGCTCGGTGGCGCCGTAGCAGAGGACCGCCCGGATCCCGAGCTCCTCGCAGGCGCCGGCCAGGATGGCGAGCGACCCCTCGACGAGGCGGGGGGACTCGTGGTGGTCCACGAGCGCCGTCGTGCCCGCGAGCAGGGCACGGGCGACGTAGTCGCGGGCCGAGGCCCGGAGCGCGGCCGCGTCCAGCGCCCGGTCGAGCCGCCACCAGACCCGCTCCAGGATCTGGAGGAAGGACTCCGGGGGCGGGGACGGGGGCGGCATGCCGTAGGGCGCCAGGCCGCTGTAGAGGTGGGTGTGGGCGCAGACCGCGCCCGGCGCGATCTCACCCCGCGGGCAGGCGAGGACCGCCGCCCCGGGCGGCGCGGCCGTCACCACCCGCCCGTCCGCGATCGCCACGGCGCGGCCGGCCCGGTCCGGCCCCACCCGGAGCGTCCCGCCGCTCACCGCACCCCCGCCGCCGGCCCGAGCGGCGCGTAGGCCGGCCCGAAGGGCGCGCGGGCGAGGAAGCGCCCGGCGCCCGGCTCGGCCCGGAGATCGCCGTCGGCGAGGACGTGCCGGCCGCCGGCGACGGTGTGGATCACCGTCCCCCGCACCTCCAGCCCCTCCCAGACGGAGAAGTCGGTCCGCTGGCGCTGGGTCCGGGCGGAGAGGGTCCGGGTCCGGGCCGGGTCGAGGACGATCACGTCGGCGTCGGCTCCGGGCTGGAGCGATCCCTTCCGCGGCCAGAGGTGGAAGGCGCGGGCCGCCTCGGTGGAGGTGAGGGCGACGAACCGCTCCGGCGTCAACCGGCCGGCGTTGACCCCCAGGTGCCAGAGGACGTGGAGCCGATCCTCGACCCCGCCGCAGCCGTTCGGGATCCGGGTGAACCGCTCCTGGCCGAGCCGCTTCTGCTCCTTCGTGAAGCAGCAGTGGTCGGTGCCGGTGGTGGTGAGCGCGCCCTCGGCGATCGCCCGCCAGAGCGCCTCCTGGTGCCCCTTCGGGCGATAGGGCGGGCTCATCACGTGGCCGGCGGCCCGATCGAAGTCGGGGCTCTCGTAGACCGAGTCGTCGATGGCCAGGAACCCGGGGAGGGTCTCGCCCACCACCCGCACCCCGCGCCGGCGGGCGGCGCCGATGTGCTCCGCCGCCTGGGCGGCCGAGACGTGCACCACGTAGAGCGGCACGTCGACGACCTCGGCCATGGTGATGGCCCGCAGGGTGGCCTCGCCCTCGAGCTGCGGCGGGCGGGAGCGGGCGTGGCCGACCGGCCCGGTCACCCCCTCGGCGAGCAGCTTCTGCTGGAGGTGGGCGATCAGCTCGCCGTTCTCCGCGTGGACCTGGGGGAGGGCGCCGAGCTCCCGGCAGCGGAGGAAGCCGGCCACGATCTCCTCGTCGGAGAGCATCAGCCCGCCCTTGTAGGCGAGGAAGAACTTGAAACTGGTGACGCCCTGCTCGCGGACCAGGGGCGCCATCTCGGCGGCGAACCGTTCCCCCCACCAGGAGACGGTCATGTGGAGGCCGTGATCGACGGCCGCCCGGACGGCCCAGCCGCGCCAGCGGGCCAGCGCCTCGAGGGGCGGCTCGCCCCGCTCCGGGCCGACGAAGTCGAGCAGGGTGGTGGTGCCGCCCGCCAGGGCGGCGGCGCTGCCGGAGAGGAAGTCGTCCGCCACCACCGTCCCCATGGTCGGGAGCTGCATGTGCGTGTGCGGGTCGACCCCGCCCGGCATCACGAAGCAGCCGCCGGCGTCGACGACCTCCGCCTCCGTCCCGGCGGCGAGCCCCTCCCCCACCGCCGCGACCTGGCCCTCCCGGCAGAGGACGTCGGCCCGCCGGCGTCCGTCCGCCGTGACCACCGTCCCGCCCCGGATCAGGATCTCGCCCACGGGCCCCCTCCCTCCCCCGGCGCGCTCGCCAGGATCCGCCCCGGCAGCGGCCGGGGCGCGGACAGCCGGCCGTGATCGAGCACCAGCTCGCCGTGCACCAGGACCGCGTCGATCCCCACGGGCGGCACCAGGGGCTCGAGGTAGTCGTTCCGCTCCCCCACCGTCTCCGGGTCGAAGAGCACCAGGGAGGCGTCGGCTCCGGGGCGGAGCACCGGATCCTCGAGGCGGAGGAAGCGGCAGGGGAGGACCGCGAGCCGGTGGACCATCTGCTCGAGCGGGATCCCGAGCTCGCGCGCCATCCGGAGCGCCTTGGGGAAGGCCCCCAGGGCCCGGGGGTGGGGCCTCTGGCCCGGGCCGGGCATGAGCCCGTCGGTGCAGATCGCCATGCTCGGGCGGCGGAAGAAGCGCTCGACGGTGGCCTCGTTCCCGTAGTGGGTGATGATGGCGATCTCGCCCGCGTTGGCGACGAAGAAGTCGAAGACCGCCTGGTAGGCGGCCTCCGAGCCGACGTCCGCCACCCCGGCCGCCCGGGCCACGTCGGCGAGCCGCCTCCCGAGGAAGCGGTCCCCCACCCCGGGCTTCACCCCGGCGAGCTGTACGCCCTCCAGGCCCCCGCAGAACTGCACGAAGTTGTCGAAGCCCCGGGTGTCGTGGCGGATCCGCTCCGCCGCCGCGCGCCGGGCGGCGGGATCGGCGAGGCGGGCGAGGAACTCGGCCCGGGTGCCGGCCCGCAGCTCGGGCGGGAAGATCGCGTCGCCGGTGGTCGAGCCGGCGGTGTACGGGTACATGTTCTCCATCGTCGGCACGAGCGAGGCCGCGTCGGCGAGGATCCCCTCCAGCGCCCCGATCTTCTCGTAGTTCCGGGCCCCGGCGATCTTGGAGTGCTCGTTGCAGTAGCCGCCCCCGCCCTCGATCGCCGCCGTCACCACCTCGCGAACGCTCTCCACGATCCCGTCGCTCTCCGAGCGGACGTGGGGGAAGATCGCCCCCGGCTTCACCTGGTTGAAGGCGCGGACCAGGGCGGTGAGCTCGCGCTGGTCGCAGTAGACCGCGGGGTTGTACACCAGGCCGGTGGAGAGCCCCAGGGTGAAGGGGGCCTCGCGCCGGACCACCTCGGCCATGGCGGCGAGCTCGGCGTCGGTCGCCACCCGGGCCAGGTTGTCCATCACCACCCGGCGGACGGCCGAGTGGCCGAGGTAGAGCCCGAGGTCGGTGACCGAGCGGCCCCGGTGCCAGCCGAGGAACTCCGCCACCGAGCTCCAGGTCCAGGGCCCCTCGACGGCGCCGTCGAGGGGCTTCAGCTGGGCGGCGTACTGCGAGCGCTGCGCCTCCGCCACCGGCGCGGGAGAGAGGCCGTCCACCCCGCAGATCCGCTTGGTCACCCCGCCGCGCAGCGCCAGCTCGCAGGCGCGGGGGAGCCCGCTCTCGCCGGGGAGGGTGCCGCCCAGGGCCCCGTGGTTGTGGGTGTCGACGAAGCCCGGCGCCAGGGCCCGGCCGCGGGCGTCGAGCACCTCCGCCCCGGCCGCCTCGGAGCGCGGCACCTCGCCGAGGCGGGCGATCCGGTCGCCGTCCAGGAGGACGTCGCCGGCGAACGGCGGGGTCACGCCGTCCCCGGTGACGATCCGGGCGTCGCGGATCAGGCGCCGCATCAGGCGGCCAGCTCGCGGACCAGCCGGAGCAGCACCTCGGCGCCGGCCGCCAGGTCGGCCGGGGCGGTGTGCTCCTCCACGTTGTGGGAGACGCCCCGGGCGCTCGGGACGAAGATCATGCAGGCGGGGCAGACCGCAGCCAGGATCCCCGCGTCGTGGCCGGCGCCGCTCGGGAGGCGGCGCACCCTGTGGCCGAGCTCGCTGGCGAGCGCCTCGACCCGCCCGACCAGGACCGGGTCGAAGGCGATGGGCGGGAAGCGGGCCAGGCTCCGGCGCGAGACCCGCCGCTCGGCCTCCTGGAGCAGGGCCTCGTCGGTGTTCCTGAGGTCCACCGTGAGAACCGCCCGGTTGGCCACCACGTTCACCAGGTTGGGCGAGAGGGTGAGGAAGCCGACGGTGGCCACCTGGTGGCCGCCCATCTCCTTCGCCAGCCTGCGGGCGAAGGTGGCGATCTCGGCCGCCACCAGCCCGGCGTCGTGGCGCATCGACATCGGGGTGGTGCCGGCGTGGTTCGACTGGCCGAGCAGGGTCACCTCGGTCCAGGAGATCCCCTGCACCCCGGTGACCGCGCCGATCGTGTAGCCCTCGGCCTCGAGCACCGGCCCCTGCTCGATGTGGAGCTCGACGTAGGCGTGGACGCTCGGGCGGCCCACCGGCGCCGGACCGGAGTAGCCGATCCGCCGGAGCTCGTCCCCCACCCGCTTCCCGTCGATCCCGGCCGTGCCCAGCGCCTGCTCCAGGGGGAGCGCGCCGGTGAAGACCAGGCTCCCCATCATGTCGGGCTGGAAGCGCGAGCCCTCCTCGTCGGTGAAGAAGGCGACCGCCAGGGGTCGCCGGGTCACCACCCCCGCCTGGTTCAGGGCCTGGATCACCTCCAGGCCGCCCAGCACCCCGAGGTTCCCGTCGTAGCGCCCGCCGGTGGCCACGGTGTCGATGTGGCTCCCCATCATCACGGGCGGGCCGTCCTCCCGCCCCTGGCGGACCCCGACCCCGTTGCCGATGGCGTCGACGGTGACCGCGAGGCCGAGCTCCTTCATCCACCGGACCACCAGGTCGCGGCCGGCCTTGTCGGCGTCGGTGAGCGCGAGCCGGGCCACCCCGCCCCCGGCGATCGCCCCCACCTGTCCCAGCTCCTCCAGCCGGCGCGAGAGGCGCGCCCCGTCGATCCGCGGGTCCTCAGCCATGGCCTCGCTCCTCGCGGCCCGGCCCTGCCCGGACCGGCCGCCGTCCACTCAATGCCAGTCCGCCCGGTCCGCGTCCGGGATCCGGCCCACGTTGATGGCGCGCGCGGCGGGCGAGTCCTTCATCGGGAGGCGCGTCCGCCGGACGCCGTCGAAGGCCTCGAGCGCCCCGGCCACCGCGCCGGCGGTGGGGACGAGCCCGATCTCCCCCACGCCCTTGGCGCCGAAGGGGCCCTCCGGCTCGGGATCCTCCACCAGCATCACCTCGACCTCGGGCATGTGCTGGGCGCGGAGGACGCCGATGTCGCGGAGCTTGAAGGTGACCGGCATGCCGTCCTTGCAGGGGAGCTCCTCGGTGAGGGCGTAGCCGAGCCCCATGTGCACCGAGCCCTCGATCTGCGCCGCGCACTGCTGGGGGTTGATGGCCCGGCCCACGTCGTGGGCGGCGATCACCTTCTCCAGCTTGCCCGCGGCGTCGAGCACCACCACCTGGGTGGCCCAGCCGAAGGCGGTGTGGGTCTTCACCTTGCCGTTCCTGGTGGTGCCGGGGGCGGTGGTGTCGTCGATGGTGATCTCGCCGGCGTACTCGCGGCCCGCGAGGTCGCCCAGGGTCTGGCCCCGGTCCAGGTCGGCCTTGAGCTTCGCGGCCGCGTCCACCGCCGCCCGGCCGCCGAGCAGGGTGGCGCGCGAGCCGGTGGTCTGGCCGGCCCCCAGCTCGAACTTCGTGTCGACGCGGGGCCGGAAGACGGGAGCCGGGAGGCCGGTCACCTCGGCGGCGCACTGGATCAGGACGGTGAGGAGCCCCTGGCCCATCTCGGTGAAGCCGGCGTGGAGGGCCACCGTCCCGTCCTGCTCCACCACCAGCCGGACCTTGCCCTTCTCGATCGCGCCGTTGCCGATCCCCGAGTTCTTCACCCCGCAGGCGATCCCCACCGCCTTGCCCGCCGCCCGCGCCGACCGCCAGGCGTCCTTCACCGCGAGGAGCGTCTTCTCGAGCCCCACCGACTTCTCCAGCACCTGGCCGGTGGTGAACGGGTCGCCGATGCGGAGCGCGTTCCGGAACCGCATCTCCCAGCCGTCCAGCCCGGCCTTCCGCGCGAGGAGGTCCATGCACCCCTCGATCGCGAAGCTGGTCTGGTTCACGCCGAAGCCACGCATCGCCCCGCAGGGCGGGTTGTTGGTGTAGGCGGCGATCGACTCGATGTCCACCGCCGGCACCTTGTACGGTCCGCAGGCGTGGCCGGCGGCCCGCTCCAGCACCTTCCCGCCCACCGAGGCGTAGGCGCCCGAATCGCCGAGGAGGCGGGCCCGCACCGCGGTGAGCCTCCCCTCGGCGTCGCACCCCACCGTGTAGGTCATGGTGATGGGGTGGCGCTTCGGGTGCATCCGGATCGACTCCTCGCGGGAGAGGACCAGGCGGACCGGCCGCCCGGTCATCCGGGCGAGGAGCGCGGTCTGGGCCTGGATCGACATGTCCTCCTTGCCGCCGAACGCGCCGCCGTTCGGGACCAGGTCCACCCGGACGCGATCCTCGGGCTCGCCCAGCACCGCCGCCACCTGCCGGCGGTCGTCGAAGATCCCCTGCCCCTGGCTGTAGAGCTGCAGGCGGCCGTCGGGCAGCGGCCTGGCGAGCGCCGCCTCCGGCTCGAGGTAGAGGTGCTCGATCCGCTGGGTTGCCCAGGTGCCGGTGACCACGTGGGCCGAGGCGGCCAGGGCGGCGTCCACGTCGCCCCGCTGGAAGCGGGTGGTGGAGAGCACGTTCCCGTGCTTCGGGTTCACCTGCGGTGCGCCCGGCTGGATCGCCGCGGCCGGATCGAGCACCGGGGGGAGCGGCTCGTAGGTCACCTCCACCAGGGCGGCCGCCTCGCGGGCCAGGCGCGGGCTCTCGGCCGCCACCGCCGCGAGGACGTCGCCGACGTAGCGGACCTCCTCGCCCTCGGCCACCAGCACCGGCCAGTCCCGGTAGACGATCCCCACCCAGCGGTCGCCGGGCACGTCCTTGGCCGTCGCCACCGCCACCACCCCGGGCAGCGCCCGCGCCCGGGAGGTGTCGATCCGGACCACCCGGGCCCGGGCGTGCGGGGAGAGGACCACTGCGCCGTGGAGGAGCCCGGGCGCGTCCAGGTCCGCCACGAACTCGCGGGCCCCCAGGCTGAGCGCGCCCCCCTGGTACCGCTCGAGGGGCTTCCCCACCCCCCCGTCCCGGACCGGGCGCGGCCGCTCCCCGCCGCGCTTGGCGGCGTGGATCAGCTCCACGGCGTCCACGATCTTCACGTAGCCGGTGCAGCGGCAGAGGTGGCCGTCGAGCGCCCTGGCGATCTCTCCCCGGGAGAGGAGCCGGTCCTGGTCGGTGAGCCACTTGATCCGGAGGACCAGGCCGGGCGTGCAGAAGCCGCACTGGAGGCCGGCCGCGGCCTGGAAGGCGTCCGCGTAGAGCTGCCGCTCCGCCTCGGGCACCCCCTCGAGCGTGACCACCGCCTTGCCCTCCACCTTCTCGGCGGGGATGGCGCAGGTGGTCTTCGGGGCCCCGTCCACCAGCGCGAGGCAGCAGCCGCACTGCCCCTGCGGCGCGCAGGCGTCCTTGAGCGAGGTGAGCTTCGCCTGCTCGCGCAGGACCTCGAGGAGCGACTGGCCCGGGAGCACCTCGACCTGCCGCGGCGCGCCGTTGAGGTGGAAGGCGACCTTCTTCATGGCCTCTCTTTAACACCGCCCCCGGTTCCAAACGAGCGGGGGTGGGCGATCCGGCGCCGGGACGGACCCCGGGTCCGCGGAGCCGTGCGGGGCGGCCCCGGAGGTCGGGCCGGGCCCGGCGAGAGGGGCGTCCCGCCGCCTCCCGACCCGGCGGGGTGGCGGCGGCCCGGGGGGCGAGGTATGAGCAGGGCGCCGCGATTGGGCGCGGTCCTTCCCCCGGGCCCGCGCGGCGCGGCAGCGAGGTGCGATGGCCGAGCTCACGCCCGTCCCCTTCGGCGTCCTGGTCACCCGGCTCCTCTCGGAGCTGGAGGCCCGGAGGTCCGTCTTCGACCTGCCCGCCCGCGCCTTCGTGACGGCGCCGCCGGGGAAGGACCTCTCGGTCTCCATCCACGGCCACCGGGCCTCCACCCCCTTCGGCCCCGCCGCCGGCCCCCACACCCAGCTCGCCCAGAACGTGGTGCTCTCCTGGCTCGCCGGCGGCCGGGTGCTCGAGCTCAAGACCGTCCAGGTGAGGGACGACCTGGTCATCCCCCGCCCCTGCATCGACATGGAGACGGTGGGCTACAACGTCGAGTGGTCGCAGGAGCTCGAGGTCGCCCAGTCGCTCGAGGAGTACGTGAAAGCGGCGATGCTCGTGGAGCTCCTCAAGGCGCGCGGGGTGGCGAGCGGCCTCCCCGACGCCGTCTACGACCTCTCGGTGGGCTACGACCTGGCGGGGATCCGCTCCGACAAGGTCCGCGCCTTCCTCGACGGGATGCGGGACGCGAGCGCGCTCGTCGCCCGCCTGCGCCGGGAGATCCCCGCCCCCTGGGCGGCCCTCCGCGACCTCCCCTTCCCCTCCCGGCTCTCCGACACCGTCACCCTCTCCACCTTCCACGGCTGCCCGCCGGAGGAGATCGAGGCGATCGCCCGCTTCCTCATGGAGGAGGCGGGGCTCCACGTGGTGGTGAAGCTCAACCCGACCCTGCTCGGGAAGGAGGCGGTGGAGGAGCTCCTCCGCGGGCGGCTCGGCTACTCGGCCCTGCGCGTCCCGCACGCCGCCTTCGCGAACGACGCCACCTGGGAACAGGTGAGCGGGTTCGTGACCCGCCTCGGGGCGCTGGGGGAGCGACTCGGGCTGGGCTTCGGGGTGAAATTCACCAACACCCTGGTGGTGGAGAACCACCGGAGCTTCTTCCCCGCCAGCGAGCGGCAGATGTACCTCTCCGGCCCGCCGCTCCACGTCCTCGCCGTCGCCCTGGTGCGCCGCTTCCGGGAGGCGTTCGAGGACCGGTTCCCCATCTCCTTCTCGGCCGGGATCGACGCCGGGAACTTCCCGGACGCGGTGGCCCTGGGGCTGAGGCCGGTCACCGCCTGCACCGACCTCCTGCGGGCCGGCGGGTACGCCCGCGGCCGGCGCTACTTCGAGAAGCTCGCCGAGCGGATGGACGCGACCGGCGCCGCCGACCTGGAGGTCTACGCGCTCCGCGCCTACGGCCACGCGGAGGCGGCCCTCGAGCGGCTCGCCCTCCCGCCGGCAGCCGCCGCAGCCTGCCGGGCGGCGCTGGCCGCGGGCGGCGACCTCCGGGCGGCCGCCGGCGCGGCCTTCCCGGCCTGGGTCTCCCAGGCCCTCCTCCTCAACACCGCCACCTACGCGGAGCGCGCCCTCGCCGACCCGCGCTACGCCGCGGCGAGGAACGCCACGCCGCCGAAGAAGATCGGCCGCCGCCTGGCGCTCTTCGACTGCCTCACCTGCGACAAGTGCGTGCCGGTCTGCCCCAACGACGCCAACTTCACGCTCGCCATCCCGAGCGGCGAGGTGGCGGTGGAGCGGCTCGTCCCCGCCGCGCGCGGCTTCCGCGCGGAGGCGGCCGGGACCGTGCGGTTCGCCGAGGCCCACCAGATCGCCAACTTCGCCGACGCCTGCAACGAGTGCGGCCACTGCGACGTGCTCTGCCCGGAGGACGGCGGCCCGTATCGCCTGAAGCCGCGCTTCTTCGGGAGCGCGGCCGCCTGGGCGGCCACGCCGGCGCTCGACGGCTTCGCCTTCGAGGCCATCCCCGATGGGCTCAGGATGCACGGGCGCTTCGAGGGGCGCGCTTACCTCCTGGAGAGCGGCGGCTCGCGCGTCCGCTACCAGGGCGAGGGGTTCGATCTCCGGCTCGACCCGGCCGACCCGGCGGGCACCGCCGAGGGCCACGCCGACGGGCCGGTGGACCTCACCTTCCTCCGGATCATGGAGCGGCTCCGGGACGCCATCCGCGCCGGCGGCGCGGGGAGCTGGGTGGGGGCGGCGCTCGCCGCCGCGGAGGCGCCGGCGACCCGCCCCTGAGCAGGCCGGCGCGGAGAGGACCGGCTTCCCCTGGCCGCACCTCGCGACGGCGCGCGACGTGCGACCCGACCCGGCGGGCTACGGCGAGATCGTGTAGCCGAGACCGGTGATGGCGTCCCGCGCCCCGCTGGCGCTCGTCCGGACCTCCACCTGGACGGCGTAGCTCCCCGCGGCGGTCGTGGCCGGGAGCGTCCAGGTGCTGGTGGTGCTCCAGGCCTGCACGATCGCCC
>Ga0335084_10007709_pt1 | contig 10701 bp, 9 predicted proteins | sample Lox_Sample_44_FD_206721 | JGI IMG/M metagenome (GOLD analysis project Ga0335084, IMG submission 206721) | Soil microbial communities from Loxahatchee National Wildlife Refuge, Florida, United States - Lox_Sample_4.4 | ecosystem: Environmental > Terrestrial > Soil > Wetlands | place: USA: Florida...
CGGAGTTGGAGCAACGACTGGCGTTGATCCAGTCCCACTTCGAATCGCGCGTTCAGTCCTACGAGAATCGAATCGTCGAGCTGGAACGGGAATTGGCGGCGAAAGAGAGCATCAACCGGGAACTGCTCGAATCCAGGATTCAAGCGACGCGAATGGCCCTGGAGCAGGCGCCGCCGCCCGCGCACAAGCCGAGTGTGGTGTACACGCTGCGGTTCGGAGATTTGATGGCCCGGAAGGCAACCGTGAAAACGCGGACCCGCCAGGAAACCGACACTCTCTGATCACGAAGGCACCGGCTTCTGTTCCGTCTTGAGCGCCTTTTCATAGCACTCCAGCGCCTCGCGAAAGCGTTGCAGCCGGTTGCAGACCGCGCCCTTGTAGAGATACGCCAGTGTCAGTGAACTATCGGTGGCGATCGCCTTGTCGTAGCTTGCCAGGGCTTCTTCGATCTTCTGCAGTTTTTCAAGGGCCATGCCCTTTTTCACCAGTGCATCGGCATTCGCGGGATCGAGCCGGACGGCATTTTCAAAACAGTTCAGCGCCTCTTCGGCCTGGCCCAGATTCATCAGCGCCTGCCCTTTCCCGATCAGCATGGACGCCTGAGCCGTCGGATCCATATCGTCAATCCGCTCCGAGGTCAGCGCCGCAGGATGAAAATCCTTCCCCGCCGCTTTGCCATCAGTGAATGGTGCGAGGACCGTATTCGAAGCCACCGCCTTCAATTCTCCGTCCACAGTCCGATGCTCGACATCAACGTCGTTGGACTGGGTGGTCAACTCGAGTTCCTGAATTCGTTTCTCGAGTCTTTCGATGGCTCCCAGAAACCGGATGCTTGCCTGGTCCAGTTGAGTCTGTCCGGCGCTCGACACATCACCCGCACCCAGAACTGCCGACGTCAATCCGTGGCCGGCGGGAAGTGCCAGCGCAACTTCCGAGAGTCGATTCATGGCGCGCACGATGATCGCCGCGGCGATCAGGATTCCCAGCACTCCGACGACGCCGAATATTCCCGCGATCAGGAGCAGCGTCCTGTTCGAATTCTGCATCGCTTCGAGTTCGCGCCGACGCTGTTCGTTTAGCGACTGTTCGATCACGCCCAGACGCGTCTTCAATGTCTCGTCGAGTCGGTGCGCCACGATTTCGACGTTGCGCGAGGTCTGTTCCAGAAACTGGGTCGAAACCAGCGTCGCCTCGTGGCGGATCTGCTCGATGGCCTGGCGGATCATCTCCTGGGTCTGCGCGTCCGGAACGACCGGCGCGTTGGTTTCGGAAACCGCGTTGATGGGAGCGTTGGTGGACGCGCCGGCTGGTTCAGGATCGGCAACGAGCCGGTGCGAATTCGCCACGGAGATCAGCAGGCCCGAAAAAATGACGGCGATGAGGCATTGATGGGCCGTGTGCTTTGGCATACGTCGAAGAATCCGGGGCCACCGTAGGAAATCCCACTGGACTTTCAAGACCAAAATCCCGACCGGGTCATTCTGCGCTGACCTCGAACCATCGATTCGCGGGGCCGACCGAGGACTGGCGCGTTCCCGTCAGGAGCTGGCGCTGGTGTAACGTCGAACAGAAAGGCGCCAGACCAGCTCGGATGCCGCGAAGCAGAGCAGGCTCATCCCCAGCAACAAACCCATCTCCAGCGGAGAGCCGAGTTTCTGCGTCAGAAGTTTCACCGGCACATTCGAGACCAGCAGCATCGGAATGGCGAATGTGAAGAACACCTTGAACAGCCCCTTGAACGCCGCGTCAGGCAGGCGCGCGATGTTGAACAGGTTGTAGTAGGCCCAGACAATTCCCTGAGCCTGCACCGTCCAGAAACTGATGCTGGCCAGGAGAAACATCAGGGAGTAATGAACCACGACTCCAGTCAGGGCCAGGGCCAGGAATCCCGCAAGCTCAAGCCAGGTCGGCGCCAGGTGAAGCCGGTGCGCTGCATAAATCATCACGGCGATCGACGTGGCGGCATTCACGAACGCGCCGAAATCCAGTTGCCGCACGGAGACAATGAAGCGCGTGTTGACGGGCAGCATCATCAGAAAATCCAGCTTGCCGGTACGAATGAGCTCCGAGAGATGCGTGCAATTGATCAGGAAAAAAGCCTGGAACAACTGCTGGATCAGATGGCTGGCGCCGACGAGCAGCACCACCTGCCACTTCGACCAGCCGGCAATGCTTTCCGTGTGCAGATACATGACGCCAATGAAACTGAGCTGGAGCGCAAACCACATCATTTCAACCACGATCCAAAGAAGGAAATTGCTCTTGAACGTCATCTCGCGCACAAGCGAGTTGCGCCAGAGCATCGCATAGATGGAAAGATAACGGTTCATGTTGAGAAATGGCGCCGGATTTCAGCCGCCAAAAGCCGCGTATCGCCGTATGCCCCGGCTCCAGGCGAAGCGCGCAACTCCGTAGAGCATCACCACCCAGAACGCCTGGATGATCAGCCCCTGCCAGATCGCGGCGCCGGTGGTCTTCCCGAGATAAATGCTGACGGGAAAAAACATTTGATAGGGAAACGGGGTAAAATAGAGAGCCTTGCCAACAGCCGGAGGCAGAATATCGAGAGGAAACAAATGCCCGCTCGCCAGGTACTCGATGGCAAAAAGAATAAAGATGAACGTGGATACCTCCAATACCCAGAACGCCAGCATGGCCATCGTGAAGGAAATCAGAAATTGCAGCATTGCCGTCAACACGATCGAAATCATGAACCATCCGAACGTTGCCGCGTGCTCCGGCAACACGAAAAAGCCGCGGTAGTAAAGAATGAACAGGCCCACGGGCACCAGCGCGACGGAGCTGTAAATCATTCTTCCGGAAAAAAAGAGGCAGAACCGGTAATACAGATAATCGATCGGCTTGAGCAGGAACTGGCTGATGGCGCCGTCGCGAATGTCGCCCGCCATCTGCCAGTCGTCGTCCGTCACCGCCGTCAGCGCGTCCACGATGGTCACGATCAAATAGTAGGAAATCATCTCGCCCAACGTGTAGGACGCCACGGTGGCGGAATCCGTCCGCCCGTTGAACACCGCCCGCCACAAAAAAATCGTCGCCGCCAGCGGAATCAGCCCGAACACCGAGCGCACGATGAAGTTGAATCGATAGACCAGCGTGTTCTGAATCCCGACGTTGATAACATGCCAGTATTTTCGCATGGCTCGTATTGCCTCTCGCCGGCTTTGAAAGTAGAAGGTGTGGGTGAAAAAGCAATCCGCGTCGCCGACGGCACCCCTCTCAGTCGGCCTTCGTCGTTATCTGTATCTGACCGCAGCCATCACCGGCGCCGCGATCATGGTGATCGAGATTCTCGGCGCCAAAATGCTCGCGCCCTATGTAGGCACGTCGCATTTCGTGTGGACCGCCCAGATCGCCGTTACTCTTGTGGCGCTCGCCGCCGGTTACTACGCCGGAGGCCGGCTGGTGGATCGCTCGACGCGGCTCGACCCGATCTACGGCGCCATTCTGGCGGCGGGTATTTACCTCTGTGTAACGGTGTTGATCGTCCGCCCGGTGGCGTACTGGTGCCTCGGATTCAGGCTGGCGATCGGTTCGCTCCTGGCCTCGGCGTTTCTTTTCTTTCTCCCGCTGGCGCTGCTGGCCATGGTGGGACCGTTCTTCGTCCGGGTGCTGAGCAGTTCACTGCAGGGTGTGGGCGGAAATGTCGGACGCCTCACGGCGCTCAGCACGCTGGGCAGTTTCGCCGGCACGGTGCTCATCGGCTACGTTCTGATTCCCTACCTGCCGAACTCCTGGATCATGTATTGCACCGCGAGCCTGTTGTTTGTCGTGGTGGGGATCTACTTCGCCGTCTGGAGGAGACGATCCTCCAGTGCCACGGCTGTTGCAGTCGGAGTTTTGACCGGACTGGTGGCGGGGTACGCGGGTGTCGAGGTCGAGCGACGAGGGACATTTACCGAAGCGATCGAACGATTTCGCGGCAATTCCAATTTCGGTCAGTTGCAGGTCGTCGATTTGAAAAGCGGCGCGCGCCGGTACTATCTGAATGATTACCTGGTGCAGAACGTGTACGACCCGACGAACGGGACGAGCGCGACACTGTTCACCTATATGCTGCACGGGCTGGCCCGGGCCTACACGCCCGGCATCGAGCGGGTTTTGTGCATCGGCCTGGGAGTCGGCATCGTTCCCTCCCAGTTCGCCAGCGAGGGCGCCAGCGTCGATGTCGTCGAGATCAATCCGGCCGTGGTGACGGTGGGACGGGAATTCTTCGGTTGCCATCCCGAACAGTTCCGACTCAGCATTGGCGACGGGCGGCAGTTCGTAAACGCCGCCACCAATCGCTATGACGCCATCATTCTCGACGCCTTTCTGGGCGACTCCTCGCCGTCGCATCTCATGAGCCGGGAGGCATTCCAGTCAATGCGCCGACTCCTGAATCCAAACGGCGCGCTGGTGATCAATTCCTTTGCGGAGTTCGACGCGGGCAAGGATTTCCTCGGTGCATCGCTGGAAAAGACCTTGAAGAGCGTTTTCAAAAGTGTGCGCATTCACCAGTCGCCGAGAGGCAATGTCTTTTTCGTGGCTTCGGACCAGGAAACGTTGAAGCTCAACACGCCAATGGACCTCAATGCAGTGCATGCCGTGGTCCGGGATGAAGCCGAAACAACCCTCAGCGCCATTGTCGAAGCCAATCCCCGTCATGGCATCGTTCTGACCGACGACTACAATCCGGTTGAATACTACGACGCGGCAAATCGCGAACGCATCCGCCGTCAACTGGCGTTGGGAATGCGGTCGCTGTGAACTTCAGCGAAGTGGCCGGCGGGCGCGGACCGGTTTTGACTGACGCCGACGATTGAAAACCGTCCGGGCCAGAGCGGCGAGAAACAGCGCAAAAATTCCCCCCACGCTCAGATAAAAAAAGTCCGAATGTCCGCGGTCGATCGTGTGTGTGTGCGGCGCCCAGGAATCATGCGCATCAGCCAGAAAATTGAATGCAAGCAACCCGACGCCGCTCAGGAACTTCTTCATGAACTCATCTTGTTGGTCGCCAGCCAAAAATCAAGCATCGGTTGACCGCTCTTCGATGAAAATCGAGGTCAGTCGTATGGGGTCGGAAGGGGTTGCAGACCTGACCGCACCCAGTATATCAAGCCGCGCCTCCTCGTGGTTCGATTCGGAAACGCAGCGGCATCGACGAAGGATTTAACCACCCTTCGCGTCAAACCTTGAGCAAGGCGCGCGCTTCGGCCATGCCGGGCGCAGGACGACCGTACTCGCTTGCGGTTACCCGTGCCAGACCCACCACGTGCCGCCAGCGATACGGCGCGCGGGTCGTGGCGAATTCCTCCGATACCGTGCGATAAAACTTTTCGGCGTGCAGCGCGCCATCTTCACTGACGGCATAGCGGAGCAGCAGATCGAACATCGGACGCGGCGCGCAACCGAGTTCGCCGTAGCGATAAACCACCGCGCTGGCCTTGCCCTGTAAATTTCCGCGGATCGCTTCCTCGGCTTCCCGAAGCAGACCATCGGGAGCGGTGGTCTTGATCTCATCGAGGTGCCGGGTGACCGGCAGCGGTTGCCAGTTGAGAAAGTCGCCGCCGCGCGCCGTGCGGTCGAGCGCCACCTGATACGCGCCAAGAATCAGGCTGGCGTAGCAGTTCCGCGTGTTGCTCACTCGCGCGAGATTGCGCCAGGCGTTGGCGGAATCGCTCGCATGGACGCCGATGGAATCGCCGTGCACACTGCCCGGCGGCTTGCCCGGCACTTCGTCGCGCGGTGTCCGGCCCAGATCGCGCAGGATCAGTTGATTGGCCGCCAGCGTGATCGCCTCTCCGATGTCTGCCGGCGAAATGCCCTCGGCCAATGCGGCAGCCGCGGCGGCCGCAGCCTGTTCCGGCGTTGAGCGGAAGATTGTCTGGCTCATTTGGTCAACCCAGTTGTCCTCGGCCTTCCGGTCTCCGGGGTGCCGGCCGAGGAGCTTGTACTCGTCGAGCATTTTCGGAAGCACCGTTCGCGGTTCGTCCCAGGTGGCGTTGCGAGGCCATGACTCCGCCTTGACGCAATAGCGAACCGACTGACGGAGCAGCGTCTGCGCCTGTTCCATTCCGATCAGCCCGAGCAAATCCCAGGCACGATAAGGCAGCACGACGCGATGCACCTCGGTGTTATCCTGGACGGCGTACAGCACCCCGTTCAACGCATCGTCAGGAGAGTGTTGTCCCAAAGCCGCGAATGTTTGTTCGGCCGCGTCCACTTTCCTGCTGCGCACTGCTTCACGCAGCGTTTCGCCGCCCACGCCCGCCTCCGAAAGCGCAATCTCCTTGATCGGATGCAACACCTCCTGCTTCCGTCCGCCCCGTTCTTGAATGCGATTGGTATTTCGATAGAGCACTTTGAACACAGGCAACGCCTGCAATTGGTCGGGAAGTTCCTGCGACATGTGAAACGCGGGGGCGAGGGCCATCATCGTGTGGAAACCCACATAGTCTTCGCCGCCGAAGGTGCGGGCATTGGCCAGCGCGGCTGCCGCGACCAGGCGACGCAAATCCGTGCCGGTGCTGAGTTGCTGCGCCAATTCGGGCAACAAACGATTTATCGGTGTCTCCTGCATCAGGCACACCAGCGATTCGAGCGATCCGAAGGAAAGTGCGGCCTCCTCGCCCGGTGTGGATGCGAGGCCGAGCTCGCCGGCCACCGCCGAGCCAACCGAGGCCACCAGCATGCCGCGGCCAACTTCACCCAAAAATTCCCTGCGTGTGCGTAGTGTGTTCATGGAGTTTGGTTCCTTTACTTTTTGGCCCATGGTCAAGTCATACGCCCACGGTCAGAATCGTCAAGAGTTAAGGGAGACAGGGCAGACAGACACATCAACAGATCGACCGGCTCGGTTGCGTGCTACTTGATCGTTGCCACGATTGGCCCATCAACTAATCTGATTGCAATGAATGCGTCCGGCTCGCAGATGAATCGACTCCCGCCAATTGTCGCGAAGTTGATTGCCGTTGTGGCGGTGTTGAGTGGCGGGTTCTTCTTGAACCGGCTTGTGTTCTACATCAACCGCCTGCAGTTTGGAGAGCATCCCGGGATTCAGGACTGGCTGGCTGTGCTGCTTTATCTGGCGGCGGTTTCCATCTGGCTTTTTGGATTTTGCTGGATGATGGAACGCTCCCGGGATTCACGAGAGGGTAACACTCCTGCGAATCGGAATTAACCGACGCACGATTTTCAATGGAGGGAAATGACAAAGCATTTCCCTCCAGATCAGCCGGCTGAAATGACCCCTTGTTTCGCGGCGGCGACAAAGCGGTGCTCGCCATGGAAACAAATTCTTGCATCAGGACTCGTTTATCAGTCCCGCTTCGGAAGTGTTAAAGCGTCCAACCCGCGCGATAGGTTCGGCGGATGAACTTGTCGGCGCCAGAGTCGTTGTCAGCGGTCATCCGGTCGGCATTCCAATGCAATTTCCGGCCGGCGCGATAAGCCACATTGCCGAGGTGATTGGCTTCGGTAAGCCATCCCGAATATTCGAAGTTGGCGCTGGTGGCCGCGCCCGTTCTGCAGGCCGCCAACCATTCAGCGTGATGACCCGACGAGCGTGGAATCGTCGGTGCGGGCCGCTGGAAACCGGCGAAATCCTTTTCCGGAAGCAAAAGGTGTTTGCCGTAGTCGGCGAGGATCATGCCCTTTTTGCCGATGAACAGACAGCCGTCGTTCCATTGCGGGATATCGCCGCTCTTCCAGATTTCCGGTTTGTTCTCTCCCTGGTGCCAAACCAGTCTGACGGGCGGCAGTTCACCGCGCGCGCCGTATTCGTAGGTCACACTCATCGAGGCGGGCGCGATTTCCGGATGCGGAGGCGGACCGCTCGCTTCGATGGTGAGCGGTGCTCGCAGCTTGAGAGCCCAGAACGGGAGGTCATTCCAATGGCTGCCCAGGTCGCTCATGGTCCCGTTTCCAAAGTCCCACCAGCGATACCATTTTGGTCCCGGGAAATAGACCGAGTTAAACGGCCGCGCCGGCGCAGGCCCAAGCCAAAGATCCCAATCGAGCTCGGGAGGCACCGGTTGCGATTCCGTCGGACGGTCGGTGACCGTGACGATGTCGTGATGTTTGCGGGCGTCCGCTTCACTCTGCCAGCCCCAGGCGCGTGACACCCACACGTGCGCCTCATGCACGGGACCAATGGCGCCGCTTTGCACGAGCTCGACGACCTGCCGGTAATTTTCCGTGGCATGGATTTGGATTCCCATCTGCGTGGCGACCCTGGCCTTCGCCGCCGCTTCGCGGACGCGGCGCGCCTCCCAAATGTTGTGCGTGAGCGGCTTCTCACAATAGACGTGCTTGCCGTGCGTCAACGCGAGCAACGTGGCGAACGCGTGAGTGTGCTCGCAGGTGCTGACCACCACCGCGTCAAATTCGTTCGCATGATCAAACACTTTCCGGAAATCCGCGAACTTCCGGGCACCCGGATGTTTTGTCGCCGCCGCGTCCAGGTTTTTCGCGTTGACGTCACACAGCGCGACGATGTTCTCCGAGGACACGGATTCGAGATTGGCGCCGCCCCGGCCGCCCGCGCCAATGACGGCGATGTTCAGTTTGTGATTCAGGTTCTGGCCGCGGAGGATTGCCGGCACGGCGCTGACGGCGCCAGCCGCGACAACCGACGACCTGAGAAACCGGCGGCGTGAAATGGAGTGGGTCATGGATGTTTGTTGATGCTTTCCGAAGCAGCTGTCAAGGCGTCCGTGGATTTGCATCGGATGGAAATCCGTTGTGGGTTCAGCGTTGACGGATATTCGTTGCTGCACCACGGTTGGAGGAACTAAGTTCCCGGTCATCAATCCGACGCAGGCGATGGCATTGCTCCATCTCACCGACGATCCGCTACCGCAATCGCGAGCCGCAGGATGAGGTTCGGGAAAACGGAAAGAGACTATTTATGAATGTAGAACCAAATTCCCAACTAGAAGGCGAAACGCGTCGAACTTTCATCAGGAAGACGGCGACCATCGCCGCCGCCGCCGCGGCGACCGGACTGGTGAAGACGCCGGTTTACGGGCAAAACCAGGCGCCTTCCACCGGACGAGTCATTGGAGCGAACGACCGGATCGCCGTCGCGTACGTCGGCACCGGTTCACAGGGCATGAGCCACGTCCGCAGTCAGAAGGAAAATGCCGGCGAGAACAACATCGTCCAGGCGGCGGTGTGCGACGTGTACCAGAAACGTCTCGACAACGCGCGCACGTTCCTCGAACTCCGCGAATCCGATGCTTATGGCGATCACCGGAAGCTGCTTGAGCGAAAAGATATCGACGCCATCATCGTCGCAACTGTCGATAACTGGCATTGCGATGTCGCGTGTGACGCGTTGGAAGCAGGCAAGCACGTGTATGGCGAAAAACCTTTGGCCCGGTACTTCGGTGAAGGCTTCCGCATCTACGACACCGTCAAACGGACGGGCCGGACCTTCATGGTTGGATCGCAGTTCTGTGCCGATGCCAAGTACCACAAGGCCGCCGAGTGGATTCAGTCCGGAAAGCTTGGACCGTTGGTGTGGGCACAAGGCTCTTATTGTCGCAACAACGAGCGAAACAGCGAATGGACCTATCCCGCGGATCCCGGGGCCAGCGAAAGCAACATTGATTGGAATCGGTGGCAGGGGCGGGCGAACAAGGTGTCGTTCGATCCCCAGCGCTATTTCAGTTGGCACAAATACTACGCCTACAACTCGGGCATTCTTGGGAATCTCCTTTCCCACACCTTTCTGCCGTTGCTGCTGGCCACCGGCAAACCGGAATTTCCGCGGCGCGTAACTTGTACCGGAACGCGCAAAGTTTCCACAGACCGGGAGATCACCGACACGACGCACTTGCTGGCGGAGTTGCCGAGCGGACTGACCCTTTGTGTGGCCGGCAGCACCGTGAATGAGCAGGGATTGTCGGAGATGATCCGTGGCCGGAAATCCACTCTCTATTTCGCCACCGGCCAGAATGGCGTCGAAATGAGACCGGAGCGTCCGTTTGCCGAGGAGATTGAACCGCTGGAGTTCAAGGGTTCCGGTCCGGTAGGCAGCCTCGCGCGACTGGAGAAGAATTTCTTCGACTGCATCCGGTCCGGCGCGGTTCCGGTTGCCAGTATCGATCTGGCAATCCGCGCGCACACGATCCTGACTCTCGCCGAAATGTCGGAACGGTTAAGCCTCACCCTGCTCTTCGATGAGAAGACGCGCGAGATCAGAACCGGGGACGGGAAAGTCATCCCCGCAATCAGCTATGACACCGTTGCGCCGATGTCCACGTGATACACAGATCGACATCGATCCGGGATATGGAAGATAAATCGATGATTGAAACGGCCGGGAGGACGATGGCCGACGCTCGCAGCTCGGCGATTTCAAGACGATGCTTTCTTTCTTCTGTGGCTGTCTCAGGTGTGGCGCTGGGGACGTTGGATTCACTGCAGGTGGTCGGTCAATCCGCTGCCGATCGTCGGTTTAAGATCGTCGGATTCACAAAACCATTTCAGAACCTGAGCTTCGAGGACACGGCGGATCTGGTTGCCGAGGTGGGATGGGACGGAATCGAATGTCCGGTGAGGGCGGGCGGACAAATTCTTCCCGAGCGCATCGAAGAGGATCTTCCCAGAATGGTCGAGGCTCTGCGCAAACGGAATCTGGAGCTGGCGATCATGGCCACCGACATCCAGAACGCCACCGATCCACTGACGCTGAAG
>Ga0335084_10007712_pt1 | contig 10698 bp, 12 predicted proteins | sample Lox_Sample_44_FD_206721 | JGI IMG/M metagenome (GOLD analysis project Ga0335084, IMG submission 206721) | Soil microbial communities from Loxahatchee National Wildlife Refuge, Florida, United States - Lox_Sample_4.4 | ecosystem: Environmental > Terrestrial > Soil > Wetlands | place: USA...
GGATCATGGCGCGGGCGGCCGCCTGATGACGATGCGCACGAGGCCGGGCGCCGGCTCGTCGGTGGTGTGCGCGAAGCCCCGGTCGTCGAGCTGGGGATAGAGAAACATCGGCCGGCGCTCGTGCAGGACGGTGAGCGCGTCGCCGGGCGCCAGCGCGTCCAGCCGCTCGAGCACGCGCACCATCGGCAGCGGCGGCTCCAGCCCGCGCACGTCGAGCGCGGCGGGTGTCTCGCTGTCGGGCCCGGCGGCCGCCGCGCCGCCGGGTGCCGCCGTCGTCGTGGCGCGATAGAACCACAGGCGCCAGTCGTCGCCGGCCAGGCGCTCGGTCCAGTGCGCGAAGCCGCGGGCGCCGAGAACCTGGTAGAGCGGCGCCGGCTCGAAGGGCGCGCGCAGCGCCAGCGCGTCGCCGGCCTCGAGCGCCTTCACCGTGGCCATGATCCGCGCGAACGGCTCGCGCCCGGCCCGGATGTCGTCACGCACGTCGAGGTCCACGCGCCGGAGCGCCTCGAGGCCGGGTGGCCGCGGCGCGCCGGCGCCGCTCACGCCGTCACCGCTGTATAGCGCTCGGCCCCCGCGCGCGACCCCTCGTGCCGTCCGCGCCCACATCCGCATGACATCCCCATGCCTCGCCCTCCTCCCGCACCCCAGCCTAGGCCGCACGGCGGAGCGCGGATATGACGCCGGTCATACGGTGGGTGGCCTGAAGCGAAACCGGAGGGGAAGAGGGGAACCCTTCTAGGGTGCCCCTCCCCAAGAGATGCCCCCTACCGAACGGTCGGGGCGGCCGCGGGCATGCGCACGCGCGACCACATGTTGACGACGAACAGGCCGGCGGCGGCGAGCTGACCGAGCCCGCCGAGGGCGATGGCCAGGCGGGGCGGCGCCGCCACCCAGTAGGGCGCGCTCAGCTCGGCCGCGGCGCGGAGCGCCGTGGCCAGCGTCATGATCCAGTAGACGGCCTCGGCCAGCTCGGGACGGTAGCGCCCGTCGTCGCGGGCCGGCCGCGGAAACATCCACGTCGCCACGCCCATCACCAGCATCAGCATGAAGCCGACCAGCAGCAGGTGGGCGTGGGCGGTGATGAACAGCCGCGGCGGATAGACGCCCAGCACGAACTCGCCGGCGATGATCCAGCCGCCCAGCAGCAGCCCGGCGAGGAGGAACACGAAGCTGGTCTTGACGTAGCGGCGGACGAGCGGCGTCATCGCTCAGCCGCGCAGCGCCAGGCCGAGCGCGACGATCGCGAGCACGACCACGATCTCCACGCGGGCCAGCCAGGAGGCCTGCGCGCGGGCATTGGGGTGAAGGTCCGGCCGCCCCGCCCGCGGCCCCAGCACGAAGTCGTGCACGGCGCTCAGCAGCAGCGCCGCCGCGACCAGCGCCGCCTTGACCCAGAACCGCGCGACGCCGAGCAGCTCGGGGCGCAGCCCCAGGTTGACGAAGCCGGTGGCGACGAGCACGGCCAGCGCGATCCAGCCGACCACGCGGAAGCGCCGGCCGGTGGCCTGCACGAGGCGCCGCCGGAGCGCGACGTCGTCGAGCCCGCGGGTGACCGGCACCAGCACCAGCGCGATGAAGAGCATGCCGCCGATCCACGTCATGGCCGCCGCCACGTGCAGGAACCGCACGGCCAGCGACAGGCTCACGAGGCGTCGCCTTCGGCCAGCGCCCGCAGCGCGTCCATGTCGGGGATCCGCAGGCGGCCGTCGCGCTCGACAAGCAGCCCGGACTTCAACCACCGGCCGAGCGTACGGATCGTCGTCTCCACGGTGGTGCCCGTCATGTCGGCGAGGCTCTGGCGCGTGAGGGACGGCAGCCCCACGCCGCCGGCGCCGCCCGTGCCCTCGCGCTCGGCCAGCCGCACGAGCGCCGCCGCCAGCCGCGTCTCGACGGGATCGGCGGCCAGCGAGGTGACCGCCGTGTGGGCGCCGCGCAGGCGGCGACCGATCATCAGCGCCATCTCGCGGACGATGGACGGGTGCCGCTCGCTCAGCGCCACCAGCGGATCGCGCGGGATCATCACCACGACGGTGGGCTCGGTGGCCTGGGCCGAGGCCGGATAGTCACGGCGCTCCAGCACCGCCACGCCGCCGAACGGCTCGCCCGGGCCCAGCAGCTCCAGCACCACGTCGCGGCCGCCGCGCGCGGCGCGCACGATCTTCACGTGGCCGGAGCGCACGAGGCAGAACCAGAGGGCGGGCTCGCCCTCGGCGAAGATGATCTCGCGCGGCCGGTACGACTGCTCGCGCGCCAGCGCGGCCAGGGGCTGCAGCTCGCGCAGCGCCACCGCCGCGAAGACGGGATTGGCGTGCAGCAGCTCGGCCAGCGCCGGCGGCGCCATGACCGGCCGATGATAGCATCGCGCTTTCCGTGTGACGCTCGGCCAGGCGGATCGCCGAGAAGGGTCCAGATGGGCCCTTATCGGCGATCCGCCGGCAGGCGGAGGACGAAGCGCGCGCCGCCGGCCGGCGCGGGCTGGACCGTCAGCGTGCCGCGATGGGCCACCACGATCGAGCGCGCGATGGCCAGGCCCAGCCCGCTGCCGCCGGTCTCGCGCGCGCGGGCGGCGTCGAGACGCACGAACGGCTCGAAGATGCGCTCGGCGTCGGCGGCGTCGATGCCGGGGCCGGTGTCCTCGACGGCGACGGCCACGCTGGGCCCGTCCTCGGCCACCGAGATCTCCACGCGGCCGCCGGCCGGCGTGTACTTGACGCCGTTCTCCAGCAGATTGAGCATCGCGCGCCGCAGCGCCCCGGCGTCGCCCTGCACGGCCACCGGCGCGGTGGCGCCGACGCGCACCACCACGCCGCGGTCCTTGGCCAGGCGCGCGCCCACCGCGGCCGCGTCGAGCACCAGGGACTCCAGGTCGACGCGGGCGCCGGGCGACTCGGGGCCGGCGCTCGAGCGGGACAGCAGCAGCAGGTCCTCGGAGAGCCGCACGAGGCGCTCCACCTCCTCCAGCGCCGAGGCCAGCGCCGCGCGATACTCCGGCCCCGAGCGGTCGGCGCGCAGCGCCACCTCCAGCGTGCCCTTGAGCGCAGTGAGCGGCGTGCGCAGCTCGTGGGCGGCGTCGGCGGAGAAGCGGCGCATCTCGGCGAAGGTGGACTGCAGCCGCGCCAGCATGCCGTTGAGCGTCTCGGCCAGGCGGTCCAGCTCGTCGCCGGTACCGCGCACGGTGATGCGCCGGCCGAGCGCCTCGGCGTCGATGCGCCGCGCCGCCTGCGACATGTCGTCCACCGGCTTCAGCGCGGCGCGCGCCATCAGGCGGCCGCCGGCGGCGGCCAGACCCACCGCGAGCGGCACCAGGATGGCGAGGATCTCGATCCACCGCTCCAGCGCGCGCTCGGTCGGCCGCAGCGAGGCGCCCACCTGCACCACCTCGACCAGCCGGCCGCCGCGGCGCACCGGCAGCGTCACCACGCGCACGCGCTGGCCGCGCATGGCGGCGGTGTCGAAGGCCGGCCGGCCCTCGAGGATCATGCGCTGCGCCGCCGGCGAGAGCGGCAGCCGGTCGCCGCGCAGCGCGCGCGAGCGCAGCCGCAGCGTGCCGTCGGGGTCGAGGAGCTGGATGAGCTGGTGCTCGGGGTCGAACAGCTCGCGCAGCCACTGCTCGGCCACGTCGGTCGGCGAGTCGCGCGAGGCGTCGCGCACGACGCCCGCCACCGCCAGCAGCGAGCGGTCGACGTCCTGGGCCAGGCTCCAGGCCAGCAGCGAGTAGGACAGCGCGCTGACCACCACCAGGATCGCCAGCAGCGCCCCGGCGTACCAGAGCGTGAGGCGCGTGTGGACCGACAGCGCTCTCACGGCGCCTCCGTGCGCAGCACGTAGCCGGCGCCGCGCACCGTGTGGAGCAGACGCGCCTCGCCCGGCCCGTCGATCTTGCGCCGCAGGTAGCCGACGTAGACGTCGACGATGTTGCTCTCGGGATCGAAGTCGAGCCCCCACACGTGTTCGGCCAGCATGGGCCGCGTGAGCACGCGCCCGGCATTGCGCATGAAGTACTCGAGCAGCGCGTGCTCGCGCACCGTCAGCGTGATGCGGCGCTTGCCCCGCCGCACCTCGCGCGTGGAGGGGTCGAGCGAGAGGTCGGCCACGGTGAGCACCGGTGCCGCCGCCGCGCCCCGCCGCAGCAGGGCGCGCACGCGGGCCAGGAACTCGTCGAACGAGAACGGCTTGGTCAGGTAGTCGTCGGCGCCGAGGTCGAGCCCGCGCACCTTGTCGGCCACGCTGTCACGGGCGGTGAGGACGAGCACGGGCGTGCTCACGCGCTGGCCCCGCGCGCGCTTCAGGATCTCGAAGCCGTCCACCTTGGGCAGCATGAGGTCGAGCACGATGAGGTCGTACGGCGGGCCGGCCTCGAGCAGGTCGAGCGCGGTGGCGCCGTCGGCGGCGACCTCCACCGTGTGGCCCTCCTCGGCCAGCCCCTGGCGGATGAAGCTGGCCACCTTCCGCTCGTCCTCCACGACCAGGATGCGCACGTCGGGCCCCCCGGGGCGCGCCGCGCCCACCCCCGTATCTTCGCGCGGGGCGGGAGCGGCGTCCATCCGGGCCGCGACGTTGTCGCTCAGGGGCGACCTCGACGAGGGGGCTCAGGCCAGGCGGGGCACCTGCGCACCGCCGGAGACGACGCGCAGGTGGCCGCGCCGCGGAACCGGCACGCTGTAGGGAATGAGGAACAGCCAGCGCGCCCACGCCTGGCTGCGGCGCGCGCGCGGGTGATGCAGCGCCCGCTCGAGGTCGGTGCGCACGACGTCGATCCAGAGGCGCCAGGCGGCGGCCTCGGCGCCGGGGACCAGCCGGACCAGCGCCCGGGCCAGCCGGCCGTCGGAGGCGAGGTCGTCGAGCACGGAGCGGATGGCGAGCGGGGGATCGGTGAGCACGCGCTCGGCGATCCACACGTGCGTTTGGAGAACGAGACGACGACGCCGTACCGGCTGGATGGCGAGCCAGCACGGCGCCATCGTCTCGTACCAGGCCTTGAGTGATGCCAGCCCGGTCTCGTCGAGCGCGCACGGGGCGCGCCCATTGCTGCACGTCGGCGCCGGCACCAGCGTGTCCGCCGGGGCCGCGCGCCTGTCGAGATAGGTCTGATCGGCCACCGCCCGCTCCACACTGGCGGTGATGGCCGAGCGGCGCGCGGGATCGCCATCCCACCGGCGTACCCAGCGCACCACGATGCGGGCGACGTCGACGGCCGGCAGCCACTGCAGGACAACGGTGCCGCCGATGAACCCGCTCACTCGAAGGTCGGCGATGAACGCGCGGGCGGTGGCACGGGTCTCGGCCAGCCACGTCACGCGCTCGACCCCTAGCGGCACCAGCGTCTGCCGCAGGAGCAGTCCCAGCCGGCCGTGCGCCGACTCGTAGACCGCAATCACGTCGGGATGGCGCCGGCACACCTCCGTGAAGCGCTCGTCCCACATGACCGATGCCCTCATGCCCCGACTGTCAGGTAGAGGCTCTGGCCCTCCCGGCGCACCAGCATGAGCAGCGGCGTGCCGGCCGCGTGCGCCTTCAGCGCCTTCTGCAGCGCCTCCACATTGGCGACCGGCTTCCTGTCGATCTCCACGATGACGTCGCCCGGCGTGATCCCGGCCGTCTGCGCGCGGCCACCCTCCTCGACCTGCTGCACGAGGACGCCGCCGGACTCGGTCACGCCGAGCTGCTGGGCGAGCTGCGGCGTCAGCGAGCGGGCGGCGATGCCGAGCCGCGTCGAGGACGACTCGGCCGAGGCCACCGCCGCCTCCTCCTCGGCCAGCCTGGCGACGCTGACGGTGAGGGTCTTTTTCTGGCCGTCGCGCACGATCTCCATCGGCACCGCGCGACCGACGGGCGTCTCCGCCACCGCGCGCGGCAGGTCGCTGGCCCGCGCGACCACCCGGCCGTCGTAGCGCGTGATCACGTCACCGCGCACGAGGCCGGCCTTCTGCGCCGGCGAGCCGTCGGTGACCGCGGTGACCACCGCGCCGCTCGGACCATCGAGGCCGAAGCTCTTGGCCAGCTCCGGCGTGACCGGCTGGATGGCGACGCCGAGCCAGCCGCGCACCACGTGACCGCCGTCGGCGAGCTGCGTGACCACGGGCTTGGCCAGGTTGGTCGGGATCGCGAAGCCGATGCCGACCGAGCCGCCGCCGCCGCTCACGATCGCCGTGTTGATGCCGACCGCCTCGCCGCGGGCGTTGATGAGCGGCCCGCCGCTGTTGCCGGGGTTGATGGAGGCGTCGGTCTGGATGAAGTCGTCGTAGGGCCCCTCGCCGATCACGCGCCCGGTGGCGCTCACGATGCCGGTCGTCACCGTCTGCTCGAGGCCGAACGGGTTGCCGACCGCCATCACCGGCTCGCCGACCTCCAGGCGCGCCGAGTCGCCGAGCGGCACCACCGCCAGGTTGTGGGCGTCCACCTTCAGCAGCGCGAGGTCGGTCTTGGGATCGCGGCCGACCACGGTGCCGTGCAGCTCGCGGCCGTCGGCGAACTTGACCTTGATGTCGGTGGCGCCGTCCACCACGTGGTTGTTGGTGACGATGTAGCCCTCGGGGTTGATGACGAAGCCGGAGCCGAGCCCGCGCACCATGCGCTTGGGCGGCCGGCCGCCGAACTGGCGGAAGAAGTCGTCGGCGTCGCCGGCGTCCTTCTGCACGCCGCGCACGCTGACGTTGACGACGGCGGGCTTCGCGGCGCGCGCGATCTCGACCCAGTTGGGCGCGGGCACGGTGGCGACGGCGGGGGCGCCGCCCGCGCGCTCCTGCCAGAGCCGCTGGCCGTCGCGGCCGAAGCCGGACAGCGGGGCGAGGCCGACCAGGAGCAGCACCAGGGCGAGCGCCGGCCACGTGAAGCGGGCCACGCGTGTCGGGATCTTCATTGAGCGGTCCTCCTGTCGCGCGCCGTGACCTCCGCCGCGCCGACACCAGGACCATAGCGAGCGACGATGAGACGTCCGTGAAGGTCGGATGAGAAGTTTCTTAGCGAACGGGGCCGGCGCGCTGGGCGCCGGCGGGGCTCAGCGGGCGGGAGCCGCCCCCGGCCGCCGGCGCTCGTCCGCCGCCTGGATCACGCCGCGCTCAGCGCGCGAGGATGCGTCCGGTCCCCCGCGCGCGCAGGCGGCTGTCGTCGACGGCGAGGGCGCCGTTGACGACGACGTAGGGGATGCCGGTCGGGTAGCGGTGCGGCTCGGGATAGGTGGACTCGTCCTTGACGGTCACCGGATCGAACACGGTGAGGTCGGCGAAGTAGCCGGGCTGCACGAGCCCGCGCTCGCGCAGGCCGATGCGGGCGGCCGCCATGCCCGTCATCTTGTGGACGGCCGTCTCCAGCGAGAAGAGCTTGCGCTCCCGCGCGTACTCGCCGAGCACGCGCGGGAAGGTGCCGTACGTCCGCGGGTGCGGCTTGCCGGGGCGATCGCCCTCGCCCTCGTAGAGCGGGATGGAGTCGGAGCCGATCATCAGCGCGGGGTGCGCGAGCACCTTGGCCACGTTCTCGATGGACTGCGAGAAGCTCACCATCCCGACCGTGCACTTCTCCTCCAGCAGCAGGTTCATCAGCACCTCGGCCGGCGCCAGCCCGGCCTGCCGCGCGATCTGGGCCAGGTGCAGCCCTTCCAGCTCCCGCCGCCGGCAGGTGGCGATGAACACCTGGTCGAAGCCGATGCCGCCCTGCGAGACGGTGGACCAGCGCTCGCCGTCGATCAGGCATTCCTCAACGATCTTGCGCCGGGTGGCGCGGTCGGCCAGCCGCTCGAGCAGCCTGGCGGTGCCCCCGTCGTGGGCCCAGGCCGGCATCATGTTGTCGAGCTTGGTGCTGCCGGCGTTGTAGGGGTACACGTCGCCCAGCACGTCCACACCGCGCGCCCGCGCGGTCTCGAACAGGCGCAGGGCGGCGTCGATCTTGGGCCAGTTGTCCTTGCCGGAAGCCTTCACGTGCGAGACCTGCACGCCCACGCCGGCCGCCTCGCCGATGCGGATCGCCTCGTTGATGGAGTCGAGCAGCATCGAGGACTCGCCGCGGATGTGCGAGAAGTAGTAGCCGCCGCGCGGCGCCATGAACTTCGCCAGCGCGATCAGCTCCTGGGTGTTCGAGTACGCGCTGGGCGCGTAGACGAGCCCGGTGGAGAAGCCGAAGGCGCCGGCGTCCAGCGCCTCGCCGAGCAGGCGCTCCATGCCCTTGAGGTCGTCAGCCAGCGCCGGGCGCGCCTCGAAGCCCATGGCGGCGATGCGGAGGGCGCCGTGCCCGACGAAGTGGGCGACGTTCACCGTGGGCCGCACGGCGCGGAGGGCGTCGAGGTACTGGGCGAACGTCTCCCAGCGCAGGTCGAGCGACGCGCCGATGCCGCCCGCCCAGCCCTGGATGATCGCGCGCTGCTCGGCGCGCAGCGGCGCCTGGGAGAACGAGCACATCCCCACGACCTCGGTCGTCACGCCCTGGCGGATCTTCGACTCGGCCGACGGGCAGGCGAAGTAGAAGAGGTCGGAGTGGGAGTGCATGTCGATGAAGCCCGGCGCCACCACCTTGCCGGTGACGTCGATCACGCGCTCGGCCTGGCCGCCGAGCGACGGCGCCACCGCCGCGATGCGCTCGCCCTCGACGGCGACGTCGGCGCGGCGCGCGGGCGCCCCGCTGCCATCCACCACCGAGCCGCCGCGCAGCAGGAGCGACCAGGCCACCGGCTCAGGCCTCCTCGATCACGACCGTCTTCATCTTGTCGCCCTGCTTGATGCGGTCCACGTGCTCCATGCCGGAGACGACCTTGCCGAACACCGTGTAGCTGCCGTCGAGATGGGGCGTGGCGCCGTAGGTGATGTAGAACTGGCTGCCGGCCGAATCGGGGTGCTGGCTGCGCGCCATCGCCACCGCGCCGCGCACGTGCTTCTGCGTGTTGAACTCCGCCTTGATCTGGTAGCCCGGCCCGCCGGTGCCGTTGCCCTTGGGGCAGCCGCCCTGCACGACGAAGTCGGGCACCACGCGGTGGAAGGTCAGCCCGTCGTAGAAGCCCTTCCTGGCCAGCGTCACGAAGTTCTCGACGGTCTTGGGCGCGTCCTCGGGGAAGAACTCGATGCGGATGGCGTTGCCGTTGTCGAGCGTGATGACGGCGGACTGAGCCACGGCGCTCTCCTCTACTTGGTGGTGACGATCTTGATGGACTTGATGCGGTCGCCGACGCGGATCTGATCGACCACGCCCATGCCGGTCACCACGCGGCCGAAGGCCGTGTACTTGCCGTCCAGGAACCGCGCCGGGCCCAGCATGAGGTAGACCTGGCTGCCGGCCGAGTCGGGATCGTCGGTGCGCGCCATGCCGAGCACGCCGCGCTCGAAGGGCCGCTTGTTGAACTCCGCCTTGATCGTGTAGCCGGGACCGCCGCCGCCCATCCGCGGGTCGTCGAGCGGCAGCGTCTTGGACTGCGGATCGCCGAACTGGACGACGAAGTTCGGCTCCACCCGGTGCACGCGCTGGCCGTCGTAGAATTTCTGGTTGACGAGCTTCACGAAGTTCTCGACGTGCTTGGGCGCGTCCTGCGGCCAGAACTCCAGCGTGATCTCGCCGCCCTTCTCCATCGTGATGAGCGCGGTCGGCGACTTGCCGGCGGCCGCCGGCTTGTCGGCCGGCGCGGGCTTCGGCGCCGGCGCCTGGGCGGCGGCGGGAGCCGCGGCGAGCGCGGCGAGAGCGACGAGCGCGAGCAGGGTTCGGATCATCGGGAGCCTCCGGGGCGAGACGTGGCGACCATTATACATAGCGGGCGCGGCCCGGCCGGTCAGCGGATCGGCGGCGGGCCCAGGCGTCCCATCAGGAACAGCACGACCAGGATCACGCCGAGCCCGACGGCCGCCGCCACCACCAGCTCGGGCCGCGGCCGGCCGGCCCCGCGGCGCGCCCTGCCCGTCGGACGCAGGAAGCGGGCGAGGTAGCGGCTGAGACGCTCGCGCTCGGGCGGCGCCACCTGCGTGAAGTGCACGCCCATCCCGCCCTCGCGCTGCGACTTGACGAGCGCGGCCTGGATGGCGACCTCGCCGCCCTGGCCCAGCCGCAACCGCAGCTGCACGGTGGAGCCGGCCGGGTGCGCCGCCTCCGTCCGCAGCGAGCAGCCGGTGAGCGAGAGGTCCACCGTCTCGCCCTCGGCCTGGATGCCGCCGGCGGAGATCAGGACGGGGACGCGCACGAGGAGCCGGTCGTACTCGCGGCGGTCGCCGCGGTGCTGGCTGTGATGCCGGCCCTGGAAGGCGCGGAAGCGCGCGGTGCAGAGCTGGCAGCGGAAGGGATAGAGGTGGAGCACGCTGGCGACGTGCTCCCACACGCCCACCCGCCGGCTGCGTCGGGCCGCCTGCTGACCGCACCGGGGACACCGGAGCATGCTGGCCTACATGGTAGGATGGACAGATGCGGCAACGCGAAACAATACGTAACATTGCGATCATCGCCCACGTCGACCACGGCAAGACCACCCTGGTCGACGCCATGCTCTGGCAGTCCGGGCTCTTCCGCGAGAACCAGGCCGTCGCCGAGCGGATCATGGACTCGATGGACCTGGAGCGCGAGAAGGGCATCACGATCATGGCCAAGAACACGGCCATCAACTACAAGGACGTCCACATCAACATCGTGGACACGCCCGGCCACGCCGACTTCGGCTCCGAGGTCGAGCGCACGCTGACGCTGGTCGACGGCGTGCTCCTGCTGGTCGACGCTGCCGAGGGGCCGCTGCCCCAG
>Ga0335084_10007713_pt1 | contig 10698 bp, 9 predicted proteins | sample Lox_Sample_44_FD_206721 | JGI IMG/M metagenome (GOLD analysis project Ga0335084, IMG submission 206721) | Soil microbial communities from Loxahatchee National Wildlife Refuge, Florida, United States - Lox_Sample_4.4 | ecosystem: Environmental > Terrestrial > Soil > Wetlands | place: USA: Florida...
CGTCCACGTGCGAAACGAGCCGGCTCGCGGCGGGGTCGCCGTCGAACTTCTGCTGCGTGCGCCGTCCTTCCACGGCGGCCCGAATCTCCTGAGTGGAGGCCGCCCGCAGGGCGGGGGCTTCCCGGGCGGCCATGGCGAAAGTGTTCTGTATCTCGATGGTGGCCGCCATGCGCGTGGTATCGGTCAGGATCTGCTCGTAGGGAATGTCCCGCGTGTCTTCGTCGTCCACCCAGAGGGCTGAGCAGCCCAGATCCCGCAGCCGGGCGATGTACTGACTGGTCAGGGACACGCCTGGCCCGAGCAGCATGTGCCCTTCACGGTTGTGCATCCCGATCCCGAGCCTCATGCCGGGACGGAGATCGTCCAGCGACATGAGAATCACGCGCACACCTCCATGGCCAGCACCTCTCGAGCGTGGGTCACGGCAGCCTCGGCACCTGCCTTCCCCTTAGGCCCCCTTAGGGGATTTCGGCACCCAGAATCAGGGATCGCCTGATTGACCCATTGCGCGCCCGACTGATGTGATTGACTCATCATTTCGGGCCTCCGGAAAAACATTCCGAGCACCACCCGAAAATTCTGCACGGCGACGGGAGCCTCATGGGTTCACAGACGCTATGGGGGTCACAGAGGTTATTCGGCAAGGGGCGGGCCGAACATGAGCCGGATCACCCGGCGCGAGTCGGGTCCTGGAGCCGCCTGATGCCACGGCTCGGGGACCTCAGGATTCGCACCAGATTCTTTCTCGGGCTCGGCTTGCTGACGCTGGTCGCCATCGCCGTCGGGTTTGTGGGATTCCAGGGTTTGAGAGGCATGAATCGGTTGCTCGTCGCGATGAGCGAGGACGACCGCGCGATGATCGTCCGGCTGTCGGAGACGCGCGCGAAGATCAGCGCCGCCATGAGCGGGCTTTCCTCCGAGCAGACAGCCGGGAGCGGGAAGGTGACGGCCGGCCGTCTCGCCGATGCCGAGCAGGCCGCCCGCCACCTCGACAAGCTGATCGCGGAGGGGCGGGAGCGGGATCAGCGCCTCACCGAGGAAGGGCAGCGGCGTTATGCCGCGGCGGTTGCCTGGCTGATCGGGCTGTCGGGTCTCGCGGTATTCCTGAGCCTCACGCTGGCCTTCCTCTACAGCCGCGTCGTCGCGCAGCCCCTCGTCTCGCTGGTCGGCGCGCTGGAACGGGTGGCCGCCGGCGACCTCACGGTTTCCATCAAGCCGCGCTCCCAGGACGAGGTCGGTCAGGTCGCGGTGGCCATGGGACAGATGGTGCAGCGACTGAGGACGGCGGGCGCCCAGATGCTCGAGAACGAACGACTGCGGACGCTGGGCGAGGTCTCGGCCAGCGTGGCGCACAAGTTCAACAACCTGCTCGCGGTGACGCTTGGGCAGGCCGAGCTGCTGGAGCGGGATGCGTCGTCCCCGCAGGAGGGCCTGGAGGCCATCCGCGAAGCAGCCCTCGAGGGCCGTGAGACGGTGCGGCGGCTCCAGCATTTCACGAGAAGCGGAGTGTTCCGCGAGGAGCCCTCCTGGGTGGAGCCTCGTCAAGCCGTGGAGGAGGTCATCGCCTCCGTGCTGCCCACCTGGAAGGGGCGTGCCCAGGACGAAGGGGTGTCGTACGAGGTCGTCACTGACTACGGTCCTGTCCCGGCGATCCGGGTCCCCATCTCGGCCCTCACTGAGGTACTCCAGAATCTGCTTCTCAACGCGTTCGAAGCAATGCCCAAGGGTGGCCAGGTCCGCGTTCGCGTGCGGGCCGATTTCCGGCATGTGCTCTTCGCGGTGTCGGATGACGGCGAGGGAATTTCGCCCGTGATCCGGCCGCGCATCTTCGACCCGTTCTTCACCACGAAGCCCGCGCCTTCCAGCGGGCTTGGATTGAGCATCTGCCTGCGCGTCATGCTCGGCCTGGGCGGGACCGTCGCCGTAGACACCGCGCCCGGGCGCGGCAGCACGTTCACCGTACGGCTTCCGCTGCCGCGGGAAGCGCAGGTGCCGGCGGCGCCGCGCCGGGCCGCGGCTCGCCGGATCCCGCCGCGGGCGCGCATCCTCGTGATCGACGACGAGCCGCTGGTTGTGGAAACGCTCGCCGGACTCCTGCAGCAGGCGGGTCATGCGGTCGAGACGGCGCTCACGGGCAGCGCCGGTATCGAGCGGTACCGGCAGCAACGCTTTGACTGCGTGGTGACCGATCTCCTGATGCCTGGACTGAACGGGCTCACCGTGGGGCGCGCCATCAAGGACCAGGATCCAGGCGCCTACGTGGTCCTGCTCACCGCCCAGGCCGAGCAGCTCGATGCCAGGCAGACAGAGGCGGCGGGTGTGGATTGCATCATCTCCAAGCCCGTCAGCCGCGAGCAGCTTCTCTCCATAGTCGAGAGCGATGAACGGATGTTCCAGGAACCTGTCATGGAGACCTCATGTCCAAGACTCTGATCATCGACGACAACCGTGAGCTGGCGAAGATCCTGTCCGTCGAGCTCACGCGCCGCGGCCACATGGTCCACTGCGCGCACAGCGGCAGGGAGGGCCTGGCCCTGCTGGATCGGACCGCCCCGGACCTGATCTTCCTCGACTTGCGCCTGCCCGACATGAATGGCACCGATGTTCTGGCTCCCGCGCGGGCGCGCCGTCCGGAGGCTGAGGTGGTGATCATGACCGCGTACCCGCATCTGTCCTCGGCGCTGGCCGCGATCAGAGGCCGGGTGGTGGACTACCTCTGCAAGCCCTTTACGTTCGATGAGCTCACGCCGGTCCTCCAGCGAGCCCTTCTCAACCGGGGACGGCCGCAGCAGACGGCGCCGCCACGGGTCGCCGATGGCTTCCAGAGCGAGATCGAGATGATCGGCGTATCGGAGACCTCGATCGCGCTGCGCGCCATGATCTCCCAGCTCGCGGCGAGCGGCGTGCGCGCGGCCCTCATCACCGGGGAAAGCGGGACGGGCAAGGAGCTGGCCGCGGGTTTGCTTCACGCCGAGGGTCCGCGCCGCGACGGCCCGTTCATCGAGGTCAACTGCTCTGCGATCACCGAGACCCTGTTCGAGAGCGAGCTGTTCGGTCACGAGCGTGGCGCCTTCACCGGCGCCGTCGGCTCCCGCCGAGGGCTCGCGGAAATGGCGGACGGTGGCACGCTCTTCCTTGACGAGATCGGTGATATGCCTCTCTCCTGTCAGGCCAAGCTGCTCCGCTTCCTCGACGACCAGACCTTCCTGCGCGTGGGCGGCACGCGGAAGGTTCGCGTGAACACGCAGATCGTCGCCGCCACCAATCGCGATCTCAAGGCGATGGTGGCCGAAGGCACCTTCCGCGGGGACCTGTACTACCGGCTCCTCGTGGCCCCCATTGCCCTCACGCCGCTCAGGTCCCGGCCGGACGACATCCTGCCGCTCGCCTCCCACTGGCTGCGGCGCATCTCCGCTCAGCACGGCAATCGGGTGACGGGATTCACTCCCGAGGCGGAACGACGCCTCCTCACCTATGCCTGGCCCGGCAATGTGCGCGAGATGCGGAACCTCATCGAGCGACTGGTCATCCTGTGCCCCGGCGATCGCATCGGAGAGGAGCAGCTCCCCCTGGAGTTCGCTTCGATGCTCGCGGAGCCCACTCCGGAGGACGTGTCCTTTCTCTACCGGATGGAAGCGGCGAGGGCGGGGACGGATGAGTCGCCGGCATCCGCCGAGGGCGTGCCGCCTCCCTCGCTCGACGAGATCGGCCACGCCCACATCCGCATGGTGCTCGCGAAGATGAATGGCAACAAGACGAAGGCGGCTGAAGCCCTCGGCATCTCCCGGCAGACGCTCCGCTCCAGGCTGTCCTCCGCCCGCTAGCGCTGTCCACTGGTCGAGAATTTGCCAGTCGGCCGGCGCGTAGTTTGCCGATCGGCAAAGTTTCCCCCGCTCACGTGCTGTGGGTAGCTCGCCTGCCTGAGTTTTTCCTTGGCTCCACGCCCGCTTAGCCGCGACGGCTGCGTGGCACCGGACTTGCTCCGGGTATGGCGGGATGCGACGCGACAATTCTTCCGAGGCCCGGCAGGACATGCCGGGCGCCATGGCGCCCCGGCGACGGGTTGGAAGAGGGATGGGGGCCCGGAGTCGATGCCAATGACCTCGAGGAAAACAGGGAGGGAGCGGATCAAATGATCGCGCCGGTCATGGTCGTGGACGACGAGGCGATGGTGCGGAAATCGCTGGCACAGGCCATCGAGCGCAGCGGAGCGGAAGTGATCACGGCCGCCGACGGCGAGGAGGCCCTTGCCAAGTTTCGCGAGATGCGCAATCCCCTCGTCTTCGCCGATGTCCGGATGCCGGGGATGAGCGGCGTGGCATTGCTGCGCTCCGTCAAGAGCCTCGCTCCGGACACGGCGGTGGTCCTGATCACGGGCTTCGCCACCCAGGAGCTGGCGGCAGAGGCGGCGAGAGAAGGAGCGAGCCGTGTCCTGTGCAAGCCGTTCTCCCTCGATGAGATACGCGGCATCCTCTCCGACACGCTGGGCGGGCTGGCGGGCGAGAGCTGGCGGCGGGCGCCCGTGCTCACGGAAAGCGCGCGAATGGAGGCGACGCTCGCTCTGGCCCGCCGGGTGGCCGGCACCGAAGCGACGGTGCTGATCCAGGGCGAGACCGGGACGGGCAAGGAGCTGATGGCGCGCTTCATCCACGACGCGAGCCCGCGCTCGGGCGGTCCCTTCGTGGCAGTCAACTGCTGTGCGCTCCCCGAGACCCTGGTGGAGTCCGAGCTGTTCGGTCACGAGCGTGGCGCTTTCACGGGCGCGGTGGGCCGGCGGACGGGATGGTTCGAGGTGGCGGCCGGCGGGACTCTCGTCCTCGACGAGGTGAGCGAGATTCCCCTCGCCGTGCAGGCGAAGCTCCTCCGGACGCTGCAGGAGCGCGAAGTGCACCGCGTCGGGTCGAGTCACGCGGTCAAGGTGAATGTCCGGGTCATCGCCGTCAGCAACCGCGACTTGCGACTCGAGGTCCAGGCGGGACGCTTCCGCGAGGATCTCTTCTACCGCCTCAACGTGGTCAGCCTCAACCTGCCCGCTCTCCGCGAGCGGACAGGCGACATCCCCCTGCTGAGCCGCCATTTCCTGCACAAGTACGCCGACGCGACGGGCAGCCGGGCCGAAACCATCGCTCCGGAGGCCATGGCGAGACTGCTGGCTCACGGCTGGCCCGGGAATATTCGCGAGCTCGAGAACGTGATACAGCGGGCGGTCATCCTTGCCACCGATCGCGAGATCGGCCCGGAGCATGTGCTGCCGGAGCCGAGCTTCGTGCCTGCGCCGTCCGAAGGAGCACCCGGCCGCACCGTGATGGAGCTCGAGAAGGAGCTGATCCTCTCGACCCTCAAGCGGCTGAACGGCAACCGGACCCACGCCGCCAAGGCCCTCGGCGTCTCCGTGCGCACCATCCGTAACCGGCTGCGCGAGTATCGCGTGCTTTCGGGAGGCGCGGCATGATCGATCAAATCTTCGGAGGCGCGGTGGAGCATCTGACCCGAGGGCTGACGTACGCCACCGCGCGGCACTCACTGCTCGCGCAGAACGTCGCGAATGTCGAGACGCCCGGCTATCAGGCGCGCGACCTCGTCTTTGAGGACTTCCTCAAGCCCCCGCGCCAGCCGGCTCCCGGCGCCATGCCCAAGGGCATCCCCGAAGTGGGACCCGGAGATCGTGTGCCGCGGCTCGTCCTCGCTGCGGACGCCGACGGGAGGGCCGACGGCAACGACGTGCAGCTGCATCGGCAAATGGCGCGGCTGGCCGAGAACACGCTCTATCAGCACACGCTCGTGCAGCTCTTGACCAATCAGTTCAACACGCTGAAGCAGGCCATCTCGGGACGAGTCTAAGGAGACTCCATGGATCTCTTTCGCGCGCTCGACATCAGTGCCTCGGGGCTCTCCGCCCACAAGAACAGGATGGAAGTGATCGCCGAGAACCTCGCCAACACCGACACGCTCGTCTCCCGCACGGGTGGGCCCTACCGGCGCAAGTCGGTCGTGCTGGAGACTGCGGACGGCCACGGCTTTCCGGCCGACCTGCGGAGCGAGAGCGCTCCCGAGGGCGGGGTGCAGGTCTCCCGGGTCGTCGAGATGCCGGATCCGCCGCGCCGCGTCTACGAGCCCGGTCATCCGCATGCGGGCCCCGATGGATTCGTCAGCTACCCGAACGTCGTCTCCCTCACCGAGATGGTCGACATGCTCGCCACCACGCGCGCCTACGAAGCCAATGCCAGCGCGTTCCAGGCGACCAAGAGCATGGGCACCAAGCTTCTCGAGCTCTTGCGGTAACGTCATGGCCGACATCGGCATCGTTCGGGCCGCGGGCAGCCCTGCCTCCATCACCCCGGTACGCTTTCCGACGCTGCGCCCGGCGGGGAGCGACTTCGGCGCGGCGCTGCGCAATATCGTGTCCGATGTCAACGCGGCCCAGCTCAAGGCCAACGAGTCCGCCCTGCAGCTCGCCGCGGGCCGATCGGGCGACACCGCCCAGGCCCTCACCAATATCCAGAAGGCCGATATCTCGTTTCAGTTCGCGCTGCAGATCCGGAACAAGCTGCTCGAGGCCTATCAGGACGTCATGCGGATGTCCGTGTAGATAAGCCATGGCGGAAGCTCTCGATCGACTCATGGAACGCGGACCGGCCCTGTGGACCGGCCTGGGCCGAGCGCGACAGCTGGGCGTGGCTGTCCTCTGCCTCGCCGTGACGGGGCTGCTCTTCGCAGGCTCGCAGTGGCTCTCGGACAGTCAGTACGTCCCCCTCTTCGCCTCGCTCGCCTCCGAGGATGCCGGCGCCATCATCGCGCAGCTGAAAGCCTCGAAGACGCCGTACCGGATCGGGGGAACCGGAGAGCAGATCCTCGTCCCGTCCGACAAGGTGGCGGAGCTGCGGCTGCGCATGGCCGTCCAGGGGCTGCCCCTCGGCGGCGGCGTGGGATTCGAAGTCTTCGACAAGACCTCGTTCGGCGTCAGCGATTTCAGCCAGCGCGTGAACTACCAGCGCGCGCTGCAGGGCGAGCTCGCGCGGACCATCGGCCAGCTGCGCGGTGTCTCGCGCGCCCGCGTCCACCTCGTCATGCCACAGCCCTCGTTGTTCAGCGATCGCGAGCGGCAGCCCTCCGCCTCCATCTTCCTCAAGATGGCCGCGGGAGGCCGGCTCGCGCCGGAAGAAGTCCGCGGCATCGTCCACCTCGTCGCGTCCAGCGTCGAAGGGCTCAGCCCGGAGCGCATCACCCTCGTCGACACCGCGGGCCGCGTGCTCGCCGCCGGCTCCGATGGTGCCGCCCCCGCCGGCCTTTCCCCGCGACGCATCGAGATCAAGACGGCGGTGGAGGAGGGGCTCGAGCGCAGGGTGCAGAGCCTGCTCGACTCGGCACTCGGAGCGGGACAGGCGGTGACGCGCGTAACGGCCCAGATCAACTTTGACCAGGTCGAGCGTACCGAGGAGCGATTTGATCAGACTCCGGTGGCCCGGCAAGAGACACGAACAGTCGAGACGACGAACGGCTCCTCGTCCACGCCGAGCGCGCTGACTGCCCCGCCCGCGCCCGCTCCCGGCGGCGCTGCGACCCCGCCCGCGCCCGGCGCTGCCGCGACGCCGTCGCACGCGGCGAGCACCCACTCCACGACCACCACGCGCGAGACCGAGAACGTGAGCTACGAGCTCTCGCGCATCGTGGCGAAGACGCTCACCACGCCGGGGGAGGTCCAGCGCCTGTCCATGGCCGTGATGCTGAACACCAACACGCGGACGATCCAGGGGCCGGACAAGAAGGAAGTCCGCGAGCCCACGCCCCGCTCGGCGGAGGAGATCGAGAAGATCCGGCGCATCGTCATGGGCGCCGTCGGCTTCAACCAGGCACGGGGCGACGAGGTCACAGTCGTGGAAATGCCGTTCGACACCTCGCTTCGCGATCGGGCCCAGACCGTGCTCGAGCACGGCGACCCGGCCGCCCCGCTCGGAGGGCTGGGCGGGTCCACCACCGGCGTCATCGCGGCGGCCCTCGCCGCCGCCGCGGCCATCGGGACGTGGATCCTTCGCCGGCGCTCGCGGCAGCGCGCCCTGGAGGAAGTCGCGCGCTCATTGCACATGCAGGGCAGGCGTGCGGCCGGCTCTCCCGCGGATCAGGCGGTCTCCGGACACCACGACCTCGAGGACTCGAGCATGGAGGGCGTCCCCGAGGAGTTCGCGCGCATCAGCAAGGAGCGTGACGGCGTGCGACAGAAGGCGATGGGCCTGGCGAGTGCCGAGCCGGAGGCGGCGGCCCAGCTGCTCCGGGCGTGGATGGTGAAGAAGAAGGCGCTGCAGCCCGTAGGGAGCAGTCAGCATGTCGGCTGAGCTCGAAACCCTGTCGGGGTCGCGCAAGGCCGCCATCTTCCTGGCGAGCCTGGGCGCCGACGTGTCCGCGAAGATCTTCAAGAACCTGGCGGAGAACGAGATCGAGGTGCTCTCCACCGAGATCAGCCGGCTCTCCAACGTCGACGAGGCGGTGACCGCCGCGGTGACACGAGAGTTCCTTCAGATGGCGCTGACCAAGCAGTACATCACCTCGGGCGGGCTCAACTACGCGCTCGAGATCCTGGACAAGGCCGTAGGGCGCCACCGGGCCGTGGAGATCGTCGGGCGCATTCAGTCGACCCTCGAGCCCAGTCGCTTCGCCGCGGTGAAGAAGGCCGACCCGAATCACCTCGCCAGCATCCTGCGACGCGAGCACCCGCAGACGGTCGCCCTCGTGCTCGCCAGCCTCGAGCCGGAGACGGGAGCCGCCATCATCACGGGGCTTCCTGTAGAGATGCGCCCGGAGGTGGTGCTGCGCGTGGCGACCATGGACAAGGCGAGCCCGGAAGTGGTCAAGCAGGTCGAGCAGGTGCTCGAGAAGCAGGTCTCCGCGGGGTTGACCTCGGGCGTTTCCTACGGCGGAGGCAGCAAGACGGTGGCCGAGCTGCTCAACCGCGTCGATCCGACCACGCAGAAGGATCTGCTGGCACAGCTCGACGAGAGCGCGCCTGCCCTCGCCGAGCAGATCCGCGCGCTCATGTTCACCTTCGAAGACCTCGTCAACGTGGACGATCGCGGCCTCCAGCGCCTGATCCAGGAGGTCGAGCAGAAGGACCTCGTCCTCGCGCTCAAGGGGGCAGGCGAGGAGATAGTCGGCAAGATCTTCAAGAGCATGTCCGAGCGGACGGCCGGCGTCATCAAGCAGGAGATCGAGTATCTCGGCCCCGTGCGGCTCAAGGACGTGGAGGAGGCGCAGCGCCGCGTGGTCGCCGCGGCGCGGAAGCTCGAAGAGGCGGGCGAGATCATGCTCGTGGCCCGGGGCGGGGGAGACCAGATTGTCGCCTGAGGCTCCGCGTGCCGTCGTGGGCGCCGCGGTGAGACCGCTACGGCTGCCGAGCCTCCGCGGCGAGAGCTCGGAGCGAGCGGCCGCTTCACGACCGGCCGTCGAGCGCCCTCGCGCACCGGCCGGGCTGGCAGCCGGCGAGGCCGAGGCACTGCGAGAGCAGGCGCGCGCGGAAGGTCTCGACCTGGGGCGTCGCGAGGGCCGCGCCGCTGCGCACGCCGAATGGGCGGGTCGGCTGGAGCGCGTCACGCGTGCTCTCGAAGAAGCCACCCTGGCCCTGCTCGCCTCGCGCGTCGAGCTGGCCGCGCAGGTCGAGCGGCAGCTTCCCAGGCTCGTGATGGCGCTCGGGCGCAAGGTGATCCATCAGGAGCTGAGCGTCTCCCAGACGGCGGCCCAGACGGTGCTGCGTGGCATTGCCGAACGGTTGGGCGGCTGCGAGGGCTCGGTCATCGTGAAGCTCAATCCCCAGATGGTCGACGCCTTCGAGGAGTGGCGGCGCTCCTCCGAGGGCCAGCGGCCGGCGGGCTCCGGGGTGCGCGTGGAGCCGGATGACACGCTGGCAGCTGGTGAGTGGCTGCTCGAGACCGGCGACGGGTTTCTCGACGGTCGCGTCGAGTCCCAGCTCGAGGAGGCCTGGCGCTTCCTCGAAGGGCTGCCTCGATGAGCGGCGCTCTGGCCGTGGGAGAGCGAGGGTACGAGCGCCTCGTTCGCGCCGACCTCGTGCGCACGCTGGGCAAGGTCACGCGCATTCTCGGCCTGGCCATCGAAGCGACGGGGGTCAAGGCCTCCATGGGCGAGCTCTGCGAGATCCGGAGTCGAGAGCGGCGCCTGCTAGCCGAAGTCGTGGGATTCCGCGACGAGCGACTGCTCCTGATGCCGCTCGACGATGTCATCGGCGTCTATCCCGATAGCGAAGTGTCGACCGTCGGCCGGCCGCAGAGCGTGACGGTGGGCCCCGGGCTCTTGGGGCGCGTCGTCGACGGGCTTGGGCGACCCATGGATGATCTGGGCCCGCTGCCTCCGGGCACACCAAGCCCGATCTACCGGCACGCGCCGCCGGCGCCCTTGAGCCGCCGTCGCATCGTGGAGCCTCTGGAGACGGGCGTCCGGGCTATCGACGCCGCGCTGCCGGTGGGGCGTGGTCAGCGCATCGGCATCTTCGCGGGTAGCGGCGTGGGCAAGAGCGTCCTGCTCGGGAGCCTCGCCGGCCACGCCGCGGCCGACGTCAATGTGATCGCCCTCATCGGCGAGCGCGGCCGCGAAGTGCGCGAGTTCATCGAGCGCGATCTCGGTCCCGCCGGCCTCGCCCGCTCCGTCGTGGTGGTCGCCACCGCAGACGAGCCGCCCCTCGTGCGAAGGCAGGCG
>Ga0335084_10007715_pt1 | contig 10697 bp, 10 predicted proteins | sample Lox_Sample_44_FD_206721 | JGI IMG/M metagenome (GOLD analysis project Ga0335084, IMG submission 206721) | Soil microbial communities from Loxahatchee National Wildlife Refuge, Florida, United States - Lox_Sample_4.4 | ecosystem: Environmental > Terrestrial > Soil > Wetlands | place: USA...
TCCTCCTCCTGGAAAACCAGCGGTTAGAATCGCCATTATGAAGAAGAAGCCGCAGGATTTGTTCCGTCTGGCGAAGCTGGCGCTGATGAATGCCGGCGCGCACGAGGCGATGGCGGCCAGCGCAGCGCAGCACCTGGTGCACGCGGAAGAGCAGGGCCTGCCCACGCACGGCATGTCCCGAGTGCCCTTCTATTGCTCGATGCTGCGAAGCGGCCGCGCAGACGGCAGGGCGAAGCCCGCGATGGCCGCCGAGAAGGCCGCAGTGTGCGTGATCGACAACGCCGACGGCCTGCCCTACGAGTCGGCGGCATGGGCGATCGAAGAGGTGATGCAGCGCGCCCGGCGCAACGGCATCGGCTTTGCGGGCATTCGCAACAGCGCGCACGTGGGCGTGCTCGGTATCCACCTGCTGAAAGTCGCGCAGGCGGGCATGGTCGGCATTGGCTTCACGAACTCGCCTGCGGCAATTCCGGCGTGGGGCGGCAAGAAGGCGCTGTTCGGCACCAACCCGGTTGCATTTGCCTTTCCGCGCGCGAGCGGGGATCCCATCGTGGTGGATCTGGCGCTCACGACCGTGACGCGCGGCAAGATCATGGTCGCAATGCAAAAGGGCGAGAGGATTCCCGAGGGCTGGGCGCTCGACCGCCATGGCAAGCCCACCACCGACCCGAAGGAAGCGATCGAGCAAGGCAGCCTCTTTCCCATCGGCGGCACGAAGGGCGCCATGCTTGCGCTTGCCTTCGAGCTCGTCTGCGCGGCGCTCACCGGCGCGGCGATCGGGCCGGAAGCGGATTCGTTCTTTTCCGAGCAAGGCAACAGGCCGCGCATCGGCCAGGCGTTCCTCGCCATCGATCCGGGCGCGCTCGCCGGCAGGGACAAGTACTTCGAGCGCGTGGAGACAGTGGTACGCACGATGCTTGCCGACGAGGGCGTGCGCCTGCCCGGGGCCAAACGCTTCGCCTCCGAAAAGAGGCTGCGCGCCGAGGGCATTGAGATCGCGGACGATTTGCTCGCGAAGCTCGAAAAGCTCGCCGCCTGACATGCGCTGGGACGTCGTCATCGGGTTCCCGAAGATGAAGGTCGCGGTGGAGACGCGCGAAGGCCGCATCGCCGGGATCCGCTACCTGCCGCCCGACGCGCCGGAAGCCGCACCGCGCAATGCGCTCGCAGAGCGGGCGGCGCGCCAGCTCGAGCGCTACCGTGAGAATCCCGATGCGGTGTTCGACCTGCCGCTACTCGTGGAAGGCCCGGCCTTCCAGAAGGCCGTCTGGCGGGCAATGTGCGCGATCCCACGCGGGCGCACGCGCACTTACGGCGATCTCGCGAAGGAGCTCGGCGGCGAGGCGCGCGCCGTGGGGCAGGCCTGCGGCGACAACCGCCTGCCGATCGTGATCCCTTGCCACCGCGTGGTCGCCTCGGACGGTATCGGCGGCTTTGGGCATTCCACCGGCGGCTACCTCATCGAGGCCAAGCGTTGGCTGCTGCTGCACGAAGCGCAAGCGGACGAATTCGCGCTCAGGCCCTGAGCGGCGCGGACGCGCGCGCGGTGGACGCGTTCTGCGATGCGCTGTGGCTGGAAGACGGCCTGGCGCGCAACACGCTCGAATCCTATCGCCGCGACCTCGCGCAGCTGGCGGCGTTCCTCAAGGGCCGTCCGCTGGTGCAGGCGCGCGAGGAGGACTTGTTCGCTTTCCTCGCCGCGCGCCGCGGCAAGAGCACGAGCGCCGCGCGCATGCTCTCGACGCTGAAGCGCTTTTACCGGCATGCGCAGCGCGAGCGTGCAATCGCCGTGGACCCCACGCTCAAGCTCGACCCGCCCAAGCGCGCGCCGCGCTTTCCGAAGAGCCTTTCCGAGGCCGATGTCGAGTCGCTGCTCGCCGCGCCGGACAGCGGGACCGCGCGCGGCCTGCGCGATCGCGCGATGCTGGAGGTGCTCTACGCCTCGGGCTTGCGCGTCTCGGAGCTGGTGGCGCTGAAGACCTTCGAGGCAAACCTGGATGCCGGCGTGCTGCGCATCCTCGGCAAGGGATCCAAGGAGCGGCTGGTGCCGCTCGGCGAGGAGGCGGTGTCCTGGGTGCAGCGCTATCTTGCCGAGGCGCGGCCGGCGCTGCTGAAGAGGAAAGCGTCGGACGCGCTCTTCGTCACCGAGCGCGGCGCCGGCATGACGCGGCAGGCGTTCTGGCACCTGATCAAGCGCTACGGCACCAAGGCGGTGCCCGGCAAGAACCTCTCGCCGCACGTGCTGCGCCACGCGTTCGCCACGCACCTCATCAACCACGGCGCGGACCTGCGCGTGGTGCAGATGCTGCTCGGCCACGCCGATATCTCCACGACGCAGATCTACACGCACGTCGCGCGCGAGCGCCTCAAAGCGCTGCACGCGAAGCACCATCCGCGCGGCTGAGGGCGCATGGCCGACACGCCTGCGACGATGTTCCTCAAGGCGCACCGTGTCGCCTACACGGAGCATGAGTACGACTACGTCGATCACGGCGGCACCGAGGCGTCCGCGCGCGCGCTCGGCGTCCCGGAGCACGAGGTGGTGAAGACGCTGGTGATGCAGGACGAGAGCGCGAAGCCGCTGATCGTCCTGATGCACGGCGATCGCGAGGTGTCGACCAAGAACCTCGCGCGCCAGGCCGGCGTGAAGCGCGTCGAGCCCTGCAGGCCGGAGGTGGCGCAGCGCCATTCCGGCTACCAGGTAGGCGGCACCTCGCCCTTCGGCACGCGCAAGAAGCTGCCCGTGTACCTGGAGCGCTCGATCCTCGCGCTGCCCAGGATCTACATCAACGGTGGGCGCCGGGGTTTCCTGGTCCGCATCGCGCCCGCGGAGATCGAGCGCACGCTCGCGCCGCACCTGGTCGACGTGGCGCTCGACGATTAGCGCGCGCTGCGTGCAGCGCAGGGGCGGTACGCGGGATAACGAGGCGCGCGCTCCCCTGTTCCGTACGCGGGATAACGAGGCGCGCGCTCCCCTGTTCCGTACGCGGGGGTAACAGGGGGCGCGCTCCCCTGTTCCGTACGCGGGGGTAACGGGGGGCGCGCAGCCCCCTGTTCCTATCGCTTGCGCTCGATCGTCACGCCGACGAACTTGGCGTTGGCGAGGATGCCGATCTTCGCGACGCTCACTTTCAACCATGGCGCGCCGAACTCGTCCAGCAGCAGCGACGCGATGCGCTCGGCCAGCGTCTCGACGAGCCGGAAGTGCCCGCTTGCGGCGAGCGCCTTGATCCTCAGCGCGACCTGCTCGTAGTCGATGGTGTCGGCGACCTTGTCGCTCTTGAACACCGCGGTGCCCGGCAGGCCGATGTCCAGGTCGATCGACACCGTCTGCGCGACGTGGCGCTCGCGCTTGTGGATGCCGATGAGCGTTTCGACGCGCAGGTCGCGGATCAGGATCGCATCCATGCCGGCGGATTATAGGGGGCGGAGGGTAAGATCGGCCCCGATGCAAGACGACAACCTCCTGCAGCGCAGCCAGGAACTGCTGGCCAAGCTGTTCCGCAACAGCCCGGCGGCGGTCGGCTTGGTGCGGCTCGCGGATGGGGTCATGCTCGACATCAACGAGGCTTACGAGCAGCTGTTCGGCTGGAGCCGCAAGGAGGTTGTCGGACAGAGCACCGAGGCGCTGCGCATCTGGGCCGATCCGGGCGATCGCGCGCGGTTCCGGGAAATGATCGTGGCCAGGGGACGCGTGGTCGACTTCGCGTCGAAGGCGCGGCGCAAGAACGGGGACACCTTCGACAGCCTGCTGTCCGCCGAGCTCATCGAGGAAGGCGGCCAGCGCATCGGCTTGGTGATCGTGCGGGACGTGTCGGCGCGCAACCTCACCGAGGCGGCGCTGCGCGAGAGCGAGCAGCGCTTCCGCGTCCTCACCGAGCTCTCCTCCGATTTCTACTGGGAGCAGGACGAGCACTATCGATTCATCACGCGCGTCGGCCACACATGGGAGCAGCGCGCCTATCCGGCCTCGGAGGTGCTCGGCAAGATGCGCTGGGAGCTGCCGGCGCTGAACATGGGCGAGGAGGACTGGACGCGCCACCGCGCGGACCTGGAGGCGCGGCGCGAGTTCAGGAATCTCGAGATCGAGCGACCGCTGCCCGGGGGCGGCACGCGCTGGATCAGCACCAGCGGCCGGCCGATCTTCGACGCACAGGGCCGCTTCCGCGGCTACCGCGGCGTGGGGCGCGACATCACGGAGCGCAAGCGCGCCGAGGAGGCCCTGCGCGAGAGCGGCCAGCGCTTCCGTGCACTGGTGGAGCTCTCCTCCGACTGGTACTGGGTGACCGACGCCGAGCACCGCTTCACCTTCCGCCAGGGCGAGGTCCTGCAACGCATGGGCATCCCGCCGGAAGCGGACTACGGCAAGCGCCGCTGGGAGATGGGATTCCTCAACATGACGCAGGCCGATTGGGCCGCGCATCGCGCGCTGCTCGAGCGGCACGAGGAATTCCGCGACCTGCTGCTCGGGCGTCGTAGCGAGGACGGGCGCGTGCATTGGGCGACGATCAGCGGGCGGCCGCTCTACGACGCGGCCGGCCGCTTCCTCGGCTACCACGGCACCGGCCGCGACGTCACGGAGCAAGTCAACGCCGAGGACCGCCTGCGCAGGTTCAACGTCGAGCTCGAGCGCACGGTGATCGAGCGCACCGCGGAGCTCGATGCCGCCAACAAGGAACTCGAGGCATTCACCTACTCCGTGTCCCACGACCTGCGCGCCCCGCTGCGCGCGATCGAGGGCTTCTCGCGCCTGCTCGAGGAAAGGCACGCCGCCGCGCTTTCCGACGAGGCGCGCGACCAGCTGCAACGCGTGCGGGCGGCGGCGCGGCGCATGGGCCAGCTGATCGAGGACCTGATCGCCTTCTCGCGCATCGGCCGCTCCGAGCTGAACAAGCGCGCCGTGGACCTTACGTCGCTGGCGAAGCTGGTGGCGAAGGAGCTGGAGGCCGGCGCGCCCGAGCGGCGCATCGAGTGGCGCATCGCCGAAGGTCTGGGCGCGTACGCCGACGCCGGGCTGGCGCGCGTAGTGCTCGAGAACCTGCTGGGCAATGCCTTCAAATACACCGGCAAGACGCCGCGGCCGCGGATTGAATTCGGCAAGACCGCCGCCGGCGAGTTCATGGTGCGCGATAACGGCGCAGGCTTCGACCCGAACCACAGCGAAGGCCTGTTCCAGCCCTTTCGCCGGCTGCACGCGGAGGAGGAGTTCGAAGGCACCGGCATCGGGCTGGCCACGGTGCGGCGCGTCGTGGAGCGCCATGGCGGCACAGTGCGCGGGGAAGGTGCGGTGGGCGCCGGCGCCACGTTCTATTTCACGCTGCCGGGCGAGCAGGCGGCGCCGCCGCGCGATGGATCAGAGGCTTCCTAGCCGCTAAGATCGGCCGCATGCAAACGGTCCTGGTCGCGCTCGGCGCTTATCTTCTGGGCTCCGTGTCTTTCGCCATCCTCGTTAGCCGCGCGTTCGCGTTGCCCGACCCGCGCAGCTACGGCTCGAAGAACCCGGGCGCCACCAACGTGCTGCGCACCGGCAGAAAGACGGCGGCAGCGCTCACGCTGCTGGGCGACGGCGGCAAAGGCTGGCTTGCGGTGTTCGTCGCACAGCAGCTGACGGGGCAGACGGCCGCTGCCGGCGCCGATCTCCCGCTGGCCGCTCTTGCGGTGGTGCTGGGGCACATGTTCCCGGTGTTTCACCGCTTCCAAGGCGGGAAAGGCGTGGCCACCGCGGCCGGTGCGCTGCTCGGTCTGGATTTGTGGCTGGGCCTAGGCACGCTCGCGACCTGGGTGGGCATCCTCGCGTTCTTCCGCATCTCGTCGCTTGCGGCGCTGGTTGCGGCGCTCTTCGCTCCGGCCTACACGTTCTGGCTCTTCGGGCTGCGCCCGGTATTGCCGGCGGTGCTGGCAATCGCGGCGCTGCTCATCTGGCGCCACAAGAGGAACATCGGGCGGCTCCTGCGTGGGGAGGAGGGCCGCGTTGGCGCGAAGGCTAGCCCGGCGCCTGAAGATCCCAGCGCGGGCGCACGCTGAAGGCGTGTCCTCCGCCACCGCCCAGACCCGCCTGTAGCCTCAGCGCGGCGGCGAGCGCAATCATGGCGCCGTTGTCGGTGCATAGTTCCGGCTCAGGGTAGTGAACGTCGAAGCCCGAGCTGCGCGCCTTGGCATCGAGCGCCTCGCGCAGTTGCCGGTTGGCGCCGACGCCGCCCGCCACCACCAGCCGCGTGAGGCCGGTGATTTCCATCGCGCGCGCGCACTTGGCGACCAGCACCTCGACGATCGCATCCTGGAAGGCGCGCGCCGCGTCGGCGCGGAACTGCTCGTTCGCGTCGGCACCCTTGACGAGCAGCATCACCGCGGTCTTCAAGCCGCTAAAGCTGAATTCCAGGTCACCGCTCGATAGCATCGGGCGCGGCAGGCGGTAGCGGCCCGGCGTGCCGTGTTCGGCAAGCCGCGACAGGGCCGGCCCGCCCGGATAGCCCAGTCCAAGGAGCTGCGCGGTCTTGTCGAAGGCTTCGCCCGCGGCGTCGTCCTGCGTCTCGCCGAGCAGTTCGTACCGGCCGACGCCTTCTACGCGCATCAGCTGCGTATGACCGCCGGACACGAGGAGCGCGACGAACGGGAATGCTGCGGGGCGCGCCGAAAGCAGGGGCGAGAGCAGGTGCCCCTCGAGGTGATGGATGCCGATCGCGCGCACGCCGAGGGCGGCCGCCAGCGCGTGGGCGAACGAGGCGCCGACAAGGAGCGCACCCGCGAGGCCCGGGCCTTCGGTGTAGGCGACCGCGCCGAGGTCCGCGGGGCGGCGGCCCGTCTTCTCGAGCAGGCCGCGGGCGAGGGGGACGAGTCGCCGGACGTGGTCGCGCGAGGCGAGCTCGGGCACCACCCCCCCGTAGGCCTCGTGCATATCCACCTGGGAGTGGACCGCGTGGGCGAGCAGGCGCCGGGCGCCCGCGTCGTAGAGCGCCACGCCGGTCTCGTCGCAGGAGGTTTCGATGCCCAGGATCAGCATGGGAGGATTCTGAACCATCTGCTACAATGCCGCCCTTTGCAAATTGCCCGGGGAACTGGATGCCGACCGTACGCGTAAAGGAAAACGAGCCCTTCGAGGTGGCAATGCGCCGCTTCAAGCGCACCGTCGAGAAGACGGGCCTGCTCACCGAGCTGCGCGCGCGCGAGTTCTACGAAAAGCCCACGTCGGAGCGCAAGCGCAAGCTCGCGGCCGCGGTGAAGCGCCACCACAAGCGCCTGCGCAGCCAGATGCTGCCGCAGAAGCTGTACTAGGCCTGCGGGCGAATTCCCAACGCGCGCCCCGGTGCAATCCGCCGGGGCGTTTGCATTTCTGGAGTCTCTGATGACCCTCAAGGAACGCATCCAGGAAGACATGAAGGCGGCAATGCGCGCAAAGGACACGGCGCGTCTTTCGGCGGTACGGCTGCTGCTCGCCGCGATGAAGCAGAAGGAAGTCGACGAGCGCGTAGAGCTCGCGGACGCCGACGTGCTCGGCATCATCGAGAAGATGGTGAAGCAGCGCCGCGAATCCATCGCGCAGTTCGAGAGGGCCGCGCGCCAGGATCTCGCGGAGGCGGAGAAATTCGAGATCGGCGTGCTCTCGGCCTATCTGCCGCAGCAGATGGGCGAGGCCGAAGTCGCCCAGGCGATCGCCGCCGCCGTGGCGGAGTCCGGCGCAAGCAGCGTCAAGGACATGGGCAAGGTCATGGCGCTTCTCAAACCGCGGCTTGCGGGCCGCGCCGACATGGGCAAGATCTCGGGGCTTGTAAAGGCGAAGCTCGGAGGGTAGAAAACCGGGGTCAGGCCCCGACGCCGCCGTGATCCCCGATTCGTTCAAGCAGGACCTGCTCAACCGCGTCGACATCGTCGACGTGGTCGGGCGCTACGTGCAGCTGAGGAAAGCGGGCGCGAATTTCGCCGGCCTGTGCCCGTTCCACAACGAGAAGACGCCTTCCTTCACGGTGAGCCCGGCCAAGCAGTTCTACCACTGCTTCGGCTGCCAGAAGCACGGCAACGCCATCGGCTTCCTGATGGACTACGGCGGCATGGGCTACGTGGACGCCATCAAGGAGCTCGCGGCCTCCGTCGGCATGCAGGTGCCCGCTGCGCAGCCGCGCACGCCGCAGGAAGCGCAGAGAAAGGAGCACGAGGGGGGACTCGCGGCGCTGTTGGAGCAGGCGATGGGCTTTTACCGGGCAGAGCTGAAGAAGTCGCCGCAGGCCATCGCCTACCTCAAGAGCCGCGGCGTGTCCGGCGAGATCGCGGCGCGCTTCGGCATCGGCTACGCGCCGGATGACTGGCAGGCCCTGAAGGCCGCATTCCCCGATTACGACGACGCACGCCTGGTGGAATGCGGGCTGGTGATCCAGGGCGAGGAGGGCAAGCGCTACGACCGTTTCCGCGGCCGCGTCATGTTCCCGATCTTCAACCGGCGCGACGTGGTGGTCGGCTTCGGCGGCCGGGTAATCGGCGAGGGCGAGCCGAAGTACCTGAACTCGCCGGAGACGCCGCTGTTTCACAAGGGCGAGGAGATCTACGGGCTGGGGCACGCGCGCGCGGCCATGCACGAAGCCAAGCGCGCGCTGGTGGTCGAAGGCTACATGGACGTGGTCGCGCTCGCGCAGAACGGCGTGGGGTATGCGGTCGCCACGCTCGGCACGGCCACCACGCCCCTGCATGTGACACGGCTGCTGCGCGAACTGCGTGAAAGCGGCGCGGAGCTCGTCTTTTGCTTCGACGGCGACGCGGCCGGGCGCAAGGCGGCGTGGCGCGCGCTCGAAGTGAGCCTGCCGCTGGCGACAGACACCAATCCGATCCGCTTCATGTTCCTGCCCGAGGGCGAGGATCCCGATACTTTCGTGCGCCGCCAGGGGCGTCAGGCGTTCGAGCGCCTGATCGGAGAATCGCAGACCCTCTCCGGTTACCTGTTGGGCGAGTTGCGCGCGCGCTCGGACCTTGGCACCCCGGAGGGCCGCGCCCGCTTCCAGGTGACCGCCAAGCCGCTCGTGCAGCAGCTCGCCGCACCAGTGCTGCGCATGCAGCTGGTGCGAGCGCTCGCGCCGCTCGCGCAGATCGCGGCGGACTATGCCGAGAGCTACTTCTCCGCGGAAGCCCAGGCCGCGCCGCGCAGGCCGGGTGCGCCGCGAAGCGAGTCGGCCATCCCGAGGACGGAAGAGCAGCATCTGTTGCGCTGCGTGGTCGCCAACCCCGCGCTCGCGCAGGAACTGGAGGGCGACCTGCTCGACCCCGCCATGCCCGAGGCCGGTGCGCTGCGCGCGATCGCCGCGGATCTCGCGGGCAGCGGCGCACCGAGCGGCGGCATGCTGGTGGACCGCTTCAACGGCAGCGAATACGAGCAGATCGTGTATCGCGCGCAGGCCTCCGCCCTGGAGACCAACCTCGACGCCGAGTCGGCGGCGCACGAGTTCCGCCAGGCGCAATTGGCGCTCCGCGTGCGGCGCAAGCACCGGGAGATCGAGTCGCTCAAGGGCCAGGTCGGCGCGAATCCCGCATTGAACGTTCAGCTCGATCGGCTCGTCAAAGAATTGCACCAACTGAAAGCCCAGCGCTCTTAGAGGTCGGATTGGGGTAGAATCCCCCACTTTTTTCCGGCCCGGCGGTTCATGGGCGAGGACGAGGCGAGGATGGCCAAAGCAAAGCGCAAGTCGAAAGCATCACAGTCCCGCAAACCCGGAAAAAAATCTAAGCAGATCAAGGTCTTGAAGAAAAAACCGGCGGTCGCGCGCGCCAAAGCGCACACACGCGCCAAAGCGCGTCCGGCTCCGAAGGCGCATGCCGTCCCCAAGAAGGCGCAGGCGGCGAAGCCTGCCAAGCCGCAGGTCGCGGCCAAGGCGCACGCCAAGCCCGACGACAAGGCCGCCAAGAAGCCCACCATCAAGAGCGCCAAGGCGGCGCTCGAGCAGCTGGAGGCAAAGCTCGCCGAGGGACTGAAGGCGAAGGCCGGGCGCGGCCGCCCGGGCCGCAAGGCGAAGAAGGAAGAGTGGCTCGCGGCGATGGCCGTGCTGCCCAAGGAGGACGCAGAGACGCGCCGCATGCGTCTCAAGACCCTGATCAAGCTGGGCAAGGACCGGGGCTTCCTCACCTACGCGGAGATCAACGACCACCTGCCCGATGACCTGGTGGACGCCGAGCAGATCGAGGCCATCATCTCGACCTTCGGCGACATGGGTATCCAGGTCTACGATCAGGCGCCCGACCAGGAAACGCTGCTGATCACGGCCGAGTCGGCGCCGGTGGCCACGCCCGACGAGGACGTGGAGGAGCAGGCCGAGGCGGCGCTCTCCACGGTGGACTCCGAGTTCGGCCGCACCACCGACCCGGTGCGCATGTACATGCGCGAGATGGGCTCGGTGGAGCTGCTCACGCGCGAGGGCGAGATCGAAATCGCCAAGCGCATCGAGGAAGGCCTGCGCCACATGATCCAGGCGATCAGCGCTTGCCCGACGACGGTGCGCGAGATCCTCGACCTCGCCGACAAGGTGGAAAAGGAAGAGCTGCGCATCGATGAGGTGGTCGATGGCCTCATCGACCCCAACGCCAAGGACGACTTCGACCCGCGCAAGGCGGAGGCTGCGAGCGAGGAAGAGGAAGAGGAGCAGATCGAGGAGGAAGAGGGCGAGTCGGAGGAGGACGAGGGCGCGGCGCAGTCCGCAAGCCTGCTCGCCCTGCGCGCGGAG
>Ga0335084_10007716_pt1 | contig 10697 bp, 7 predicted proteins | sample Lox_Sample_44_FD_206721 | JGI IMG/M metagenome (GOLD analysis project Ga0335084, IMG submission 206721) | Soil microbial communities from Loxahatchee National Wildlife Refuge, Florida, United States - Lox_Sample_4.4 | ecosystem: Environmental > Terrestrial > Soil > Wetlands | place: USA: Florida...
CTTTCTCCTGCAGGACGCGCAGGAGCTTGACCTGCAGCTGGGCGGTCATCTCGCCGATCTCGTCGAGGAAGATGGTCCCGCCGTTGGCGAGCTGGAACATGCCCATTCGTGACCCGACCGCACCGGTGAAGGCGCCGCGCTCGTGGCCGAACATCTCGGACTCGAGCAGCTCGGGGGGAATCGCCCCACAGTTGACGGCGATGAACGGCTGGTTGGCGCGCCGGCTGTGGGCATGGATGAAGCGGGCGATCAGTTCCTTGCCCGTACCGCTCTCGCCCATGATCAGGACCGTGGAATCGGTGCTCGCGACCCGCTGCGAGATGCTCAGGATTTTCTCCATTACCGGGTGGGTGCCCTTGATCGTGAAATTTTCCATTGCGAGCGTCCTTCCCTTTCGCCCCGAATGGGCAGCGGCGAAAAAATAACAGCGGCATGGGGGTCCCACAACCGGAATGTTGCGCTGATGCCAAAATTCGCCGGAAAAATGTCGTTACTGGAACAAAAGGGACTTCGGCCCGACGAAAAAGTGCCTGAAGATGCTGCACTATTGCCTGGGGGGCCACCTATCGTGTTAGACACGCGCGATGCCGACGCGAATCGATGGAAGGGCCTCGAGCGCGCTGCGACCGGTCGTGATCACTCCTGGGTTCATCCGCAACATCGACGGGTCGGTCCTGATCGAGGTCGGCGACACACGGGTCATCTGTACGGCCAGCGTCGAGGAGGCCGTGCCGCAATTTCTGCGCGACACCGGGCGCGGATGGGTGACCGCCGAGTACGGCATGCTGCCCGGTTCGAGCGCGACCCGCATCCAGCGCGAGGCCAGCCGCGGCCGGGTGGGCGGCCGCACGCATGAGATCCAGCGCCTGATCGGCCGCAGCCTGCGCGCCGTCATCGACCTCAACGTCCTCGGCGCCCGCACGATCTGGATCGACTGCGACGTGATCCAAGCCGACGGCGGGACGCGGACCGCCTCGATCACCGGCAGCTACGTCGCCCTCGCCCTCGCGACGCGTCGCCTGCAGGAGCGCGGCCTGGTGGCCGCGAGCCCGCTGCTCAACTCCGTCGCTGCCGTCAGCGTCGGCATCGTCGGCGGCGAGGCGCTCGTCGACCTCTGCTACGCCGAGGACAGCGCCGCCGACGTCGACATGAACCTGGTCATGACCGGCGACCGGCAGTTCGTCGAGATCCAGGGCACCGCCGAGGCGCACCCCTTCTCGGCACCGCAGCTCGAGCGGCTCGTCGCCCTCGCCAGCGACGCGATTGCCGAGCTCACCGACCGCCAGCGCGCCGCGCTTCGCACCGCCCCGTGATTCTCGTCCTCGCCAGTACCAACCCCGGCAAGCTGCGCGAGTACCGCGCCCTGCTCGGCGACCTCGGCATCGAGCTGCGCCCGCTGACCGACATCGCCGCCGCGCCGGTCGTGGCGGAGGACGGCGACACCTATCTGGCCAACGCCCGCGCCAAGGCGCACGCGCTGGCGCGGCACTGCGGCCTGCCGGCGCTGGCGGACGACTCCGGCCTCGAGGTCGACGCGCTCGACGGCGCGCCCGGCGTGCGCTCGGCGCGCTTCGCGGCCGACGCCTTGCGCCGTTCCACCCCGACCGACGATCGCACCAACACCGCCTTCCTGCTCGGGCGCCTGCGCGGCCTCGCCGAAATCCAGCGCCGCGCGCGCTTCCGCTGCGTCATCGTCGTCGCCCGCCCCGATGGTGCCGAGCTCGTGGCGGAAGGGACCTGCGAGGGCACGATCACCAACGAGCCGCGCGGCGCGGGCGGCTTCGGCTACGATCCCGTCTTCCTCTACCCGGCCATGCAGCGCACCTTCGCCGAGCTCACGGCCGCCGACAAGGACCGCGTCAGTCACCGCGCCCACGCCGTCGAGGAGCTGCGAGCGGGCTTGCTCCCCTTCCTGGCGGACGATCACCGCTAACCGCGGCGGCACGCCGACCCGATTGTCTTTGGAGGGCGCCGCTCCGTCGGCGCCGGCGGGGGGCGGGGGGGCACCAACCATCCTCCCATTCCAACACCTCGATCTCGCCGGCGTACGGCCACGCGCCTGCCCGGTCGACCAGACCATGGCGGACCGGATTGTTGCGAACATACTCCCACTTCGCCGCGTAATCGTCGCCATGGCGCAACTGGGTGTCCCAGAAATCCCGCTGCCAGATCGGTTGCTGATCGGGATACGGCCAGCGCCGCGACACCAGGGAACGCCAGTAGCGGACCCATTGCGCGAGCGTGATCGCCTCGCGCGCGGGCGCACAGAAAAGATGCGCATGGTCCGGCATGATCACGTAGCGTCCCACCGCCCAGCCGCGCGCGTCGTGCCACGCCCGCTCGATGACTGAAACGGCGTCGGGATCAGCCAGCAACGGACGGCGCCGGGCCGTACACACGGTGACGAACACGATCACCGACCGGCGGGCGACCGGCGGCGGATGGACCGGACTGCGGCGGCGGAGCGCCATCAGCCACGATCGTCCGGCGTCGACAGCTCGGCAATGACTGGGAGGAGTCGACGCGGCGGATGGAATCGGAGCGGGGAGTTTCAACCCCCCTTCCCCCGCCGGCGCCGACGGAGCGGCGCCCTCCAGTTGAGACGGGCCGGCGATCAGCAAGGCCGCCGGGTGCGCGTTGATTTCACCACTACCCTCTGTTACCACCCGGTCCACGCGGACGTCCGGGGCGTAGCGTAGCCTGGCTAGCGCACCTGCTTTGGGAGCAGGGGGTCGGCCGTTCGAATCGGCCCGCCCCGACCATCTTCTGCACGCACGCGGCGAGGAGGAAGCATCGCAGCACACGCGGGGCCGGTTCGCGCCAGTAGCTCAGGTGGATAGAGCAGCGGCCTTCTAAGCCGCGGGTCAGGGGTTCGAGTCCCTTCTGGCGCGCTCGCCTCTCCGGCGTCTACCGCGTCGCCACCAGGCGCCCTTCGGATCGGCCGCTGTCGGCGCCGGCGACCCGCACGGCGTCCCAGCGCGGATGGTGCGTGACCGCCGCCACCACCTCGTCGATTCCGGCGCGCATCAGCACCACGTCGAGGGGATTCCGTGAGCGGTACTTCAACGAGTCCTCGCTCTGCAGGATCGCGATGGTCGGCACCCCGAACGCGGCGGCGAGGTGCATCGGCCCCGAATCGGGGGTGACGACGAGCGCCGCCCGCGACCACAGCGCGGCGAAGGTCCGCAGCGGCTGGGGCGGAACCACCACCGCCGCCGCACCGAAGTCTCGGCGCATCCGGTCGGCGCCCTGTCCCTCCTCGGGACCGGCGAAGATCACCGCCCGGGCGCCTGCCGCGCCGAGCGCGCGCGCCATGTCCAGCCAGCGCGGCGCCGGCCACCGCTTGCTCTGATGCCCGCCGACGAAGAGCCCGACGAAGGGCTGCACCGCGCCGTCCCGCATCAGGCCGATGTCGCGCAAGATCACTGCGGCCCTCGCGCTCTCCTCGGCCGAGATGGCGTAGACGGGGTGATCCGGGCAATCGGCCCCGAGCAGACGGGCAAAGGCCACCGCGCTGTCGTACACGTGCGCGGTCTTCGGGTGCGCCAGCCGCACGTTGAGGAAGCGGTTCGCCCGCCCGCTGACGCCGATTCGATACCGGGCACCGGTCAGCAGAGTATACAACCCGCCCGAGAACGACCCCATCCCGGCCTCGACGGCGACGTCGTAGTGCATGCGGCGGAGGCGGACGAACAGGGCCACGAACTGCCAGGGCCGGAGGATGAAACGGCGCGAGACGCTGTGCACCGCGTCGACGGGCAGGTGCTCGAGCAGGCTCGCGGTCGTGTCGCCGCTGAGGTAGTCGAGGCGGGCGCCCGGAAAGCGCCGGCGCAGCGCCAGCACCAGGGGGCTGGCAATGAGCGTGTTGCCGATGCGGAAGTTCGGCCGCACCAGCAGCACGCGCCGCACCTCGCGCACCTGGTCGAGCGGGGTGTTCGCGGCGACCGGCAACAGCCGGTCGAGGACGCGGCCGACGCAATACCGGGCAATCCGGCCGCAGCGGTAGCCGATGCGCTGCGCCGCCGGATGGTGCGCGATCCTCGTCATGCCGGACCCTCCGCCCCGACCGCCGGTTGGCCAGCGCCGATAGGCTCGAACGCCGAGCCGAAGGGCGTCGATCGAACGGCGTGAACCGGCTGCTCTAGCCGCATACGCGCTCCTCGCGGTGCGTGGCGACGCTGGCCGTGCACCACGATCGTCAGAGATAGCCGTCGGCAGGTCGGTCCGCTAGCGCGCGCGGCAGCGGGTCGGCGGTCCGAGCTCCGGCGGCGCGGACCAGGCGGCGCGCCATCGTCTGGATTTCGCGTCCCCTTTTTGCTTAGTCATGCCAAGCTCGCAGCGTCGGGCGCGGGTGCGACCGAGCACCGCGCCCGCCGGGCCGTGGTGAGTGTAGCTCAATGGTAGAGCACTGGACTGTGGCTCCAGGGGTTGAGGGTTCGAGCCCCTTCACTCACCCTGCTTCAACGGCCCGTTTCTCTGCGCAAACGGGATGGTAATCTCTCCCAGTGCGCTATATTAGGGCGCGCGCAGGACAAAGAGGCCGTCGGGACTATTGCCACCCTAGGCCAAGACGTTGTTGAAGCTGCGCTAGATCTTCGAAGGAGGCGACACGAATACGATGCGAGGGTGGACCGTTCGCGACTGCATGGAGCTGTACAACGTGTCCGCCTGGGGGGCCGGGTTCTTCTCGGTCAACGCCAAGGGACACGTCGAGGTTCAACCGCATGCGAACGGCGCCAGCATCGACCTCCTCGACCTGGTGCAGGACCTTCAGCAGCGCGGGGTGCGCACACCGCTGCTGATGCGCTTTTCCGACATCCTCGCCTCGCGCGTCCAGGGCCTGTGCGCCGCCTTTGACCGCGCCATCAAGGAGTACGGCTACCAGGGCGCCTACCGGGGCGTGTACCCGATCAAGGTGAACCAACAGCGCCATGTCGTCGAGGAGATCGTCCAGTACGGCGCCAGCACCGGCGTCGGCCTGGAGGCGGGCAGCAAGCCCGAGCTGCTGATCGCGCTGGCGCTGCTCGAAACGCCGGGCGCCCTGATCGTCTGCAACGGGTACAAGGATCGCAAGTACATCGAGACCGCGCTGCTCGGCCAGCGCCTCGGGCGCACCCCGATCATCGTCGTCGACCGCTTCCACGAGGTCGAGCTGATCATTCGCACCTCGCAGGAGCTCGGGATTCGGCCGCACCTCGGCGTGCGCGCGCGCCTCACCACCAAAGGGGCCGGCAAGTGGATCGAATCGACCGGCGACCGCTCGAAGTTCGGCCTCACCGCGGTCGAGATCGTCGACGCCGTCGACTATCTGCGCGCCGAGGGCATGCTCGACTGCCTGGAGCTGCTGCACTTCCACATCGGGTCGCAGATCACCGCGATCCGCGCCCACAAGGACGCCCTGCGCGAGGCGGGTCGCATCTACGCGGGCTTGCACGAAATGGGCGCCAAGCCGCGCTACATCGACGTCGGCGGTGGGCTCGGGGTTGACTACGACGGCTCGCAGACGAACTTCCATTCGTCGATGAACTACTCCGTGCAGGAGTACGCCAACGACGTCGTCGCCTCGGTGCAGGAGGCCTGCGACAGCAAGGGCATCCCCCACCCCGACATCGTCACCGAGGCCGGCCGCGCCATGGTGGCGCACCACTCGGTGCTGATCTTCGACGTCCTCGGCGTGCACGAGATGCTCTCCGGCAAGCCGCCCGAGCCGGTTCAGAACGGCGACCACAAGGTGATCCGCGACCTCGCCGAGGTGTGGGCCGGCATCTCGCAGAAGAATGTCCAGGAGGCCTACCACGACAGCCTCCAGCTCAAGGAGGAGGCGGCGACGCTGTTCTCGCTCGGCTACCTCGACCTGCGCGCCCGCGCCCGCGTCGAGCGGCTGTTCTGGGACTGCTGCGAGAAGATCCTGCGCATCACCCGCGAGCTGTCGTACGTGCCGGACGACCTCGAGCCGCTCGAGAAGGGCCTCGCCGACACCTACTACGGCAATTTCTCCGTCTTCCAGTCCGCCCCCGACCACTGGGCGGTCAAGCAGCTCTTTCCGGTCATGCCCATCCACCGGCTCGAGGAGAAGCCGACCCGGCGGGGCGTGTTCGCCGATCTCACCTGCGACAGCGACGGCAAGATCGACCGCTTCATCGATCCGCGCGACGTGAAGGACGTGCTCGAGCTGCATCCGTGGAACGGGCAGCCCTATCTGATCGGCGTCTTCCTGGTCGGCGCGTACCAGGAGATCCTGGGCGACTATCACAATCTGTTCGGCGACACCGACGCGGTGCACGTCCGCCTCGGCGCCGACGGGCGTTACGAGGTCGAGCACGTGGTCGAGGGCGACGCGGTCACCGACGTGCTGCGCTACGTGCAGTACGACCGCGGCACGCTCATCGAACGGGTCCGCCGCACCATCGAGATCGCCATGCGCGAGGGCCAGATCAGCCTCGAGGACTCCGCCCGGCTGCGACGGCGCTACGAGGAAGGTCTCAGCGAGTACACGTACCTGACGCTCAACGGCGGGCCACAGGACCGCGCCGCGCGGTGAGGGGGCGGCGCCGGGCCGCTGCCGGCGCATCGACGCCCAGGGGAGGGTGGTGACGCAGTGCGCGACGGGTCGCGTGGCGGAACCTGGCAGCGGTGACGGTGGCTGGAGCCCTGCTCTCACTGCTGCCGCTGCGCCCGACGAGCGGTGGCATCACCACGTGCGGCTCGAGCGCGCCGCAGTGCAATGGCTCGTGCCCGGACAGCTTGAACTGCGTGCCCGTCAACGCGACCGCATGCATCTGCGCGGTCACCGGTTGCTGCCGACTGAACGAGGACGTCTGTGAAGACGGCGTCACCAACAGCTCGTGCCGCGGGCGCGCGGGCATCCAGTTCGTCGAGAACGGCAGCTGCGACGTCGAGTGCGCGCCGCCCACGGCGACGCCGACCGATACCCCCACTGCGACACCGACCGCCACACCCACCGCCACCGCTACCGCGACGAAAGTCCCCAATGGGGGAGCGTGCATGGACCCGAGCGACTGCGTCTCCGGCAACTGCGTCGACGACATCTGCGCCGCGGTCCCCGCCCCGGCGCCCGCCGTCTCGGGGAGCGGGTTGGTGGCGGGCCTGCTGATCCTGACCGTCGTCGCGGCGCTCGCGTTCTGGCGCCGCGCCCGCGGCTGACACACTCCGACGCAACACTGTTCGTTCGCATCGCCACTCGGCGGTCGCGCCCGCCGGCGGCCGTTTGACTCATACGCGGCAAAAGGGAAACTCCGCTGGTCGCGGCGGGGGCGAGGCGCGGGGGCGCTGCCGACGCCGCGCGAAAAGGAGTGACGCGTGCCGCTGACTCGCCAGTCCGCCGTCTTCGACCTCCGCTTCGTCCGCCACCTGTGGAGCCTCACCCGGGTCTACTGGACCTCGCCCGATGCCAAACGCGGCGTCATGCTCCTCGCCCTGTGCATCGCCGGCGAGCTCGGCACGGTGTACGGCAACGTCCGCCTGGCGGTGGCGCAGAGCCACGTCTTCGATGCGGTACAGAACAAGGAGGCGAGCGCGTTCCTCACCGCGATGGAGATCTTTCTCGCCGTGGCGCTCATGGTCGTACTCGTCTCCACCTACCGGATCTACGTGCGCAACATCCTGCAGATCCGCTGGCGGGAGCATCTGACCGACTATTTCCTCGGCGAGTGGATGGGCCCCCACGCGTACTGCCAGCGCGAGCTGCACCACAACGAGATGGACAACCCCGATCAACGCATCTCCCAGGACATCCAGAGCTACGTCGCCAGCGCGCTCGGCCTGTCGCTCTCCCTGCTCTCCGCGGTCGCCACGCTGGTCTCGTTCGCCGGCATCCTGTGGACCCTCTCCGGCACCTGGCCGCTGCGCCTCGGCGCGCACGAGTTCTGGGTCCCCGGACTGATGATGTGGGTGGCCATCGGCTACGCGCTGATCTCGACCTGGCTCACGCATCGGGTCGGCCGCTCGCTGGTGTCGATCAACTTCGACCGCCTGCGCTTCGAGGCCGACTTTCGCTACGCGCTGGTCCGCTTCCGCGACCACGTCGAGGCGGTCGCGCTGTCGCGCGGCGAGGCCGTCGAACGGCAGGGCGCGCTCGGCCGCTTCCACAGCGTCATCCAGAACTGGTGGCAGCTCATCACTGCGCAGCGCAATCTGACGCTGCTCACCTCGGGCATCGGCCAGGCGAACGGGATCGTCCCCCTGCTGGTCGCGGCCCCGGCGTTCTTCGCCGGGCGCATGACCCTGGGCTCCGTGACCGAGACGGGGATCGCCTACGGCCAGGTCTCCGGCGCCCTGTCGTGGTTCGTCGACGCGTACCAGGAGATCGCCGCGTGGCGCGCCAGCATCGAGCGCCTTGCCGTGTTCTGCGAGGTCCTCGACCTGGCGCGCGGCGAGATGTCCTGCGCGACCGGCATCAAGTTCGACGCCGTGGACTCGACCGCGCTGCGCTTGGTCCATCTCGGCATCGCGGAACCGGACGGACAAGTGGTGGCGACGGATCTCAACGCCACGGTCAATTCCGGTGAGCGGGTCGCGTTCATCGGACCCGCCGGAGTGGTGAAGACCGCGCTGTTCCGCGCCATCGCCGGCATCTGGCCGTTCGGCTCCGGCTCGATCGAGATGCCGGCCAAGGCCCACTCCCTGTTCTTGCCCCAGCAGCCCTATCTCCCCATGGGCACGTTGCGCGACGCCGCCTGCTATCCCGCCCCCGCCGGAACCTTTCCCGACGAGCGCATCCGCGAGGGCTTCGAGCTGGTCGACCTCGGCCATCTCGCCGGCCGGCTCGACGAGAGCGACGCGTGGAACGAACGACTGTCCGGCGACGAGCAACAGCGGCTCACGTTCGCGCGCGCGCTGCTGCACCAACCCGATTGGATCGTCATCGACGACGCCACCGCGACGCTCGACGAAGCGATGGAGAAGCGCGTCTACGATCTCCTTGCCCAGAAGCTGCCGAAGGCCTCCGTGCTGTCGATCACCAACCGCCCGGGCGTCGCCCAGTACCACCAGCGACGCTGGATGATCGCATCGGGCGCTGCCCCGTAGAAACGCGCGCCCGCGTCTCCGCCCTTCGACAAGCTCAGGGCGAACGGAGCAGGAGACGCGTGAACGCGTGAGCGCGTGGGCGCGTGGGTGGGCTGCGCGCGGGCTTCCCGGTGACGCTTGCTTGGACCAGCCCGCCCCGACCGCGGGCTTGCCCGCTCACCGCGCCAAGAGGCATGGTCGGGCCGTGACGGCCAGCGAAACCCTCGTGCTCTGGAGCGGCGACCCGGCGGAAGCGGGCGAATGGCACGCCAACGCGGCCGACGGCTCGACGGCGCGCCTGGCGCCGGAGGCCGGCCCCGGCGGTACCGCGCTGCGCCTCGACTTCAGCCTCGGCGGCCACGGCAGCTGGGTGATCGCGCGGCGCACGCTGGCCGCGACGCTGCCCGCCCACTACGTCGCGGTCCTCGAGCTGCGCGGCAGCGCCGCGCCGACGGAGCTGCAGTTCAAGTTCGTCGACCCGAGCGGCGCCAACGTCTGGTGGTGGCGGCAGCGCGGTTTCACCCCGGCGCCCGATGGGCGGCGCGTGGTGCTGCGCCGGGCGCGCCTCGAGTTCGCCTGGGGCCCGTTGAGCGGCGGCGATCCCAAGCAGATCGGCGCCGTCGAGCTCGCCCTCGCATCCGACACGGGCGGCGCGGGTACGCTCTGCATCGACCGGCTGTCCATCGAGGCCCGCGACCCCGACGCCGCGCAGCCGTCGGTCTGTGGCGCGCGCGCCTCGAGCTGCGCCCCCGCGCACGAGCCCGAGCGGGCGCTCGCCGCCGATGCGCAGACCTGCTGGCGCCCCGACCCCGGCGACACGCAGCCGTGGATCGATCTCGACCTCGGCCGCCGCTGCGAGTTCGGCGGTGTGGTCGTCGACTTCGCCGGTGCCGCCCCCGCCTGTAAGCTGCTCGCCTCGGACGACGGCAGCGCGTGGACCCCCCTGGCGGAGGCGTCCGCCGGCAGCGCACGGCGCTGCTGGCTGCGCACCGCCGACGGCGAAGGGCGCTTCGCCCGGCTGGCGTTCGCCGCCGGCTCGGCGCCGGCGGTGGTGCACGCCGACGTCGTCCCGCTCGAGCTCGCCGTATCGCCCGCGCGCTACGTCACCGCCGCCGCCCACCGGGCGCCGCGCGGGCGCTATCCGCGCCATCTGCTCGGCGAGCAGGCGTACTGGGCCGTGGTCGGCGCCGATGGCGACGAGCGCAAGGGACTGCTCAGCGAGGATGGCGCGCTCGAGGTCGACCTCGAGTCCTTCTCCCTCGAGCCCTTCCTCTGGGCCGGTGGCCGCCTCTTCAGTTGGGCCGACGTCGAGCGCCGGGCGGAGCTCGCCACTGGCTGCTTGCCCGTTCCGACCGTGGAGTGGAAGGCAGCCGGCTTCGCCCTGCGCATCACCGCCGCCGCCACCGGACCGGCGGGCTCGAGTACGCTGGTGGCGCGGTATACAGTGGAGAACACCGGCGCTGCGCCGCAACCGATGCGGCTGTTCGTCGCCGTCCGCCCGTTTCAGGTCACCCCGGCGTGGCAGAGCCTGAACCTGGTCGGCGGCGTCGCGCCGCTGACCCGGATCGCGTGCACGCCCGTCGCGGCGCGCCTCAACGACGCGCGCTCGGTGGTGAGCGTCACCCCGCCGACGGTGGTCGGCGCCGCGGGCTCCGAGGACGGCCTCGCCG
>Ga0335084_10007718_pt1 | contig 10696 bp, 8 predicted proteins | sample Lox_Sample_44_FD_206721 | JGI IMG/M metagenome (GOLD analysis project Ga0335084, IMG submission 206721) | Soil microbial communities from Loxahatchee National Wildlife Refuge, Florida, United States - Lox_Sample_4.4 | ecosystem: Environmental > Terrestrial > Soil > Wetlands | place: USA: Florida...
CTGCCGTCGATCAACTTGGCCCGCTCGATGCTGGCCCAGCCGACGCTCGACCGGATCTCGGAGATGACCCTCCCGACCCTGGTCGTGCTCGGCAGCCGCGACCCCCTGGTGAACGAGGACCGCGCGCGCGTCATGGCCCCGCAGCTTCCGCACGTCACGGCGGTGGTCATCGACGGCGCGGCCCATGCGCTGAACTGGTCGCATCCCGAGCAGCTCGCCAACGTCGTGCGCTCGTGGATGCTGGGGCGGCCCATCCACGACGACCCAGCCGTGCCCGGCCGTCTGCGCATCATCAGCCTCGCGCGCGACGTCGAGCGGGTGCCCGAGGAGCTCGCGGCGCCACTCTCCTAGCGCGACGGAGCGACGGCGGGTCCCTGCGACCGGCCCAGGCCCGCCATTCAGGATCCATTCAGCGCACGGGCCCATCCTTCATCGGTGAGCCGCAGGTCTCGCGGTCGTGTGGCCGTGCCTCCGCCCCCTGATCGAGGCGGGACGCTGGCAACAGGGCTGGCGCTCGTCGCCCTGATCATCGCGTCCGCTGCGCTTGCCGTGGTCGTGCTGCGGCCATCGGGCGGCACTGCGGCCACCTGCCAGGGCGTCGCCTGGGATGCGCTCCCGGACGCGACGAGCCTCCCGGCCGGCTGGTCACTCGCGGACAGCAGCTTCGTGGCCGACGGCTACAGCACGACTTTCGTGGGGGTCGTTCCCGGAACGTCGACCGACACCCCGTCACCCGCGTCGAGCACGACGCCCGGCGCCTCGATCGTGTCGCCCAGCCCCACGGCTACGGGCGCCGCCACGGCGCCGGCCATCGCGCCCACCGTGGCGGTGCGCGCCAGCTGCGTCGGAGCGAGCGCGGAGGACGCGATCACGCGGGCACACGACACGGCGCTCGCCGGTGGCGCGACCGACGCGACGTTCCCTGACCTGGGAGACGACTCCTTCGCCTGGAGCGACGCGGACGGCACGACCATGGTGGCCTTCCGGCGCGGCGAGGTGGTGGTCTACCTGACTGCCTCCGCGGCCGTCGCCGAGGCCGACCTGGAGGCGGCGGCCACGGCCCAGGACGAAGCCCTTGCCACCGCGGCGGGTGGGGGGATCGCCGCGCTCGGCAATGGCGGTGCCACCGCGGGGGCGACAGGAACGGTGGCCGGCGGCGGTTCGACCCCCGCCGCGAGCGGCCCCGCCGACACCAGCAGTGCGGACGCCACCTCGCCCCACGACCTGCCCGCGCTCGAGGCTGTGCTGCCTCACACGGTGAACGGCCTCACCCTGGGGAGCCAGAGCACGACCGGCACGACCGCCCTCGGTGACGATGCGTCCAGTCAGGCCCTGCTTGCATCGCTGCAGGCGATGGGCAAGACCGCTGCCGACCTCGGCCTGGCGGAGGCGTTCGACGAGTCGGGCACGCTCGACCTCGACCTCGTGGCCTACCAGGTCAAGGGCGCCGAAGCGAACGTGCTGCGCGAGGACATCGTCCAGAGCTGGCTCGCGGCCGGCAGCTCCGGCATCACGACCTCCCAGACCACGGTCGGCGGCAAGCCCGTCATCAAGGTCGACTATGGCGACGGCGGGCAGCTCGACTACCTCTATGCGCGTGACGACCTCGTGATCGACGTGGCCAGCGGGGATCCGGCGCTCGCGGCCCAGGTCCTCGCTTCGCTTCCCTGAGTCGCGCGGGTACCCAGAGCGATACAGGTCAGTACGGCGCCGAGGGGCCGCGGTAGTGGCGGATCACGAGGGTCAGGATCCAGATCAGGTTCCACGACCAGCCCGCGACCACCGGGTTGATCGGCGCGACCAGGATCGAGGCGGCGAACACCGTGGGGGCCACGAGCGACCGCCGGGTGCGCAGGCGGAACGCATCCCTCGGGATGTCCGGGGCCAGCAGGCCCGCCCGGTCAGCGTACTCCCGCATGCCGGCGATCGCGTAACCGATCGCGGCGTTGGTGGCCGCGTAGAGGGCGACGGCCGTGGGCAGGGCGCCCTGGCCCAGCAGGCTGGTGGGGAAGGGCAGGAAGGCGATCGCGCTGAGGAAGAACAGGTTCAGCACGATCAGCCTGCCGTCCAAACGCGCGACCGAAGCGAAGAAGCGATGGTGCGTGGTCCACCACAGGGCGATCACGGCGAAGCTCAGGATCACGCTGAAGAACTGCGGCACCATCGCCAGCAGGGCGGCTCGCAGGTCGGCGTCCGTGGCGTCCGGCGGGAGGTTCGGCACGTGCAGGCCGATCACCAGCAGCGTGATGGCGATGGCGACGACGGCGTCCGAGAAGAAGACCAGACGGTCCAGGTCGCGCTGCGCGCGACTGCGATCCGGGATGGGTTCAGGCACGGGACGCAGGTCGATCCACCGCCGTCAGGTCGGGTTCGCGAGTGGCGCCGGGCGCCGGGCCGCGCTCGCCCTGGGTTGCGGCCAGCGCCTCGTCCAGCCAGACGAGGTACGGCGCCGCCTTCAGCCGCTCGAAGATGGCACGCGCTTCAGCCGCGGGCTCACGCAGCTCCGGTGTGTCGGCGCCGAGCAGCCTCACCGCGTCGAGGACTCGCTCGGCGTACACGAAGCCCATGCCGAAGTCAAGGCACTCGGCAAAGACCTGGCGATACGAGGCCAGGGCCTCGTCGCGCCGACCCTCCAGCGCCGCGATCCCTGCCCACGCCGCGCGGATGTCGCTACGGTTGGCTTTGCCGTTCGAGCCCGGCAGCTCGGCCATGCGGCGGGCCACGGCCCGCGCTGCATCCGCCTGACCCGCCCAGAGTAGCGGCCGCATCGCCGAGTCCAGGTAGATGTGGGCCAGCGGCGCGAATTCGTCAGCGGCCTTGATGCGCTCCTCGGCGGCCGTGCGCAGGTCGCCCGCGAGGAATGCGCGTTCGGCCCGCAGCACGCGGACCTGTGCCAGGTCCGACGGATCGGCCGCCTCCGCGGCAGCGGCCTCGGCCGTCTCGAGCGCATGATCCGGCGGCGCGCCACGCGAGGTGAGGATGAAGGACTGGACCGTCCGCAGGCCGGCCTCATCCTCGAGCGTCCTGGCCAGGCCCAGGATCTCCTCGAGCGACTCGAGGGCGGCGTCCCAGTCTTCGCCGGCCTGCCACGCCCAGGCTGTAGCGGGCGCCGCGATCCAGAGGGCCATGGCCCGGTCCCCTACCCGGAGGGCCAGCTCCAGGTTGGCCCGCTGGAGGACTCCCGCGCGCCGCGGATCGTGACCCCAGAGGATGCTGCTGAGGTTGCTGCGCGCCCGGAGCTCCGCGTCGACCAGGCCCCCCTCGTGGGCGGTCGCCACCGCTGCCTCCATGAGGGCGATGGCCTCGCGCCGCCTGCCGAGGTATCCGAGCGCGGCCGCCTTGTTGTTCAGGCCGTCCGCCATCACGTCGACCAAGTCGAGCCGCTCGGCGATGGGCAACGCCTGGTCGACGAACTCCAGCGAGCGGGCCGAATCGTCGATCCGGTAGAGGGCACGTGCGAGGTCCACCAGGAGTCTGGCCCTGACCTCGAGCGGAGTCTCGGCCGGCAGGTCGCGGAGGGCATCCTCGAGCATCGGCACGGCTTGCTGGATCTTGTTCGCCGAGAGTAGGACGGATCCCAATCCGGCGATGGCGGCCGAGGTCCTCGCCGGATCGCCCGACGAGCGGGCGTCCTCCACGGCTGCTCGCGCCAGGGTCTCCGCGGCACCGTGATCCGCGGCCAGTGACGCGGACCGAGCGGCCCGGAGCTCCAGCGCCGCCCGCTCCACGGGGTCGGGCGTCACCTCGAGCGCCTGGCGCAGGTACGCGACCGCCTGGTCGTGGGCCCCGAGCGTGGCCGCCCGTTCGGCGGCGCCGCGCAGCGCCAGCCGTGCCTGGATGGCCACCGCCTCCGCCTCCGGGCCCGCGGTCGACGCCTGGTGCGCGGCGAGCAGGTGCGACGCGAGCGCGCCCGCCAGCTCCTCGTCGCCCAGACCCTCGAAATAGCGTGCCGCCGTCAGGTGGCGTGCGCGTCGCTCGCGCTTGGCCAGTGTCCCGTAGGCAACCTCGCGGATCAGCGACTGGACGAAGCCGTATTGGCCGCGTTCCGGCGAGCGGGGGTCTACCTCCAGCTCGAGCAGCTCGCGACGCACGAGCGCCCGAAGGCGAGGCTCCAGGACCTCCGGCTCGACGCCGGCCATCGCCGCGAGGCCCTCGAGGGTGAACGTCTGGCCCAGCACTGCGCCGTCCTGCAGGAGGCTGCGGTCGGCCGGTTCCAGTCCGTCCAGGCGCGAGGCGATGAGGGATCGAAGCGTGTCCGGGATGGCCAGCTCGGACAGGTCGCCGACCGGTCGGTAACCGCCCTCGAGGCGCTCCAGGCGGCCCTCGGCCACCAGCGCGCGAACGGTCTCGACCGCGTAGAGCGGCACGCCGTCCGCCCGGGCGAGGATGGCCTCGATCGCACTCTCGGGCAGGCCCGGCACGAAGCCGGCCAGCAGCTCGCGCATGGCCGACGGCGAGAGTGGCTCGAGGGCGAGCGCGCTGAAATGACGCGCCGAGGCGCCCCAGTCCGGTCGCCGGTCGAGCAGTTCGGGGCGCGACAGGGTGACGATCAGCAGCGGCGACGAGCGCGCCCACTCGAGCAGGTACTCGATGAAATCGAGCAGCCCGCCGTCGGCCCACTGGAGATCCTCGAAGAGCAGGATCGTCGTCCCCCGCGCCGCGATCCGCTCGAAGAGCATGCGCCATGCCGCGAAGAGCACCTCGCGACCGCCGGCGGGAGCGGGCTCCAGGCCGAGCAACGTCAGCAGCGCCGGCTCCACCCAACGGCGATCGTCGGGCGCGGGGACGAACTCGCCGATCATCGCCTGGATCCGGGTCCGCGTGGTGGCCTCATCGTCGTTCTCGGCAAGGCCTGCTCGTCTGCGCACCATCTCGCCCAGGGCCCAGAACGTGACGCCGTCGCCGTACGCCGGGGAGCGGCCGCGGTGCCAGTAGACGTCCTCGACCACCCCGTCGATGTACTTCTCGAGTTCCCACGCGAGGCGCGACTTGCCGATGCCCGCCGGCCCGGTCACCGACACCAGCCGCGTGCGGCCGTCGCGACCGGTGGCCACGACCGCGTCCCTGAGCAGCCGGATCTCCTCGTCCCGCCCGACGAAGGGCGGCTCCGGCAACTCGGAGCGGCCCTGGCCGCCGCGCTGCGCCACGACCCGCAGAGCGCGCCAAGCGGGCACGGGTGTGGACTTGCCCTTCAGGAGCGGCGCCCCCGCCTCCTCGAAGGCGATCGCCTTGTCCGCCGCGCGGTAGGTCGCCTCGCCCACCAGCACCGTGCCCGGCGGCGCTACCGACTGCAGGCGTGCCGCGGTGTTGACGAGATCGCCCGCCACGAGGCCCTGGTTGGTCGCCCCGATGGTGATCGCCGCCTCCCCGCTCAGCACGCCGGCACGGGCCTGGATGCCCGGACCCAGGACGTGCACGGCGTCCACCAGCTCCAGGCCGGCGCGCACGGCGCGTTCGGCGTCGTCTTCGCGCGCCACCGGCGCCCCCCAGACGGCCATGACGGCGTCGCCGATGAACTTCTCCAGGGTGCCGCCGTAGCGCGCCACGACCTCGCTGGCAAGCTCGAAGTAGCGCGTCAGCGTGTCCCGAACGTCCTCCGCGTCGCGTTCTTCGGCGAACGGAGTGAAGCCCACGAGGTCTGCGAAGAGGACCGAGACGAAGCGCCGCTCGGCGGTGGGACCGCCAGGGCCACCGGCCGCGCGCGACGCCGCGCCAGCCGTGGCCGGTGCCTCGACGCCGGTCCCGCCCGGGGTCGCCGGGGCGAACCCGGCGAGGGCCGTGCCGCACTCGCCGCAGAAGCGCTGCCCCGGCGGATTGACCGTGCCGCACGTGGGGCAGGTCGCGGCGAGGCGAGCTCCGCACTCGCCGCAGAACTTCTGGCCCTGCGGGTTCGACGCCCCACAGTTCGGGCAGTTCAAGCGGATGCCCCCTCCGAGCTGATGCTGGGTCCCGAGAGCGTATCGGAACCGGCCGGGGAGGGGAACAGGGCACGCGTCATGCCGCGCCGATGGCTGCGGCCGTCAGCGAGCCAACGACCGCTCGATGCGCGTGTCGGGCACGATCCACATCAGCGCCACGACGACGTACAGCCCCAGCGACACAATCGGCGCCACGAGGGCCGCAGGAATGGCGACGGCATACAGCAGCGGCGAGACCTTGCCCTTGGTGTCGCGACCGATCGCCACGCCGAGCGGCGAGCCTTCCGGTTGGATCGCGATCAGTGCCCTCACCAGGAGGAAGTAGGCGATGGCCGCTGCCAGCAGGACGGCGCCATACAGCGCGACCGGCTGGCTGGCGAAGGCGCTCTGCCCCATCCAGGCCGTGGTGAAGGGGAAAAGCGAGAGGAAGAAGAGCAGCAGCATGTTCGCCCACAGCACCCGCCCGTCCACGACCCGCACGGCCTGGAAGAGGTGGTGGTGGTTGTTCCACCAGATGGCCAGGTTGGCGAAGCTCAGCACGTAGCTCAGGAAGATCGGGGCGAGCGGTCGCAGGTCGTCGAGGCTCGTGCCGTGCGGCGGCACCAGCTCGAGGACCATGATCGTGATGACGATGGCCAGGACGCCGTCGCTGAACGCCTCCAACCGACCCTTGCTCACGCCGCGACGTTAACCGTTCGGAGCAAGCCAGGAGGAGCGGGCGGCGCCGGATCGCCTTGCGGGCCGGGGCCTGGACGGATGCTGGAGCGGGAGACGGGGCTCGAACCCGCGACATGCAGCTTGGAAGGCTGCCGCTCTGCCAACTGAGCTACTCCCGCGCAACTCAATCCTACAGGTCCGGACGAGGACCACCGACCTGCAACCTGCCTGCAACGCCTGCCGGCCCCCGCGGATCGCCGTGGCAATGCCAGCCGACCGACACTCCTCACCTTGTTCCGATACGTCCGCCGGTCCGCCCGAGCCGGTGCGACCCCCGGCGACCGCTCGACCGCGAACTCCCTCCCTCCGCTCGAGCGGTCGCCACCTCCCCGAGGAGATTCTGATGGACGACCTGAAACACGATTACCGCGAGGTCAAGGACGAGGTCAAGCGGCGCCTGCGTGACCTGGACGGTCACGCTGTGGCCGACGACGTCGGCAGCGCGGGCGACGAGATGCGCCGGGAGCTAGGTGACCTGGGCGACGACGCCCGCCGCGGGGCGAGCAAGAGTCAGAGCGACGAGGTGCGCGAGCCCGAGAGGTATCCCGCCCCTCGCTGATCGACGCGCCGCGGACGCGGCCTCCGGCTCCGCCGTTGTCCCGACGCATGCGAGGCCCGCCGAGGACGTGACTCGGCGGGCCTCGCCTCCTTCGTCGGGGTCGCTCGCGCCGGTAGGCCACCCCCTTGCGCGGCCGAGCGACGATGAGAGGCGGCCGCAAGGTCACGGCGCGACCGTGCGTCGCCATCGATAGGCCCGCGCAGCCACGATCGTGACGGGCATACCCGGCCATTTCGGGGAGGATCGCGCGCTGGTGCAACGGACCGACACCCGGGCTCGAGCGGTACGGCGTCAGGACGGTGAGCCGGTCGCGACCCTCGCGACACTGCTCGCGCTGACCGACGACGGCGTCATCGTCGCCGACGACCGGGGCGGCATCGTGACCCTCAACGACGGCGCACGGGCCTTCCTCGGGCTGTCGAGCCTGTGGGCGCCCGACGACGTCAGCGCCGCGCTGACGGTGGCGTCGCCGTACGACTCGTACGGCCGATCGCTGACTGGCGCCGACGTGCTGCGCCTTGCGGAGCAGCCCCTCGGGGTGACGGTCCGCCTCCAGCCGAAGGATCGCCCGGCTCGCTGGGTGCGCGCGACGATCGCCGGCGCCGCGACGATGCGGGTACTGCTGCTGCGAGACATCAGCCAGCTGCGAGCCGCCGAGGACTCCGCCTATCACTACCGACGAATGCTCGACGTCGCCTTCGAGGCGGTCTACCTCGTCGAGCCCGACAGCCTCCGGCTGGCCTACGCCAATGCCGGCGCGGGGCGCCAGACCGGCGCCGCACGGGAGACGCTGGAAGAGCTCACCCTGCCCGACCTCCTGCCCGTCATCGAGCCGAAGATGATCCGTGACGTTGGCGCGTCTGACGGGCACGGCAACGACGGATCGACCACCCTGTCCACCGTCCTGCGAACGCGGGACGGGTCGCTCGTGCCCGTCGACGTCACGCTTCAGCCCTTCGAGCTTGCCCCGGGTGCTCGCCTCGTCATGGCCGGCGTGCGGGATGCCAGCGAACGGGTGGACGTCCAGGCGCGCCTGCAGCGCCTACTGATCCAGGAAGGAGCGCGCGCGGCCGAGCTCGAGGCCATGATCGGCGCGATCGGCGACGCCGTCCTCGTGTTCAACGCGGACGGACAGGTCGCCCTCGCCAATCCTGCCTCGCGGCAGGTCTTCAGCAGAGGCCGGTTGCGCACGTTCGCCGGGTTCCTGGGTCGCCTCGACGATCCGGACGGACTCGCGCCGCGACTGGGCGACGCGCAGCCCCAGGGACCGGTCGAGGTTCGCCTCCGCGCTCGCCCGGAACGCTGGCTGGAGATCAGCGCCTACCCCGTGATCGCAGGCGCGGCGGGTGAGCCGCTTCCGGAACCGGCCTCGGTCAGCGCGACGATCCTGGTCTGCCGCGACGTCAGCGAGGTGCGAGAGCAGCGGCGCATGCGTGAGGCATTCCTGGGTGTCCTCTCGCACGAGCTGCGCACCCCGGTCACCACGATCCTCGGCGGATCCCGTGCGTTGCGGCGTCGTCCGCGCCTGTCCGCGGCCACGAGGCGCGAGCTGTACGCGGACATCGAGGCTGAGTCGGACCGCCTGTACCGGCTCGTTGAGGACCTCCTCGTGCTGGCCCGCTACGAGGACAGCGCGCTGCTGGTCGCGGCCGACGAGCCGCTCCTCCTGCAACGACTGCTGCCCGGGGTCGTCGCGCTTGAGGAAGCTCGCTGGCCAGGTGTTCGGTTCGACCTCTCGGTCGAAGCGGGGCTCACCACAGTCCGCGGCGAGCAGACGTACCTCGAGCAGGTGGTGCGCAATCTCCTCGGGAATGCCGCGAAGTACGCCGGCGCTGCCGGCCCCATCGAGATCCGGGCCGAGGCCGGCACCGACGAGGCGCTGGTGCGGATCCTCGATCGCGGGCCGGGCTTCCCCGAGGAGCAGAGCGACCGCCTCTTCGACCTCTACTTCCGGGCGCCGGGGTCGAGCCTGATCGCCCCGGGTGCCGGCATCGGCCTGTTCGTCTGCCGACGCCTCATCGAGGCCATGGACGGAAGGATCTGGGCCCGGCCGCGCCAGGGCGGCGGATCCGAGTTCGGCTTCGCGCTGCGAGCGCTCGACGAGGAGGACGCGTGAGGGTGTACCGATGAGCACGCAGCCCCTGGTGCTGGTGGCCGACGACGAACCGCGCATCACGAAGCTCGTCCAGGTGACCCTCGGTGACGAGGGGTTCCGCGTCGTGACCGCGGGCAGTGGCGAAGAGGCGATCCGTCGCGCCGAGGAGGTCCGACCGGACATCATCCTGCTCGACATCGTCATGCCCGACCTCGACGGCATCGAGGTCATGCGCCAGCTGCGCGAGTGGCGCCACGTCCCGGTGATCCTGCTCACGGCCAAGGGCGCCACGGCCGACCGCGCCAAAGGTCTCGACCTCGGTGCCGATGACTACGTGGCCAAGCCGTTCCACCCCGACGAGCTGGCGGCGCGGGTGCGCGCGGTCCTGCGACGCTCGGCCGGCGTGTCTCCCGGCAGCGGCGTCGTCCACGTGGGGGACATCGAGATCGACCTGGAGCGGCGCATGATGACCCGCAACGGGGAGCTTGTGCCGCTGAGCCGCACCGAGTGGCTCCTGTTGCAGCACCTCGCCGCGAACGCGGGCCGTGTCGTGCTGCACAGCGAGCTGCTGACCAAAGTCTGGGGGCCCGAGTACCGCGACGATCTGCAGTACCTGCGCGTGTGGATCAGCCGCGTTCGCCGCAAGCTCGGCGCGGCGCCCGGTGAGCCGGGCCCCATTACCACCTTCCAGGGCATCGGGTACGTGCTGAACGTGGACGAGACGCCGCCCCTCGAGGTGCCTGATGCCAGCACCTGGGCCTGACCGGGGGAGCGGCACCATCGATCGACCGGCCGCGCTGATCAGCCTCGAGACGCTCTTCCTCGACAAGGCCGGCGACCCCTGCCCGGTGCCGCACGCCTCCTCGCTGCTGACCCGCCTCGCTGAGATCTCGCAGCCAGTGATCCTGGTCGGCGAGCGCCTGGCCGACCACCGCCTGCCGGCCGCATGGCCGGATCGTCGCGCCTGGCTACATCACACCCTGGGCGGCGAGGCGTACACGACGGCCTCCTTCGAGGCGCCGCCGGCCGCTCGCCTGAACGATGATGCCGCGCTGTCCGACGCTGCCGCCTGCTGGGCCGAGGTCGCCGCTCGCCACGGAGCACGCTGGCTGCTGTCGTCCGATCCGCACGTGGTGCGCCCGGCACAGGCCGCCGGCCTCGCGGTGGTCGCCGTGGGCCCGCGCGTGGCGGCTCCGGAGGTGGCCGCCGTGGTGCGCCCGGATCGGGAGGCGCGGGACCTGCGCGATGCCGTGAACCAGCTGCTGTTGGAGGCCATCTTCGCCGGCTGAGGGTCCGCGGCCGGAGTACACGGTTGCCTTCGTTGACAAACGCGTCGCGGCCGGAGAGCATGCATCGGCTCAGCCGTTAGACAGGATCGAGCCCCGTGATCGTCCGACTCCTCCGGGC
>Ga0335084_10007719_pt1 | contig 10695 bp, 9 predicted proteins | sample Lox_Sample_44_FD_206721 | JGI IMG/M metagenome (GOLD analysis project Ga0335084, IMG submission 206721) | Soil microbial communities from Loxahatchee National Wildlife Refuge, Florida, United States - Lox_Sample_4.4 | ecosystem: Environmental > Terrestrial > Soil > Wetlands | place: USA: Florida...
GATGTTGAATCCGGGATTATACATAGATTTGGAGGCCCGGTGTTTCCATCTCCTGAAATTCTAGCGGTGGGTTGGTGAGAAAGAACCTCTTGGCATGCGCGAGGTGGATCGTCCGGGCTTTGGCCATTTTGTCAGTCATCTTGGTGGCGACATCTCCAACTGTGGCAGAGGAGAAGCCGTTACCGCCTGCCCCCTCCGACGATGCTCCTTCCAAGTTCTTCTCAGCCGAGGACGGCTGGCTGGACGTGAGCGGGTTCCTGGATGAGCGCTACGGCTTCATCCCGCTGGTCATTCCCATCACGGAGCCGGCGGTCGGCTACGGCGCCGCGTTGGCACTGGCTTTTATTGACAAACCCTTCGGCGAAGCGCAGGCCGGCTTCGGCCGGCCGGACATCACCGTCGTGGGCGGCCTGGGCACGGAGAACGGCACCTGGGGCGCGATGGCGGGAAATGTAAGCCACTGGCTGGATGACAGTTTGCAGACGACCGTGGGGGTGATCCGCGCCTCCGTAAATCTCGACTTCCAGGGCATCGGCGAGAACGGCGCGCTGAAAAACCATCCTCTAACCTACAATCTCGAACCTTTGGGGGGCATGGTGCGGGCGAAGTACCGTCTCGGCCATTCCTACGTTTGGGCCGGGCTCAGTTACGCGTTCGCCTCCACGCGGGTTACGTTTGACGCGCCGTCGGGGACGCTCGGTCTGCCGGATATTCAGCGGGAGTCCCGCGTTGGCGGGTTGACGCCGTCGCTAACCTACGATTCACGGGACAACATCTTCACCCCGACGCGCGGCACCTATGTCGAGGCGGGGGCGGGATTGTTCAGCGAGGCTTTGGGGGGCGACACCGAATTCCAGCGGATCAACCTGACCGGAATGCACTTCCTGCCGCTGGACCCGAAGCTAACGCTCGGCGTGCGGGGGGATGCCACCTTCAGCTTCGGCGACGTGCCGTTTTACCTACGACCGTTCGTCGCTTTGCGCGGCATTCCGGTCATGCGTTATCAAGGAGAGCACGTGGCGCAGGTCGAGGCGGAGTTGCGGTGGCAGTTTTGGAAGCGCTTCAGCGTTGTGGGATTTGTTGGCGGCGGCGCCGCATGGAATAACTTTGAGCGCTTCGACAACTCGCAGACTCTCGTGACCGGCGGGACGGGATTCCGTTACGAAATTGCGCGCAAGTACGGATTGCACATGGGAATGGACGTGGCGTTCGGCCCGGGTACCACGGCCATTTACGTGCAGTTCGGCAGCGCCTGGGCACGGCCGTGATGCAGATTTCTAATCACCGAGACAGCGCCGTTCCCTGGGGAGGCAGAATCCTTCCCCAAAATCCATTGCTCCCTAGCCCTTGCGTGGCTCGCCCAACCCAAGTTATCCATGCCCGTTTCGGAAACTGGCACGTACTCTGCAATTTTGCAATTGAACCAAAAAATGGAATTTGATACTTTGACCTCATCGTTGTCCACAGCATCATGGGAGGGAGAATGACCAAGACGAACGAGGAAAAAGCAGGCTGGAAGCACAAACTCTTTCTCGAAATGACCGCGTATTGGATAAATGTGTTTTATTTGACCATTTTGTTTGCTGTGTTTACCTCCTATCGAAGACTTGTACTGGCGAATTATGACATCAGCTACTCGAATTGGGGGATTAGCCTGATTAAAGCGATGGTTCTGGCCAAAGTTATTATGGTAGGAAGTTTATTTCACTTTGGTCGCAGTCTTGAGAACAAGCCTTTGATCTTTCCGACCCTCATTAAGAGTGTGGTGTTTACCTTGTGGGTGGCACTCTTTGCTCTAGGCGAGTCTACCATACGCGGATTTCTCCACGGAAAGGGCTTGGCTGGAGCATTGGATCACCTTCTGAGCGAAGGCACGGATGAATTTTACTCGAAGTGTCTGGTTGTGTTTATCGCTTTTATACCTTTCTTTGCCTTCAAAGAATTAGGACGAGTGCTCGGAAAAGGTAAAATATGGGGACTGTTTTTCCGGAAGGGACCGGTCGCGTAAGCAAACCTTGGCAAATCAAAGAACGATTAGACTGCTGGCAACTCATCTTTAAAGAACTCAAGGGAGCCCTCCCCTTAGCTGTCCTATCTCGCAATCTTGCCGGAGTCCATTCTCCAATAGCTTTCAATATGGATCGGAAACTTATCAGGCAGAACTTTCTTCCGCTGGCATCTTGCACTCTCGTGACGCACCATAGCGCGCTTCCCTGCCGCCGTTCGCGCTCTGATTACGGCCCATGTGCCTCTCGATGAGGCACGCGACGCCGTTCTCTCGCGGGGCGGGATCAAGAGCATCATCACTGTAGCGTGAGGCATTGGAAAAGGCGGAAGGGCGAAGAGATTTTGGATTCGAGAGTAGGCATTAATCGGGAAGGCTGGGGGTTTCTTTCCTGAAGTTTTAGCACTCTGCTGAAAAAGTCTCTTTTGATCTGGTGCTCCGTCCTTCCCCGCATGGGGATATCTTGTTTTGGAAACATGGCTGCATACGCTGGATTTTTCTTGACACTTTCCGTTGAATGCAGTTAATTAGCTGCATGGCGTGCATGGCAAGACCTGGTTTAAAATGGCGGGGCGAAGCTCGCCGAGTGAACGCTCTCGACCGCAGGCCGGAAAGAAGGAACGAATTGGCGAACCCCAGGGAGTGCCCGATTAAGGGAAAATCGGCAGCCCCCCCTCCGGCCGTCCGCATTTGCTACGCCTTCGCTGCGGCGCTCGCCATCGGGCTGACGTTTGCTCCCGCGCCGGCGATGAGCCAGACCAGCGGCGATGGATTCTCCTTGATCAACGGAAACCTCCAGAAACGCGTGAATGGCATTCTATCCATGATGCAGTACACCCTTTTCCCGGACGTTACGACCTCGTCTCTGTCGATCACCAGCGGGAGCACCGGGAACCCCAACCTAAAAATGGGGCAGCTCGGTGGTGGCTTTACCGTGAGTCGTTTAACCCCCCTTTACCTGGAGGGCAACGCCGCCTTCAGCCGCTACGATCCCACGTTCATTGCGACGAACGGCACCGAGACGCGGGAGGTCCCGGCGAAATGGACCACGGTGACGGGGACCGTAGGAGTCGGTTGGGATTTCCCGCTCACCCCGCTTACCCCCGAGCTTGTGCTGCGGCCGATCGCCAATTTCACCCTCGGGCACATGGAGTCCGATCTATCTGCCGCCGTCCGGATCCTCGAGAACAACACGGACAAGGACCTTAGTTTCCTCGGACACGGCCGCCTCAATGCGGTGGGCTATGGCGGCTCGCTGATGCTTGACTATGAGCACTATCGCCAGGATTACGAGATCGACGTCGAGACACGCTACACCATCATTGATCTGCAAAGCATTCCCGGCACGTCGGAGGGAGTGAAGGGGTCATATCTGGCGCAGAATTTCAATGTGTGGTCCCGGTGGCGCGCGCCCATCGGTTTTACGGCGCTTCACCGTCCGGTCCGCTACGTGCTGGAGTTCACGTATTCTCACTATTTCGGGAATCAGGACGACATCCTGGGCTTCAACAATCTCTTTTCTCTCGGCGCCGGTCTCGAGCTCGACGTAAGCCGCTACCAACCTCTCTACGTCACCCGCGTTCGGCTTATAGCCCGGTATCGCATCGGGGAAAACGTGCGCGGCTATACGATCGGTTTGGGGATCAGCTTCTAAGGAAGAAAGATGTCGAAATAAAGTCATATTTACGAAATATCGGCAGACGATCATGCCCTTTCCATCTCCAGTCCCCTCGCCACTTTATCAAACTTGTATGAATTATCAATAAGTTAGCAGTAAGCAGGAAGGCCACCTTTTACCTGGCACGTATTTCGCTAAAGTTCTTGTATGCGGCCAAGGAAGTATCCGATCTCTCCCTGGAGCCGAATGGCTATTTTCTGCATCTTAATTTTATGAGGTTTAACGAGTTATTCAGCGCTGGGGAATGAAGGGTTAAGGAAATCGCCTTCGATCGCTTGATAAAAGAAGACAGAGGAAGTAGTGGTGGTTTCCGGGGTATGAAAAATTGAAATCAAATGCTGGGTATGAATCCGAAAAAAAGGGAGGGAAGTGAGATGAAGAAACTTTTGGGGTTGGTGTTGGGGTTATTGCTTCTTTCCGGGTGTGGCGGGTATTGGATGGTGACCGACCCCACCACGAAGAACGTCTACTACTCGGAAGATGTTCAGCAGAGCAAGTCGACCGGGGCCGTTAAGTTCATCGACGCAAAGACGGGGAACTCGGTAAACCTCCAGAATTCCGAAGTGAAGGAGATCACCAAGGACGAATTCAAGGCCGCCGTGGGAAAGAAATAAGCGTAACGCGCGCTCGCTTCTAAAGAATGATTGCGAGTCTGTCCTGGAGCGTTTATCGGCAAATAGATTCTAAAATGTGGGCAGGAAGAAAGCAGCCTTCCTATGGAGCGTAAAGGCATACTGCCTCGGCGGGAGGGTGTGCTTTTAAAGAAAACTCTTCATGAAAGGAGAAAAAAAATGAATAGACTAACTACTAATTTGGCCTGGATGGGAGCGGTGGTTTTAGCCGCTGTTGTTTTACTTTTCCCGCTGCAGACCGTTCTTGCGGCAGAGCCGGTGGAACAGCAGGGTACCGTGGATAAGGCGCTGGTCACCTTCCGGGGCTTTATGGCCGACAAGGAAATGGAATGGTTCCATAAGAACCTGAAAGGTGCCAAGGCTCTGCTGATTGTTCCCAACCTGTTGAAAGCCGGGTTTATTCTCGGCGGTTCGGGGGGAAGCGGAGTCCTGGTCGCCAAAGATGAGAAAACGGGAGATTGGAGCCAGCCGGCATTCTACACGCTTGGGTCCGTAACCTTTGGCCTGCAGATCGGGGGGGAGTCCGCCGAAGTCATCATGATGATCCGGACCCAGAAGGCCATGGATGCCCTCTTTACGACGGAATTCAAGCTGGGCGGGGATGCCTCCGTTGCCGCAGGTCCAGTGGGAAAAGGAACAACATCAGATGTGACCGCGGATGTCGTGTCTTTCGCCAAATCGAAGGGGCTGTTTGCCGGGCTAAATTTGGAAGGCTCCATGGTGAAGGTCAGCGACGATTCGAACAAAGCATACTATAATATGGCGGCCAGCCCTGTAGATATCGTCGTGAAAAAAACGGTCAGTAATCCGGGTTCGGCCAAGCTGAGGGAAGAGTTGAAGAAGGCTGCGAAATAGGGCCGTATTCGGCAGAAAACTCAAAACTTGATGACCGCCTCGGGAAGGGTAAATATCCTCGGGTAAACCCCCGGCTTTTCCGGGGGGCTCATCAAGTTCGACCTTCCTTGAGTTAGGTGAGTATCTTCCGGGCGGGTTAGAGGCTGTACGAGGAAAGGGGATTTTTATTAAAGAAAAAAGGAGCAAGGAGTGGAAACGAAAAAGTACCATGTCCTGCACTTGATCTCACTGACAACTGCCTTCGCCCTTCTTCTGGGGGGGTGCATGGCCAATGGCAAGATTTCCGCCAAGAAGATAGCTGCCGGAGAGAAGGCGGTCACAGCGGCCAAGGAAGGGAACGCTTCCGAGAACGCCGCCGCCGAGTTACAGGCGGCGGAGGGGAAACTGGCCCAGGCCAAGGAGGCCCTTGCGAAGAAGGACTATCCGGAAGCAGGAGCCTTGGCCGACCAGGCGTCGGTCGATGCGGAGTACGCGCAAACCAAAGCAATGACCGAAAAGAATAAGAAAGCCGCCGAGGAGATGAGGAAGAACATCGACACCCTGCGCCAGGAAATTGAGCGCTTGTCCAAACAATGATCTGCGGAGGTGAACAAGGATGAAACCGACGATTTCTTCGTGGATCAAGATAGCGGTGGGCTTATGGATTCCGGTCTTTGTCCTAGTCACCGGTTGCGGACCCTCCCAGCAGGATATGATGGCCAAGGATCAGCTGGAACGCGCGCGTTCAGCCTATAACCAGGCCAAGGCCGACAAGAACGTGGTGGCTTTTGCGCCAACGGCCCTCGCCGATGCGGGCAAGGCCCTTCAGGCCGCCGAAAAAGCCAACAACTCGGAAGAAAAGGGCCAGCTAGCCTACGTCGCCGAGAAAAGGGCCCAAATCGCAACTCTCAGTGCGGAAGGGATCGCGGCTGAGAAGGCTGTGGAGAAGATGGGCCGGGAAACCTCCGACTTAACTGCCGAGAAGAAGACCCAGGAGGCGAGAATCGCCATGAAGCAGGCCGAGGAGGCCAAGGCCGCGGCGGCCGCAGAAGCCGAGCGGGCGGCTAAGGCCACTGCGGCGGCTCAGGCCGAGGCCGAGCGGGCAGCCCGGGCTAGAGCGGAGGCCGATCAGCTCATGAAGGAGATGGCCGACCTGAAGGCCAAGCAGACGGAACGGGGGATCGTTCTCACCATAGGCGAAGTGCTATTTGCCACAGGAAAGTCCGAGTTGTCAGCGGCAGCCATGCAGAGTGTGAATAAACTGGCGGACTTTCTCCAGAAACATCCCAATCGGAATTTGTTGATCGAGGGGCACACGGACGATACGGGCAGCGATAAGCTGAATATGAATCTCTCCCAGAAAAGAGCGGATGCAGTGAAAGAAGCGCTGACGAGAAAAGGGGTTGACCCAGGCCGGATCACCGCCAAGGGATACGGGAAGAAGTACCCCGTGGCCAGCAACGACACTTCCGCCGGTCGGTCGCAAAACCGAAGGGTTGAAGTGATCATCCTAAACGAGGGAGTCAAGCCGGAGACTCAGTTCCGGCAATCCTAAGCCGCAGGGGTGGGCGCTTGCGGGCAAAGCCGAGCGGCGCCCGGGCACCCAGATCAGGAGCGTGGCAGATGACCGACTTGCCTCTTTCCCGCGATATCACCCGCATTACTCTGGCGGTGCTCTTCATCGGCGTGCTGATGGCCGCCGGTTTCTGGATCATGCGGCCCTTCCTCCTGGCATTGATCTGGGCAACCACGATTTCCGTCGCCACATGGCCGATCATGCTGCGTTTGCAGTCGTGGCTGGGGGGGAAACGTTCGCTCGCCGTGGCCGGGATGACTCTGGCTCTGCTGCTGGTTTTTGTCGTCCCCTTCGCGCTGGCCATCCTAACGATCGTTAACCATGCCGATCAAATTGTCGGCTGGGCGAAGGGGCTGGCGACTTACTCCCTGCCCCCGCCGCCGGACTGGGTCGGAAAATTGCCCCTGGGCGGCTCGAAGCTCAGCGAGGCATGGCAGGAAGTCGCCGCGGTCGGCCCGGGGGGGTTGCGTGAGCGTCTCGTGCCCTACGCGGGGGCCATCGTCAAATGGTTCGTCGAACAAGCCGGAACCCTCGGGGCGATGTTCGTTCAATTCTTACTGACTGCGGTCATTGCCGCCGTCCTGTTTAGCGGCGGCGAGACGGCCGCCCGGGGGGTGAAACGTTTCGCGCGGCGGCTTGCCGGACAGCACGGAGAGGACGCGGTGGTCCTTGCCGCCCAGACGATCCGGGGCGTTGCCCTGGGCATTGTCCTCACTGCGCTCATTCAATCGCTCCTGGCGGGGATTGGCTTTGCTGTGACAGGTGTACCCGCCGCGGTCTTATTGGCTGCGGTCATATTCATCCTTGCCCTGGCACAACTGCCTCCTATTCTGGTCATGGCGCCTGCGGTGATCTGGTTGTATTGGAAGGGAGACCCGGTATGGGGGACTGTGCTTCTTGTTTGGACCATCGTCGTCAGCGCGATTGACAACGTCGTGCGTCCCCTCCTCATTCGCAAAGGCGTCGATCTGCCCCTGCTGATGATTTTTACCGGGGTGATCGGCGGCCTCATCGCTTTCGGTATCGTCGGACTTTTCATCGGCCCGGTGGTCCTCGCTGTTACCTACCGGCTGATCGAAGCGTGGGTCGCCGGCGGGGAGGCCGAACATGCGCCGGATTCCGGCACTCAAACCTAGGGGAACGATCGATTTCACACCGATTCCGAGCCGGGTTGCTCGAATTCGGCTGAAAGAAACAGGATCAAAAGAAATAGGGGGAGGGATAATGAAAAATTATGTTAAAATCTGTACTCTCATGCTGGCGTTGGGGCTGGCGGTGGTATGGGCAGGGGGGTGCGCCTCCTCCCAGGCGGGCCGGGCAGCGGGGGAGGGGGCTGCGATGGGAGCGGTCGGCGGAGCCGTTGCTGGGGCGGTGGGTGCCCTCATCTTTGGCGGCAACGTTGCTCAGGGTGCGGCGGCCGGGGCGGCTATGGGAGCCGCATCGGGTGCGGCAACCGGGGCGGTAGCCGGCTCCATGGCCGACAGTAAAGCAAAGGATCAACAAGCCAAACAGCGACAGATCGAGGAGCTCAAAGAAAAAATCGGGGATCAGAACTTCGAAGCGGCTAATTTATTGGCCCATTGTAAACATCGCCAGGCCATCGGGGCGGCGCAGAAGGCCTACTCCTCCACCCAAAACCCGGACCAGCGTTTATATGCTCTATATATTCAAGCGGTGGCAGCGGAAGAGTCGGGAGATCAAAAATCTGCCTCTTCAGCCTACGACCAGGCAATTCAGGACGATCCGTCCAGGGGACCGGCCGAGAAGATTCGGGCTAAATGCCTCGAGGGGGTCATGAAAGCCCAGAAGGTCCGCCAGGATTACGGCCTTCCGCCCCTATGCAAATAAAAAGGTGAAAACAATTTTCTCTCGCAGAGGCTGCAGGGTTCGCAGAAGAAAATAAGGAGGCAGATTCAGGTCTCAGGATTCAAGTTCAGGCTCCTGATTCCCAGTTCCTGTTTCCTGCCTTTTTCAGAAGTTACGGGGAGGGGCGAAAGATGAGAGGAATTCCGATGGACCTATGTATGCGATTTTCAAGGAAACCCACGAACCGGCGAATGATCATAATCGCTGCGGCGGCTACTCTGTTTTTCATCGCTGGCCCGGCGGCCAAGATTCAGTCGGTCGGCGCGCAGGGTGCGGAGAAGGAGCCGGCGGTCGTCGCGGAAAAAAAGGACGCGCCAGAAGCGGTTCCCTCGGGAGAGTCCTGGCCCCGGGTGATCGAGGGGAAAACGATAACGCTCATCGCCCACCAGCCCCAGCTGGACAAGTGGGACTTCAACGTCCTCGAGTGCCGCATGGCCGTCGAGATCACCTTGAAGGACAAAAAGGACCCTTATTACGGCGGAATCTGGCTCAAGGGGAACACGGACATCAGCGTGGATGACCGCCTCGTGCGGTTTAGGGACATCAAGGTATCGAAGGTTCGGGTCGAGGGAGCAAAGCCCGAGGAACTCCGCGAGTTGGAGAAGGCCATCAACAACGTGTTTCTCGGCCGGACCCTGGTTGTTTCTCTGGATCGGCTCATTGCCGCCGCCGCGGTATCCCCGGAAGCCGTTCGGATCAAATCCATAAAGGCCGAAATGAAGCCTCCTGCTATCCTGGTGAGCCAGACGCCGGCAGTCCTTCTCCTCATAAGCGGGCAGCCCGCCCTCCAGCCTGTGGGGAAGACGGGGCTTTCCGCGGTGATTAATTCGAACCTGGATTTGTACTATTACGAAAAGGAGAAAATCTACTACCTCTTTACTGGGGAACAGTGGCTGTCCGCTTCGGACCTCAAGGGAAATTGGGAAGGAAACATCAGGCCGCCCGAAGTCTTCGAAACCATTCCCAAGGACCATCCGAAGGCGTACCTGAAGGACCTCCTGGGAACGAAATCCGGCAAGAAGGTAGAGGTTCTCAGGGCGGACCCCCCCGCGGAGTTGATCCTCATCGACGGGGATCCCTCACTCACCGTCATTTCCGGAACCAGCCTGTTGTTCGTGAATAACACGGAGCAAGACCTGTTTCTCCACCGGGCTGAAGGGTTGTACTATTACCTGACCTCCGGACGATGGTTCCGGGCCCGCCAGTTGAGTGGTCCCTGGGCCGTCGTGGGCGATGACCTCCCCGACGATTTCAGACGCATTCCTGAGGATCACGAAAAATCCGACGTACTGGCAGCCATCCCGGGCACCACCCAGGCGAAGGAAGCGGTCATCGAGGCACAGATCCCCAAAAAGATCACGGTGAAGCGCAAAGAGGCCACCGTGAATGTCCAGTACGCCGGCAAGCCCCAGTTCGAGCCGGTCCAGGGCACCAGCATGGCTTATGCCGTGAACACGATGAACGACGTGATTAAACTCAAGGAGCAATACTTTTGCTGTTTCCAGGGGGTATGGTTTGTGGCCTCCGCTCCGGAGGGGCCCTGGAAGGTGTGCGATGCAGTGCCCAAGGAAATCTATACGATCCCCCCTTCCCATCCTAAACATTTTGTAACATATGTATTGGTATACGGGTCCGATGCCGAAACCGTTACCTTCGGGTATACCGCCGGATACACTAGCGTCTATGTCAGCAACGGGACCGTCGTCTACGGCACCGGGTATTCTTATCCCACCAATATCTATTATGTAGACAATAATCCCTATTACTACCCGCCTCCCTCCACCTACTGGTCCTGGGGGTTCGGCGTCTCTTTTTCCTACGGATGGGGCTACCCGTACTATCCATACTATCCATACTACCCCCCCTATTATTACGGTCACGCGGAATACCTGCAGGGAAAATACGGGTCCGGCTACAAATACTCTTACGGGGATAAAAGTGTGGCCCGCTACTCCGGGGCCTACAAGGATGCCACTTTCAATACCCGACAAATCAAGGGTCCCAATGAACAGTGGGGCGAAAGCGTGATCCGTCGGGGTGATGATTGGGCCAAAACCTGGCATCGAACCGAAGGAGGACAGACCGTCGGCGGCATAGAGACTTC
>Ga0335084_10007720_pt1 | contig 10694 bp, 8 predicted proteins | sample Lox_Sample_44_FD_206721 | JGI IMG/M metagenome (GOLD analysis project Ga0335084, IMG submission 206721) | Soil microbial communities from Loxahatchee National Wildlife Refuge, Florida, United States - Lox_Sample_4.4 | ecosystem: Environmental > Terrestrial > Soil > Wetlands | place: USA: Florida...
CGACGCGTCGAACAGCATGCAGGGCGCGCCCATCGCGGGCGCGATGCAGGCCGCACGGACGTTCATCAACACCCGGAGCGCCAATCTCCCGGTCGCCGTCGTCGTCTTCGGGCCCGACGACGACGTGCTCGCGGACTTCACGAAGTCCAAGAAGGAGCTCGACGCGGCCGTGGCCAAGAGCCCGCAGCTCGCCGAGGGGACGCACATCTACGACGCGCTGGCGAAGGCGTCGTCGCTCGCGAAGGACGCCGGCCTGCCCAGGGCGACGGTCGTGCTGCTCTCCGACGGAACCGACGTCGGGTCCGACGCGAGTCGCGCGGACGCGCTCCAGGCGCTCGCCAACGCCCATGTCCGGGTCATCTCGGTCGGCCTCAAGTCGAGGCAGTACGACCCGGCCGCGCTCCGGGAGATCGCGCAACGCACGGGCGGCACCTACGTCGAGAGTGCGACCCCGGCCGAGCTCTCGCAGATCTTCGGCCAGATCAGCTCGCGGCTCTCCAGCGAGTACACGCTCGCGTACCGCTCGCTCCTGCCGCCGCAGGTAAAGGCAACCGTGCGCGCGACGACGGCTGGCCTGGCTCCCGCGAGCGCGACCTACACGACGCCGGCGCTCGACTTGACCGACCGGGGCACGTTCGAGCGATCGTGGATCGACAGCGTGATCCTCTCGCCGTTCCTGATGGTCTTCGTCGTGGTCTCGGTTCTCGCCCTCCTCGCGTTCGCCGTCCTCACCGCCTTCGACGTCAGGTCGCGATCGGTCCGGCGGCGGATGGCGCTCTACGTCACCGTTCCGACCGAGGAGGAGTCGAGCCTGCGCAGGGCCGAGGTCGCGTCCATGCTCGCGACCAAGGCGCACCGGACGATGGCCGGCCAGCAGTGGTGGCAGGCGTTCGAGAAGGACGTCGAGCTGAGCGGGATCGGTGCCTCCGCCGTCACCATCGCCGGCTGGACGCTCATGGGCAGCGTCCTCACCTCGCTCGTCACCGCGCTCGCGCTCCAGAACCTGCTCGGCCTCCTCGCAGGGCTGGCGGTTCCATTCGTGACGAAGTTCGTCGTCACCAATCGCGTCTCCAAGAAGCGGAGGGCGTTCGGCGAGCAGCTCCCGGACAACCTCGACGTCATGGCGGGCGCGCTGCGGGCGGGCCACAGCCTCGTCGGCGCGATGAACGTCATGGTCGAGGGCGCGGACGAGCCGTCGAAGTCGGAGCTTCGGCGGGTGCTCCAGGACGAGCAGCTCGGGATTCCGATCGACCAGGCGCTCCTCGTGACCGCCGACCGCATGGTCAACGTCGACATCGAGCAGGTCTCGATCGTCACCCGTCTCCAGCGCGAGGCCGGCGGCAACACCGCCGAGGTCCTCGACCGCGTGGTCGAGAACATCCGCGGCCGCATGGAGATCCGGCGGCTCATCCGCGTCCTGACCGCACAGGGCCGGCTCGCGCGGTGGGTGCTCACCGCGCTCCCGCTCGTGCTCGTCGCCTTCCTCCTCTTCATCAACCCGGACTGGCTCGATCCGCTGACCGCCACGAACATCGGACGTGCGTTCCTCGTCCTGTGGGCGCTCATGCTCATCGCCGGGTCGATCATCATCAAGAAGATCGTCGAGATCGAGGTGTGACGGCATGGGACTAGAGCTCATCGCGGTCGTCGGCGTCCTGATGCTCGGGGCGGGCGTGATGCTCCTCGTCGCGAACTGGCGCAAGGAGCCGAGCTCGCCGGGGATGCTCGACCAGATCGGGACCTACGGCTACGTGGCGGAGGCTGCACGCACCACGGCCGAGGCTCCCGGGCGGCGGCCGCTCGACCGCCTGGCTGCGCTCCTCGGCGACATGGCCGCGCGGCGGCTCAAGCGCTTCAGCGAGGCAGAGCTCCGTATGCAGCTTCTGTCCGCCGGGATGTATGGGACGACCCCGAGGAAGGTCCTCGGCTACCAGGTCATCACGGCGCTCTTCCTGTCCATCGCGATGCTCTGGCTCGTGCCGCTCGCGGGGGGATCGGGAATCGTGACGATCCTGCTTGCAGTCGGCGCCGGAGCACTCGGGTGGATGCTGCCCATGTACTACGTCAAGCGCCGCAAGCGCCTCCGCTTCGAGGCGATGGACCGTCAAATGCCGGACATGATCGACCTGCTCGTGGTCACGATCGAGGCGGGTCTCGGGATTCTCGCGTCGATGCGGGTCGCGGCCGAGAGCCTGAACGACCCGCTGGGCCAGGAGCTTCGCCTGACGCTCCAGGAGCAGCGGATGGGCCTCTCCGTGAACGAGGCGATCGAGAGCCTCGGGCGCCGTGCCGACTGCCCGAACATGCGGATCTTCGTGCGCTCCCTCACCCAGGGCGAGCGTCTCGGCGTCTCGATCGGGACGACGATGCGGAACCTCGCTCTCGAGATGCGGAAGCGCCGCCGCGCGATGGTCGAGGAACAGGCCCAGAAGATCCCGATCAAGATGCTGTTCCCGCTCGCGTTCCTGATCTTCCCGGCGATGTTCATCGTCCTCCTCGTCCCGGCCTTCATCAAGATCTTCGAAGTGCTCTAGCGCTGTGGAGCGGTAGCCGTGGCCTCGTTGACGCTCCGCCGGGAAGACGGTCGGGTCGTCTGCGAACGATGCGTCGTGGCCGACCGCGCACACCGCCGGATGCGCGGCCTCCTCGGCAGGCGTCGGCTCAAGCCGGGCGAGGGGATGGTCCTGCGCCCCGCCTGGAACGTCCACACCGCGTTCATGCGCTTCCCGATCGACGTCGTGTTCCTCGACTCGGATCAGGTCGTGATCCGGCTCGAGAGAGCCGTCGCGCCCTGGCGAACGGTGTCCTGCCGCGGCGCACGCGAGGTCGTGGAGCTGACAGCCGGGGAGTGCGAGCGCCGGGGCCTCGAGGTGGGAGATCGCGTGGCCTGGGCCTCGCGGACGGCGACCGAGATCAGGGCTGACCGGAGCAGCTCTCCCTGGGCGGACGCGACGGAGGAGCCGAGGGCGCACGTTCTCGTCGCGAGCCGCGATCCCCGCTTCGTCAAGCTCGCGCGCTTCCTGCTCGAGGGTCGCGACCTCGAGGTTCAGGAGCTGAGCGCGCCGGAGCGCCTGCCGGAGGTCGTGCCGGAGCCGGACATCGACCTCGTCGTGCTCGACGGAGGTGCAGCCGTCGCCGATGCCCTCAAGACCGCGAACGCCGCCCGCGTACAGCGGCCCGACCTGCCACTCGTCGTCGCCGCGGACACCGGCGGCAGGAGCCCGGTCGGTCTTCGGGTCTTCGACCGCTGGAACGAGACGGAGGAGCTGCTGCTCGACATCGAGCGCCTGCTGGCCGAACGACAGGCAATCGCGCCGACGGGGACCGAGTGATGTCCGAGGCAGGCGCCCACTTCGAGCACGGCGTGCCCCTTCCGCTCGCGCGCCCGCTCGAGCGCTCGTATCGTCCGCCGGAGACGTCCGAGAGGCTCGCGCGCCTCCACGCGTACTTCGTGGAAGGCTGCGGCGAGGACGTGCGACCGGCCCTCGAGGAGGTTCTCGCCCATGCCCGCCGTGTCGGCGACGGGTGCGGCGGCGGCGACGTCGGTGACGACCTGGCGTCGGCCTGGTACGCGGCATCGGCCGTCGTCGAGCTCGCAGCTGCCCTGGAGCTCGACGCCGCCGACGTTCGGGGCGCCGCCGCGGCCGTGGCCGAGGCATGTGGCATCCCCGTGCCCGCCGCTCGCTACGTCCTCTTCAGCCAGACGGCAGGGAACGCCCGCCTTCTCGAGCTGCCGCCGCTCCTCGCGCTCGAGATCCAGCTCGACTTGCTCCTCGGTCTGGACATCCTCGCGGACGCGTCCGTCTGGCGACGGACGCCGAACGGCATCGAGTGCGTGCTTGCCCTCGGAGGCTCCGGCGAGCCCAGCCGGCGAGTCCGCGCCGAGGCGAAAGCCGCCCTCCGCCGCCGCTCGCGGCTCTCGCTGCTCGGCGGTTCGCAGCTGCGCTCGACCGTCGTGAACCGCTTCGGCGAGCCGTACGCGGCAATCGTCGGACGGGTCGGATCGGTCGCGCTGGACACGGTGGAGGCGTTCCTGGCGGAGGCCGCCGCCTACATGGGGCCGGTCCTCGAGCGAGAGCACCTCCTCGAGCACTCGAGCGCCCGTGAGAGGACGCTCGTCGCGGCGTCCGAGCGGCGACTCATGCGGCTCGGGTTCGACCTCCACGACGGCCCGATCCAGGACGTGCTCGCGCTCGCAGCCGACGTCCGTCTGCTGCAACAGCAGGTGTACCCGTTCGTCCTCGAGGATCAGCGCGAGGTCGCGTACGGCCGCTTCGAGGACCTGACGGCCCGCCTCGTGGATCTCGACCGCCACCTGCGGGAGATCGCGCATTCGCTCGAGACGAAGAGCGTGCTCAGCCGCCCGCTCGGCGAGATCCTGCACCGCGAGGTCGACAACTTCGCCGAGCGCACCGGACTGCGCGCCGGTCTCGAGATCCGCGGCGACCCGGACTCGCTCTCCTCCGCGCAACGGATCACCGTCTTCCGGGCGATCCAAGAGGCGCTCGCGAACGTCCGCGAGCACTCCGGCGCAGCGTCGGTCGAAGTGCGGGTGCGCGCGCGCCGCAGCGCGATCGAGGTGCAGATCGCGGACGACGGGATGGGCTTCGAGGTCGAGCGCGCGCTCGCGAAGGCGGCACAGCGAGGCCGGCTCGGACTCGTCGGCATCGCGGAGCGCGTGCGCATGCTGGGCGGGACGTTCGAAGTCGAGAGCACGCCCGGAGGCCCGACGAGCCTGAAGTTCACGCTCCCGCGCTGGGAACCGCTCGGTACGTAAGGCACAGGCGACCCCCGGTACCGAGGGCTGGATGCCGATCTACGCCGCGAGGCGGCGGAGCGGCGTTCGAGCTGGGTCGACCTCGAGCGTGAACCCGCGGTCCCACGAAACGACGACGAGACCCGTGTCGCTGATCGCCTCGACCAGACCACGATCACCTGGGGACAGGCGGGGGTCGTCGGACTTGTCGACGAGCTCGACCCTCATGCCCAGCCAGACGCCGGCGCGGAGCCGGGCCGCCAGCTGCCGTGCGCCCTGGGTGTCCATCTCACCGATATCGGCTCTCGAGCCCCGTTTCTTGACCCTCGTTCTCGTCCTGCAACACGGAAGTGCCCAGATGCCTGGACGCAGCCCTGGACGCAGGCCTGCCTGCCTGCCTGCGGATCGCTCCGACATCGACGGCAGAAGGACCGGCCCGCCCGCCCACTCGGAACGGCGTAGGTGCGAAACTGGGTGAGCATGCTGATTCCGCGGCGAGGTCGAGGCAAGAAGGACGAAGACCCGGGGGAGGCTGCCGAGTCGGATCTCGCGCGCCGCGTGCTCGCGCACTCGTCGAGCCCCGAGCAGAAGCTCGAGCAGCTCCTCGGCGCGAGGAGTCGCGAGCTCGAGGAGCAGGCGCGTCGGTTCGAGCAGGCGATGGCAGACCTCGAGCGGCGGGAACAACTCCTTCGCGACATGCGCGCATCGGTCGAGCGGTTGCTCCGCCTGGGAACGAAGGACCTGACCGAACGCGAGGTCGAGCTGCAGGAGCTGGGACGGGAGTTCATGGAGCGCGAGGCCCGTCTCTCCGCCGAGGAGGCCGAGCTCAACCGGCGGCGGAGCGAGCTCGGTGCAGTCGAGCTCAAGCGCGAGGCCGTGGAGCGGCGGGAGCGTGCGCTCTCCGCGCGCGAGCAGGAGCTCAGAGCCGGTGTGACGGCCTCGCCCGAGGCGTCCGAGCTGCACGAGGTTCAGCGCTCCGAGTCCGACGAGACCAGGCCGGGCTCCGACTCTGGCCTGGTGACGCTGCTCTTCGTTCCGGGCGGCTCGTACCGCCTCGTCGAGGTGGCGCGCCGGTCGCTTGCCCGCGGCGCGCCGGTCGAGATCGACGGCGAGACATATGTCGTGTCGCGCATCGGGCGTGCACCGCTCCCCGGCGACGTGCGTGCGTGCGCCTACCTCGAGCGGGTCGCGCCTCCGCCCTCGTCCGCATCGGGCGGAAGCTCGTAAACCGGCGGCCGCTGCCTCGGCACCTCGACGGACGCGAGCATCTCCAGGCGCCGCTCTGCCTGCGTCGCGAGGAACTGGGCGACGGCGATGTCGTCGTCGTTGAACCTGCGGAGCCGCATCTCGTAGAGCTCGACGAGACCCCAGGACCGGCCGCGGACGCGAAGCGGGACCATCATCAGCGCATTCATCCCGAGCTCTCGGAGGATGAATGCCTCCGCCGGATCGACGCCGCCCTCGAGGAACGAGATCGCGCGCGGCTCGCCGAGCCTGAGGGTCTCCGCCGTGAGCGGGAAGTCGGAGATGCGGTAGGCCGCCTCGTCACCGAGCGTCACCTCGCGGAGCGCGTGCTTCTCCGCGTCGACGAGGTAGCCGCCCACGACTCGTGAGGCCTGACACGCCGTGGCCCCGACGACGAAGACGAGACCCTTGCAGAGCCGGCTGAGCACGTCGTCCGCCGTGGTCTCGGCCTCCACGGCCTTCGCTGCCGCGAGCGCATCGGCGAGGACGGCACCGTCCGCTCTGGGGCCCCGTCGTCGCTCGTCCGCCGCCGAGATGCCCTCCTCTCTCCGCGCAGGCAGGTCCCGCGCCACGACCTGTCGAAACGACGAGATGCGGTCCTTGCCCGCCTGCTTCGCGAGGTAGAGCGCCTGGTCACCGGCGCGGAGCAACGCCGTCGGCGTCGCTCCATCGAACGGATAGGTGGCAATCCCACCGCTGAGCTTGAGGGGAAATCCGGCATCCGTGAGGCCGTCTGCGAGAACGCTCCGGATTCTGCCGCCGAGGGCCTCCGCGCTCTCGGATCCGGCGCCGCGGAGCATGACGACGAACTCGTCGCCTCCGAGCCGCGCGACCTCGGCGCCGTCCGGAAGCGAACGCGAGAGCACTTCCGCCACCTCGCGGAGAAGCGCGTCGCCGAACTCGTGGCCCGCCCGGTCGTTTATCTCCTTGAAGTCGTCGCAGTCGAGGACCAGCACGCTGAGCGGTACCCGCCGATCCTGCGCCGACGCCAGCTCGTGTTCCAGCCTCTCCTCGAGCCCGCGGCGGTTCAGAACGCCGGTCAACGCGTCCGTCATGGCGCTCTGCCGCTCGCGGCGGAGGGCGATGGCCGCGTCGAGCGACGCCGCGGAGTGGGCGGCAAGCACAGCGGCGGTGTCGAGATGGCTCGGATCCACACGCTCGGCGCCGCCCGTGCCCACGAGTGCGCCGATCTCCTCGCCGTTCGCCCGGAGCGGCAACCAGACGACCGGCCCGCGGAAGCCCTTGCGGCGCTTCCGCGCGTGCGGACGGACGATCTGGCAGACGACGGACGGATCGACGAGCGCCCTGGTCGCCTCGAGCTCCTCGGCCGTGAGACCGACCTTCGCCGTGGAATCGGCGCGCCAGGAGGCGAGCTCGCTGGGCTGGCCCACCTCGTCCCACATCCAGACCTGGCTGGTCTCGACACGGAGCACGCGCGCGAGCGACGCGGCCGCGAGCGCGGCGATCTCCGACGGATCGCGCAGGCTTCCCAGATAGACGAAGAGCCTGGCGAGCCCCGGCAGATCGAGCACGCCCGACGCGCGAAACGCGGCGGCCCGCGGGGCGAGCGCGGCGGTCAGGGGCCGAAGGAGCCTCACCGCGCCGTCGGGGAACGAACGCTCGGAGTCGACGTTGAACACGCCGACCGTGACGCGACCCTGGCGAAGAGGCAACGCGATCTCGCTCGTCACCGACGGGATCACCTCGAGGTAGTCGGCGTCCGTCGAGACGTCGGCGACGACCTGCCCGCGGCCGAGCCGGACGGCGCGGCCCATGATCCCCTGCTCGACCCCGATGCCGTCGGGAACCACCGGATAGCCGCGCTGAGCGACGAGCCAGAGGCGTCCGTGCTCGAGGACGAAGACGGACGGATCGCCGCTACCGGCTCCTCCGCTTGCTCCGCCGCATGCACCGCGTCCTTGACCGCAGCCGCCAGCAGGCCGACATCGAAAGGCCGTGGGACGCCGACGCGCGCGGATGCGCGTTCCATGGGTTAGGAATCGGTTTTCCGAGACGGGTGCTTGAGTCCCGCTACGGGCCGAGATCGAGGTACCAGCCGAGGATCGAGTCGCCGGCGAACAGCGCGATGACTCCGCCGAGCGCGAGGAAAGGACCGAACGGGATCCTCCGCTTGCGAGCGGCCGTCCCGTGCCGTACGAGGATGACGACGGCCGGGACGAGAGCAGCGACGACGCCGAGGAAGAGGCCGACCGCCACGGCGGTCCCGAGCCCGGCGCCGAGGTACCCGGCGAGCTTCACGTCGCCCATCCCCATGCCGCGCGGGTAGACGAGCGCGAACACGAAGAAGACTGCTGCGGCGACCGCGGCCGCCGCGAGCCAGACGACAGACGGGTCGTCCAGCGTCCGGGCGACGAGCACGACGGCCGTGGCGGGAAGCACGACGCGGTCGGGGATGAGCAGATGCTCGAGATCGGTCCGCGTCACGACGACGAGGATCCAGCAGAAGACCGCAGCGATCGCGGCCTCGAGCGTTGCACCGAAGACGAGCCCCGAGACTCCTCCGAGCACCGCGGTCCCGGCCGCGACGAGCGGGAAGCGCGGCGAACGCGGAACCGCTGCGAGCAGGGGGTCGTGCCGTGGAGAGTTCGTGGCGACGCGGTCGGCGAGCGGGCCGATGGCTGCCCCGGCCAGGAGCCCGACGAGCGCCGCGAGCCCGGCCGAGGCGTCCACGGACACCGATTCCCGCACCGCACCGCTGTTCCTCCCCACGACGAGCCTGGCCCGACAGCATCCCCCTTTCGGTGGCGCCGAACCGCTGATGCCCCGTCCATTGCGGGATCACGGGGCTTCGGATCACTCGTCCGGGGGATACCCGTCACTCGATTCGGGGGCGTAATTGAAGAGCCGGTCGACTACGGTCAAACGTACTGCGGGAAGCCAGGGGGAAGGGTTCGAGGTGAAAATCCGGGACAGGCGGAGCACGGGCGGTACGCTCGCTTGGGCGTTCACGCTGAGCACGCTCGTGGTCGTCGGCGGAATGGTCGCCATCCTGCTACGGACTCATCCCGACCGCCTCGCAGGCGGCCTCTTCATCGTCGCCCTGTGCGCGGGTGCCTGTGGGATCGCGCTCGACTGGCGACTCCGGCGCGCGCAGTCGCAGGCATTGCGGGATCCGCTCACGGAGCTCCCGAACCGGGTCCTGCTTGAGGACCGCGTCGCGCAGGCGCTCCAGCGGGCCCGCAGGACCGACGAGTCGTTCGCGCTGATCGTCATCGACCTCGACAACTTCAAGGACGTCAACGACGTGCGCGGCCATCGCGCCGGCGACGCGGTCCTGCGCTCGCTCGCGCGCCGCTTCGAGTCCGTCGTGCGCGCCAGCGACACGGTGGCCCGGGTGGGCGGGGACGAGTTCGTCGTCCTCTCGCTCGCAACCGGAGACGACGAGCAGGCTGCTGCGCTGGTCGGACGCCTTCGTCAGGCGCTGCGCCGCCCGTTCAAGGTCGAGGGGTCGACCGTGGAGATCGACGCGAGCATCGGGTGGGCGGTGTTCCCCGGCGACGGCGCAACCACCGACGAGCTGCTCGGACGGGCAGACGGCCAGATGTACGCGACCAAGCGCGACTCCATGGACGAATCCGTCCTCCTGCGCCGCGGCGTCGATGCCGGCGTCGTTCGCGACGTCGAGTCCGCGCTCGAGCGAGACGAGCTCGTCGTCCTGTACCAGCCGATCATCGACCTGCGCACGGCAGAGCCGCGGGGGGCCGAGGCGCTCGTGCGCCGCGTCCTGCCGAATCAGGCGCTCGAGCTGCCCGCGGAGTTCGTCCCGCACGTCGAGCGGACGCCACTCGCGCGCGAGCTCACGTTCCTCGTCGTCGCCGACGCACTTCGATCGGCCGAGGACTGGGCGGCGAAGAGCGTCAACCTCGGCGTCTCGGTGAACGTCCCGTATCGGCTGCTCGACGACCCGCAGTTCGTCGCCGGCCTGAGCGAGCTCCTGCTCAACTCGGCCGTGTCGCCCGCGAAGGTCACGCTCGAGGCGGTCCCGGCCGGCCCCGGCGCCGGCTCCGAGCTCGACGAGGAGGTGCTCGCCGAGCTCACCGGCCTCGGTATTCGGCTCGCCCTCGACGACGGAGGTCGTGCGGCCTCGTTCGCGGCCCTCCGGATGCTTCCGCTCGACGAGCTCAAGATCGACGCGGGATTCGTCCACGGGCTCGGTCGAAGCCCGGCAGACGCGGCGCTCGTCCGAGGGATGATCGACATCGGCCACGAGCTCGGGCTCGTGGTCGTCGCGGAGGGCGTGGAGACCCGCGAGGCCTGGAACATGCTCGCGGAGTGGGGCTGCGACTTCGCCCAGGGCTTCTACGCTGCCGGGCCGCGGCCTGCGAGCGAGCTCATCGACTGGCTCGGAGCCCGCTGGCCCGCGGTCGCCTAGCTGTCGCCTGACTGCGCGGCGAAGGCGACTCCGACCACGCCGAGAACGACCAGCGAAGCGATGACTGGTTCCCGAAGCCGCGGCTAGGAGGAGCTACCAGGCCTCCAGAGCGGCTCGTCGCGGCCGGAGGCGGCATTCGCGAAGCGGGCGAGGATGAAGAGGAGGTCTGAGAGCCGGTTGAGGTACGTCAGGGCGACGGTGCTGAGCTCGTGCGCCTGCCCGGCGGCGAGAGCCTCGCGCTCGGCCCGCCGGCAGGCCGCCCGCGCGACGTGGAGGCGCGGGGCGGGGTCGCCGCCCCCC